>WNFF01007314.1_pt1 | contig 13729 bp, 16 predicted proteins | sample 5400441 | NCBI WGS metagenome assembly WNFF01 (sample SAMN13153345, study PRJNA577476) | soil metagenome | isolation source: 120 cm saprolite under Douglas fir tree site 2 hole 3 replicate 1 | place: USA:California | collected 2015-04-18 | reverse complement strand
TCTTCTTTCGCAATCCCGCGCAGCAGCAAGCCGGCGTTGTCCCCCGCCAGCCCTTCGTCCAGCTGCTTCTTGAACATCTCGACGCCCGTCACCACCGTCTTGCGGGTCTCGCGGAAACCGACGATTTCCGCTTCCTCGCCGACTTTCACCTTGCCACGCTCGATGCGACCGGTCACAACCGTGCCCCGGCCCTGAATCGAGAAGATGTCTTCGATCGGCATCAGGAACGGCTTATCCAGTTCGCGCGCCGGCTGCGGCACGCTCTTGTCGACTGCTTCCATCAGCGCGTCAATCTGTTTTTCCCACTTCTCTTCGCCATTCAACGCACCGAGAGCGGAAAGACGAATCACCGGCACGTCGTCGCCCGGAAACTGATAGCTTTTCAGCAGCTCGCGCACTTCGAGTTCGACCAGGTCGAGCAGTTCGGGATCGTCCACCGCGTCGCACTTGTTCAACGCAACAACGATGTACGGCACACCGACCTGCCGAGCCAGCAGCACGTGTTCACGCGTCTGCGGCATCGGACCGTCGGTCGCTGCGACAACCAAGATCGCGCCGTCCATCTGCGCGGCGCCGGTGATCATGTTCTTGATGTAGTCCGCGTGTCCCGGACAATCCACGTGCGCATAGTGCCGGTTCGCCGTCTCGTACTCGACGTGTGCCGTCGCAATCGTGATTCCACGCGCCTTCTCTTCCGGCGCATTGTCGATCGAGTCAAACGACCGAAACACGATCTTCGGGTTGTGCTTCTGCAAAACTTTGGTGATGGCCGCCGTCAACGTCGTCTTGCCGTGGTCGATGTGACCAATCGTCCCGACATTGCAGTGCGGCTTATTCCGTTCAAATTTTTCTTTCGCCATTTTCTTCCTCGATCTTTAGGAGGTCCTTCGCCGTCGCTCAGGATTTCGGCGCGCGGCTCAAACGCCGCACAACGCCTCAACCTCGCTATGTCAGTAGTACCGATAGAGCTTGCTGAACCGGGCGCGCAGCGCCGGGTCCACTTCCTCGATCTTCGACAGATACAACTCGCGGATCTGGCCCTGATCGGGGACTGTTAAAGACTCATACAGCGATCGCGCCGCTCCCAGCTTGGACTCGTCGATCACATCGATCGTGCCCGCCGCCAGGATCGCGTCCCAATCGCGAATGCGTATGTTCTGTCCGCTCAGCTTTTTCAAATACTTCGTAATCCGGTCCGCCGCGAATACTTGAACTATCGCGGCCTTTAGTTCGCCGAATGCCTGCTCGTTTTCAACCTTGATCGTTGCCTGCTCGAATGCCATAAAGTTGTTTAAATGACTAGCTCCCTCGCGACGAACGCTCGGGATTTCGGCTGCGGGCTCCCGCTTCGCTTACGCCCGCAAACCGCCTCAATCTGGAGCGGGAGACGGGAATCGAACCCGCGACCAACAGCTTGGAAGGCTGTGACTCTACCACTGAGTTACTCCCGCGCTTCCGCAGCGGCTAAAGCCGCTTCTTCCGACTCTCAGCGGCACGGCTAAGCCGTGCCCTCCCAAAAACTATGGTAGAAACGCGGGCGTGCCGCGTCTCCCATTGCATTCACAAACGCGGCCAACCGCATCGCAAAGCCCAGTGTCTGGAGCCGATGATCAGGATTGAACTGATGACCTCTCCCTTACCAAGGGAGTGCTCTACCAACTGAGCTACATCGGCTCGAAAACCCAGCTGTCAGCTCGCGGCTGTCAGCTCTCAGCAAAAACCCGACATTGGCTACTTTGCGCTGTCGGCCTTTGCGTCCGGGTGCAAAACGTCCTTGCGCCGGACGACCGTTTTCACCGCAAATAACGCCAGCACCGCCAACGAAGCCAGACGAAGTTTCTCGTCGGTGATCGTATTCCACGACAATACCGCGAGCACTGCGTATGCGACCATCGCCAAACTGAAACGGCTTATCAACATTTCGCCACCGGCTCAAACTGGTGCACAGGGGAGGATTCGAACCTCCGTACCTCGCTAGGAGGAACAGATTTACAGTCTGTCGGCTTTAACCACTCACCCACCTGTGCGCAAAACTGAAAATCCGCCGACCTGCAAATCAAAAACACAAATTCATTACAGCGCTGCTGGTTAGGAAACGAAATGCAGGAATTCTCGCTTGTCGCCCGCGACCTGCCGGAAAATACCCTGATGGAGTGCGTTAGAACTGTTGCGCCACTCGCGCGTACATCTGCGCAAACCTTCCGTTGTTTCCGGAAAACCGTTTTCCTGGAGCTGGCGAAGGGATTTGAACCCCTGACCCTCTGATTACAAATCAGATGCTCTACCAGCTGAGCTACGCCAGCATTTCGGAAGCATGGCCTTGCGGGCACAATACTTCCTGATCCCATCGAGATGTCCGGGACAATTATTTAAGGTATCACAGGGCAAAAACAGGTGCAACCGCACCGCCGCGGCGCCGGCGCGGTCGAGATGAAATCTCCAAGTCGCTGCGGTCCCAGAGTGGTATTATGCCATCCCTGTAAGCCCTTCATGCGTATCAAGCGTACCCTCCCTGTCCTGATCGGCGTGCTCGCGATTGCGGCGGCCGTTGTGGCGATCGTCCAACTGCGCAAGCGCGCTCCGCCGGAGGCGGTCCGGCTACTGCCCGGGGCCGATGGTTTCTTCTATATAAACCTGAAGTGGATTCGAACCTTCAACGCCACCAACCAGCTTCCGCCGGTCTCCCATGACCCGGACTACCAGAAATTTGTCGAGGAAACGGGCTTCCAGTTCGAGCGAGATCTGGACCAGGCTGGCTTTGCCGTGCACTATCCGCAGAGTTGGGGCGCAGGGACAGGAGGCTCGGCGTCCGAGCCGCGGTTCTCCGAGATCTTCGTCGGCAAGATTGACTCCGGCAAGCTGACCGCGTACCTCAAGAAGATCGCATCATCTGTGGACGATTATCACGGGTTCGATATCTACAACGTGCCGATGGAAGGCCGCACGGTTCGAGTGGCGGTGCTTTCGTACGACAGCGTGGCGGTTTCGAACCATCCGGATGAGAACGTAATTCGCGGCATCCTGGACCGCTCGCGAAAGCTGGCCTCGCCATTCGGAGGGCCTCAGTTCCTGCGGCAGTATTACAAGAGAGTGCCGTTTGCGAGTTTGTCCTGGGCGATCCTGCGGGTCAACCCCGCCCAGGCCGGCTCGTTCGGCGGACTGAGCGGCTGGGCACTTCTATTTCCCAAACCTGCGGTGGTGGTGATTTCAGGGCGGTATCTCCGCGCCCTGCATTTGCGGGCCGAAGCGTTCACACAAAGCGAAGCCGATGCGCGGGCCATCACCGACCAGGTCGGCACGTTTCTGAACATTTTTCATTCCGCGGAAACCAGCATCGGAACGCAGGGCCCCGATGTAGATGTGAAGACATTTTTCGGCAGCCTGAAAGTGGAGCGATCCGGAGACCGGGCGATTTTGACTGCGACCGTGCCTCCGGGATTCATCAAGAAGGCGTTGACGGAGGCCCAACCGGAGGGCGGTGCAGCGGCGGTCCCGGCGGAGCCGCGGAAAGAACCCGGCCCAAGACCGAAGCAGAAATCGCAGAGCCGTTAAGTTGCCTGGGGCGAGCGGGACGCCTCGCCCGACAGCCGGCTAGATGCCGGCGCTACACAATGCTGTAACAATTACGTCTTTGCCGCATCTGTTGAGAGGGGCGTCCTTCGCCTCGGTATCGCTACAATAGTCCTATGTCCACTTTGCCATTACCGCTCGCAGCGTTTGTCGCGGGGTTGATCTCCTTTCTCTCCCCCTGCGTGTTGCCACTGGTGCCGGGCTATGTCTCGCTGATCTCGGGCGTGGGCGTCGAGGAATTAAAGACCGATCAAGGTCAGTTGTTTCGCAAGGTGATGTTGAACTCGGCTGCGTTCATCGTCGGTTTCAGCATCGTATTTATAACGCTGGGCGCGATTTCCACGGAGGTCGGCCAACTATTTGCGCAGTACAAGTCTTTGCTGGCACGGATTGCCGGGTTAGTGATCATTCTGTTCGGTCTGCATCTGACAGGCATCTTTCAGATCAAAGCACTGCTGGCGGATACGCGGTTGCACGGTCTCAAAGGTAGCGCGACAGTCTGGGGCGCTTTCGTGATCGGGTTCGCATTCGCTTTCGGATGGACCCCCTGTGTGGGACCGATCCTGGCCGTGGTGCTGGGATTCGCGGCGGCGCAGGATACAGTCATGAAGGGTGTCTTCCTGTTGGCGGTTTACTCCGCGGGTCTGGCGGTGCCGTTCCTGCTGACCGCGCTGGGCATCGGGCGCTTCCTGAAGTTCTATAACCGGTTTAAGTTTCATATGCATGCTATTGAAGTAGCCAGCGGCGGATTGTTGATCGCACTTGGCGTACTGCTCGTGCTGGGCCGCTTCACGATGATCTCGGGGTGGCTGTCGTTCCTGAACCGTTTTGCGTTGTAGCAGGAGTTCACTGGTGAAAAGAAACCCGCTTGTTCCTATTGTCGTAGCCGCGATCATCGCGGTCATGCTCTTTGCAGGAATTCATTCAGCTCGCAAGAACCGCGCCGGCGGGTCGGTATCAGGGCAGTTGCGCGGGCAAGCAGCGCCCGACTTTGAATTGCAATCGCTCGAGGGCAAGAATGTGAAGCTCTCGGATTTCCGAGGCAAAGCCGTTCTCCTGAATTTCTGGGCCACCTGGTGCGGTCCCTGCAAAATCGAGATGCCCTGGTTTGTCGAGTTGCAGAAGGAATACGGGCCACAAGGATTCCAGATTGTGGGCGTGGCCATGGACGACGCCAGCACTGAAGACATTGCCAAGTTCGTCCGGCAGATGGGGGTGAATTACCCGATCCTGCTGGGTAAAGAGGCGGTAGGGGAGAGTTACGGCGGTGTCGGCGTGCTGCCGACTACGTTTTTTATCGACCGTGACGGCAAGCTCGTGGCCCGCGAGTTCGGCTTGCAGAGCCGCAGTGTGTTCGTGGACCACATCAAAGAGGCGCTCAATCAGGGCCAACCGGTACAGGCGCAAAGGTAATCTCGAATCGAAGTTGTGACTGGGATACCCTCTTAGTGGAATGAAACGGCTATTTGCATGTTCGCTCGTCCTGTTCAGCGCCGGCGCATTCGGCCAGGACGCTCCCACCATGAAACCGGTCGTGAGCGTGGCGCCCGCTCCGGTGGTCACGATCACCCAGGGCAAGGCTTCAAAAGTACCTCTTTCGTTTCGGGTGGCCCGCGGATATCACATCAATTCCAATAATCCGAAATCGGAGTTCCTGATTCCGACCGCCCTGAAAATCGGCGCCACGACCGACATCATCATCGGCGGAATTGACTACCCGGACGGCCACGACATGAGCTTTGCCTTTGCGCCGGACGAAAAGCTCAATGTGTACACCGGAGATTTTCAGGTGGATGTCACCGTCCGGCCTCTGCGCTCAGTACAGCCGGGCAAGTACATGCTGCGCGGCAATCTGAAATATCAGGCGTGCGACAACGCCGCTTGTTATCCGCCCAAGCAGCTGCCAGTGAGCTTCGAAGTGAGGATCGGTAAGGCAGCTCCCAAAGCTCGAAAGAACCCCGCACAGAGTCCGCACTCGCACAAGTAAATGTTGCTCCCCCGGACGGCTTAGTCCAGCCCGCGCCGGCCTCTCGGCCACCATCCGGCCGGGCCCGCCGCGAAAAAGATCAGAAAGAGCAGAAGCAGCGGCAGGTGATCGAGTTCCGCGCCGAAGTAGCGCCAGAGCGGAACCCCATGGCCGGGACTCCACCAAGTCGCCAGAGTAAGGCTCACCATGTGCAGCATGCCTAGAACCGAAGCCACGCGCACGAAGATTCCGAAAATCAGACTGATCCCTATGAAGAGTTCCACGACACCCACCAGATAGCCGAAAAAGACGACATGAGGCAGTACGACGTGGCTGAGAACTGGCCGATAGAAGCTGACCGCCGTCTCCTGAATGTAGCCTTCGAGATAGTGTGCGAATCCGGTATGAGCGAACGCGCTTCCAAAGACCTTATATTCGCCGAACAGCACAAAGAAGATCCCGGTACAGATCCGGGCAATAACCAGTGCTTTGGAGAGGAGGCTATCTGGTGGCTTGGCCAACGGTTTCTCCTATCGGCAAACAGATTCGTAGAGACGCGGCATGCCGCGTCTCTACGATTGGGCGCCGACTATTCGAGAACTACGCGTTGAGCGAGCTTCATCCAGTTGGCGAGTGAGTATGTCAATGCGCGCCTGCAGCACGTTGCGGATGGAAAGCATTCCGAGTAGCCGGCCGTCGTCATCCACGATGGGCAAATGGCGGTAGTGGCGCTCGACCATGGTTCCGAGCGCCTGGCCAGGAGTGGTGTCGAGCGTTGCCATCTCGACCGGCGTGGTCATCACTTCGCGGACTGGAGTCTGGCCTGGCTCGCGGCCGCTCAATGCTAAGCGGCGCAGCACGTCTCGTTCGGTGAAAATTCCGGCAATGCGTTTGTTGTCGTCAAGCACGGCAACCGCGCCGACATGGCGATCCAGCATGGTCCGGATGGCTTGCTCGGCCGTGGCTTCAACCGGAACGGAGGCGCCGTCCGCGTCACACATCTCCAGGATGTTCATGGCTCACCTCTTCTGTCCAGGCCCAAGCTCGTTCTTGAATACCCTGCCGTCCTTCATCACGAAGCCGACGTTGCCCAGAACCTTGACGTCGGCCAACGGGTCGCCGGCGACGGCAATCACATCGGCAAAAGCGCCGGGCGCAATCACTCCGATTTTTCCCTTCTGGTCAAGGAGTTCGGCCGCTCGCGAAGTTGCGCTCTGAATCGCCTGCATCGGCGACATCCCGAATTCAACCATGCGCGGGAATTCCTGCGCGATCGGATCAGTCCACGGGAATCCACCGGCATCGGTACCGAAAGCGATTTTTACTCCCGCCTTGAGCGCCTTGCGGAAAGACTCCTCGTGGGCGGATACGCGCTTGCGGTCGCGTTGGCCTTCCGGCGTGTCCGCCGGGGCGTGGTCGTAGTAATACACGCTCAATGTGGGAACCAGCCAAGTGCCCTGCTTGATCATCTGCGCAATCTGCGCGTCGGTCAGAGCGAGACCGTGCTCGATGGAATCACAGCCTCCGTCGAGTGCGCGCTGCATGCCCTCGCCGCTATAGGCGTGGCACGCAACTTTCTTTCCCCAGCCATGCGTTTCGCCCACGATCGCGCGGAGTTCCTCGACCGTGAGTGTCGGTTGAGAAGCGAGCTCTCCGTTCTTGCCCACCCAGGAGCGGTGAGTCATGTACACCTTGATCCAATCGGCGCCGTGATCGAGCTGCTCGCGGGCAGCTTTTCGCGCTTCAACTGGCCCGTCAATGATCTGCACACCCTTGGGCACTTCGATCTCGGGCGCGTAGCCCTCGAGCGGATATCCGCCAGTCGAGGAAATAGCGCGTGTTGAAACGAACAGCCGCGGTCCGGGAATGTATCCGCCTTCGATGGCCTGCTTGATACCCACATCGCCATAGCCCGCGCCTTCGGTTTCCACGTCGCGCAGCGTGGTGAAACCTTGCTCAAGAGCGCGACGGACGGACACAGTTGCGCGTGCCGCGCGGAAGGCCAGCGGATATTTGAGGAGCTGAACGTCATAGCCCCCCTGGTCGGGCTCTTCGCCTTGCAGAAAGATGTGGGTGTGAGCATCAATTAGCCCGGGAAGGACGGTGGCCTGCGAAAGGTCAACCGTTTCGGCGCCGGTGGGGATACGAGCGCTGGCGGCGTCCGAGACTTCAACAATCTGGTTACCACGAATGATGATGACTTGGTTGCGGCGCGGTGAGGTGGAATCTCCATCAATGAGCACGCCCGCGCGGATCACCATTAGGGGTTTCAAGACGGGGCCGCTGTTTTGCTCCGAGCCTGCAGAAACAGCGCACGCGAGCATCAGAGGGGCTAACCAGTGCTTCAACGCGAACCTCCGGAAAGGCTGGATTGTACTCCGGCGTTATGTGCTACGCCTTTAAAAATGTCACGAGATGAGTTCAGGCGAGAAGGGCGGGCGGTTGCTTGGGCATGCGAAGTACGAAAGCTGACTGCTCTCCGTCGTCAAATACCAGCGATGCCCCGCCGGACTCCAACACACGGCCGGCGATGGCCAGTTTCACACGGCGTAGAGTGACCCCGACCGGATCGTGCCTCGGTTGTAGGGCTGTCCAGGTGGAACGGATGACTTGCCCGTGCAGCAGCGATTCCGAGGGATTCTCCTCTAACCGCAGGGAGATTTCTCCATTCGCCAGCTGCAGCTCGATCAGGGCGTTGATTAGATACTGCAGAGCCATTTGGAGCCGCGGCTCCGCAACGGAAATGCTGGCGGCGGACGTGCCCGTGAGCTGCAGCCGGATCTGGCGCGCGGCCGCCACGGAAGATAGTTGCTCGACAACCGCGCGCAAAGCCGGAGCCAGAGCGACGGGATGCGGCGGTGGCGTACCCAATTCGGCATCCAGATATTCCCGCATCAGCTTGACCATGCCGATCACTCTTTCGGCCTGTTCGAGAGCAATGCTGACAGCGTCCCCCTTGTGCCCCGCTATTTCTTCGACGGAAACCTCCAGAGAACAACGCAGGGTAGTGAGGGGCTGGCTCAGCGAGTGCAACAATTCGCCAAGCACAGCTTGATCCTGCGTTCGTCCGGCAAGTGGCTGCGGACCTGCACTCATGCGGTCGCTCCGGGTGGACTTAGCTCGTAGCCGACGCCCCGAACAGTGTGGATCAAGGGCGGGGAAAAACCATCGTCCACCTTGCGGCGCAGGTAGTTGATGTAAACATCCACCACGTTGGTGGTGGAATCGAAAGTCAGGTTCCACACGTGTTCGATGATCATGGCGCGGGTCAAACGGCGCCCGGCATTGCGCATCAGGTATTCGAGCAAGGCGAACTCCTTGGTGGTCAAATCAATGCGGCGACCGGAACGTTCGACGCGGCGCTCCACTCGATCGAGACGAAGATCGCGGACCGCCAGAACGGACTCGGAAGGCAGGTGGCTGCGGTCTTCGACACGGCTGCGCGCCGTAAGAATCATCACCGGCACACTGGGCTTACGCTGGCGCAGACTCTTCAGGATGGCCAGACCGTCAATTCCGGGCAGGTTGAGATCCAAGATCACGAGATCATAATCAAATTCCAACGCCATCGAGCGGCCCTGTTCGCCCTCAAGGGCGGCGTCCACGGCGTAGTGTTCAGCCTCGAGACCCTTGCGGATGAAGCTGGCAAGGGCAGTGTCATCTTCTACAATCAGAATTCTCATGAGCTTCTTCTAAGTTCTACCTAAGTTGAATCTCATTCTCGGCGGGATGGATCAAAGGCACAAGATAACGAGACTGCACCAAGGGACGTGCGTTCTGGAAGTGAAACTGGAGCGCCAAACACCTTTGCATCATCTGGGAGGGAGGCGACTCAGCGCTGCGTGTCAGCAAACGGCTCCGCCACCACCTGATACTCGTCCTCGTAAACAACATAGCCGATGCGGTCTGCCTTCAGCATGCGAACCGGGATACCGTGATTCCGAAGAATTGCGACCAGATCACGGACCCGCGCAATGTGTTCGCATGCACTGTCCCTGAACCATGAAATCGCTTTGCTCTGTTTGCGGTAGAAGGGAGGTTTGGAAGCCGTTAACCTTGTTGGCCGTCTTAGGTTCTCGTTGAACCACTGTCGAATGGAATCGTGTTGTTCTTCTTCGTAGGCATAGAGCTTTCCCTCCTCCCGCAGATTGACGGCAGCATGGAACACTCCAAGCTCTCGCTCGGAATCTTCGTCGATATTTGCAACTACGAATCTTAAGTACATGGATCATCCAGTTGAGTTCGCCCCGGGCGACACGAAGCCGCCCCGTGAGCGATGAGGGAATCTATTCCCGGAAAAAAGTAGTTGCGGCGACTGCCATCAAAGAAGCCGGACTGCAAACAGCACTTCTTGAAAGCGCAGTCCGGAACCGCAGGGGCACAAATCATTGCGACCCAGCTTTTCGATGAGTTCCTTGTCACCGTGAACCATCCGGTGACCGCGTTTCACGTGGGTTTCCGAGGGGTATCCCCTGCGGCGTTTACTGTTCCGCTTGAAAGGAGGATTGGTTGGCGAGTTCGTCTTCTTGTTTCATGGCACACCTCCTAGGGAAGTGTCAGAGTACCATATTTCAGTGCTTGAGCAGTGGCTTGACGCTGATGTGACCTTCAGACCGCGTTGTCACCTTCTAAGCACCAACTAAGCACCAAGAGCTCTCCGAATGGCGGCGACGAGGCTGTCCGCGATCCGCTCCATCTGGTCCTTCGACTCCGCTTCGATCATCACCCGCGCTAGCGCTTCGGTCCCGGAGTAGCGCACCACCATGCGGCCGTTGCCGTCGAGTTCACGTTCGGCGGCGGTGATGGCTTCCTGCACCGCAGGAATCTGGGCAAACGGCTTCTTTTCGCGCACCCGCACACTGCGTATCGTCTGCGGAAATATTTTCAGATCGCCCGCCAGGTCGGCCAACGACTTCCCGGAGCGGACCATGATCTCCATGACCCGGAGCGCAGTGAGCAGGCCGTCACCCGTGGTGGCGTCTCCGTCGCGGAAGAGAATGTGGCCGGACTGTTCGCCACCCAGCGTGGCACCCACCCGCTGCATTTCTTCCAGAACGTACTTGTCCCCGACATTCGCGCGCAGCATGCGAATGCCGGAGCGCTTGAGCGCCAGTTCCAGCCCCATGTTCGACATCGTGGTAGCGACCACCGTTGCGTTTGCCAGCGAGCCGCCTGACTGCATTACACGTGCGGCGATGAGGAGCACAGTGTCGCCATTCACCACCCGTCCCTGGGCGTCGGAGAACAGTGCCCGGTCAGCGTCACCATCGAACGTCACTCCGAGATCAAACTTTCCCTCGTTCTCCATTACGAAGCGACCAACCGTCTCCGGGTGCAGCGCGCCGCATTGTTCGTTAATGTTCTGGCCGTCAGGCGCGGAATGGAGATAGGTGGCGGGGATTCGCAGGGCACGAAATAGTTCCGGGGCCTCGACCGCGGCGGCGCCGTTGGCACAGTCCACGACCAGGCGCAGACGGCTCAAATCAGTTGTGATGTTCGATGCCAGCCAGCGAACATATGCCTGGCGAAGGCCGGCGTCGCCGGGAAGGCTTGAAAGAGGAGGGATGGAATCCGGCGGCGGCGCTTGCGAGTCCTGCAACAACGTGAAGATCTCTTTTTCGATGGCCAGCTCGTGCGCGTCAGGAAGTTTGTAGCCGTCTCCGGAGAAAACTTTGATCCCGTTGTCGGTCCAGGGATTGTGCGAAGCCGAGATGACGACGCCCGCGTCAAAGCGCTGCGAGCGCGCGAGATGAGCAACGCCAGGAGTCGTGATCACGCCGGCGCTGCGCACTTCGACTCCGACCGACGCGAGTCCCTGCCACACCCGGTCGGCAATCCAGCGGCTCGACTCGCGCGTGTCCTGGCCAATGACGACGCGCGCTTTGGCGTTCCCGCGAATTAAATCGTGGCCCAAGGCACGACCGATCAAGTACGTGCTCTCGCGAGTCAGGGGGAATTCGCCCGCCACGCCGCGGATGCCGTCGGTGCCGAAAAGTTGTCGACTCATAAAGCAGCTGTTAGCTCTTAGCTTTTAGCTCTTTAGCTTGGGATTCCTCAATTGTGGCAGTTGCACTCGAGGGATTTGGCTAAAAGCTAAGAGCTGATTACTGCGATCGTTCCATCATAACCGTTACGCGGGCGGGATTGATTTGCACGACTTCCAATGTGCTGGGCACGTGCACGTTTCCGGGAGTGAGGTCGAAGGTATGGCTTCCGGGCACGACTGCTGATAGATCAACATGAGCACTGACGTCGGAGGAGCGCAGACGACGGACCAGACGTTCGGGACCGCGCACCCGAATCTGCGCTTCCGTGGCGTTGGTGGACTGCATTTCAAGTTTGTCCGGAACCCGTTCGAAAACAATCGGAACGTTCAAGACTACTTCCGCCACCGGAGAACGTGCCACGACCAACCACAGGCCGATGGCAAGCAACAGCGAAATCACCTTCAAACCCAGGTTCTGCACGAAAATGCGCTTGAAGAGGCTCGGCATCAGTCGTCGCCTCCGGGCCGGACACTCGAATCGTGCCGGCGGGCAGGCTGGGAACTGGGTGGCTCGTCTTCGATCATGTTTTCTTCCACCGGCATGGGTAGAGTGGGTGCCGGAGCGTAGCGCCGAAGAAGTTGACTGAGCCGTTCCCGAAGCCGCTCGACCGTCAGATCGCGCTCGATGTTTCCCTTCACAGCCAGGCTGATCGCGCCCGTTTCTTCCGAGACGACGACTGCGACGGCGTCGGTCTCCTCCGTGACGCCGATGCCGGCGCGATGCCGAGTTCCCATCTGGGTGGAGAGCACAGGATTCATGGACAACGGCAGGAAGCAAGCGGCGGCGGCAATGCGGTCGCGCTGCACGATCACAGCGCCGTCGTGCAAAGGAGCGCTCGGACGAAACAGTGTCGCCAGCAAGTCGTAGGAGAGCCGCGCATCCAGGGGCACGCCGCTTTCAATATAGGTGCGCAGCCCGATATCGCGCTCGATGACAATCAGCGCGCCCGTCTGGTTCTGGGCGAACAGGTTAGCCGCGAGAACGATGTCGTCATAAACATCGCCCGCCGAATTCGAAGAGCGACCGAATGAAACGCGGGTTCCCAGATTTGCCAGAGCGTGGCGAATCTCGGACTGAAACACCACGATCAGCGCGAAAACGACATAGGGCAGAAGCGTGCTCAGAAGCCAATTCAGCGTGCGTAGTTCTCCGAGCCGCGCGAAGTAGAAGGCGAGCGCGAGCACCGCCAGGCCGACCAACATGGGAGCAGCGCGTGTTCCGCGAATCAGCGCGAGTAGCTGGTAGATCAGGATCGCAACCAGCAGGATGTCCACAATCGAGACCAGCGAGATGTGCGGCCAGGCCGGGAGCGGGGTCACGCGATCCTCACGTTAGTAGTGGTTTGGCCTCATTCTAATGCAGGGCCGTCGGATTCCGGTGCAGCTTCGACGGAATTGACGCGAGCCCGGACTTGTCCGCGGGCCAGCCGCGCGGAAATGTCGTCGCCCGGTTTCAGGCGTTCGGCGTCCTTCACCAGTTGACCATTTGCATCGAACACCAGGGCATAGCCGCGATTGAGAATGGCGATAGGCGAAAGCGCTTCCAGAGCGGCAGTGCGGCGATCAAGAGTCGCGCGACCAGCCAGCAGGCGAGCGTGAGCGGCGGACGCCAAGCTTGCAGTCTGGGAATCGAGCCGCTGGCCGATGGCAGACAGGCGTTGGCGCGCGTCATAGTGCCGGACAGTAGCCGAAGCGATCTCCCACCGGCGACGACACCGCTCCAGAAGGTGGCGCTCCGCTCTTTCCAGGCCAAAGCTGACTTCATCAAACCTCTGCTGGCGCCGGTTGATACCGTCCATCATTCGAGCGAAAGCGCCCTGCTGCGTCCTCTCGCTCAATTCCTGCCGAGCCATAAGCAGACGGTAACGGATCGCCCGATCCAACCGGCGGTACAAATCTTCAGCCTGGCCTTCGATTTCCTGACGCGAACGGATGACGAGTTCGGCAGCAGCCGAAGGAGTTGGCGCACGCAAGTCGGCGACGAAATCGACGATCGTGAAATCAGTTTCGTGACCGATCGCCGAGATGACCGGAATCTTCGAAGCCGCGACCGCCCGCGCAAGTCCTTCGTGATTGAACGCCGCAAGATCTTCTGCCGAGCCGCCACCGCGCGCGATGATGATGACCTCGACCTCGCGCATGCGGTT
>WNFF01003036.1_pt1 | contig 13737 bp, 8 predicted proteins | sample 5400441 | NCBI WGS metagenome assembly WNFF01 (sample SAMN13153345, study PRJNA577476) | soil metagenome | isolation source: 120 cm saprolite under Douglas fir tree site 2 hole 3 replicate 1 | place: USA:California | collected 2015-04-18 | reverse complement strand
GACTTGTGGCGGTCGGCCAGCTCGAGCTGGCGGCTCTTGTCCCCGATCTCCCGGAAGAGGCGGGCGTTCTGGATCGCCACCGCCGACTGGCTCGCGAAGGTCTTGAGGAGGTCGATGACCGCGGGGGAGAACTCTCCCGGCGTCTTCTTGTTCACGGTCAGCCCGCCGATCAACACGTTCTCACGCAGCAGCGGCACCGCCATGAGGGCGCGGGTGCCCGACCTCAGCAGCACGTCGCGGAGGGGGCTGTGGTAGGCGCCGTCCGCCCCGATGTCGGCGATCTGCACCGGCTCGCGCGTCGCCGCCATCCGCCCGAGCACCCCCTCGCCCCGGGGCACCGGCGTCCGCCGCGCCATCGCGACCACCTCCTCGTCGAGATTGTCGGTCGCCCGCAGGTGGAACGCCTCGCTCCCCTCGTCGTACTCGTAGACCGAGCCCCCGTCGGTGCCCGCGATCTGGGTGGCGCGGGACACGATCGTGTTGAGCACGATTTCGAGGTCGAGGGTGGAGCTGAGGACCTGGCTCACCTCGCCCAGCGCCTGAAGCTCCGTGACCGAGCGGGTGAGCGCCTCGGTCCGGGCCTGGAGCTCGGTGAGCAACCGGGCGTTCTCGATCGCGATGGCGGCCTGGTCGGCAAAGGTCTCAAGCACCGCGATCTGGCTGTCAGTGAACGCGCGGACCTCGTACCGGTAGATGAGGATCACCCCCAGCAGCTCGCCCGCCCTGAGCATGGGGATCGCCAGCACGGTCCGGATCGGGACCGGGTCGACCTGCCGCGACGGGAAGGTGAACTCGAGGTCGGCCTGGACATCTTGAATGTGAATGGTGCGCCGCTCGAGCGCCGCGCGCGCCGCGCCGCTGTGCCGCCCGGGAGCGATCGGCGTCCGCTCGACGAGCTCTCTCATCTCCGGGGTGGGATTGTGGATGGCCACGACTCGCAGGACCTGGCCGTCGAAGCGGAAGATCAACGCCCGCTCGGCCTCGCACAGCCGCACCGCGTTCTCGGCCAGGGTCTCGAAGACCGGCTGGAGATCGAAGGTCGAGCGCCCGATCACCTTCAGCAGCTCGCTGGTCGCGGTTTGCTGCTCCAGCGCGTCCTTCAGCTCACCGTTGCGCGCCTCCAGCTCCTTGAAGAGGCGAACGTTCTCGATCGCGATGACCGCCTGATCCGCAAATGTCCGCAAGAGGTCGATGTGTCCCTCGGCAAACAAACCGGGCTCTGGGCGGGCGATGACGATCGCGCCGATGGGCTCGGTACCGCGCAGCATCGGGACCGCGAGCTGGCTTCGCCAGCGGGCGGTCGACGCCAGATCCCGCGAGTAGAGCGGGTCGACGAGCATGTCCTCGATCTGCGCGACCGCTCGACCGAGGATCGCCCGCCCCGAGACCTGGTCCGGCTGGGGAAGCCGCGGGTACATCCTCCCCAGGACCTCGAGCACCTCGGGCGCGTAGTTCGAATGGGCGACGAAGTGCACGAGCTCGCCATCGAACTGGTACACCGCGCCCTGATGCGCCCCGCAGAGGCTCACCGCATTGGCCACGATGGTGTCGAAGACGGGCTGGACATTGGTCTGCGAACGCCCGATCACCCGCAGGATCTCGCTGGTCGCGGTCTGCTGCTCCAGGGCCTCGGTGAGATCCGCGTTCTTGGTCTGGAGCTCGCCGAACAGTCGCGCGTTCTCGATCGCGATGGCCGCTTGGTCGGCGAAGGTCTCCATGAGGGCGACCTGGCTGTCGGTAAACGCCCGCACCTCGTGCCGGAAGATGAGGATCACCCCCAGGAGCTCCCCCGCCCGGAGCATCGGGACCGCGAGGGTCGTCCGGCTCGGCTCGATCTCGCGGGCCCGGAACGTATACTCCGGGTCCGTCTGGACGTCGAGGATGTGGACCGTCCGTCGCTCGAGGGCGGCGCGCGCGGTCGCGCTGTGGCGGCCCGGGGCGATGGGATTGTCCTCGAGGAAGGTCCGGAGCTCCGGGGTGACGTTCTGGACCGCCACCACCCGCAGCACCCGTCCGTCGAAGCGCGAGATCGCCGCTCGCTTCGCCTCACACAGTCGGATCGCGTGCTCGGCCAGGGTCTCGAAGACCGGCTGCAGATCGAAGGTGGACCGGCCGATCACCTTGAGCAGCTCGCTGGTCGCGGTCTGCTGCTCGAGGGCCACCCGCAGCTCCCCGTTGCGCGCCTCCAGCTCGGTGAACAGGCGGACGTTCTCCAGCGCGATGACCGCCTGGTCGGCGAACGTCTGCAGCAGCGTGATCTGCTTGTCGGTGAACGGCCGCACTTCACCACGCCAGACGGTCAGCGCGCCGATGGGGAGCCCCTCACGATAGATGGGGACGCTCAGAATGGACCGCAGCGCGATGGTATCGCGGAGGGGATGCGTGTAGTCGGGATCGAGCCGGCTGTCCTCGAGGTGTACGACGCGCCGATCCAGGATCGCGCGCCCGGAGGTGGTGTCGCGGCCGACCGGGCGCGGGTAGACTTCCTGAAGAGCGGCGATCCCGGCCGAGTCCACGCCCTGGACGGCGGCGAGCTTGAGCTGGCCCTCCTCGGCGAGAAACACCACACTGAAGCTCGCCTCGCAGAGGCTGCGGGCGCTCCGCACGATCGTGTCGAACACCGGCTGCTCGTCCGTGGGGGAGCTCGAGATGACCCGCAGGATCTCGCTGGTCGCCGTCTGCTGCTCCAGCGCCACGGTGAGATCGGCGTTCTTGGTCTGCAGCTCGCTGAGTAGCCGGGCGTTCTCGATGGCGATGGCGGCCTGATCGGCGAAGGTCTCCATCAGGGTGACCTGGCCGTCGGTGAACGGTCTGACCTCGTGTCGATAGATCAGGATGACGCCCAGCAGCTCGTCCGCCCGGAGCATGGGGATGGCGAGCACGGTCCGGTAGGGATCCACCCGGTGGCCGCCGTAGCTGTACTCCGGGTCGCTCAGGACATCGTGATTGTGGACGGTGCGCCGCTCGAGAGCGGCGCGCCCCGCGTTGCTCCCGCGCCCCGGAGCCATGGGATTCTGGGCGAAGAACTCGACGAGCGCGGGAGAGACGTTGTGGCCGACCGTGAATCGCAAGAACTGCCCATCGAATCGGAAGATCAACCCGCGCTCGGCCTCGCACAGCCGGACCGCGTGCTCGGCCAGCGTCTCGAAGACGGGCTGCACGTCGAACGTGGACCGGCCGATCACCTTGAGGACCTCGCTGGTCGCGGTCTGTTGTTCGAGCGCCACCCGCAGCTCCCCGTTGCGCGCCGCCAGCTCCTTGAACAGGCGCACGTTCTCGATCGCGATGACCGCCTGGTCGGCGAAGGTCTCGAGCAGCCTGACCTGCTTGTCAGAGAAGGGGAGAACCTCCGTGCGCCGAACCAAGATCGCTCCAAGAGCGACGCCTTCGCGCAGCAATGGAGTAGCCAGCGTCGTGCGGTGGCCGGTCTGTTGCTGGAAGACTTTTACCATCGGATACTCGGAGTCCGATTCTGCCGCGAGGTCGTGTACGTGAATGGTCCGTCGATCAACGACGGCGCGTCCGGTCACCCACCCGCGGCTGATCGGCCGCCCCACAACCTCCGGGATCGGCCCGTGGGACGCCACCCGAGACAAGGATCCGTCCTCCACGCGGAAAATCTGCGCATCGCTCGCGCCGCACAACCTGGCCGCATTTTCAGCGACCGCATCCAGGACCGGTTGGAGATCGGTCGGCGAGCTCGAGATAACGCGCAGGATCTCGCTCGTCGCGGTCTGCTGCTCCAGGGCCTCGGTGAGGTCCACATTCCGGGCCTGTAGCTCACCGAGCAGTCGCGCGTTCTCGATCGCGATGACCGCCTGGTCGGCGAACGTCTCGAGGAGCCCGACCTGTCGCTCCGTGAACAGGTGCGCCTCGATCCGGCGGAGGGCGATCACCCCGACCGCGGAGGATCCGCGCATCAGAGGAACGCAGAGGATGGCCCGGAAGCCAAGGCGCCGCGCCGACTCGGAGCTCTCGGGAAACGCGGCGTCGCCGGCCTGAAGGTTGGCCACGTGGACGGTCTCCGCTTCCAGCACCGCGCGCCCCGCCGCGGTTCCGCGCACGAGAGGCAGGGAGAACTCCCCGAGAGGGCCGGTGGCGATCGTGCCGTGATGGGCGACGAGAACGAGCCGGTCGCCCTCGGGACGGTAGATGGCGGCGTCGCTCGACTCGCAGAGTCGAGCCGCACTCGCCGCGACCGTCTCGAGCACCGGGTGAATGTCGGCGGGCGAGCGGCTGATGACACGCAGGATCTCGCCGGTCGCCGCCTGCTGCTCCAGCGCCTCGGAGAGCGTCTGTTCGAGCCGGGCGCTCTTGGCCCTCACCTCGCCGAGCGAGGCCTGGAGGGCCTCGACCAGCGCGGCGAGCTCGGCGTCGGCATGTGGTGTCATCATTCGACCCCGGAGGAGGCGGGTTGGGGGCACACTCTAGCACACCGGCGTTAGCCGGCGGCACCGCCTAGGAGGCCCTCCCGCCCCTCACCTCGCGCGCGTACAGGCGCAGGACCGCCACCGCCAGCGCCATGAGCACCGGCCCCGCGATGAGCCCCGGCAGCCCGAGCACCTCGAGGCCGCCGAAGAGGGCGAGGAAGGTCAGGATCGCGGGCATGCCCTCGTCGCCGACGAGCCGCGGGCGGATCACGTAGTCGCTGAAGCCCACCACCACCAGCGCGCCCCACGCGAGCTCCGCCACCGCCGCGCCCGGCGATCCAACCGCCAGCAGGTAGAGGCCCGCGGGGACCCAGACCAGCAGGGTGCCGACCGCGGGCACCAGCGAGGCGATCGCGGCGGCGATGCCCAGGAAGAGCGGCCGGGGCACCCCGGTCATCCAGAAGCCGAGCCCCGCGAGCGCCCCCTGGACCAGCCCGGTCACCACGGTGCCGGAGAGCGTGATGCGCCCCACGGTGCGGAACTCCTCCAGCAGCGCCCGGGTGTCGTCGCGACGGAGCGGCGAGACCTCGGCGACGGTCGTGATGATGCGAGCCCAGTGCCGCAGGGTCACGTGCATGGTGAGCAGGGCGAAGAAGAGACCGAGCAGGCTTCCCACCGTGACCGACGCGACCGTCCCCGCCACCGAGGCCGACCCGGTCGCGATGTCGCCGGCCGCCGCACGCAGCCGCTCCACGATCGCGTCGGGCGAGATCCCGAGGTGGCCGAGCCAGCCGGTCACGGTGGTCACCCAGGTGGCGAGCGCGCCCCCCGGCTTCAGCTCTTCCCGCACCGCGGCCGCGAAGGTCACCGCCTGGGTGACGAAGACCGAGACGAAGCCCACCACGCTTCCCACGATGGCGAGCCCGGCGGCCAGGACGACCGCGACCGAGGCGAGCGTGGGACGGCCGCTCCACGTGGCGAGCCGCGCGTAGACCGGCTGCAGGGTGAAGCCCATCAGGGCGCCGAGCAGCAGCCCGGTCGCGAACGGGTGGGCGAGCCACGCGATCACCACCACCGCGCCGCCGGCGAGCCACGCGAGGACCTGGCGTGAGGTCACAGTCGGCTCAGCGGTCGAAGTCCTCCTCGGGGACTGCGCGTGGGATCGGCCTGCGGGCGGTAGTGTATCGCAGGTCGCGCCGCCCGACCGCGATACGCTTGCGCAGGCCGCGGGGGCGCGGTAGAAGGGAGGGGCCAAGGAGGCCTCCATGCCGAAGATCAAGCACATCGCGCTGTCCACCCAGGACCCCGAGAAGACGGCCAAGTTCTACGTGGACGTCTTCGGCATGAAGCAGATCGGGCGCGTCGATCACCCCGCGGTCAGCGGCTTCTTCCTGACCGACGGCGATCTCAACCTGGCGGTGCTGAACTTCAAGAACGACGCGGTGGCCGGGGTCGAGCGGGGCCGGGAGTTCTCGGGCATCCACCACATCGGCTTCCAGGTGCACAGCCTGGAGGAGATCGCCCTGCGGCTGGCCGCGGCGGGCTCGCCGCGCCGCGACGACGTCAACGACGCCCTCGGCGTCGGCCACGGGGATCAGCGCTACGCCAACGTCGAGGTCAAGTACTCCGGGCCGGACGGGGTCATGCTGGATGTCTCCGAGACCGGCTGGGTCGGCGCCTCCGGCTTCCGTCCGCAGTAGCCCGCTCTCCATGGGCAAGCGCGTCGAGGGCAAGGCCGCCATCGTCGTCGGAGGCGGGCAGACGCCCGGTCAGACGGTGGGCAACGGCCGGGCCACCGCCATCGTGCTGGGACGCGAGGGCGCGCACGTCTGCGTGGTCGACCGGGCAATCGCCTCCGCGCAGGAGACCGTCGATCTGATCGCGGCGGAGGGTGGCCGCGCCTGGGCCTTCGCGGCCGACGTCACGCGCGAGGCCGACGTCGAGGGCCTGATGGCGGCGGCGCGCGAGCGCTTCGGCCGGATCGACATCCTGCACAACAACGTGGGGGCGAGCCTGGCGCTGGGCGACGCGGTGGCCACCGATCTCACCGAGGAGGCCTTCGACCGGAGCCTGGCCGTGAATCTGAAGGCGACCTGGCTCACCTGCAAGCACGCCCTGCCCGCCCTGCGGGAGACCCACGGCTCGATCGTGAACATCGCGTCGATGGCGGCCCTGAACGCCTACCCGCTGGTGGGCTACAAGACCACCAAGGCCGCGGTGGTCGCGTTCACCGAGAACCTGGCCGCCCACAACGCGAAGTTCGGCGTGCGCGCCAACTCGATCCTGCCCGGCTTGATGAACACCCCCATGGCCATCGAGTCGCGGGTGGCGGCCGGCACGCCGCGCGACGAGGTCATCGCCTCGCGCGACCGCCGGGTGCCCCTCGGCCGGCGCATGGGCACCGGCTGGGACGTGGCCAACGCGGCGCTCTTCCTGCACTCCGAGGAGGCGGGCTTCATCACCGGGGTCTCGCTCATCGTGGACGGCGGCGAGTCCGTCGCCTGGGGCTCCTGAGATGGCGGCGACCGGGCTCCCGGAGAACGCGTACCGCGCCCGCGCCGAGCGCGGCGAGATCCAGATCGGCACCTGGATCACCATGATCCGCACCCCCTCGGTGCTCGCGCTGCTGCAGGCCGCCGGCCTCGACTACGCGCGCCTCGATCTCGAGCACTCCGCGTTCTCGATCGAGACGGTCGCCGACATGGCCACCCTGGCGCGCGCGCTGGATTTCCCGTTGGTGGTCCGGCCGCCGGACGGCAACCGCGAGTGGATCACCCGGCTGCTCGACGCCGGGGTGTGGAACCTGCACATTCCCCAGGTGGAGTCGGGCGAGCACGCGGCCGCGGTGGTGGCCGCCACGCGCTACGCCCCCCTCGGCTCGCGAGGGATGTACGGCTCGGGCCCGCACACGGCTTTCCGGGTGCGCCCGCCCGCCGACCACATGGCGACCGCCAATGCCCGCGTGCACGTGACCGCGATGCTCGAGAGCAAGGGCGCCTTCGAGCGCCTCGACGAGATCGCGGCGGTGCCGGGCATCGACGCGCTCACCATCGGCCCCACCGACCTGGCCCAGGACCTGGGCGTCCTCGGCACCCCTTCCCAGTCCACGGTCCTGCGGGAGCACCGGATCCGGCTGGGCGAGGCGGCGCGCAAGCACGGCAAGACGGTGGCGATGGCGGTCGACACCTTCGACGCGGTGCGGGAAGTGATCGCGCTCGGCGCGACGATCGTGAACTACTCCTCCGACGTGGGCGTGCTGCGGTCGGGCTACGCGGCCGCGGTGGCGGAGATCCGCAAGCCAAAGGAGGCGTCATGAAGGTCAAGGCGGTCAACGGCTTCGCGCGCATTCTCAAGTCCGAGGGTACCCCGTGGGTGAGCTGCTACCCGACGAGCCCGGTCAACAACGCGCTCGGCGAGGAGGGCATGCCCATCCTCATGATGGGCGAGGAGCGCTTCGCGGTCGCGGTGGCCGACGGCTTCTCGCGCGTGACCAATGGCAAGCAGATCGGGGTGTGCACGGTCATGGCCGGCCTCAACGCGGCGGGCATCCAGATGGCGTTCGGTGCGGTGGCCCAGGCGTGGGAGGACTCCTCCCCGATGCTGGTGATCGCAGAGGGCCTCGGCGTCGGCGCGAGCCGGCACACCCACTTCGACATGGCGGAGGCGTTCAAGCCGGTCACCAAGTGGGTGGGCAAGATCGACCGCGCCGATCTCGTTCCCGAGTACACCCGCCGCGCCTACACTCACCTCCGCTCCGGCCGGCCGGGCCCGGTGCTGCTGCTGATCCCGCGCGATCTCGGCGAGTACGATCCGGACGAGCATCCCTACGCGCCGGTCAAGGGCTGGCGCACCGGCCCCGATCCGGACGACGTCAAGTCGGCGATCCGGGCCCTGCTCGCGGCCAGGGATCCCCTGCTCCACGTGGGCGAGGGCGTGTGCTACGCCGACGCGGCGGCCGAGCTGCTGCAGTTCGCGGAGGCGGCCCAGATCCCGGTGCTGACCACGCTCAAGGCCAAGGGGGTGTTCCCGGAGAACCACCCGCTCTCGGTCGGGGTGCGCGGCTCGATGGCCGACCACTTCCTGCGCAAGTGCGACCTGCTGTTCTCGATCGGCTCGAGCCTCTTCCCCGGCCGCTTCAGCCACGCGGTGCCGGACGCCCACAAGAAGACCATCGTGCAGTGCACGATCGACACCCTCGACATCAACCGCAGCTACGAGACCCGGCACGCGGTGATCGGCGACGCCAAGCTCACCCTCCAGGCCCTGGTCGCCGAGCTTCAGGCCAAGGGCGCGCGCAAGAAGCCGGAGGTGCTGGAAGAGATCCGCGGGGCGCGGCAGGCCTTCAAGGACAAGTTCCGCCCGTGGCTCGAGTCCACCGAGACGCCGATCAACCCCTATCGGGTCTTCGGCGACCTCGCCAAGGTCCTCGATCCCAGGAACTCGTTCCTCACCGCCGACTCCGGCAGCACCCGCGACCAGACCAGCACCGTGTACGAGGCCCAGATCCCGCGCGGCTACCTCGGCTGGGGCAACGTGTCGACCCTCGGCTTCAGCCTGGCCGGGGCGGTGGCGGCCAAGCTCGCCTACCCGCAGCGCCAGTGCGTGCACGTCACCGGCGACGCGGGCGTCTGCTACATGATGGGCAACTTCGAGGCGGTGGCGCGCTACCGGATCGGCATCACCACCATCCACATCAACAACGGCGGCTACTCGGGCTACGGCCCCGGCTTCTGGGGCGAGGGCCACGATCCCTACACGTGGAAGGTCTCCGACCACGGCAGCGCCTGCATGGCCAACATGGCGCGCGCGGTCGGCTTCCACGCCGAGGACGTGAGCGCGCCCGCCGAGATCATCCCCGCGCTCAAGCGGGCCTTCGACGAGAACGCCAAGGGCCGCCCCGCGTTCGTGGAGTTCATCTGCTCGCATCACCCGGTCCACGGCGGCTGGGTGCGGTAGCCGAGAGGAGACGGAAAGCCATGGCAGACGTGGACGCATTCTCCAGCGCAACCTCGCTCGTGGCCGCGCTCCGCAGCGGCACCATCGGCGCCCGGGAGCTGACCGAGCTGTACATCCGCCGCATCGAGCGCCACGACTCTGCGCTCAACGCGGTGGTGGTGCGCGACTACACGCGCGCGCGCGAGCAGGCGATGGGGGCCGAGCACGCCCGGGCCCGCGGCGAGTACCAGGCCCTGCTCGGCCTGCCGATCACCCTCAAGGAGTCCATCAACGTCACCGGCCTCCACACGACCTGCGGGGTCCCGGAGTGGAGGGGCTACATCTCCCAGCACGACGCCCCGGTCACCACCCGCGCCCGTGCCGCCGGCGCGGTGCTCCTCGGCAAGACCAACGTGCCGCCCATGCTGGCGGACTGGCAGTCGGCCAACCCGATCTTCGGGCGCACCAACAACCCCTGGGACCTCGGACGCACGCCCGGCGGCAGCAGCGGCGGCAGCGCGGCGGCCATCGCGGCGGGGCTCAGCGCGCTCGAGGTCGGCTCCGACATCGGCGGCTCCATCCGCGTGCCGGCCGCCTTCTGCGGCATCTACGGGCACCGCCCGAGCGAGACGCTGCTTCCGCGCAGCGGCCAGTTCCCGATGCCGCCCCTGCCCAACACCGCGGTCGTCATGGGGGTGCAGGGCCCCCTCGCCCGGAGCGCGGAGGATCTGGAGCTGGCGCTCTCGGTGCTGGCCGGCCCCGAGGTGGGCGAGGACGTGGCGTGGAAGGTCCAGCTCCCGGCGGCCCGGCGGGAGCGCCTGGCCGACTTCCGGGTGGCGGTGCTGCCCCCGATCCCGTGGCTGCCGGTGGACGAGCAGATCACCGCGGCGCTCTCAGACCTGGCCGGCCGCCTCGCCAAGATGGGCGCGGTGGTCAAGGAGATCCAGCCGGACGGTCTCGGCGATCACCGCGAGTACCACGGCTTCTACCGCACCCTGCTCTCGGCGGTGACCGGCGCGCGGGTGGACGGAGAGACGCGGCGCCATCGGATCGCGACGTTCCGCGCCGCGGCCGACGACCTCTCGCTGGGCGCCGCGCGCGGGCTCGAGGGCACCGCGGGCGACTACATCCTGTGGAACGGTCGCCGCGAGCAGCACCGCGCGGCCTGGCGGGCGTTCTTCCGCGAGTGGGACGTGCTGCTGGCCCCCGCCATCAACGTGCTCGCCTATCCGCACATCGAGCGCGCGTGGCCGGCCGACGACAGCGATCTCTCCCTGACCTTCACCGTCAACGGCCGGTCGGTGCCGTATCTGCACGGGCTCTGCTACCCGGCGCTGTCCACGGTGCCGGGCCAGCCCGCCACCGCGTTTCCGGTCGGCCTCTCCCGCGAGGGGCTGCCGATCGGCCTCCAGGCGGTCGGGCCGTATCTGGAAGACCTGACCCCGATCCGCTTCACCGCGCTCCTGGCCCGCGAGATCGGCGGCTTCCGCAAGCCGTCCGGCTACGACGAATCCTAGAGACGAATCCTCAGGGAGGACCGATGCTGACGATCGACGGGCACTGCGAGCCCCGCTTCACCGCGGTCCGCGAGGAGTTCTTCCGGAACTTCACGGAGCGCGGGGACGTGGGCGCCGCGGTCTGCGTGTACCTCGACGGGGTCCGGGTGGTGGACTGCTGGGGCGGGCACGCCGACGCCGCGCGGTCCCGGCCGTGGACGGCCGACACCATCGTCAGCGTCGCCTCCACCAGCAAGGGGATGGTCGCGCTCTGCGCCCACATGCTGGCCGAGCGCGGCAAGCTCGACCTGGACGCGCCGGTGGACCGCTACTGGCCGGAGTTCGCCCAGGCCGGCAAGCAGGACATCCCGGTGCGGTGGCTCCTGAGCCATCGCGCGGGGCTGCCCGCCATCCGCCGCATGCTGCCCGCGGAGGCCCTGTTCGACTGGTCGGCCATGACCGCGGCGCTCGCGGAGAGCGCGCCGTGGTGGACGCCGGGCGGCCGCCACGGCTACCACGCGATCACCTACGGCCACCTGGTGGGCGAGGTCATCCGGCGCGTGGACGGGCGGAGCGTCGGGGCCTTCCTCCGCGACGAGGTCACCGGGCCGCTGCGCGCCGACTTCTTCATCGGCGTGCCCGAAGCGGCCGACGCGCGCGCGGCCACCGTGCTGCCGCCCCCGCCGCCCGTCGCGGGCGAGAGCACGATCTGGGACACGATCCTGGCCGATCCCGAGTCCGTCTCGGGGCGCACGTTCCTCAATCCGCCCCGCACCGCCGACCTGGTCAACACGCGCGCCTGGCGCGCGGCCGAGATCCCGGCCGCCAACGGCCACACCAGCGCGCGCGGGGTCGCCCGCGTCTACGCGGCGCTCGCCCGCGGCGGCGAGCTCGACTCGGTCCGGCTGCTCACGCCCGCCACCATCGATCGCGCCATCGTGGAGCAATCGTCCGGCGTCGACGCGGTGCTGACGCTGCCGACCCGCTTCGCCACCGGCTTCATGCTCGGCCTGCCGGGCGGCCTCTTCGAGTGCGGCCCCGGCCGGCGCTCCTTCGGCCATCCGGGCCGCGGCGGCTCCATCGGCTTCGCGGACCCGGACGCGCGCCTCGCCGTCGGCTACGTGACCAACCAGTACCTCACCGGCACCGCCCGGCATCCCGACCGGCGCGTCGCAAGCCTGGTCGACGCGGTCTACGCGGCGCTCCGATGAGCCCGGCGCCCCGGCTCTCGGCGCGCGACTGCCGGCCACGGGATGCGGCGGACGCCCTGCTGATCGGGCGCGCCTGGGTCCCGGCGGAGGAGGGCCCGGCGGTCGTCGCGGTGCGCGGCGACGAGGTGGTCGACCTCACCCGCCAGTACCCGACCACGAGCGGCCTGCTGAACACCGCCGCGCCGGCCCAGGTCCGCGCCGCGATCAAGGCGGCCCCCGCGCTGGGCGCGCTCGAGGCGCTCGCGGCCAACAGCGTCGAGGGCGCGCGCGACGCCACGCGGCCCTGGCTCCTGGCCCCCGCCGACCTGCACGCGGTCAAGGCGAGCGGCGTCACCTTCGTGGCGAGCCTGCTCGAGCGCGTGATCGAGGAGCGCGCCAAGGGCAACCCCGCGCTGGCCGACGGGGCGCGCCGCGAGATCCAGGCGATCGTGGGCGCCGACCTGCGCGGCATCAAGCCCGGCTCGCCGGAGGCGGGGCGGGTCAAAGAGGTGCTGGTGGCCAAGGGGATGTGGTCGCAGTACCTCGAGGTCGGCATCGGGCCGGACGCGGAGCTCTTCAGCAAGTGCCCGCCGATGGCCGCGGTCGGGACCGGGGCGCGGGTGGGCGTGCACCCGGCCTCGGTGTGGAGCAACCCCGAGCCGGAGCTGGTGCTGGTGATCAACCGCGACGGCGCGATCGTCGCGGTCACCCTCGGCAACGACGTGAACCTGCGCGACGTGGAAGGGCGCAGCGCGCTCCTGCTGGGCCGGGCCAAGGACAACAACGCCTCCTGCGCGATGGGCCCGTTCTTCCGGCTGCTCGACGAGCGCTTCACCCTCGACCACGCCCGCCGCGTGACCTTCGAGACGGTGGTCGAGGGCGCCGACGGCTTCCGCATCGCGCACCAGACCCAGGTGAGCGAGATCGGCCGCGACCTGACCGAGCTGGCCGGCCAGGCCATCGGGAAATACCACCGCTACCCGGACGGCCTCGTGCTCTTCATCGGGACGATGTTCGCCCCGGTGGCCGACCGCGGGGCGCCGGGTAGCGGATTCACCCACAAGTGGGGCGACACCGTGTCGATCGCCGCGCCCGAGATCGGGCGGCTGGTCAACGAGGTCGTGGCTTGCGACGTGGCCGAGCCGTGGTCCTTCGGGACGGGCGCCTTGATGGCGAGCCTCGCCCGGCGCGGGCTGCTGCGCGAGTGACCGGCTTCGCCCCGGGCTTGCCGCCCGGCTTCCCACCGAGGCTCGTCGCGCTCACCAGGATGAAGGCGACCAGGGACGGCTGATCGCCCCGGTTGCTCCAGGCGTGGTTGGTCCCGCGCTGCACCAGCGTGTCGCCCGCCCGCAGCAGGGTCTCGCCCTCGTCCATCAGAGCCCAGATCTCCCCCGAGAGCACGAGCGCGTAGTCCACCGTGTCGGTGCGGTGCATGGCGGGATGCCGCGAGGCGTCCGGATCCATGGCGTGGCTGGCGCCCATCGCGCGGAAGGCGGCCGCGCGGTCGAAGCCGCCCCCCGCCGCCGCGTCCGGCGGGAACTCGACGATCCGAAAGATGGTGCCGCGGGCGGGCGGCTCGAGCGACATCCGGCGCTTCGCCGGATCCGCGCTCCCCGCATTGGACGCGGGGGCGCGGTCGCTCACCCAGAGATCGGTGAGCGCGAAGTCGGGGCGGCCCGGCAGCGTGAGCACGTGGGGCGAGGGGCCATCGCTCACGATCACGGAGCGGCCCTGGGCGTTGTGCCC
>WNFF01036670.1_pt1 | contig 13739 bp, 13 predicted proteins | sample 5400441 | NCBI WGS metagenome assembly WNFF01 (sample SAMN13153345, study PRJNA577476) | soil metagenome | isolation source: 120 cm saprolite under Douglas fir tree site 2 hole 3 replicate 1 | place: USA:California | collected 2015-04-18 | reverse complement strand
GCGATCTGATGTTGGTGGCCAACTCCTGGAGTTGGGCCTCATCGAAAACCCGGCGCGGGTTTCTGCTGGATTCCCGTATTCTTTCTAGCGGAATGTCCTGAATGGACGAAGCCACTGGCCGTCCCGCTTTCACTTCACTTGCTACCATCGTTGTGCTCATGGCTTACTTCTCCTTTTTCTCCAAATCAGTCGGATTAGTATTCTTGGGGCAACAAGAGGGTCGTCACCGAGCGGTCCGATTCTGTGACAATCCACAACTTGTCGCCTGCGTTTGTGCGGTAGCTGCTCAAGAGCCGGAACCCGTGCTCTAGGCTGTAGTGGTTTTCCTTTCGGTCCTCGTCGGACAAGTCGCCCCAGTCGCGGCTAACGTGGCGCGTGAGGAACTCGCCCGGCTGCTGTTCCGCCTTCCGAAGCGCGGCCAAAGCGCCCGGTGTTGCGACGATCTGGCCGAGTTCGAAAGCAGGTTGTTTGCTGAGTTGTTGCATTGAAAAAACTCCTTTCGCTGGTTTAGTTTTTTGCTTCCTAGAGGCACCGTAGTGAGCGGTGCATTAAAAGCAAATGCCCTTCCTAGCGGGGCCAGGCGCCTGGCCGTCCGCGCTTTCAAGGCCGCGTGGTTTTCGCGTTCATCGGAGCGAAGCGTGAGAGCGGACGATCTAGGCGCAGGTTTTCACAGGGAAGGGCAGACGAAAACGCTACTTCCGAGTGGTGCTTGATCTTTTGCTACGACTGATAATGTGAACTAACGATGCGTGGGGATGATCGGTGGACTAAGCACGTGAATTATTTTGGGCGGCGATAGTACAACCTAAAGCTCATCTACTTGAGTGTTTCCTTACAACGACATCCGTCTGAACAGCGCCATCGGCTACATCACGCCGAAGGAACATGCTTGCCGGGCATCAGCAGGAGATTCAGGCCGACCGGGATCTGAGATTGGAGGCGGCGGCGAGGGAACAGCGGAAGAATCGCCGCCAGCGGGCCGCGTGACGGACGAAACGGATTCCGGTTGGCCGACCACTCGACCAGAATCATCAGCTAGGTTGCACACTCGTGAACGGCGACAAGGCTACCGCATGCGCGTTTTGACCGTTAGTTATGTGCTCCGTAGACGAAAAGCAAAAAGGAGTCCCTCTCGGCACTACGCGGGCTTACTCCATACGCAAGGCGCGCATGGGATCTATGGACGCAGCTCGGTGGGCCGGAAAAAATGCGGCGGCCAACGTGACTATGGCGATGCCAACCAACGCAACAAGAATTGTCAGAGGGTCGCTGGAGCTCAAACCATACAGCATGGAACGCAAAGTCGTGGCTACCGCAAGGGCCGCAGGGATGCCAACCCCAAGACCCAAGGCAGCCATGGAGAAGCTTTCCAACAAAACCATCCAAAGCACTTCTCGTCGCTGTGCGCCTAGAGCCATTCGGACACCGATTTCCATGGTTCGGCGGCTGATACCGTAGGAAATCGTTCCATAAAGACCGATGGCCACAAGAAATGCCGCCAGTCCACCAAAGAAGACGGAGAGGTTTGCGATCAGCCTTTCTTGCGAGACAGTCTCTGCAAACTGAGCCTGCTGCGTCGTGGGTTTTTGCAGCGGCAGATTGGGATCGATCTCGTGAACCACCTTCGCGGCTTCCGGAATGAGCATCTTAGGATCGCCGCGAGTGTGCAATTCATATTGCATGTCTAGAACGCCCCTAGTCTGCGTGAACGGGAAATACGCCATCGGGCGCTCCGTTTCGCGGACACTTGTATAGCGGCTGTTTCCTGCAACGCCCACGATGGTGTATTGGACCTTACGGTCCCCGAGAAGTGCGATGTGATGTTCCAGCGGGTAAACGCCCGGCAAGTAGCGATCGACAAAGGTCTGGTTGACGATGGCGACTTTGCGCGAATCGGCGGTATCGGAGTCTTCGATGTCGCGCCCGACTTGCAAGGGGATTCCGAGTGTGTGCAGAAAACTGGATCCGACAAGATTCGAGCGCACGCCGGCAAACGGGCGGTCGGGCATGGGATTACGTCCATCTACAAGGACGCCGTCGTTGTCACTGCCTCTACTGCCAATGCGCACCTCCATAACCGTTGCCGAATCCACGCCCGGCAAGGCGCGCATGCGATTCAACAGCGCAGTGTGAAACCGGACTGCTTCCGCGTCCGTATGGATATTTAACTGTGGGCCGATTCCAAACACGAGCAGGCCATCGGTGCGCATGCCAAGGTCGCGGGATTCCAGATTCCGCAGCGTCTGGTACAGCAGACCCGCCGCGCAGAGCAGGACCATACAGAGTGAAATCTGAAGCGCCACCACCAACTTGCGTCCCCGCAAACGGTCTTGCCTCGTGCCAGCCTCACCGCCGGTCGATCGCAACGCAAGATTCAACGGAAGCCGAGTAATTAGTCCCATGGGCGCCAACCCAAACGCGATGGCGACCACAGCGGAGACGCCCGCGGTGAACAACAAGACTCGTCTCTCTGGTTCAATAACTATGTCGACGCCAGACCAGACCGTGAGCGCTTGCGTGGCTACTCCTGCAAAGATCCAGCCAAGTGCCGCGCCTGCTGCCACCAGCAGCACGCTTTCCCGGAGCATTTGCAGAAAAAGGGCGCGCTTGTTGGCTCCGAGTGCCTGGCGCAAACAAAACTCTGGTAGCCGGGTGGCATTTCTTGCCAGCAGCAGCATGACAACATTTGCGCATGCAATGAGCAGGACCAGCACCACCATGCTCATCAAAAACCGCAGCGGGTGCTCGTAATCACCTCGCAAATTCTCCACACCCCGAACTCCCGAAAGAACAAGCTGTGGCTTCTGTTCGTGGGGATCAACTGGCGAGGCGTTCGCTAGCGCATTCTGAAACGCCGAGGTCAGTTGCGCCAGGGCCTGTTGCGGCGAGACCCCGGGCCGCAAGCGCCCGAGCATTAGCAAGGCCAGCCAGTTTGGCGACCCATACAAGGTGTGATCGGTCGATGACGTTCCCCACGCATTCAATTCAGAACGCTCTTGCAGCGGAATCCAGAAATCCATGGCCGCGTGGACGGGATCCACTCCATTGAAGCCGGGAGGCGCGATGCCTACAATCGTGAAGGGGACGCCCTTGACGTAGATTGTCCTGCCTAGTATGTCCTTGTCACCGGCGAATCGGCTCTTCCACCATGCATAATTCAAGACGGCGATAGGCGCGTGAGTTGATTCATCCTTCAGTGTGAACCCGCGCCCCAAAATTGGCTGGACTTGCAGGCCGGAGAAGAAATTACCGCTCACCATTTCTCCGAGGGTTTCCTCCGGTTCGGCGCCGATCCGCACGGCTACTTTTTCAAAGGCTAGAGGAGCAAAACCGATGACATCAGCGAAAACCTCTTGCCGGATGCGCATGGCTTCGAAGACTGGCAGTGACATCGACATGTCACCGTAGCCCGTTTGCGAGGTGCTCAGAGGCTGGTTTTTCAAATGGAAATAAACTAGCTGTTGTGGATTTGGGACCGGAAGAAAATGCAGGAGTACGGCATTCATCACGCTGAAGATGGCCGTGTTGGCTCCAATTCCCAGCGCGATAGTTAGAATAGAAACGGCCGTGAAAACTGGCGATTTTACCAGTTGGCGAAACGTGTAGCGAAGACCCTGTGCAACTCTCAACACGGAACCACCTCAGTCCTCAGGGGTTTCCGCATTTAGCTACAGCAGGCAGCGTACCAAGTAACCGGGCGAAAGAAGTCTTTAACTTGCATGAAGTTACGCGGATCTCACAAGACTAACCCGAGCTAAAACTGTCCGAACTCAGGGAATAGCGTTCGAAAATGGACATCTGGATGCGCCTAGTCGCAGCTTGTGAGGCATTTCGAGAAAGAGAAGGGTCGTCGGCTCCCGGAGTGCTATGTAACAACATTTTGATGAACGAGAAGTTAGCTACACGTTCCTTCGAAAGAAATCATTGGCTTCTCTCGGGATTGTGCCCGGATCACGGGGCACTCGGAAGTAACGGAAACGGCGCAGAAGGCCGTCTTCGCCAAGCTATCTCTGCTATCTCTGCTCGGACAAGACCGCTCGTCCGGTTTCGCTCCTTGGCCACTCCCCTCCACTACGGCCTAAACGCGCCGGCTACGGCATCGCATGCCTCCGTTCCGGGAATGGCCAGTGAGACTCAAACCATGCTCTAATGAGTCAATCGTCGGCGAGCGAATCAGCTCGAAAACCTATTCCACTTAACATTTAAGTAGGACATGGAATCTCTTTTTTCTGCCCATTTTTTTGGAGCACCGAGAAGGGAGGGCTTCTGCTTCCCAGGCGAGCGGCTGCTTTATGGGAGGGAACCCAGCGTCTTTAGGGCGGAACCGGGAAAGCAGAGGCCGCGAAGCTGCCGGACGCAGGAATTAGCCCGAAGCAGTGCCCAGGAAAATGAGCGGCAGAGATAAGGATGGCCTAGTGAACCAGCAAGAATCGGTATTAGGAGCGGAATCATCCCGGCAGCAACTGCGAAAACGGGTGAAAAAATTAGATCTCGCCGGAGCGTTGATCCTGACTCGGCGATGAGGTCTCGATTCGAGTGGACTCGCAACCATCAGCGTCATATCGCGACTGCGAACGTGCTCGGACGGGCATGGCATCGCGAGAATATTGAGGGCGTCACTGGCATAGCGCCTCGCTAACACTATCGCGGGGAACCGCCTGCCTGCGCGGTTCCCATCAGCTAACGAACCTCCAGATGGAAGATATCTACGACTAAGTTGGTTCTGCGGTTCAGCAGAACAATATGTCCCCCAATCAGCACATGTGCGCAATCGGGAGGCGGTGGAGGTAGGCGACGTTCAAGCTCCTCGGGACAGGGCTGGAGCCGTTTCTGAAGCCCAGGCGGCAGCGTACCGCGCCGCACAAGTTGTTTTTCCAATCCAGGGGGCAAGTGATCTCTCTTGGCAAGCCCTGGCGGGAGATTGCTCCTGTGTTCGTCATACCATCCGCGAATAGCTTCACGGTCGCGATCCTTATAGTATTGACCCTGGTCGTCATCGTCTCCCTGCTTACCGTGCCCCTTTCCGTGCCCGTTTCCGCGACCCTGGGCTAATGCGAAACTGCTGGTGAGCAAAAATGCCCCCAACACGCAGGCCACGGTCGGTCTTGTCATTCGCATTGTTTCCTCCTAATCCAAATGTGCCTAACTTCGAGGCTAGTTGGAAACTCAATGCCACTACAAGCTACGACCAACAGGAATGTGTCGTGTTATCGACCCCGCTCCTCCCAGTGATGAGTTTCTCCTTAGGACAAGCCCGAACACTGGCACAGTTGTTGTTCCCAAGCCAGCGGCGCAAGAATCGAATAGACTGTCTGGAGTAATGCCATGAGAAAAGCTGGTGCTTTTGTTGTAGCCATTTTTGTGTCGTGTGCGGCCTTCGGCGCGAATCAAAGTAGGGAGCAAAAGCGCCTGGAAGCGTGCGGTCAGGTGTTCAAGGAAATTATGGACATCCCTGATGGGATTCCGAAGGACCTGCTCAACAAGGCCGAATGCGTCATTGTGATTCCTTCGGTACTGAAGTTCGCGATCGGCATCGGAGGCGACTTCGGCCGGGGGGTGATCACCTGCCGCACCGGCCAGCACTTTACCGGACATTGGAGCGCTCCCGCACTGTTTGCGCTCGAAGGTGCAAACATCGGTCTGCAACTGGGCGGTCAGGCCACGGACTTCGTACTCTTGGTCATGAATCCCAAAGGCGCGAACTCAATCTTGAGGAGCAAAGTGAAGCTTGGCGCCGACGCTTCCGCTGCAGCCGGGCCCAAAGGACGCACAGCGGCGGCGGATACCGACATCGTGATGAGGGCAGAGGTTCTCAGCTATTCTCGCTCACGCGGATTGTTCGCCGGCATCTCCCTCGAAGGCTCGACGCTCCGGTCGGACGGCAGTGCGAACAAAAAGCTGTACGGCCGAAGCCTCAGTGCTAAGGAGATTGTCCGCGAAGGCAAGGTTGGCGTCCCGGCTTCGGGCCGCGAACTCGTCTCGTTGTTGGATAAGAAGTCACCGAAGAATGAGTCCGATCCCGTATCGCTGAAGGAATAGGCCAAGGCGCAGGACTGCCCGAGATCGCTTCAGAATTGAAGTGTCGTCCCTGCAAGCACTCGAGATACGTCCGGCAGGATTTCCTCGCCGTTTTCATTGACGACGAATCTGGACACAAACGGAATGCCTCTTAAGGCACCTGCCGGTGCCACCGCCACGCGCAAAACAGATTGATTCCGCTGGCTGCTCTTAGTGATTTCGCCGGAGAATTCTTGACACCACCAACGCTGGACATTATGCTCCAGGACCGCGCTGCGAATGTCCCCCCTGGCGCGCAATACGCTCGAAACGCGACCGTCGAATTACCGATGCGCTTGCGAGGTGAACATGTTTCCAGTCAAGCCTTTCGTCATCCATTCCATTCATCTCCCGAATCTCTGGGAAGTGTCCATGATCCGCCTCCTAGTTTCGCTTGCCATCGCGGTCGTCCTCGCGACCAGCTATGGAGACTCGCCTCGCGCCGCCTCCCTGGGGCCAGGAGTAGGCAACATCCCCCAGGGAACGCAAACTGACGACTCTTTCCGGAATAGCTTCGCGGTGAACCATGTGACGAACGTGTTTGCCACCACGCAGCAGGTCAGTTGCTACACGCCGGAAGTTCCCTACACCGTGAACGACGGTCCACTCGATTGGTACACCGGCGAGACGCCGTGCAATGGCGCGGCGACCACAGGTGAGGATCTGGGGCCGTATGCCACCCAGCAGGGGAGCAACGCCAGGTTCCCGGCCACGGCCCCTGTGCTGGTCAACAACCACTCGGAATCCGACATCCAGGTCGACCCGACCAATCCTAAACACCTGATTGGGTCGACCAAGTGGTTCGCCAGCGCTGAGGGTTATAACCATATTCTGGGCTTCTACGAGTCGTGGGATGGAGGAAAAACCTGGCCCGTCCAGGGTCACATACCTGGTTACGAGGGTTGGACCGACAACACGGACCCAGTCGGGGCCTTCGACGGATTCGGCAACTACTATGAGTTGATCCTCCCGTACCAGTTTGCCTACAAGGCGGACGGCAGCATGCAATTCAACACCGGCCAGGAGCCCAATCCCAGCATCAGCAATGAGGCGGTCAGCGTCGCGGTCCGGCCGCACGGCGCCACTAGCGCCCGACAATGGATCACCACCCATAACGGCCAGCCGGACATCGTGTTCGCCACAAATGCGAGCTTCGGGCAGGAGCCAGACAAGCAGTGGATCGCCATCGACAACAACCCAGCGAGTCCGTTCTACAACACGATCTACGCCATGTGGGTGAACTTCAACGGTCTTGGCAGCAAGCCCTTCTACTCAACTGCCAAGGCGCTGCCGAACGGCACGCACACCGATTGGACCACGCCCCTGCTGCTTCCCGTCCTGAATTCAAAGCAGAACAACACCGACCTGTTGCCACACACGACCGTGGACCAATTCCCGGGAAAGAAGGGCCAGTGCTGCGTCACCCATACCGTGGACTTCTCGGCCGATGGCGGACAGACTTGGCACGGGCCGTTGGTCATCTCGAGCATGATCCAGCTCCCACCCTACCCTGGGCCCGGATACTCCAATACCACCATCAGGGATGGCATCGCGGTCACCTTCGGGGTTGGGAAGCAGCTCGTGGCAGGCCGTTACCCACTCTACGCTGCCTGGGAGGATTTCAGCACCGGCTTTGACAACATCATCCTGAGCGCCTCCTTTGACGACGGGCAGAGTTGGACCTCCCCGATTCAGGTCAACGATAACGTCTACGCGAGCACCGATGAGTTCCAGCCGAACCTGGCGACTGCAGCGGACGAGACGCTCAGCGTCAATTTCTACGACCGTCGGCTGAGCTGCCCTGCTAGCGGGACTACCGAGGCGGTGGCCGCCGGCTTGAGCCGAGACACCATGAATCCCAATTACTCGGGAAGCCTGCCCCCCTATAGCGCGGCTAATTACTGCGTGAACGCCGCCATCCAGTTCTATCGCGCAGACCTGACCCCGATCGGTCACAATATCCGGCTGACCGCCCATACCTGGGACCCGCAGCTGAATGGCCCGCACCCGGGTACCGCGTCGAACAACGACTACACTTTTATTGGCGACTACTTCGGCAACGCCACCGCTGGACCGACGGATTACTCGACGTTCGTCAGCACCTACGACGACGGCTCGAACCCCAATCACTATCAGCAACAGGTCGTGGCCAGCGTGCCGATTCCGAAACCATAGCACAGGGTCTTCCCTGAACAGGAGAAGGCAAATACGCGCGAGTTTTCCGGGCCAAGCGCCCAATAACGATTACAGGGAGGAGTCCTTATGAGCAGCCGCAATTCAGCGTACAACGTTTTCCATGCGGTGTATTTGACGCAAGCCAATGCCGTTCCCCGTCTCCAGTGGTTCGTCTCCTTCGTTTTGTTCTTCTTGTACGGGCCGCTCGCTCTTGCGAATAACCCGGATGTGATCAAAGCCTCTGGCCATGACGTTTCGCCACCTCGATCGCGGATGGTAATTGGCGCTTCTTCTAACGGTGGCGGAAGCGATAACCAGAGTCCCACCGCACGCGCGACCGGTGCGATGATCACTAACGCCAATCCGGACCCCGTGGCCGCGCCGCTCTCTGGGCCGCTTAGCGGCGTCACTACCTTCCTCAACTTCGATGGGCAGAGCGCGCAGGACAATCGCAACTTGTTCGGCTTCGCCTTCGTGCCCCCCGACACCAATGGCGCTGTCGGCGCGACGCAGTTCGTGCAAATGGTGAACGTAACCGTCGCGGTCTACGACAAGTCGACTGGAGCACTGCAACTCGGGCCGGCCGCGATCCACACGCTCTGGACCGGTTTCGGCGGTCTCTGCGAGTTTGGTGGAGGCACGCCGACCTTTGCCGATGGCGGCGATCCCGTCGTGCTCTACGACCACTTAGCTGGGCGCTGGCTCGTAAGCCAGTTGCAGTACAACACCAGCTTCACGCAAACGGCGGAGTGCATCGCAGTGTCCACCAACTCTGATGCCACCGGTTCCTATAACCGGTACGAGTTCGATTTCGGCTCCAATTTCCCGGACTACCCAAAATTCGGTGTTTGGCCTGACGCGTACTACAACAGTATCAACGTGTTTCCACCTCACAGTTTTGCGGGCGCGGAGGCTTGTGCGTTCGATCGCAACGCGATGCTCGCCGGAGCGCCTGCGAGCAGTATCTGCTTCCAGCAACCGCCCACGGTTTCCAGTCTGCTGCCTGCGGACCTCGACGGCAGCGCTTTGCCGCCGGCGGGCTCGCCGAACTACTTCGTGGGCCTCGCTGATTCCACGCACTTGAATTTCTTCCGTTTCCACGTCGACTTCAGCAATCCCTCGAACTCAAGTTTCAGCGGCCCAACGCTTATCTCCGTGGCGCCGTATAGCGAGATCTGTGCGCGCGCGATTAACGTGTCGTGCATCCCGCAACCATCGCCAGGGGAGAGGGTGGACGGCTTGGCTGATCGCGTGATGTTCCGCCTAGCCTATCGTAACTTCGGCGACCACGAGTCCTTAGTCGTCAACCACACGGTTAAAGGAGGACCACTGGCCGGTGTGCGCTGGTACGAGATCCGCAATCCGTCGGCGCCGTTCGTCTACCAGCAATCGACTCTCATAGATCCCAACGTGAACTACTGGCTGGGAAGTATCGCCATGGATAAAATCGGTAACGCTGCGCTGGGATTCAGCGTGTCTAGCCAAAGCGTGTTCCCCAGTGTGTACGTCGCGATCCGCGCGCCCGCGGATCCGGCAGGTCAGATGTTCGGGCCGCTGGTGCTCGTGAACGGCAGTGGTGTGCAGTTCAACTCGTTCCATCGTTGGGGGGACTATAGCTCGATGTCGCTTGATCCCGTCGACGACTGCACCTTCTGGTACACCAATGAGTATTACGCAACGACCGGCAGCTTCAACTGGGCGACACGGATCGGCTCATTCAAATTCAATAGCTGCAGAGGAAGAAGCAAATAGGCCCAGGTCCCCGCAGGTGGCGGGGCCTTAGATTTGCACGAGCCGCGATAGTTTGTGACGGCTATACAGGCATGTAAGTCGACAACATGAAGTCGGGCAGTGCGGGAACTTACCAAAACCAGACCCCCTTTTATGGCTAAGACTGTTGTCATACGATTTGCTCAGGGGTGTTCCCGCTTCCTCGAACGCTCAACTCGCCACTTGCCGATCCCAGGTCACTGCTGTTTCAAAAACAGACGAGTGCGAACACTACAGCCTCGGTCTCACAGTTCAGAAAGAGTGACGTTCGCGGCGGACTGGCGGGCCTGCGAAGAAGCTGAGTTGCGCAGGCTAGAGCGTCACCAAGACGATTTCGCAGTAAGGAGGCTTCCCGTGAATTTACGAGTGCCCAAATCCCATTGGAATCGTATGCACGGTTTCTGGCGTTCAGAGATTTCATGACACAATCGCTATTGCGAATCACGCGAATCAGAATGAGCGCTCGACATCGTAGCCACTGTACCTGAGGACAGGTAATGCGAACTCTGCGCGCCCGTCCCTTGGGACAGTGCCGGACTCCGTGTTTGTCCGCTATGATACAAACGTAGGAACTCTCCACCCGCCCCGGAGAGTGAACTCTATCCCTGTCCCCAATTTGTGTTCGCAACTTAATCCGTTGAGGTGGGTTCAATTTGACAAGGCGTAAAATGCGCAGAGTTCCCTTTTTATTGATTATCGCTATAGGACTGTCGCCGGCGGTTCACGCCCAGTCCATGCCAGACTCGGGGAAAGGCCTAATCTGGTACGAAGGCCTGACCGGAACGTCCAGCTCCCTCGGAACTGTTTCCCGGTTCGATTCCACGCTGGGCTACAATTTCAGTCACCATTTCAGTGTGGATTTTGGCGCTCCCATTCTTTTCGTCCACGCCAGCTCCTCCGCGACCACCACAAGTTTGCGTTCCGCCAGTGGCATCGGCGACATGTATACCGATCTGCGGTTGACATTCCGAAATCCGCTGGTGAATTTCGTTTCCAATATCCGAGGCACTGTTCCGACCGGCAGCACCCAGAATGGTTTCAGCTCCGGCCGGGCCACGGCGGATTGGAGCAGTACTTCGTGCGCCCTTATACAACGCTTGGTATCACCGGGCACTTCGATGGCGGCGCGAGCATCCGCATCTTGCCCCTGTTGAACTTCCGCGCGTCGGCGTATGCCATCGAGCCTTCGGGGCAGCAGAAGCTCTTCAGCAGATTCCTGAATCGTCAAACGGCCCCGGGAAATCCAGGGGCGTCCCATAACCGCGTGTTTCAGACCACCCCAGAAACAACGGGCTCGGCTGATATCGCACGCGACCACGGCTTTTCGTTGGGGTTTGACTCCAACCTGTTCCACTCATTGGATCTGGCCGTCGGCTACACTCATTCCGCCAGCTTTTCTTTGGATACGGTTTATTTCGGAGTCGGTGTCAATCTCGCGAGATTCATCGGTAGTTCGTCTCACTAAGGAGGAATAAAGCAATGAAACGTCTGATCATTCCGTTCCTAGCTCTAAGCACACTGTTGTTCCTCGGCTCCTCGACGTATGCACAGCGAGGCCGCCCATCCGGTACGCCCGGTACGTCCGGCAGCATGAGCGCTTCCGGCACGCACGGGAATAGCGCCTCTGCTGGGGGAGGCCATGGTTCATCGAATCCGATGGCCAGCACCGATCCCGGCAGCGTCCTGGAGCACAACTCGCATCTGGCCACTAAGCTCGAGACCCTGACTGGCACCACGAATCTCACTGACCTGGAGAAAGATGCGAGCGCATTCAAGAACTTCGGTCAGTTCGTTGCCGCGGCCCACGTCGCCAAGAACCTGAATATTAACGGCGGGTTCGCAGCCTTGATGTGCGATATGACCAACAAGACCGCCGTCGGGGCGACGTCAACATGCACGAACACAACGAAGATGAGCCTCGGCAAGGCCATCCAGACGTTGGATCCGCAGGCGGATTCCAAGTCGGAGTCCAAGAAGGCCACCAACCAAGCGAATCAGGACGTCAAGGATTCGTCCGGTTCGTAAAATATAGACTGACTGCGTATCTTCAAGTCCCGCTATTTTCTGGTGACTCAGGTCCCGGGAAGAGTGGGACTTCCTTCATATAGGCTCGTTGTCCACCCACCACGTGGCGGCGCGTTTAGGCCGCAGTAAAGGGAGGCATGGCGTCGCAGGCCTTAGGAACCGTGCGGGAACCAGAGCACCGGAGGCAGTCGGCACTGCGGGGTTTCGCGGGGATGGTTTTGGCAGCCCTGAAGTGAACGCACAGGGCTGGCGTGCCGATCATTCGATTCCGTCAGTCGTACACACAAAAATATCTTCCCCTTGTCGGTGGCAGGCCAGCGGCCAACCGCCAAGCCTCCTTCCACGCCTTCTGCGCCCGTGCGGTCCCGCGCTCCAGGCGGAAGGCGGCGCTGTAATGCTCCAGCGCCTTTGCTCGCGCCGATTCCGCCATCTGCTGGTACTTCTTCGGGTCGTGATATTCACTGTCCGTCGTCTTGGCCAGCCACACGATCGTCGCATACGCATCGGCGACCATGAAATGCAGCGAGGACAGGGTCGAGGTCGGCAGCGCTCGCGCGCCCGCGAGCAGTGACTCGCCTTGCTGAATCACTTGCGAGAATTCTTCCTCCCCCGCGCTACACATGCCGGTCTCGTCGAAACCGCGTTCCATCTGGAACAGCAGAACCTCGTCGGCCGCGGGCCCGGCGGGAGCGAGCGCCTTTGCCTCCTTCAAGAGCCCGTGGGCATAAACGTCGCCGCCAGCCAATTCGTTATGGACATAATTGGCCCCCAGACTCTTCAACTTCGCGACCGCCTCTTCTCCCAAGGGCACACCGCTATGGCTAAGAAAATCGAGCACGCGATCGCCAGCAACCAGCGCCACTGCCTGCTGGCCTGCCGGTTGCGATTTTGCGGCCGTGAGCCAATCATGAAAGGTTGTAACGACATGGGTATCGCTTGGCCGATTCTGCCCGCTGAAAAAGTCGGGCTTCTCGAGTAAAGCGGTCATCTCGTTGGTCGGTGCTGCGGGCATCCCGGTTTCCTTCACTCTGCGAACCAACTCGCCGATTTCGGCCATCAGGTCGATGCGCGCCTGCTGCGTCTGTTTAACAAGGTCGTGGATTGCGTCGGAGTTCGCGAAAGCCAGGCGCGCGAGCGTGCGATGAGCCTTACCTTTGAATTGGTCGTACGCGACGGTAAGCACTGCGCCATTCACGCGCCACTGTTGGGTAGCGGTCCAGCCAGCAGACCCGTACCCGCCTGGGCCGAACCGCGGTGTCGAACTAGCGCCGTACTGCGACGCTAACGCCGCCTGAATGTCCTCCGCGAGTTTTGTTCCGACTGCCGGATTGCCCTCTGGAATGTCGATCCACATCAATCCCAGCTGGCAGGTCGTTTCCAGCACCTCTCTCCCGGAGGCTCCCGGAGCGGGCAGCGCATCGTCAGGCGGGGGCTGTGGATCATAGAAATACACCGAGCGCGTCCACGCGCGGCCTGTGATGGCCGGGTGGGCAACGACCGTCCGCGCGCACCATTGCTTCGTGTCGTTCGCGAACTGCGGCCCGTTGAACATCTGCAACTTTTCGTCCGGATGAGCTTTCAGCCACTCCGCAGGTGTCGTGGCCCCCTTCACCTCCGTGATCTCACGCGCGACCTGCTGGGCAAGGGCGTCGTCATTAGAGGATGCCGCTGTTTGAGCGGACGCTGCTACGCGCAGGCCGGCCACAGCAACA
>WNFF01012147.1_pt1 | contig 13752 bp, 14 predicted proteins | sample 5400441 | NCBI WGS metagenome assembly WNFF01 (sample SAMN13153345, study PRJNA577476) | soil metagenome | isolation source: 120 cm saprolite under Douglas fir tree site 2 hole 3 replicate 1 | place: USA:California | collected 2015-04-18 | reverse complement strand
AGCGGTAGCAAACCATTGACACAGACTGACTATTCGTGCTTTGCTTTTTCATGGGCTGCGCCTGCTTTCCCCGGCGGCAACCGGGTTTGCGGGTTAACAATGCAACCGAAAGGATACGCCGCCTTTCTCATTGATCTACACACTTGGTAGGAAAAAAAGGAGGGAGCAATAATGAAACCCAAAGGAACTGAAGACGTCGCCCTGATTAAATCAGGGGCTGTCATAGGATATTTACTGTCTTTGCTATTTCTTCTTAGTATTGCCATAACGGCATCCTGTGGTGGCAGCGGATATGGCGGCGGTGGGGGAGGCGGATATGGCGCACCGCAACCAATGCAGGGTGCATCGTTCTATGTGGACGCAGCTAACGGATTCGATTTGCTCTACTATGGGACGAGCAGCATGCCCTTTAAGACCATTACCTATGCCCTGAGCGTTGTTGGTCAAAATCAAACTATCATAGTTGGGCCTGGCACCTATAACATCGCAAACGGAGAGATGTTCCCCCTGATGCTGCGGCCCGGTCAGATTCTTATTGGTGATGAAGCCACCAAAGGAGCGGTGACCCTCATCGTCGGTAGTGGTCCAATGGCACTAACGGGCGGCTTCGACTCCGCAACCATAATGGGTGCAGAGGGTTCCAGGATATCGGGTTTCCAGATTGGTGAGGATATTTTTACTGCATTGCACGTGGCTATAGTTGCTTCCGGGGTGACCATGCAGATATCCGATAATACCTTCACGAACTCCAACGATGGCGGGATCGTGTTCGCAGGTACCGGCACATCCAAGGTTCGCGGGAATGTATTTGCCTCGACCACGGCGATCGTGGTTGACGCCGGCACCGGCAATCCAGACCTCGGCACTGTTGCCGAACCTGGGAACAATAATTTTACTGTCGTCAAACATAACGGAACTGCTACGGTATCTGCTATTGGCAACACTTGGCGGTCCACACTGCCGGTTTGTGGGACGGATATCATTGTTACCTCCATCATTGGCGGCGCAGTTATCTGGGGTTCAGATCCTGGGCAGCATTGTCCTCCTTAAACGTAGTGCTGGTTTGAGGGAAAAGTGGGAAAAGAAATTGCCTATTAGCTAGCCCCAAACGAGGCATACGCCCCCGCACCGAACCATCCGGCGTTAATCGCAGCCATCGGCCGACCGCTGTGCCATCCCTCCGCATCTGTCATCCATCGGATCAGCGCGGGCGCGCCGCTGGCGCGCACTGGCTTAGGGAACTCTGATTAAGTCGTGTGTCATTCCAAGCGCGAAATCTGACCGCAATCAACTCGATCAGAGCTTTCTTAGTGAAGGTTTTCTCAAAACTTATCTCTTAGGTTTCGATAACAAAATTAAGCGCGTCCCCGAGCATCGATCATGCCAGGCCAGGCTATCCTTATCGATCAGGATCCAAAGAAAACCGAGACCGAAGCATAGCCAGGAAAGCATGGCGCTGAAAAAGCGTAAAGCGGCATCGCGCCAGCCTAGCGTGCCGCCATCCGTGCGCCGCACTTGCAAACGCCAGGCGCGCATACCGAGCGTTTGTCCGCCGTGGATCCAGAACCAGGCGAGAAATACAAAACTGACGCCTAGCAGATAGATTTGAAACAAACGGTGGACCAGCAGGCCTTGCCGGCCTCCGCCGGTAATGATGACAAACGGCAACGCGGCGACAACGAGCACCGCGACCAATAACAGGCTGTCATAGACGATCGCCGCCATTCTTCGGAATAAACCGGCGGCGGCAGGGCGGGTATTTATGTGCATCAACGGGCTTAACGAAGGTTTTTATGGGGTCTTTCTTCCAGTATAATCCGGCGCTTGTCCAGCAACTAACCAAGGGTCATAGTAGCTACTGCTGCCAACCTAATCTAGCGCCGCTCTCTCCATGTTATCCAGTCTATCATTGAACTTAATCGAGCTTGGGCATTTTGCCGCTTATTTGGCGTTCACGGTGGCCTTAGTGCAAGGCTTGGCGCCGCTGTTGGCGCATAAGCTGCGGCTGCCTTCCTTAGCCGATATCAGCATCAACGCCGCTATTCTGGTTTTTCTGCTCACTACGCTCGGCGGGCTCACGTTGATCCACGCCTTTGTCACCAGCAATTTTTCCGTGCTGTATGTGGCGATGACCTCCAATTCGCAACTGCCGCTGTTTTATAAGGTCGCGGCATTGTGGGGCGGGCACGAAGGATCGCTGTATTTGTGGGTATGGATCTTGACGCTATTCACCGTGTTTGTCGTCTGGCACGGCCGCCGGCGTTACCCGGAACGCCTGCCGGTGATCCTCGCCGTGCAAGGCTGGCTAATGGTGGGATTTTTCGGGCTTATCTTGTTTTTGTCAAATCCGTTTCTGCGCGTATTTCCGGTGCCGGTCGATGGGCGCGACCTGAATCCCTTATTGCAAGACCCCGGCATGGTCATTCATCCGCCGATGCTGTATTTGGGTTATGTCGGCTTTTCCGTGCCCTATGCGTTTGCCATGGCCGCGCTGTTGACGAATTGGAACAGCGAGTTATGGATCGGCCATATCCGCCGCTGGGCATTGATCGCCTGGGGGTTTTTAACGACCGGCATTATCCTCGGCGCCTGGTGGTCTTATTACGAATTAGGCTGGGGCGGGTATTGGGCGTGGGACCCGGTGGAGAACGCCTCGTTTATGCCTTGGCTGCTGGGGACCGCCCTGATCCATTCAATTACCGTGCAAGAACGCCGGCGCATGCTGCACGCCTGGAATCTATTTTTAGTCATCACCACCTTTGCGCTGTCGTTATTGGGTACATTCCTGGTGCGCTCGGGCGTCTTGTCCTCGGTGCACGCGTTCGCCGTCGATCCTGGCCGCGGCGCTTATATCCTGCTCTTTATGATCCTGGTGTTAAGCGTGTCCTTCGGTATCTTTCTGCGCAAAGGGCGTTATCAGCAGGCGGAGGAAAATATCACTTCGGTTTTGTCGCGCGAATCCTTTTTTGTTTGGAATAACGTGGTCTTTACCCTGGCCGGCGCGTGTGTATTGTTGGGCACTTTATACCCGTTGGCGCTGGAGGCGCTGACCGCGGCTAAAATCAGCGTCGGTCCGCCGTATTTCAACGCGGTCATGGTGCCGATTTTTTTGCTTGCCATGCTGCTCATGGGTATCGCTCCGTTGGTACCTTGGCGCAAGGCCAATGCCGATAAGTTGCGCCGGCGGCTTTTGCTCCCCGCCATCATCGGTTTGGCCGTCGCTGTTTTAATGTGGCTGGTATTCCCCGCGCTCTACTGGACCGGCCCGGTCGCCGTCGGCTTGGTTGGTTTTGTTTTGGGCATGCTTGCCACTGACTTCGTGCGGGCGGTTAAGCAGCGGCGGCGGCAACTTCCGCATGAAGGCCCTGTGCTTGCGATGGTTAACACCATCTTGCGCAATCAGCGCCATTATGGCGGCATGGTGGTGCACTTCGGTATTATGTTAATCGCTATCGGTTTGGTCGGTTCCGGCCTATTCCGCCTCGAGAAATCGGTCATGATGGCGCCGGGGGATATATTGGAGATCGGCGGCGAGCGCCTGCGCTTCGACCGGGTACAGCAGTTCCGGCGCGACAATTACCTCGCGGTGCAGGCGCAGTTTACGTCATTGAATAGTGGTTATACGCTTGCGCCCGAACGCCGGCGTTACCCGGTGCAAGAGGCGCCGACCACGGAGGCGAGCATCCATTCCACCTTACTGCGCGATGTGTATGCGATCATCACCGAGCCGGAGGGCGGGCGCTGGGGGGTACAGGTGTATGTGAATCCGTTGGTGCAGTTTATCTGGCTGGGCGGCATGGTGATTATTTCGGGTTTAGGGTTTTCTCTGAGCTATAGAGTCAGACGCATGATCCGTAGCCCGGCGACCGTGCCGGCTTCGCTGTCTTAACCTATGCGCAAAATCCTTTTTTTGTTAGTCCTATGGGCAGCGCCGCTATCCGCCGCGCAAGTGACGGAAGATCCGCTCGAGCGTCAGATGCTGGATATCGCCGGCAAGCTGCGTTGCGCGGTCTGCCAAAATCAGCCGGTGTCGGAATCCAACGCGGATTTGGCGAAAGACATGCGCGCCATTATCCGCGAGCAATTGCAGGCGGGCAAATCGCGCGAGCAGATTATCGCCTACTTTGTCGAGCGCTACGGCGATTATATCTTGCTGAAGCCGCCATTCGATCAGGCCGGCGCACTGCTGTGGCTGGCGCCGCCGTTATTGCTGATCATCTTGGGCGGGTCTGCCTATCTTTTTCTCCGCCGCCGGTTACAAGCGCCGGCAAGGGATTATCCGGCGCTGTCGGCGGAAGATCAGGCGCGGGTGCGTGCCGTGCGCGGGCAGGAAAAAATCTATCAAACGAGAAGGCCGGAATAACCATCATGGTGCTGTTAGTATTAGCCGCAGGCTTGGTAATCATCGGTGTTGTCTGGTTTTTACTGCGCCCCTTGGATGCGCGCAATGAGGCGGTCGCACGGCGGTATGAATTAACCGCGGTGCGCGACCGTCTGATTGCGCAATTAGATGAATGGGATGCAGAGCGCACCGATCAAGGTGTCGATGCGCAAGTGGCAGGTACGGAACAGCGGCGTCTGGAATTTGAATTGGCGCAAGTGGGTAGACCTGGGCCGGAAAAAGTCTCCGCGATGGATGCTGGCTTTAGTTATCCTGGCGCTGCCGCTGATGGCGCTAACTCTTTACGTCCGGCAACAGCAAGCGGCATTGACTTTGTTTGCCGGCGTTAAACAAAATCAGGCGCAAGAGATGGCCGGCGGTGGAATGCCGCCAAAGGTTTTGGAAATGGTGGCGCGGCTGGAACAGCGCCTGCAGGCGCAGCCGGATGACGCGCGAGGCTGGGCGCAATTAGGCCGCTCCTACGCGGTGCTTGACCGCAAGGCCGAGGCGGTCACGGCCTACGCCAAGGCGTATAAATTAGCGCCTGAGAATCTCGCCATTCTGTCCGACTATGCGTGGCTGCTGTACAGCGAACAGCTGACCGAGCCCAAGGGGCAGGTGGTGGAACTATATAAAAAACTTCATCGCCTCGATCCTGCGCACCAAGACGCGTTATGGGTGTTAGGCCTTGCCGCCTATAAAGAAGGCAGGCGCGACCAGGCCTTGGGCTTTTGGGAAAAATTGCTGGCGAGCTTGCCGCAAGGCAGTCAGGCGGAAATCACCGTGCGCAAGGCGGTGGCTGAGCTTAAGATGAAGCCGTAGTGCTTTTCTTCATTTATTGGATTGGGGCGTGATGCGCACCACCAGGCCAAATTTCGGGTGGTCGAAATAATGGATCTCTTTGCTTTTAACGCGGCGCGTTTCGCTGATTTCATAGAGCTGTTCGCCCGCAGGCGCGACGACGGTTACTGATGGGTTGGCGGTGGCGTTAAGATTGGCAGTATTCTCGCCACGGAATAGTAAATCCACTTCCAGGTGTAGAAACCGGCTGACATACAATTTCATTACTCCATCCAATTCGCCCGCCTGTTTACTGCGGATGCGCACGGGTTTCGCGTCTTTTTCGGCCTCGGCGGTTTGCACCCACAGTTTATGCGCCAGGATACGGTAACTCGGATCACGGCCGAGGGCCGCAACCGCCGGCGCTAAACTCGGCGCCGGGGATGAAGAGGAGGCAGCCGGGGCATCATTCGGCTCGATCGCATCCTTCAGGCCGGCAATCACCGGCGGGCTAAGCGGCGCCCATTGTTCATCGCCAGCCAGCTCGGGCAATTTATTCTCGAACACCACCACCTCGATTTCGTAGGATTTTTCTTCCTTCTCGCTTGACGGGCCCTTTCCTGTCTGCTGCGCGGCGATGCTTGTTGCAAACAGCAGGTAAAACAAAAGCGTGGACCAAATACGCGGCACAGGTATTTCCTTTATAATAATGAATATTACAGATCCATAGTATCGCTATAAATAGGAATGGGTAAATAGATGGCGGTTAGACAAGTGTTAAAAATGGGCGATCCATTGTTATTTCAGATCGCCCAGCCGGTGCGAGAGTTCGATACGCCGCAGCTTGATGCCTTGATTGCGGATATGTTCGATACCATGGCGGCATTAAACGGCGCCGGGCTGGCGGCGCCGCAAATCGGCGTGTCCCAGCGTGTCGTGATTTTCGGTGTGGAGGCGAACCCGCGCTATCCCGAGGTGGAACCGGTGCCCACCACGGTGTTAATCAATCCAATAATCGAGTTTTTGAGCGAAGAAACGGAAGAAGGGTGGGAGGGATGTCTGAGTGTACCCGGCATGCGCGGCGTCGTCCGCCGCTATACCCGGCTGCGTTACTCCGGCTTCGATCAACGTGGCCGGCCGATTGAACGCGAAGCGTCCGGGTTTCATGCGCGCGTGGTGCAGCACGAGTGCGACCACTTGGACGGCATCTTGTATCCCATGCGAATTAAGGATATGCGCCTGTTTGGTTACGAGGAGGTTTTGTTTCCCGGACAGAAATTTACCAATTGACGGCGGTCTTTCACGCTGCCGGCGCGAGCGTGGCGAGCAACGACTGTACGGCTTGAGTGCGGCTTTCGGTGTCCGGCATATCCTGCAAAATGCGCAACCGTTTCGGCCCGTCCAGTTTAAATTTGTGCGGCTCCGACTGAATTAACCGGATCAAGGCGGCCGGATCGATATTCGGTTGATCGTGAAATTCAATGCGCGCACCTTTCGGCCCGGCGTCGATTTTGCGTATTCCTAAAGGTAAGGTTTGAATTTTAAGCGTGGTGACTTTGAACAAGGTTTTAGCCGGCTGCGGTAAAAACCCGAAACGGTCGATGATTTCCGCTTGCAGATCATCCAGTTCGTTTTCATTGTGGGTGCCGGCAATGCGTTTGTATAAAATCAGGCGCATATGCGGATCGGGGATATATGCCTCCGGCAGCAGCGCCGGCACGTGCAAATCGATTTCAGCAAACCGGGGATCCGGTTTTTCCAAATCCAATTCTTTGCCCGCTTGCAAAGAAGCGACTGCGCGGTCTAATAATTCGGTATAAAACGCAAACCCGACCTCGTCGATCTGGCCGCTCTGGGCTTCTCCTAATAGTTCCCCGGCGCCCCGGATCTCAAGGTCATGTGAGGCGAGCGCGAAGCCGGCGCCGAGATCTTCCAAGGAAGCGATGGCTTCCAGGCGCTTGTGCGCATCGGCCGTAATAGCAGCGTGCGGTGGGACTAACAAATACGCGTAGGCGCGATGGTGCGAACGTCCGACACGCCCGCGCAGTTGATGCAACTGCGCCAATCCGAACTTATCCGCGCGTTCGATGATCATGGTATTGGCGTTCGGCACATCGATGCCGGTCTCGATGATCGTGCTGCAGATTAAAATGTTGAAGCGCTGATGGTAGAAGTTGAGCATAACCCGCTCGAGCTCCCGCTCGGGCATCTGCCCGTGGGCGATACGGATATCGGCTTCCGGCATCAGCGTCTGTAATCGCTGCGCCGCCCGCTCGATGGTTTTGACTTCGTTATGCAGATAATATACTTGGCCGCCGCGGCGCATTTCGCGCAGACATGCCTCCCGGATCAGCGCATCACTCCACTGGGTAATGAAAGTCTTGACCGACAAGCGCTCCGCCGGCGCGCTCGCGATCAGCGAGATATCGCGCAGGCCGGACAGCGCCATATTAAGCGTGCGTGGCACCGGCGTCGCCGTCAGGGTCAGCACATCCACCTCGCTGCGCAATTTTTTCATGCGCTCTTTCTGGCGCACGCCGAAACGATGCTCTTCATCGATAATCACAAGCCCCAGCCGTTTGAAATGCACGTCACTTTGCAACAAACGGTGGGTGCCGATGACGATGTCGACGCCGCCGGAGGCACAGCCGGCGAGGACGCGGGTCTGCTCGGTTTTAGAGCGGAAGCGGGAAAGCAATTCGATTTTGATGCCTAAATCGGCAAAGCGGTCGCTGAAATTCTGGAAATGCTGTTGCGCGAGCAAAGTGGTGGGCACCAGCACCGCGACTTGATGCCGGTCCTGCGCCGCGATAAAGGCGGCGCGCATGGCGACCTCGGTCTTGCCGAAGCCGACATCCCCGCACACCAAACGATCCATGGGTTTTTCCTGTTCCATGTCATTTAACACTTCCTCGATGGCTCTCTCTTGATCCGGAGTTTCTTCAAATGGAAAGGCGCCGGCGAAAGCTTGGTATTGATGGCCGCGCGCGGCAAACGCATGGCCTTTGCGTGCCGCGCGCAGGGCGTAAATTTCCAACAGCTCCGCCGCCGCGTCGTGCGCCTTCTCTCGCGCGCGCTGTTTCGCTTTCTCCCAGGCATCACCGCCGAGTTTATGCCAGGGCGCGCGGTCGGGATCGGTGCCGGTATAGCGGCTTACCAGATGTAACGCGGTTACCGGGATATAAAGCTTGTCGCCGCCGGCGTATTCCAGCGTCAAGAATTCAGTGACGCCTTCGCCTACGTCTAATATTTGCAGCCCGCGATAACGGCCGACGCCATGTTCCTCGTGCACCACCGGATCGCCGATATTAAGTTCCGCGAGATTGCGGATGACGGCCGCCGCATCCCGCACTTGCCGCAGGCTGCGCCGGCGCTGTAATACGCGTTCACCATAAAGTTGCGGCTCGGTAATGACGGCGATAGCCGGGTCTTGCAGTAATAGACCCTTATCCAACGTCGCGCAGGCGAGCCCCAATTTGTATTTCGCCGGCAAAAAGGCCGGCCAATTTTCACACGCAACCGGCTGAAACCCATGTTCTTGCAGTAGGCCGCGCAATACTTCACGGCGGCCGGGGGTCTCCGCCGCCATTAAAATGCGGCCGCGATAGCTGCGCAAATAATCGAATAAAGCCGCGTGCATGGTCTCGGAGCCTGATTCACTTTTGGTAAATTTATGCTCGACCGGCAGAATCGGCGGAGGTTGCGTGGAAAAATTAATGATCGCGCCTGTAACAGTAGCGGACGATGCCGGGGGCAATAGCTCGATGCGCGGCAGTTTTTGAAGCGCCACGTCCAGTTCGGTGGAATCGAGGAATAACATCGCCGGCGGCAAGATCGGGCGCTCGCGGTCGTGGCGCAGCAGCGCGTAGCGTTCTTCCGCTTGCCGGCGGAACTGCTGCGCGCATTGCGGCGCCGCTTGCTCGGTAAGACAAAGCGTGGACGCGGGCAAATAGTCGAACAGAGTCGCGGTTTGGTCGAAGAATAAAGGTAGATAATATTCGATACCGGCCGGGCTTAAGCCTTTGCTCACGTCGCGGTAAAGCGCGACTTTTTGCGGATCGCCCTCGAAATGCAGACGAAAGGCCTGGCGAAATTTTTGCGACGCTTCCGGTGTCGAGGGGTATTCGCGCGCCGGCAACAAGTGAATGGCGCGGTGTTTACTTCCGGAAAGTTGAGTTTCAGGATCGAACTCGCGGATGGATTCAATTTGGTTGTCGAATAAATCGATACGATAAGGCTTGCTGCTTCCCATAGGAAATAAATCGATCAGTCCACCGCGCACGGCAAACTCCCCCGGCTGCATGACTTGCGACACGCTTTGATACGCCGAACGCATTAGCTGCCGGCGAAAATCGTCGAGATCCAAGGTATCGCCGACATCCCATATAAAGCTGTGCGCGCTGACATACTCGCGCGGCGGCAGCCGATGCATCAAGGTGGCGACGGAAAGCAAGATGATGCCGGACTTAAGCTCCGGCAGCTTATAAAGCGTTAACAGGCGCTGGGAAATAATGTCTTGGTGCGGCGAGAAGGCATCGTACGGCAAGGACTCCCAGTCCGGAAACGGTAACACCGGCGGCGCGGTTTCTTCGCCGCCTAAGTAGAAATGCAGTTCGTCTTCCAATTGCTGCGCAGTGCGCGCATCCGCGGTAATGACCAGCAGCGGGTCAGGGTGGGCGCGGGCCGCCTGGGCGATAGCCAGGCCGCGGCTGCTGCCGAACAGCCGGTTCCAGATAATAGTTTCACCGCGCTGCGAGGGCAGAATCGGATATAGCGGGGAAATCTCCTGGGTTGCTGACGCAATCTGAGGAGGTGGCACGCCTCTTCCTTACATAAAAATGCGCCATTTTACTCTAATTCGGGTTTATTGCCTGCCCCGGGATTGCGTTTAGGCCCACTTTATGCGCATAATTTCATTGCAGATAACAATGTGGTTCAATAAGTTACGCGCATTTTATAAATAAAATTTGGAGGAACGTTAGGATGAAAAAGGCCGATTTTAAGGTGGGTGACGCCGTATTTTATCCCGCAGCGGGGGTAGGCGTTGTCGAAGCCATGGAAGACATTTACATCAACGGCCAATGGGAGCAGTGCTTTGTGATCCGGATCTGCGAAAACCGGGCGGTCATCAGAATCCCTCAGTCCAATATTCAGAAAAACGGCATACGGCCTCTGCTCCAAGGCAAGCGCCTTAAAGAATTATTTAAGGTGTTGGCGGCCAAGCCGATGCATCGCGCAACCGGAAATTGGGCCGAGCGCTACAAGGACTTGGAGCGCAAAATTAATGGCGGTAGTTGTTTAGAGTTAGGCGAGGTGGTGCGTGATTTGACGCGCTGGAAACAGGAGAAGGGCCTTTCTTTCGAGGAAGCCCGTTTATTACAAACCGCGAGTAATTATCTGGCGCACGAAATTGCCGCCATTCAAGGCATTCCTCCCGAGATCGCGTTTGATCGTATCCGCACGCATATCGAATAAATGTTTAGGACCTCTTGAATTTACCCGCGGTTGAATCCGGATTCTGGGCGTTAGTGCCGGCGGCCGGAGGCGGCACCCGCATGCGCGCCGCCTGCCCCAAACAATATCTTCCCGTGCGCGGCCGTGCGGTGATTTTGCATACCCTGGAGCGCCTGTGCAGCCATGCGCGTCTGCAAGGGGTCGTGGTCGGCCTTGCGCCCGGCGATACTTATTGGTCCGCGCTTAATTGCCGTTTTCCCCGCCTATTGGGCACGTTCGAGGGCGGCGGCAGCCGCGCCTTGACGGTATTGAACGGGCTGCGGGTATTGGCGCGGCATGCCAAGCCGGAAGATTGGGTGTTGGTGCACGATGCCGCGCGCCCGTGCTTGCGCCATAGCGACATCGATAATTTAATTCGCGCGATAGGCCAACACGACGAGGGCGCGGTGCTGGGGGTGCCGATCACCGATACGCTCAAGCGCGCCGACGAAGCCGGCCATATCCTTGAGACGGTCGCGCGTACCGACTTGTGGCGCGCGTTAACCCCGCAAATATTTCGCCTCGGCTCGCTGGCGCGCGCTATCGAGCGCGCATTAAAAGAGGGTATTACCGTTACCGATGAGGCCTCTGCCATGGAATATGTGGGCATCCGTCCGCGTTTGGTTGCCGGGCATCCGGATAATATTAAAATTACCTTGCCGGACGATTTGGCGTTGGCGGAACTGTATTTGCGGCGGCAGGCAGGAGAAGGTCTGCCAAACGAGAAGGCAGGAGAAACGGTTTGATTAGAGTCGGCCAGGGTTATGATGCGCACGATGAGCAATATAACAATATTGCCAGCCGCGAATTGCTGCGCAAAGTGCATGAGATGATGGCGGCGCGCGGCTGGTCGCTGGTCAATCTCGACAGCACTATTGTCGCGCAAGCGCCGCGTCTCGCGCCCTACCTGCAAAAAATGATCGCCCATATCGCCGCCGACCTCGACGTTCCCATTAGCAGTATTAACATCAAAGCCGCGACCACCGAAAAGCTTGGTTTTATCGGCAGGGAAGAAGGCATCGCCGCGCACGTCGTGGTTTTACTCGTTTCTGATCATTAATTAAGGAACTCACTTAAACAGGCTTTTGTGAAAATGTGGGCTGTCCCTGACGGCTCAAGAGGCAATTACTACGCCGACGCAAGACGACAAATAAGAAGGAGCCACAGTAATTATGCATAAGAGACTTCTACTCATTTCGTTGGCACTGGGGATCTCCACGTCAGTGGTGATCGGAATGATGGAAGCATATCTGCCATACAGCGAAGCCAAAAACCGGGTAATCGACGCCGTAACTGTGACTGGTGCGCTGATAGCTGGTATCGCATACCCACAGGGTGTCCACACCGGACTCGGACCGTCCTTGTGGGGTTTATGGGTCATGGTTGCCAACCTAGCCGTCTACATTGCATTCTGGTACGTCTGCCTGCAGCTAGCCCGGTACTTTCGGCGGAAGCGCAGTAGGCTGGGGTAAGCTTGCGATGTGCAGGAAGCACAAGTGTCGCGGGAGGCAGGACGCCGGAAGCGACCGGCATTAGTACTTCCCTGTACGTCAGCCGCTCCCGGCATCCTGCCTCCCGCGGCATTAGTACTTCCCTGTACGTCATGAGGCCAAGATTTTGTTGGGGATCATTTCATTCACCCCAACCTACGAGCTTTCCTTTAACTTACGGGATGCGAGAAAAATATTTTGTCATGTCTCTGCGACTAACATTGACAAAGTCCCGGTCACATCCATTATCCATGGCCGCACAATAACCGCTATGCATTTCTTCTGATGGGAAGGATCCAAAGAGTATGTCTTTACAGTCTTTTGCTCGAACGCATCTATACAGTTTTATTGAAGTTGGCTGATTTGTCTTTGTGCTTGACACCTTAAGATGTCGCTCCAGCAACGACATAATCTGTTGTTTTAAATCTTGCTCCGCCGAAACGTCGTACAACGATTTGTAATTACCGCCTTCATAAGGGTCCTTTACCAAGGACAAAAAATTCCCCGCTTTCTTTGAGCTTTGATATAGGTCAAACTGCAATATCTCTTCTCGATTTATCTTAGTTAAGTCGCGAGACTGAAACAACGCAATGATATCGAAGAGGAGACATTGTGGATCACGTATACAATCCTCACCCTGTTCGTAGTCGAGCGCAACGCTATAGATGACTCTAACCCGCACCGACCCGAAAGTGATATCTAACCCTGCCTCTGAGCTTGCGCTCGCTATCCACGGATAACCAAGCAATATCAGAAGGCCTAAGACATTCAAAGCGCGTTTAATCATCAGCACGGTAGGTTGGGGTGAGCTTGCGATGTGCAGGAAGCACAAGTGCCGCGGGCGCAGGGACGCGCTGGAGCGACCGCACCCTAGCAAAAATCCACCACCGATAAAATTCGCCCAGTTCATTTCGACACATTCAATAGCCGCTCCCGGCATCTCGCCTCCCGCGGCATTAGTACTTCCCTGTACGTCATGAGGTTAAGATTTTGTTGGGGATCATTTCATTTACCCCAACCTACAGGCTAATTATAAATATGCGTCCCACGATGGGGTGAATTACATCATTTTTGACGTATAACATCCTTGAATCAAGAATAATCACGGAGTTACAGTAGCATAGAGCTGTATATCGAAAAAGGAAAATACATCAAGGAATATCTCGTGCGTGAACCTCGGCTAATGGACTAGGTCCGCGCCATTAGGCAGCTAAAACTCGATCCTATTTTGCCGCTTTCCGGAATAGCTCCTCTATTGGCGCGGCTTGCCAACGATGCGATCTCGAACGAGGGGCGAATTGCATCAGGGGAGATGGAACTGCCGGAGAAAGAGCATAGAATGACTAGACGTTCGGACATTACTTGCCCGGAGTGCGGCGGCTCGATGACCGAGGCGGAGGAAAACAATTTGGTCCAATACCGCTGCCATGTCGGTCATGCCTTCTCACCGCAGAGCCTCCATGCATGATCTCCAGCCTCATGTCAGGGAGTGACTAACAGGTTGTTGAAAAAGTCCATCCGTGGCCTTTTTCAACACGCAAAGCAAAAAGCGCGGTTTTTGCTTTGCTTCATTGTTCAAACACGTAGCGTGTTTGAACAATGGCGGTA
>WNFF01005680.1_pt1 | contig 13754 bp, 10 predicted proteins | sample 5400441 | NCBI WGS metagenome assembly WNFF01 (sample SAMN13153345, study PRJNA577476) | soil metagenome | isolation source: 120 cm saprolite under Douglas fir tree site 2 hole 3 replicate 1 | place: USA:California | collected 2015-04-18 | reverse complement strand
TCAATCCGCCGGCAGTGTTCGGACTGGGGCAGTTCGGGGGCTTCCAGTTTGAGTTAGAGGATCTTGGGCGCAACTCGCTGCAAAGCATCGCGGAAACGGCAAACAAGCTGGCCGCACAGGGGAATGCCAGCAAGGATATAGTGGGGCTTTTCACCAGCTTCACGGCAAACGATCCACAATATTTGGTGCGCATCGACCGCGAAAAAGCGAAGAGTCTGCAAGTGCCCCTCAGCCAGATCACGAACGCTTTGCAGGTCTACATGGGCTCGGTCTATGTGAACGATTTCGATTTCAATAACCGCTCGTACCGGGTTTATGTGCAGGCCGACAGTAAATTCCGCTCGCAGCCAAAAGACATCCGGCAATATTATTTGCGCTCCGAGACGGGTAAGATGATTTCGCTCGACAACCTCGTGACGGTGGAGCAAACCGCAAATCCGCAAGTCATCCCGCATTACAATCTTTTTCGCTCCGCGGAAATCAACGGAGGGGCCGCGCCGGGCCACAGTTCCGGGGAAGGCATCGCGGCGATGGAAGCGCTGGCCAAGCAGGCCCTGCCGAACGGGATGACGTTCGAATGGAGCGGATTGTCGCTGGAAGAAATCGAGTCCGGCGGAAAAGCGCTGATTCTTTTTGCATTAGGCCTGGTGGTGGTGTACTTGACGCTGGCGGCGCAATACGAGAGTTACGTGCTTCCGTTTATCGTGCTGCTGGCCGTGCCTGTCGCGATTCTTGGCGCGCTCGGCGCGCAAGCACTGCGCGGATTGCAGAATGACGTGTACTGCCAGATTGGACTTGTCATGCTGATCGGACTTTCCAGCAAAAACGCCATTCTGATCGTCGAATTTGCGGAACAACTGCGCGGGCAAGGCATGTCGGTTGTGGAAGCGGCGGTGGAGGCAGCTCGCATCCGGCTGCGGCCCATCTTGATGACCTCACTGGCGTTCATTTTAGGCGTCGTGCCGCTGGTACTGGCGCAAGGAGCCGGCCGCGCGGGCAGAGTTTCCGTCGGCACGACGGTCTTTGGCGGAATGATTGCGGCGACCACGCTGAATTTGGTGTTCATTCCGGTCCTGTATGTGATTGTGCGGAGCATCATCCCCGGGCGCGACGCGCAGGCTACTACGCTCGCTGAATAAGAGGCATGCCAACGCAAGAGAAGTGACTCCAATACGGAGTGAAATTCCACGCATTTTTCAGTACGATTCAGCTATGCCACCGAGCACTCTTTCGCGACGTTCGTTTCTCACCCTTTCTGCGATGTTGCCGTGGGCCTTTTCGGTTCGGGCCTCGACATCGATTCCGCTGGGCCTGGAACTTTATTCTGTCCGCGATGAATTGAAAAACGATCCGGAGGGCACGGTGCGCGCTGTCGCGCAGATGGGCTATCAGGGTGTCGAATTCTATGCGCCGTATTTCGAGTGGTCCGAGAATCAAACCAAGCAAATGAGAAAGCTTCTAGACGACCTCGGCATGCGTTGTTTCTCGACGCACAACGACAGTTCCTATCTGAGCGCGGAGAACGTCAACAGGGCGCGCGACATGAACTTGATTATGGGCAGCAAATACGTCGTGATGGCTTCGGCGAATCCGAAACCTGGTCTGGACGCCTGGAAGGCGGTCGCCGATTCGCTGAATTTTGCAGCCGATCGGCTTGAATCGTCCGGTTTGAAGGTGGGATATCACAATCACCAGCCGGAGTTCGCCCGGATTGGAAACCAACGACCTATCGAAATCCTCGCAAAAAATACGAAGCCCTCGGTGATGCTGCAACTGGATGTGGGCACGTGCCTGGAAGCGGGTTCAGATCCCGCGGCCTGGATTCGCGCGAATCCAGGGCGAATTCGCTCTCTCCATCTCAAGGATTGGTCACCGGAACCCGCGAAGGGCTACACGGTCCTGTTCGGGGAAGGCGCCGCCGACTGGAAAAACATTTTCAAAGCAGCCGAAGGTAGAGGCGGAGTGGAGTATTACCTGCTCGAGCAGGAAGGCAGCCGGTTTTCGGAACTCGAAACCGCGCGCCGCTGCTTGCAGTCTTTCCGGCTCATTCGTCCAGCATGATTGCGACGCGTCCGGAAGCTTCGCTCTTCATCGGCGCGATTGGCAGAAATATCAGGAACCGGGTGTGGGGGTTGAACCCACTAGCTGCGTCTCTGCCTCGTAGAGCGAAACAGTTGCCGCCCGTAACGTCGTGAGGCACCAACGTTGTATTGCCCGTAAGCAGACAAGCGAGCGTCACTGACCGCGCAGCACGCCTGGCGGGATGTCATTGCGACGCGCGAGGTCTTCGAGATCATCGAGATCACTCTGTGTTTCATACACGCGCCACTGTAAGAGATCAATGCCGTCTTCGAGCGTGATGGCGATGTCGCCCTGGGCAAGGTTTATGCCGCCCGTCGTCGTCTTAAGGGCTCTCGCATCTTCGATTGCCTGAAGATAGCGCTGAAGTCTATCTTCCCTGCGTTCGAGCTCAGCTCGCAGATCCGATGCCTGCTCAAAGTACCACTCAGGGTCCTGTGTCTCTACGTAGTCTGGATCCTGTGGATCCATGTACGGTGAAGGCGCTGCGTCATCTGCTGTGGCGTCATCTGCTGTGGCTTCATCCGCTGTGGCTTCTTCCGGGTCTTGGCCTACCACCGAGATGAGACCGAGGCCCCTGAGTCTTTCGAGGTCCTCGTTCGTCCAAACGACGGGTCTCCCTTCCGTCTTCGCCGCGCGCGGCTTGTTTGCCGCGCGCAGAGGAATGGCCAGGGTACTTAGGGCCAGTGAGAAAGCGAGTGAAAACGTCAGATAGCGATTCATGTCACTCTCCTTAGTGTTTCGCCGAAGGGGCGGGAGGAAAATGCTGGAACATTTTGTTCACGCCTTTGTCGAGGTTCTTTGTGTTCTTGTCGGCCTTATCGGAGAGCGTATCGCTCGATGAGCTTCGCCAGATTAATTTCTCTGTTTTTGCATCGAAGAGATCGACCACTAACGTTCCCACTTTGTAGGTTTCGACGGTCGTAGTTGCGTCGCCAAATCCGCCGCCGAATCCCCAACGGCGACCTCCCCCGAACCCGTTATAGAACGTGTCCAGAGTTTGTTGAGTCTGAGTCGTCTCAATGGCATCGACCTCGACGTCACCTCCGGAGGGAACTTCCGTCCAACCTTTTGCCGCCAGAGCGCTGTTCACAGCACTCTTGATGCGGTCGACCATGAGCTGGTCTTTCGTCTGGACCTTTTCCCAAGAGTAGGTCTTATATTGACCAAAGTTTGCACTGTGGTCGTAGTCGCTCTTGACGTGTTGAGCGAACGAGACGGACGCTAATAGCAGCATGAGTCCCACCGATGTTGCGATTTTTGATTGAAACTTCATATTTCCTCCTTCACCTTTTCTGATTTTTGTTGCTTTTCCAAATTCGTTGATCTCTACCGTGCTCGTAACTTCGTAGGGCAATTGCTTCGCCAGGAGGCCGTTGTTCCCAAATTCTTTCTTTTGTGGCACTTAGGCGGTTTTCCTTTTGCGCTCGATGCCATGAACCTGACACTTGTGTCAGTTTCCGGAGCCTCCTCATCTTGCCCATCAGAGTGGTGCGCTTGAGGCCCAGGCGAACCGCAGCGCCCCTCGGACCTCCCACCACCCAGCGCGTTTCGCGAAGGACTTTCAGAATGTGACCCGACTCCGCCTGTTTCAGAGTGGCTGCGACAAGCGTGGTCTCGACAGGAGATTTCAGGTCCTCGAGAGGTGCGCCGAGTGTCGATCCAGTTGACAAGATCACCGCTCGTTCGATGAAGTTTTGAAGCTCGCGAATGTTTCCGGGCCAGGAGTACTCGATCAGACGCTCCATTGTGGATGCCAGGATTGTGTCAATCTGTTTGTTCATGCGCCGGGAGAATTCCTGCAGAAAGAATTCCACCAGCACGGGAATGTCTTCCTTGCGTTCTCGAAGCGGAGGGATCGCGATAGGAAAGACCTTGAGACGGAAATAAAGGTCGTCGCGAAATTCCTTGGAGGAAACCATTTCCGCCAGATTTCGATTGGTCGCGGCAATGAATCGCACGTCGACTCGTTGGGTTTGCGTGCTTCCCAGTCTTTCGAACTCCTGCTCCTGCAGAACGCGAAGGAGTTTTGCCTGCAGCTCCAGTGGGATATCGCCGACCTCGTCGAGAAAGAGAGTTCCCTTGTCCGCCAGTTCGAAACGGCCGATCTTACGAGTGATTGCTCCGGTGAACGCTCCCCGCTCATGGCCGAAGAGTTCGCTTTCCAGCAGCCCCGGCGGAATCGCCGCACAATTGAACTTCACAAACTTCCGGGCCCTTCGCTGGCTAAGAGTGTGGATCGCCTGCGAAATCAACTCTTTGCCGGTGCCGGTTTCACCCTCGAGCAGCACCGTCGCATCCGTCGGCGCTACTGTCTTCACGTGCGCCAGCACGCGCTTCAGCGCCTCACTCGCGCCGATCATCCCTTCAAATGCGCGAGGAATGGATTCTTCGGTGGCCGGAGAAGCATCGCTCTCCGCGATGTCTTCGCCCGATCGAACGATTTCCATCGGCGCGTCCCCTGCGGATTTCGACTCCCCCGACCACTTTGCGGGCCATGAAGATTGCATACCATAAACAGCTGAAGCCATTTCATCCTCCTCTTACTCTTATGCTTCGCTAACTCCGATTACTTCGGCGATGACATCGTCTGATTCACGCCGCCTATTGAATCGCCGTCCTATCAATCTGCGTCCTTTGAGCTCGATTGCCCGGATGTGAGCTTGATCATTCGCCAGCCGGAGAGGCGCGCATCCAGCGAATAGCCGCCTGGACCCAGCAAAGCGAGCGAACTGGAAAGGAAAAATACGAGAGCGAATAGGAATCCCCACGCATCCATCGCGCTCCCTAGCATTTTTAAGTGATGGCCGGCGTACAGTGCCGCTCCGGCTGTGCACATGGCGGCAGCACTGCCTGCCAAGGGTGTTCGCAGACCGAGCATCAATAGGATCGCGCTGGCCACCAGCACCAGGCCGAGAAAAAGCGCACTCGCCGGTTCCGATGAAGTTCCTGGGGGGATGAAGAGATGTATCCCTTCCCCAATTAGTCCGAGTCCATCGACCAGCCTCAAGAGAAGCAGAGCCAATCCGACGCTGCCGGCGGGAAACCTTGAGTAAAGCCTGTCCACGTCTGCCTCCTGCGGCGCGAACCCTCTTGAAGAACTCGCGTCTGAAGCAAAGGTACCCGTCTCGCAGCGCGACTAAAACGCGAAGGCGAGCGTATAGCCGATAGCTATTTCGGGTGTATGGACTGGTACTCGAAAGGAAGTTAGAGGTGGATGATGCCTCTACGTAGTGCGATCGTGACCGCCTCGGTGCGGTCGTTGACTTGAAGCTTGGAAAGAATATTTCGAACGTGCATCTTTACCGTGTCTTCCGCGATCGAGAGCGCGCCGGCGATTTCTTTGTTTCGCTTTCCGGCGGCCATGAGGGATAACACGTCGAGTTCGCGCGCGCTGATCGGCTCGTCTGCCATGTGCTCGGCCAGTTTTTGGGCAACCTCGGCAGGAAGCCGCCTCTTTCCCGCGTGAACGCTGCGGATGGTTTCCAGTAATTCCTCGCGAACGAGTCCCTTCACAACATATCCTTGCGCTCCTGCTTCCATCGCGCGTTGTATGTCGACGTCACCTTCGTGAGAACTCAGAACGATGATGCGAGCGTTCGGAGACTTGTCTTTGATTCTCTTGATCAAGTCGAAGCCGCTCATGTCGGGCAACTGCAGATCCACGAGAGCCACGTCTGGGCGTGTCTTGAAAAATTGTTCAAGCGCTTCGCCTCCGGTCGCAGCAGCGCCGGCTAGCATCATGTCGCGCTGCAGATTAATAATCGCTGCTATTCCGTCCCGGACAATGGGATGGTCGTCCACGCACAACACTCGAATCTTTCCGGCGGCCTTCATGACTTTTTTTGGTCCGGTTCGTGTGCTTCGGAACCCTTCTCCAGAACCGTAGTCTGCGGTTCCCTACCCCGCCTCGGCTTTCGAATCCAAAATCTTCCAGTTACGTAACGCCATTTGTCTGCCAGGCGGGAACCGGAACGCGGCAAACCGTCCTGGTAGAGGAGATGCGCCGGAACGGACAAATCAACTTCCGTACCTTGGCCAATACGACTTCTGATGGAAATCGTACCGCCTAGACGCTCGGCCCGCTCCTGCATTCCTGATATTCCGTAGTGACCGGGACGCCGCAAATTCAGTGTTTCCTCACTCATGCCGCAACCATTATCCTGAACCCGAATCCGCAACTGTTGCTCGCCATAGCTTAATAGAACGTGAATCCTCCTGGCATGGGCGTGCTGTAACGCGTTTGTGATTGCCTGGCGACCAATTTGCAACACGTCATTGCCGGTCACCGCGTTCAACGGGTGCTCGCGGCCCTCGACGATGACGTCAACCACGGTCCCAGGGGTTCTTGCTAATTCGTTTGCCAATTGCGAGAAGGATTTGACGAGATCAGCAGAGTTTAATGGAGCGCTGCGCAGGTCATTCAGGGCGCGCCTCCCGGCCTCCAATGCCGACTTGCATAAACCCAGCGCGCGCGCCAGCGATTGCTTCGCTGGGAAATCGGCAGGCAACAACTCGTCGGTAACCTCGATTTGCAAACTGATGCCCATGACGTCTTGAATCAAGCTATCGTGCAGCTCCTGGGCGATCCGGGTTCGTTCGCTTAGACGCTCTTCAAAGCGCTCCCGCAATTGTGTCGTCACTTGCCACACTCGCAGCCGATAGGCGCCCCAGGCGAGGATGATCAGAGCCAATCCGCACAATAGAGGGAACCACCGCGTTTGATAAAACGCGGGAAGGAGATCGAAATCGAGAGTGGCGCCAGATTCATTCCAAATGCCATCGTTGTTGCAAGCCAGCACCCGGAAACGATAGGCGCGAGGACGCAGATTCGTATAGAACGCTTGGCGTCGCGTACCTGCATCACGCCAATCTGGATCAAATCCTTCGAGCTTGTAGCGAAACCGAACCTTGCGCGGCTCTGCGAGACTCAGGGCCGTGTAATCAATCTGCACCTCTCTGGTCAACGGCCGCAGTCGCACCTGTTGCGCGACGTCAAGCACGGCGCCGTCAGCAACCACGTGCTGCACCTGAACCGGTGGAATAACCAGATTCCTCGTCAGGTCTTGCGGATCAACGATCGCTACTCCTTCCGAAGTCTTTAGCCAAAGCTTGCCATCGCTTGCTCGCACGGCCGCCGATTGTGAGCCGCGGTCTGGGTTGCCCTTTAGGCCGTCACCATCGTCCAAAAACCTATACGCCACCGCATGCGACGGGTCTCGCTCTGCCCAATCGAGTTCGGATCGGGTGACGCGCGCGACTCCGGTGACGTAACCCACCCAGATTCGACGTGCGCTATCGGAGAGGATCCACAGCACGCGGTCCTCTGGAAGGCCGTTTGCATTGTTCCAGGTGGTAAATTTCTGGCCTTCGAGCCGGCTCAATCCTCGTTCCGCTCCGATCCAGACGGTACCCTCGTCATCGACATATACAGCATCTATGAATCCACCTGGCAAGCCGTCGCTTTCCGAATAACTGTGAAAGTGGCCTGCGTCGAAAACCACCACGCCTCCGCGGTTAAGCCCAAACCAAACTCTTCCTTTACTGTCTCCGCGCGCCGCGAGAATTAGTTTTCCCTTCAACAAAGGCTCGTTCGAAAAATCGGTGACGTGGCCGTTTAGCCAGCGGAAGAGTCCTTTGTGAAGATCAAATAGCCAGACGCCTTTTTCATGGTCTTGCGCAATTACGGTCACGTCTTGCAACTGGATCCCTTTGGCCAGCGAAAGGCTCGACCACTTCCCGTTTTCCATGCGCACCACACCGCGATTTGTTCCGGCCCACAGGATATTTTCCGGGTCCATCAACAATCCCATGGCGGTGTCGCCCTTGAGGAACAGATCGCGATGCTCGGCATCAATTCGATTGATCCCGACCGATGTCGAAGCCCAAACAGTTCCCTCCGGCCCAGCAGCAAGCGCATCGACACTGTCGCTCGCCAATCCTTCTCGCCGCGTCAACGTTGCGACCTTTTCGTCGCGAAAACGATTCAAGCCGCTCTGCGTTCCGACCCAGATGTTGCGCTCCCGGTCCTCTAGCAAACACCACACAAAATCACCCGACAACCCGTCGGGTTGCGAAAAAGTCTCCATATTGCGGAGATAATTGGAATCCCCAAGTAGACGGGCGATTCCCTCTCCGAAGGTCCCGATCCACGTGTTTCCTTCACCGTCGCGCAGGACCGTGTGGATGTCGAGAGTCTTTATCGTGCTACTTCCGCTGGATATCTGGCTTTCATCGACTGTTCGTGTAGCGCCGTCAGGCCTGGTAATCCAAATGATTCCGCGTGCGTCTTTGCTCAGCCAAAACTTGCCTTTGGTTATTTTAACGAACCGAACCTGCCGATCGCGTGCGTCAAGACGGAGGAGAGCCGCATCCGTGCTGAGCCATATGGAACCATTTTTATCTTGGAACAATCCCGATAAGAACGGTCCCGGTAGTGCGATTGCACTGCCAGTCTGTTCCTGCGCTTGGCCGCGGAATCGCCGTAGCTGGTCTCCCGCGATTACCCAAAGCGTGCCAGTCGGGTCCTCGAGAATTGCCTGTATCGCGGGCCCGACGAAAGAAGTTGTTAAGTCATACCCATGGATGTGACCGACCAAACCGGAGGCAGTTCCGACCCATAGAGTTCCGTCGGTCGCAGCGCACAGCGTCAGCACAGCTCCCAAGTGCGCCGTGTGACCAGTCTTGGCGCGCCAGTGGGTGAAGCGGACGCCGTCAAACCGGACAAGCCCGTCCGTCGTGGCCAGCCAAAGATAGCCGTCCTGAGTCTGCGCCATTGAGTAGATGAATGCTGATGGAAGTCCGTCTTTATGCGTCCAGACAGTCTGCGTGTACTCGGTGAGAGGCTTCGTAGAGGCGAACGCGCCAGCCGGCAGCAAAGCTAAGGCACAACATGCAGCCGCGAAGAAGGAGCGTATCAGACGGCCTGCCAGCGAAGATCGCATGGGCACACACATCTGATACTCCTAAGCCAGCAGGAAAGCAAAAAATGTCGAGTTCGGATGGCGACTCAAGTGGAGGGTTTCAGGATCAGCGGTCATGTTAATAGTTCGGTTGTTCTTAGTAACCGGAAAATGAAAGCCAGACTTGGAAAACTTTTTTATGAGTGGCACGGCGGACTTGGTCTCGCTTGCCAACTCTTCTGAGAGGCGGTACTCACCAGCGGTACTCACCAACTGGCTTCGACTCGACCGCCTTTCCGTATTGCGAGCCGGACTTGGAAAAATTGTATTCCATATAAGCGAACGGGTATTGGTAATCGTGTCCCCGCGTGGTGGTCTGGAGAAATTGTCCGGCGAACAAGCGGGCATAGCCAAAGCCGAAGTTGAGCCCTCTATTCATCTTGTATTCGGCGATCAGATCGAGTTCGTTGCCGATATGACGGCTAGCCCCGGGGCGGGCTGGTACCGCAATCGCTCCGCTGCTGGCGTAAAAATTGTCATTGGAAGTAGCGAGCCAGAAACCCTCAAAGGATTGTCTGATTCTCCATTTCTTACTGAGGTTTTCCTCCACGCCGACCCGGAACTGCACAATATTCCTACGGCCCACCTGGTCGGCGAAGCCTAACTTGTCGTGATTGGAAGGATAGAGCGAGTCAAAGGTATTCCAGTCACGACCCGCCGGATTCTTGGTTCCTGACGCGTAATTGCCTTCGAGATAAACCCGCGGCGCTGTGGCAACGCGGGGAAACGCCTTCCCCCCGCCGACATAGCCCGCCCATGCGCCGATGGAATATACGCCGAGAGAGCCGGTCTGGCCGTCAAATTCGGCGTCGTAGTCGAATCCTGCGGGGAGAGTGCCCTCTGCGTGCAGGCCGATCGTGACTTCATTGAGGTGGCCGCGGCCGACCTCTTCTGGAAGTTGAGGGTTCGGGGGTGCGACGCGCCAGAGAACATAGGGCTCGAAGGTGCCGTTTGGGACGATGTTGTTAAAGCTTCCATAGACTCCGTAGAAGTTGTTCCCCGGAATCGCGCGGTGCAAGTAGGTACTGCTGCCGGGCACGACCGAAGAGGCGAAGACTGACACTTCGTACCCGGAATGATGAATGTCGACGCGCGCGACATCAAAAGTGCGGCCGACGTTGAGCCAGTTGGACGGACCGATGACGCGTTCGTCACCAAAGAGGAGCACTTGGCGCCCGGCAAGGCCATCGACCCAACCTGACGTGGAACTACCGACCTGAGCATAGCTCTGCCAAAGGGTCCAACTGTCCTCGAACGGGTTGGCGTTGGCGATGTGGTGATTGAAAAAAATACGAGAGTCCTGTACTTCCCCGAAAAACGTCAGCCACTCCTTGGGCCGAATTCCAATAATCAAGCGGAAGCGGTCCAGCAGGTAAAAATCGTTTGTGCCCGTGTAGCCGATGCCGATCGGGCCTTCGAGACGATCGCGATATTGGCCGCCAATGTGAAGCCAACGGGGCAAACGTTCGTCGAGTTTGGCGACAGGAAACAGCCAGGACGGAGAATCTGATTCGACTGCAGGCGGGCTGGGTGCAGGATTTGAATTAGGGTTCGTTTGTGCGTGCGCCCGGTCTGCAATCATGCTTATGCCAAGGAAGAGGGCTAGCAACAGCGAGCTATGCGTTCTCATCGAAATCATTTCACCGTTCCTTTCCCGGGGCTCCATCGGGACCACAAGATTTTATACTTGCCCGAAGCGGTGGGGAAATCTACGCGACTGGAAAATGGCATCATGCTCCCATAGCCAAGCATCGTCGCTTCGGTTACTTCGACTTCCTTGGAATTGTAATTGCAAGCCCGGCTCTCGCTACAAAGTTGTTGCCAACGTTATAGTTCGCAGTATTCATGACGTACTCGACGGGTATCGTCTGGAACGAGACCCAGCGCGTTAAGCGGATCGTCAAACCGGCCCCCGTACACCACGCAAACGAATGAGTTACAGTGCCCGCGTAAGAGTTCCGAATGAAGCCAGGCCCAATAAAGACGAAAGGCGTAACCCTGGTTTTGTTATGGAATCCGTGAAAAACGCCGTAAAGTTCCACGTGGATGTTTTGGTCGTTGCCGACAAAGTTCGCGCCCTTACCGTAAAAGTTCGCGAAATCGGCAAACACGCCCACTTGTTTGTTGATGTTGAAGGTCGGCAGCAGGTACCAACCATGAGTACTGGGCCAATGGCCGCTGACTCCCGAGACTTGGTAGATGTACCCGGCCCCCAGAGAACCCCACTCGGCGGGCTTCTCCTGCGCAAGTGCTGAGGCGCCCCAAAAGAATGCAAGACCAAGCAAAGACAGTACAAACTTAAACTTCACAAAGCCTCCTGGCATTGAATTGTTTTTGCGCACGCAGAAACCAGCTTGGGCGAGGTCTGCCGAAAAGCCGATAATTACGATTCGGGACGGAGTTGAGGGCCCGAGCTTCTAAACTGAACCAGTTTGCGAACAAATCGCCCGGGCCCGTCAAAGCTCCACGTTGCGTTATCCTGCGATAATCAGTTCCTTTTCCGAAGGGATTTTCCCAAGCATTTCTTGGTCAAGGTTCACGTGGGCAGTCACCGCCTCGGGCGGCAAACGCCTGAGCCAGTTATTCAAGGAGACGTCGACAAACTGATCGGCCTTGAACATCTCCAGGAACACAACATCGGTGTTGCCGGTGTTTTCGATGTAATGGGTCGCAACCCTGGGAACAAAGCCCACATCGTTGGCATTGAAGTCCATGGTGCGGGCTCTTCCCTCGTTCATGACAATGGTCATGCGTCCTTGGCCGGCCAGCCAGAACTGCCACTCGCTGGCATTGGGATGCCAGTGCAATTCGCGCAAGGCTCCGGGCTTGAGATTGACGAGCGCGGCGGCGATATTCTTGGACACAGGGAAGTTCCGCGAGTCGACAACTCGAACTTCGCCTCCCGGCGTCTTCCGGGTTGGGGCCATGGCCTCCATCTTGAACGTGTACTTGAAAGGAGATTCCACCTTCCGTCCTCCAATCGCTGCCTTATCCTGCGCGAGAGATAGAGGAAGGTCGGCCGGGAAAATGTAAAGCTGCTCTTTTTTTACAAGTTTCGCGATGGTTTCCTTGTCGAGGCCAAAATTTTTCGCCAGGATGTTCCGCGGGGTGTGCGCAATCGTCTCGGAGAAAAGGAAGGTGCCGTCTTCGGAGAAGTCGCCTTCATCGAACACCAGCAGGAACTGGCAACCATCCGGCTGAAGGCCCTGAATGGAATGGGGAAAACCCGCCGGAAACAGCCACAGGTCGCCCTTGCCCACGTCGTCGATGAACATCGTGCCGTCGGGATTCATCACCGTGACGCGAGCGTTGCCATAGAGCATGATGGCCCACTCATCTGCGGTGTGCCAGTGCAATTCGCGGAAGCTGCCGGCAGTGAGCCGCATGTTTACGCCGGCCAGATCCTTTGAGGTCGGCAGCACCGTCGCGTTCACCTCGTGCGTCCAGCCGCCCTCCTGCACCCGTTTGTGCACCAGGTCGAAGGAATACCAGACCGGACCAATATCGCCATGGTCGGTTGGAGGAGGCGTGTTTGAACTTGGGTTCTCCTCCAGTAGCGGCTTGTTTTCCTGTCCCGGATTGCTTGCAGATTTATCCTTTTGCGCTTTACGTGTGTCCTGAGTCTCCTGCGCATGGGCAGTCAATGCGGCTAAAGTGGCGGTGGCGAGCCCCGCGGAACCCACGCCCAAAAAGGCACGTCTCGACAGTCCTTCCGTGCCAGGTGCGCGGTCTTGCTGGTCGCTGGTCGGATTAGCGCCTTCAATGGAGGTCTTTATTTCTTTTGGTTCACCCATCTGCGTCTCTCCTTCATGATCTATGAATAGCGTGGCCGTGCTTTCCCCCTCGGTGTGAAGCCGGTCCATTCCTCCGATTTGAGTTCAGAATGGCAATTATAGTTCCAGTTTTTTTTCAAGCTCATCATTGCGAGGCACATCTCCTTATGGCAGAAGGGCTTTGCAATCGTCGATTGGTTGTCTGAGCTTCTCCGCGCCCGCATACGGTGCATGCGATGTCAGGATTCTGACAGGCGCGTCAGGATGGGGGTGTGGTTGCTCCCCGGTATCTACGCTAAACGCGGCAAATCACGAGCGGCTCATTCGAAAACAATTGGTCAGCGCAGGGGGACTCGTTTCGGTATCGAGCGCACTTCGAGGGGTCGCGCCGTTTGCTAGCTGTTCGTGAACTCATGATCTAAGCGAAGTGCTTTGCGTTATGGCAGCGATGTCAGCTTTGTGGCACTGAGTACGACGAAATGACCGTGCCAGTCCTGAAAAAAAAGGAGTTAGGAGTGGCGACCTTTGGCAGAGCAATTGCCAGAATGTTAGGCGAGTACACAGAGAAGTTATGAAAAAAGTAGCGACAAAAGCATGGGTGGCTACGCCAGGCACGCCGAGGAAAGAGGAGACAGGATCATGATTTTATTAAGACAAGTTTCAGCGCTGGTCGTTTCCTGCGCCCTTCTACTTGCAACCGCGCAGGGCGAATTAAGCGCCGCTCAAGCGGATCAGTCTACTTCGCAATCCGCGACACAGCCCCCGCCACCGACTCCCGAACAATTGCACCAACTCGTGGCGCCGGTTGCCTTGTATCCGGACGCGCTCGTTGCGCAGGTTCTCGCCGCTTCCACCTATCCAAATGAAATTGTCGAGGCGGACCGCTGGATGCAAAGTCATTCCGACCTCAAGGGGGATAAGCTGGCCAAAGAAGTCGACA
>WNFF01004555.1_pt1 | contig 13757 bp, 16 predicted proteins | sample 5400441 | NCBI WGS metagenome assembly WNFF01 (sample SAMN13153345, study PRJNA577476) | soil metagenome | isolation source: 120 cm saprolite under Douglas fir tree site 2 hole 3 replicate 1 | place: USA:California | collected 2015-04-18 | reverse complement strand
ACCAGAACGCTGGCCTGTTCGTTCTCTCGCCCGCCGCGGCGATCGTCGAGGACACGGTGCTCGAGTGGCTCACCGACCTCTTTGGCCTTCCCCCGGGCACCGGGATCGGTTTTGTCACTGGCGGCCAGATGGCGAATACCACCTGCCTCGCCGCCGCCCGCCACTCAGTCCTCGCCCGCGTCGGCTGGGACGCGGCGGCGAAGGGGCTTATCGGGGCGCCTGCGGTGGCCGTCATCCTCGGCGACGAGGCGCACGTGACCGTGTACGGCGCGCTTCGGCTGCTGGGCCTAGGCGACGCTTCCGCGATCCGAGTGGCCTGCGACAACGAGGGGCGGATGGTGCCCGACGCAGTGCGCGACGCACTTCGCGCCGCCAAGGACAGGCCGACGATCGTGTGCTCCCAAGTGGGCAACGTGAACACTGGCTCCTTTGACCCGCTTGCCCGCATCGTCCAGCTGGTGCGCGAGCACGACAACGCGTGGTTGCATGTCGATGGCGCGTTCGGCCTGTGGGCGGCTGCGAGCCCGCGGTACAAGCACCACCTCGCCGGGCTCGACGGAGCGGATTCGTGGGCGACCGACGCCCACAAGTGGCTGAATGTGCCGTACGACAACGGACTGGCTTTCGTGCGCGACCGGAACGCTCACCGTGCTGCGATGGCGCGGACCGCGGCTTATCTGCAGCCCTCGAGCAACGAGCGCGACAACTACCAGTAGACGGCGGAATTCTCCCGGCGAGCGCGCGGCTTTTCGGTGTACGCCGCCTTGCGATCGCTGGGACGTGCGGGACTTGCCGAACTGGTCGAGCGCTGCTGCGAGCACGCGCGTGTGTTCGCCGAGCTGCTCCCGGCGGCACCAGGAGTTCGCTTGGTGAACGAAGTGGTCCTCAACCAGGTCCTGGTCCGCTTCGAGCGCCCCGGTGACTCGCCGGAAGAGGGCGATGCCTGGACGCGCGAGGTGATCGAACGGATCCAGAGCGAGGGAACCTGTTGGCTCTCCGGCACGGTGTGGCACGGTCGCGCGTTGATGCGCATCTCGGTTTGCAACTGGAGCACCACCACCGAGGACGTCCGGCGCTCGGCGGCGGCGATCCTCGCTGCGCACCAGCGACGGTGATGAGCTTTTCAGCTGTACGTCGACGGGCGGCAATGCCATCTGGCTACGGCAGTCGTCGCTCGACATCCGATAGATACTCGACCGAAGCACGTTCAGCGGCACCAGTGATCCGAACGGTTCCGGCGGCGCCGCGGAGTTTCCGGTAGATTTCGATGCACCGACGGAGAGCGGCAGCGCAGGATCGAGCGTCTGCCTCCGCGATGGTCTCACGCAGCTCGGACGCGATCGCCGGTGCGAACGTCTCCAGGCGCCGCACGCCCGCGGGGCGAGCTCCGGCTTGAACGAGAGCCAGTGGTCCAAGGACAGTCATGCGGAGGAACGAAAGAAACTCGATCGCTTCGAACAGCTCGCCGCGCGCGATCTTCGTAGCGGCGTAGTGCACCCAGACCCAGATGCGGTCTTCTATCCATTGCAGGTCGGGCTGGGGGTACGCGGGCATGCCACGCTGGAGGGCGGAGGTGAGCCGGCCATCTCGCTCCCAGAGGACGACCGGATCTTCGACGCGGGTTGTGACATTGGGGGAGCGACACGAACTTGATGTGCCCAGCCCAAGACGATTGCTCAGGTGAAGGCGGAGTTGGCCAACCGGGGGCATCATATTCCGCTGACGAGCTTGAGTGGTCCGTTGCAGGCGCTGACCCAGGCTCGAACGTTACGGCGTTCCCGACTCTCTGCGCCCGGTGGCACCAATGGCAGCAAGGCCAGCTACGTCTACTCGAATTGGTGATCAGGCGGGCGCCATGCCGAACGACGTTGCCCGTCGTGGGCGAGGAAATACCCTTTCGGCACAAGCTGTCCTTGGAAACCTGGTGAAACAGGCGTTGGACGTGGCTAAGAAGGCCGCGCGTCATCAGAAATCGCTGATTGGGGTGAACTACTACGCGGATAAGATGGCGACACTTCGAGCCGATGCGACCAACGCCTTTTCAAGGCTTGGGAGCACCAACGTCGGCCACATCGCCGCGCTCGCGGAGCTCATCTCCAAGGTATTTGGTGGGAGCACGCCCTCGAGGGAGCGCGCACAAGCCGCGCGTGACGTTTAGTTCGAGCTGAGCACCACTTTCGCAAAAGTGTCCGGGCCTGCTTACTCGGAGGACTCTGGAGTCTTTCCGCTCTCCAAGCTGACCCAAACCAAACGAGGCTATCTCATTTCCGTGGGGCGACAAGCCAACGGTGCGTACTCCGCTGGCTGGTTTGACGCGTGCGCGGTGATGATGAGGCGGCTCTTGGAGTCAGCGATCATCGAGGCATTCGAGGCCATCAAGCGCGACTCCAAGATCAAGGATCCGTCGACGGGCGACTTCTTTCAACTGACCGAGCTGATTCGGTTTGCACTCGCCGAGAGTTCATGGAACCTTCCACGCACGGTCAAGAAAGAACTACCCAACCTCCGGGACTTGGGCCACCGCTCTGCGCACAACCGGTACTACCTTGCCACCAAGAGTGACATCGACAAGCTCGCGAGTCCCTTTCGGGAGACGATTGAAGCGTTTCTCCATCTCGGCAAGTTGTTGTTGTAGGGGGTCGAGACATGGCTCTTGTCGCTCGAGAGTGGGTGAGTTGGAAGGAAAAAGGGCATAGCCCGGGGTGGTCCTGGAGGCGTTTTTTCATTCGGGAGAGAAATGCATGACCCTGCCGGGATTCGAACCCGAGTTTGAGCCGTGAGAGGGCTCCGTCCTGACCACTAGACGACAGGGCCATTCGCCACTTTTCTAAAGCGGTGCTTCCTTAAATGAAGGGGCCCCGGGGGTCAACTTCCGCTCTAAGCGCCCCTAGAGGTCCAGCGAGCCTTGCCGTCGACTCGCAGCAGCTTTTTTCTCCGTCGGTTCCTCCTTTGCCACCGGAACCGCGAAGTCCTTCAATGCCTTTTCGTATTTTTGGAAGAGCTCCGGAGGCGCGGGAACCCGCTCTTTCTCAAGCATCGACTTGAGCATCAGCGCGTTGGCTGGGGCTTGCCCCAGGTAGTGATTGTTGGTCACCACGTACACCTCATCGGTGTCTGGGCTCTGGGCGATTTCTTCGGCGCGCTTCGCCCACGGCTTCAGCTGCTCGGCGGAATAGAGGAAGTTGTAGCGGGCCTCCGGCCCTGCGTTCTCCCGGAACCAGTCTTTGTAATTTCGTCCGTGCACGCGGACGTACCCGACGTGCGCGGTGGCGCGAGCGCTGGGCGCGATCGAGTCATGAAACATCGGCTGATCGATGTTGACGAAGCCGACACCGCGCTCCTTCAGCTGACCGAAGAATTCGGGGGTGTCCCAGGAAAGGTGGCGGACCTCGAGCACCACTGGGAAGTCCTCGAACTCCTTGATCACATCCCTCAGCCATTCTTGATTCTTCTCGTTGTTACGGAACGACCACGGGAACTGCATCAGCACTGCCCCGAGTCGGCGGCTGGCCCGCAGGCCCTCCAACACTTCCCGCGCCAACTTCACATCCTCGGTGCTCCAGGCAGTGTCGCGCTCGTGGGTGAACCGCTTCCAGAGCTTGGCCGTGAAGCGGAAATCGGGATTGTCCTCTACCCGCTCCGCCCATGATTCGGCATACGAACGAGGCATCGGACGGTAGAACGTGGAGTCGACCTCGATCGCATCGAAGTACTTTGAAAGGTATCGAAGCGGATCGAAACGCGGCGATTTTTTCGTGGGATAGACGATGCCGGCCCAATCCTTGTAGCTCCATCCCGCCGGGCCGACCCTGATGCGCATGCGTTGTGACTAACGCTTCGCGTGGCCAAGTTCCAGATCTGGCTGGATGGCCGGGTTTATCCAGAGCGTTTGACCGAGCGGTTGTCCCTGGATAGGTTGCGCCCCCCGACGGAGGAACTCATGGCCGATTCGATGTGGGCGCTGGTGTACGACCGGAAGGCGGATCCTTGGGAACAGACCAAAGGGCTGCGGCCGGAGCAAGTCGAGCGTGCACGCATCGACATCGCCAAGGACTACAAGGACGCCTCAATGGTGCTGGTCAAGCCCAAGCTCGCCGGCTTCTGCGGCTCGGACCGGGGCATCTGGTACCGCCGCGCGTTCCACGACATGATTTTCAATTCCCTCGACAACGAGAAGCGTGACGTACGGATCATCGGCCACGAGCTGCTCGGCGAAATCGTCGAGGTGGGGCCAGAGGCCGCGCGCGAATTCGGTTACAAGCCGGGAGACATCGTCTCCACCGAGAGCCACATCGCCTGCGGTGTCTGCTACCAGTGCCGGATGGGGGACACGAACGTGTGCATCACCGACCGAATCATCGGGATCAGCACCGACGGGTGTTTCGCCGAGTATCTCAAACTGCCGGGGCATTCACTCTGGCCCACCGACACCAAGAAAATTCGACCAGAAGTGGGTGCGCTCCAGGAGCCGTTCGGTAACGCGGTTTATGCTTGCACCAAGGTCAACCTGCGCGGCAAGAGCGTGGCGATCATCGGCTGCGGCACGATCGGCCTGTTCGCGATCGCGATCGCCAAGGCGCTCGGCGCCCGAAAAGTGATTGGGGTCGAGCCGTTGGAGAACAATCGGAGGATGGCCAAGGCGATGGGAGCGGACGCGCTGGTTGTGCCCGGCAAGGCCGACCAGGTCTCCTATGTTCACGACGAGACGATCACGCGCGAGATCCACGATCTGACCGATGAGAGAGTAGGGGTCGACGTGGCGCTCGAGATGTCCGGCTCCAATGCAGCCTTGAACACCGCGATCTCAGCGGTGCGCCGGGGTGGGCATGTGATTCTTTTCGGGTTGAAGAGCGGGGACGCGGTGATCGAGGACTTCGACCGAGTGATCGTCGATGGGATCAGCCTTCACGCGGTGGTCGGCCGGCGGATTTTCGAGACCTGGCATATCACTCGAAATCTGCTCGAGTCGCGCGACCCGAACATTCACGACCTGATCTGGACCGTGATGCTCAACCGAGGCGATGGCACGATCGTCAAGTTCTCCGAATTCGACCGGGACCAATTCGAGAAGAAGATCAACACCCAGCCCAAGGTGCTGCTCCGTTTCGCGAGCTAGTGCGTGCAGGAGCGCTCGAGCTTAGTTGTTCGGCGCTCCCGCGATTATCCACCGCTCAATGAAGTGGAAGTCCCACCCACAAATTTCTCCCAACCCCGGGGTGCCCAGAGGCATCGGCATCCTGCATCGGCGACCATTGGGCGGAGGGGCGTCGGGCTTCGCCTTGGCCCAGAGCATGCTCTGCGACGGATCGCATGGCGGCGTATCGCAGGTCGCGACCCTCACCGAGTCTGGCACCTCCTGCCTGCAAGGGGCGGACGTCGGGACATTCACCAGCATGGCGTAGGAATTTCCTTCGGTGAGGTCCAGCCCGCCTCGCAGCAAGGTTGGGTTGTGACAGCCCGTGCACCGGATATCGAAAATCGGCTGGACGTCGTTGGCGAAGCTCACCTCGTCGTCGGGCGGGACACTGCTCGCGGTCATTGCCATCCCGGCACTGTCCACGCTGCTGATGCTCGGGGCCGAGCTTTCCTTCCCGACTCCGTTGGAGCACTCACTGATAATGGGTGCGGCCAAGGCGATACCCAGTGCTGCAAGCCTACGATGAAATTTCATGAAGTCCCCCTCTTTAGAAACCGAGGAAATTATTTCAAGGCGCCCAAAGTCAAGCTCTTTTGCCGGATTGGGCTCGTTCACAACGGAACGCGAAGGACACCGGCGAGCGGCGATCGTTGCAATCCCGAATTCCGAGCCTCCGTGGTAAGGGAGAATTCATGTTTTCAGAGCGCGCCAAGGAAGTCGTTCGAGGAGTAACCCGGGAAATCAGGGAAGCCGGCACCTGGAAGGAAGAGAGGCTGATCGCCTCGCCGCAAGGCGTGGAGATCCTGGTGAGCGGGCGCAAGGTGCTCAACTTCTGCGCCAACAACTATCTTGGGCTATCCAGCCACCCGGAGGTGCTGGCCGCGGCCAAACGCGCGCTGGACGAATATGGCTACGGCATGTCCAGCGTGCGGTTCATTTGCGGCACTCAGGACCAACACCGAAAGCTCGAGAAGAAGCTGGCGGAGTTTTTTGGATTCGAGGACGTCATTTTGTTCGGTTCCTGCTTCGACGCGAACGGCGGGATTTTCGAGGCGCTATTTACCGAGCAAGACGTGATCATCTCCGACGCGCTCAACCACGCGTCACTGATCGACGGCATTCGCCTTTGCAAGGCCGAGCGCCAGCGCTTTCCGAACGGCGACATGTCGGAGCTCGAAAAAATTCTCAAAGGTACCCAAGCTGCTCGGCTGCGGGCGGTGGTTACCGACGGCGTCTTCTCGATGGATGGGTACGTCGCGAAGCTGGACCGAATCTGCTCGCTGGCCGAGCAGTACGAGGCGATCGTGGTGGTGGACGATTCCCACGCCTCGGGCTTCGTCGGAAAGACAGGCCGCGGGACGCCCGAGGAATGCGGCGTGATCGGGCGAGTGGACATCCTGACCTCGACTCTTGGCAAGGCACTCGGTGGCGCGTCCGGTGGTTTTGCGGCGGCCAACCGCGAAGTGGTGGAGCTTCTTCGCCAGCGCGCCAGACCCTACCTCTTCTCGAACAGCCTGGCGCCCTCGATCGTCGGCGCGAGCCTGAAGGTGATGGAGCTTCTTTCCAAAACCACCCAGCTTCGCGACAAGTTGATGAACAACGCGAAAAATTTTCGCGATCGGGTCACCTCCGCCGGATTCCAAATCAAGGCTGGCAGTCATCCGATCGTTCCGATCATGATCGGCGATGCCCGGATGGCGACCGAAATCGCTCGGGACTTGCTGGAGGACGGAATCTACGTAATCGGATTCAGCTATCCGGTAGTACCCAAAGGACAGGCGCGCATTCGCGTCCAGCTCTCCGCCGCGCACACCGAGGAACACATCGAACGCGCGGTCAACGCGTTTAGCGCCGTCGCTCGCCGGCGCGGGTTGCTCCGGGCCACCTGAGGGGATTTGCATCGCGCAGGCTTCGGTTCGCTGTTACGCTGACTCAGCTTCCCGTGATCCGACTCTCTTTGCTCACAGGTTTGGTTTGCCTAAGCTGCGCCGCCGATCGGTCCGCCTATGTACCTGGGCAATCGGTCGCCGCCGAGGCGATTGGGAGCTCGATTTTCGCAGCCACCGCCTCCGGCATCAGCCGCGCGAGCGGGGGGTGCTGGGCAGCCTGTCCCGCCGGGACAATCTGCAATCGGAACAGTGGGCTGTGCGAGGAGCTGCCTTGCCGGGGCCTTTGCAGCTCCGATGAGCACTGCGAGCTGACCCCCACATCCTCGCACTGCCTGCCGGGTGGGGCGGCACCGATCGAAATCAGCATCGGTCGCAAGGGCGAGGAAGAGCCTCCCACGACGCCGGACAAGTCGGTTCCAGCTTCCGCCTCGCCAGCCCCCGCCAAGCAACCCTAGCTGGCTTTCAAACGCCGAGGCGCCCCGTCCGACGTCTGGCGCCTAACCACCAGTCCTCCGCTGGCTACCCGTTTATCTGCCCATTCTTAGATTGTCGAAGAAGGAGGCTTTGGATGAAACAAATCATTTCGGTATTGGCGAGTGCCTTGTTGTTCGCGGGTTGTTCACACTTCAAGAGCAACGAAGAAGTGAGCAAAGAGCAGATGGCCCGTGTACCGCCGCAGAATATGGCATCGGTCAACCAAGCGCGCGTCAACCTCGCGAAGGCAGAGGACGAAGTTGCCCGCCAACAGCTCGGCGTGAACAGCGCGAAGGAGGAGGTGAACGTCGCTAATGATGAAGTGAGCGTGGCGCAGGCCGAGATCGACAAGCTCAACTCGACGCTGAAGAAAGCGCAGACGGATCGAGATCGGGCGACGATTCGGCGAACACAGCAGCAGTTGCGCATGGCCAACGCCAAACTTGATGCCGCCAAGGCCCGCGTCGCGTCCGCCAAGACCGCGGTGGATTTGGCGAACGCAAGGTTGGCCCAGGCAGAAGCAGAGCGAGACCTGGCCAAGGATCAGCTTGAGTACGAGCAATACCTCGCCCTCAAGCAGTCTGGCGATCCTGAATGGAAGAAGGTGAATGCCAACGGCATCCTTTCGCGAATCGACGATGACAAGAAGAAGATCGACTCCGCCAAGCAGGAAGTCGCCCATCAGCAGACTGCATCTGCTCAAAGCCGCGCGGCGTGGGAAGCTGCTCAGCAAACGTACCAACAGATCAGTGGGGTCGGCGGCTCCGGAAGGCAGTAAAGGGCCCAAAAACCGGCAAACCAGGATTCCCAGATAAGATGGCGCTTGACATCGGCGAGCACCGGAGCATCATCCCGCGCCCTGGGTCACCCGCAGCCGGAGGGGCAATGTTTTCATCTTTCGCTCGGTCGCTTCGTGCGTTGCCGTTTGTGTTCATGTTGGCATTAGCCGTTCCTGCCGTCGCGTGGGCAGATGACGAGGGCGGTGGCGAGGGCGGCAACGACGCTCCGGAATTTGACATGACTACGGCTGCGGCTGCCTTTTCCCTGCTTGCCGGTGGCGCTTTGATGCTCACCGCGCGCCGCAAGAGCCGCAAGGCTGCGTAGTCGAGAAACAAAACAGACTTGCTAGGTGCTCACAGGGTGGTCGAGCTCCCTCGAAGTGAGCCCATTCGTTGGCTTCGCAGGACGGCGGTCGCGGCAGTCTTGGTGTTGCTGGGCGAATATCTGCTGCTAAGCTGGATGTTCGACGCGACGAGCTTGCAACGCCAGATCGCTTGGACTTCCGGTCTGGGTTACTTGGCTCCTCTGATGATCGCGATCGGCACTGCGGTCGTCGTTTTCACCAGCACGCGGAGCGTGAACGTTTCGGGATCGGTCGTGCTCGAGCCCCGAAGCGTGCGGCGGGCGTTACCGTTCATCGCGGCGCACGCGCTGTTATTTTTTGCTTTTTTACTGCTTACCCGCGCGCTCTTCGGCGGCGGGCGCGTCCTTCGCGGCGATCCGCGAGCCTGGTTCGGCGCCTGGGTGCTCCTGGCCCTCGCAGTGGTCGGCGCGCTTGCCCTCGGGGTCATTTCGCCGCGGCAGCTCGTGACTTTGGTGCGCCGGACCTGGATTGGCTTGCTAGCCGGTGTCTTGGTCGGGATTGCAGCATGGAACGCAGGCCGGGCCGCTGAGTACCTTTGGAAGCCCCTCGGCGGCTTGACCGTTCATTCGGTCGCCCAGGTTGTGAGCTGGCTTTTCCCCGATCCCGTCAGCATTCCGAGCCGCTTTTTGGTGGGGACGAGTCACTTTCAAGTCAGGGTCGCCCCCATCTGCTCCGGATTCGAAGGCATTGGCCTGATGCTCGTGCTTCAGTCGGCTTGGCTAATCGCCCTTCGCCGCGAGCTGCGCTTTCCCAACGCGCTGGTGCTGATTCCGTTGGGCGTGGCGGTGGCCTGGGTGGCCAACGTGTTCCGGATCGTGGGGCTGATTGCTATCGGAAGCCGTTGGTCCCCTTCGCTGGCGCTCGGTGGCTTCCATTCCAAAGCGGGTTGGGTGCTGTTTTGCGGGGCGGCGCTCGGATTGATGATCCTTTCGCGACGCAGCCGTTTTTTCAGTCGGAGCTCGCCTCGCGTGGAGGAGCTCGCCGAGACTTGGCACCCGACCGCCGCCTACTTGGCGCCGTTCTTGTCGGGCGTCGCGGTTCAGCTCGTGGCGGGTATGTTGTCGATTGAGGCCGACTCTCTCTATCCGATTCAGTTGTTGGCCATCCTGGTCCCACTCTGGGCGTACCGCAGGTGCTACGGAGATTGGCGAGCGTCCTGGTCGTGGGTCGTCGCGTGCATCGGAGCGGCGGCCTTTGCAATCGATCTCGGGTTTGGATCTCTGTCAGCCCATTCAAGGGCCTCGATTTTTGACCGTGGCGTCGGCCTGCCTTCGATTGCGGCGGGGTTACTAACAATTGTCGTCGTGCCCCTGGCACAGGAGCTCGCCTTCCGGGGGTTTCTATTGCGCAGACTTATCTCGGCGGATTTCACCGAGGTCTCTCCGGGCAGGTTCAGCCTTCCTTCGTTTCTCATCTCCTCGGTGGCGTTCGGAGTGCTCCAGGGTAACTGGATCATCGGCACCATCAGCGGCATGCTCTTTGCTCTCGCCCAGTATTGGCGGGGACGGACAGCGGATGCCTTCCTGGCTCACGCGCTAACCAGCCTGTTCGCGGTGGCGTACTCGTTAGCCGCGGGCGCCTGAGCCCAACGCATCGCGCTAAAGATGCAGTGCCCCCGTTAGTAGCCGGCGCCGACGATCTGCCCGTGGTTGATCGTATACGCAGATCCCCCGATGCTGACCGTTGGCACGTATGCAGCGGACTGGAACGGTCCGACGGCGATATCCGTTTCCTCAGGCGGATTGCTGAATATTCTAACCCGGTACAGCTTTCCACTCTCGCTCGGTACCACGAAGTAACCGGCCTCACCGTCTTTGAATAGTGTCGGCGCATCGATACACCATTCATTCGGCGGCGCCCCCGGCTCCAGATAACTCCACTGCTTTGCCATCGTCGCTGCATCAAGCACCACGACTTCGTAGCAGGGGGGATTGACCGGCGGATCGATCCCATTATTGCACTGCGAGGATCCCTGCGTGTAATGGTTGTGCTTTCCAACCAGATAGGTGTTGCCGTTCAGGTTAATCTGCCCCATCGTGTCGTCCCACCCAAAGGGATAGCAACCCCGAAGGTTCCCACTCGAATCGAAGCTGTAGTACCAGCCCTCGGATGAGGGGTCTGGGCCCCAGCCACCGATCGCTGCCCCGTCGGGAAGCGCGACGGGAGAAGAGGTTCCACTGTCGATGAGGATTGCAGCTCCACAATCCCCACCGGGCGAAAGACTCGCTGTCCACAGCGTTGTTCGCAGAGCGGGATCCGTTGCATCAAGTGCCGTCAACACCCCATCCCCCGCCGTCGTGGCCACATAGATCACGCTATTGTCGGCCGAAATTGCCGGGGCGGAGTTGTTCGCAGCGACCTGACCGCTGCCAACCAGGCTCTCCAAATCCGAGGCGGTAACGGTCCCGCTCGGATCCAGCTTGACCAGGGATGAGCTCCGTTGCGCACTTGCGATCAATCATCGATCCATCGGATTCATTGAGTCGCCACAGGCAGCCGTACCTGGCCATCACGTAGACGATGCCGTTGTTCAAGGCGAAATCGAACACCGGCTCCCACGCGCCCGAGGGCTGCCGCACGTAGTCGCTGGTGAAACTCCAAACCTCATCGCCGTTGCTGAGCCTCCGGACACCATAAGTGATGACGGAGCCATTCCGCTCGCGATGAGGAACGAAGAGGTCGCCGTTGCTCTCGATCTTCGGATCCGTGAAATGAATGAGCGCGCTGGTATTGGTATCGAAAGTGTACCGGAACGTCACGCGATTGAGCGGATCGACAGTTCCGTTGATGAAACTGGTGTGTTGCGCGTCGTGATAACGTTGAAGCCACTGTTCCGCGCGAGCCGTCCCCATGAGTAGGATCACCGCTGAAGCACTCATCAACTTCGTCATTGCACCCTCCCGTTGTGAAAATTGCTAGAAGTCGATCGTGTCCAGCCAGTTCCCTAAATCGGTGAGCTCGGTCAATCCCTGTTCAGGATCGTCAGCCCAGTACCGTCCATCGAATGGAGCAAACCTGGGCATAAAGGGCGGAATGCCGTCAACCAACCCTAATGCCTCGGCCAATCTGCTCTGGCGACCCCCGGAAACCAGGATCATCCCGGCACCGGACGTAAAATAGGCGAGGACGTCTTCCTCGGTGTCGCCGAACCAGCGGCCAGACGACGGGTTGGGCCCGATGTGACAGCCGCGACACCCCGGCCGATCTCCGCCCTGCTCTTGGGTCATCGTCGCCCAGACGGGACCGAATGGGTCACACTGCGCATGCGCGGTATTGGCTAGGCCACCTAGGGAAAAGATCAGAGCCGTGAGTTGCGCGAAATGCTTGGTTGTCATCCCCTGATAGCCCCCGATTCCACACCCACTCGCCGAGCCATGTTCCCCTTGGCTGGCGAGGGCTGATATCAAACATCGCTTCCCAATGGCAACCGAGACAGACAGGGGCGGGAAATCCTCACGAGGCCTCTCGCTACTCGTGGCTTTCGTCATGGGGTGCGCCGGTGGAGGGTCCTCGCTTGACCGCTCGAAGGCGACTCTCTCGGAGCTCATCGATCCGGACAAAGAGCTCACGGTGCGAGACGTGAGCGTGATCGATGATCCAACGCGCTCGCTCGACCCGTGCGTCGTGGGTGAAGAGCCACTTCCTGCCTGGAGCTTCGGCAAAATCATGCAAACCGTGTCGGAACAAGCAGGCGCATCCGACGCTTCTGCATTCGTGCGGGATTGGCTCGATACCTGGACTCACGAGCAAGTGGTCAATGGTCACGTGCTCCAGCCCGTCGGGATCGACCAATTTGTGACGCTGCCTTGGCTTGCCGCGAGCGGCGGAAAGCGCCTCGACCTTGGGCGCGCGCCATTTCGATTGTTGTCCATCGTGAACCGGCTCGATCTGGGCGAGTTCCGAATGGAGTACGTCGCGACCGATGTATTCTGTGAACCGATCCACTTCTGGGTGATCTTCGAATTCGAGTTGCCCACGGAGTCAATCAAGGACTTGCGGGCAATCGCCGAGGCATGGCACGCGCTGGGAGCCTTGCCGTTCGGCGAGGAATACAACGCTGCGCTCCAATCGATCACCGACCAGCTCACCTCGGCGAGCCTCAAGCAGGTGAACACCGTCGAAGAGGAAGCGAGCGTGGTGGAGTGGAATTACCGAAGCTTCACCGTGGTGGGCGAATCGCTGGTGAATGTTGCCCTGTTTCAGAGCCCGGACGTCCGCGATGAGGGCAGACCGGAGCTGATCTCTTGGGTCAACGAGAACCAAGACGACATCCTCGCCGATCGGCACGTAGTCCCGGCCGAGTTGCTGGGTGGCGATACCCGGAATCTCGATTGGACGGGAAGGGGATTCCAGGATCCCCTCGAGGTGCGCCATCACTTCGCCCTCGCGACGTGCAACGGTTGCCACGGCGGTGAAACCGGCACCGAGTTCGTCCACATCGACCGGCGTCGGCGCGGCGACCCGACCGTGTTGTCCGAATACCTGACCGGCGAAACGATCGTCGATCCCGGTGGGCAGACAAGGACGTTCAATGAGCTCGAGCGACGTGCCGACTTCCTGCGGGATTTGCTGAAGTAACCGATCCTCCCGGCTCGTTCGCATTCGGTAACGCTCCGTTGTCGCCCAGTGGGTGCCCGTCGGATCGAGTGCCAGGCACGTCGCGCTCCTTAGTCTGTAGCGTAGAAAGGAATAACCGATCCTCCCGGCTCGTTCGCATTCGGTAACGCTCCGTTGTCGCCCAGTGGGTGCCCGTCGGATCGAGTGCCAGGCACGTCGCGCTCCTTAGTCTGTAGCGTAGAAAGGAAAGGAGAACGACAATGAAATGGAATGTGATGATTGGAACGATGGTAGCGGTTGGATTGTTGGGTACGGCGCAGGTGCGGGCGCAGGAAACTGCTGCAGATAGTGCAGCGGCCGCGACCTCAGCACAGCAAAACGACGGCTCGCAACCGAACACAGCTCCCGCCTACGGGGCGTGGGTGAACGGGCCGTCCACGGTTGACGCGGACGGAGTCCCTGTTGCGGACCCCAATGCGATCTCGGACTTCGAGAAGAGATCCCAGGCGTTCGATGGTACGGACACCTCCCAGCCGATGGTGGATGACCCGCGAAC
>WNFF01005817.1_pt1 | contig 13759 bp, 17 predicted proteins | sample 5400441 | NCBI WGS metagenome assembly WNFF01 (sample SAMN13153345, study PRJNA577476) | soil metagenome | isolation source: 120 cm saprolite under Douglas fir tree site 2 hole 3 replicate 1 | place: USA:California | collected 2015-04-18 | reverse complement strand
GGCGGAATCCTCGCCGTGCCCGTCGCCGACACCCTGAAGCGCTCGGACGACGAGCATCGCGTCGTCGCGACCGAGCCGCGCGAAGGCTTGTGGCAGGCGCAGACGCCGCAGATGTTCCGCCACGGCATGCTGCTGCGCGCGCTGCGCGACGCCGAGCACGTCACCGACGACGCGAGCGCGGTGGAGGCGCTCGGCTACAAGCCGAAACTGGTCCAGGGCAGCACCAGGAACCTGAAGGTGACTTTTCCCGCCGACCTCGAGATCGCCGGCGGAATACTCGAGGACGCGCCTTGAGAATCGGCCAGGGATTCGACGTCCACGCGCTGGTGAAGGGGCGAAAGCTCGTCGTCGGCGGGGTCACGATCCCGTTCGACAAGGGGCTCGACGGTCATTCGGATGCCGACGTGCTGATCCACGCGGTGTGCGACGCGCTGCTCGGCGCGGCGGCGCTCGGGGACATCGGGCTGCATTTTCCCGATACTGACCCGAAGCACCGCAACGCCAACAGCCGCGCGTTTCTTCGAGAAGTCGGCAAGAAAATCCGGCGCGCCGGATTCTCCATCGTCAATCTCGACGCCACCCTCATCGCGCAGGCGCCGAAGATGGCGCCGCACACCGCGGCGATGGTCGCGAACCTGGCCGCCGACCTGGAAATCGACCTCGGCCAGGTGAACATCAAGGCGAAGAGCGCAGAGCGGCTCGGCGCGATCGGCCGCGGCGAAGGCATCGCAGCCGAGGCGATCGCGCTGCTCGAGTAGAAGGACGGACCACGGCTTCCTTCCCGTGAGGCTGTTCTTCGCGCTGTGGCCGGACGACGCAGTGCGCGCGCAGCTGGCGCGCTGGTCGCGCGAGCTTCACGCCGTGTGCGGCGGGCGTCCGACGCGCGACGAAAACCTGCACCTGACCCTCGCTTTTCTCGGCAGCGTCGAGGAGGCGCGCGCCGCCGAGGTCGAGCGCGCCGCGAGCGAGGTCGCGCCGCGCGCCGTTACTCTGGTCCTCGACCGGCCGGGCTACTGGAAGCACAACCGCATCGCCTGGGCGGGTGCATCGACGGTCCCGGCCGGACTCGACGCATTCGTCGCCGAATTGCGGAGCGCGCTTGCGCGCTCGCACATCGGCTTCGACCCGAAGGGCTTCGTGTCCCACGTCACGCTGCTGCGCGACGCCCGCGAGCCGAAAGCGATGCCTGCGCTGGATCCGATTCCCTGGAAGGTCGACGGCTTTGCGCTGGTGCAGTCCGTTACCCTGCCTCGAGGCAGCCGCTACGAAATCCGCAGATCCTGGAAGGGCTGAGCGTGACGTAATGCCTTCCCGGGAAGGGCCAATCCGAGTAGTTTTAGCTGTTCGTTGGGAAGGATTGGAGGCTCTGAATGGATATCGCATACCCCATGAAGCCGAGCGCCGCGATGCCGATGGATTACAGCAAGCGCCGTCACCAGCCGGAAAAGGACGATCTCGAATTGAGCGCCGCGGGTCAGGCGCTGCTCGCGTACATCGAGGAGTCGGCGCGGCCCAAGGAGCTCGCCGCGGCGTTTCCCAGGATCCTCAATCACATGGCCAAGCTGTGGAAGATGCCGCGGGAGATGGATCGCTATTTCGAGGAGCTGCTCACGGACACCCGCGGGAAGCGCCAGGGCTTTCCGCTCAACATTCTCATGGAGCTGAGCACGCTCAACGACTACTACAAGGCCAAGACGCGTACCGGCAAGCGCGACATATGGGATACGTAGACTGAAAGTCCCGAGCGGGCGCGAAGCCCGCTGATCATTTCGCAAGCCCCATCTGTTTTGCGACGCCGGTGTAGACCCGGATCTTTTCCTTCATGAAGGCGTCCATGTCCTCGACGCCGACGTTCACCAGCTCGAAACCGCTCTTCGCGGCGAGCTCCTTCATCTCCGGATCGTGGTTGAGCGCGGCCCACAGGTCGGACATGCGCTTGCGCAGAGCGGCAGGCGTGGATTTCGGCATGCCGATGCCGCGGAAGGCGCCGTCGATCCAGTTCACGCCCAGCTCGCGGAACGTGGGAGCGTCCGGCAGCAGCGGGTGGCGTTTCTCCATCGCCACCGCGAGCGCGCGCATCTTGCCCTTGTTGTTGATCGCGAAGGCGGTGTAGGACATCGCGCCGCTCACGTGCCCGCCCGCCACGGCGATGGTCATGTCGCCGGTGCCCTTGAACGGAATGTAGAGGGTCTTGAAGCCGAACTCGGCGTTGAGGCGCTCGTGCGCGGCGTGGTTCGCCGAGTTGACGCCTGAGCCGCCCAGCGTGAGCTTTCCGGGCTGCTCCTTCGCGGCCTTGACGAAATCCTGGAAGGTCTTGATGGGACTGGATTCGGGCACCACGAGCGCGTCCGGGGTGTAGTGGAACCAGTACGTCGGCGTGATGTCCTCGGTTTTGTACTGCACCTGGCCTTCGAACGGCGCGAGCACGATGTGCGGCAGGTTGATGCCGACGATGTTGAGGCCGTCGGCGGGCAGGGAGTTCAACTGGTTCCACATCACGGCGCCGCCCACCCCCGGCTTGTACTGGATGATGGTTTCGATCGAGGGGCATTTCTTCTTCAGCACGAGCTGCTGGTGCCTCGCCGATATGTCGGATTCGCCCCCGGCAGGAAAAGCCTGCCAGTAGAGCAGGTTTTTCTCGGGGCAGGTCTGCGCGAACGCCGCGGGAGCGGCGGCCAGGGCGAGGACGGCGAGCAGTCTCTTCATGGCGGTCCTTTTAATTGTCGCGCGAAGTGTACCCGAAAAACCTCTCCCGTCCGGAGCTTGCTTCCCTCTATGTCGGAATCCGGATGCGCACGAGGAGCCCGCCGCCCTCGCGCGCGAGCAGCTCGAAGCTGCCGCCGTGCGCGCGCACCACGCGCTCGACGATGGCGAGGCCCAGGCCCGCGCCCCCCTTGTCGCTGCGCGCGACTTCGAGCCGGGTAAACGGTTGCTTCAGGCGCTCCACTTCCGATGCGGGAATGCCCGGGCCGCGGTCCGCAACCTCGAGCACCACCGCGCCGTCTTCGGCGCGCACCGCGACGCTTACGTCGCGCTCCCCGTAGCGGAGCGCATTGTCGATTAGGTTCTGCACCACGCGCCGAATCGACAGCGCCTGCAGCGGCAGCCGGGGCACGCCGGAGAGATCGGTCGCGACCGACTTGCCGCGGCGGCGGTAGTGCTCGGCGACCTCGGACGCGATCGCGGCGAGATCGGCGCTCTGCGAGGGCTCGCCGCCGTCGGTTCTCGCAAAATCGAGGAACTGGTTGATGGTCCGGTCCATCTCTTCGATATCGGCGGTCATCCCCTCCCGCAAGTGCGGATCGGCCCCGCTCATTTCCAGCCCTAGCCGCAGCCTCGAGAGCGGCGTTCGCAGGTCGTGCGAGACGCCGGCGAGAATCAGGGCGCGGTCCGCGTCCAGCCGCGCGAGGTCCTGCAACATCTGGTTGAAGGCGTGCGAGAGCGTGCGGATTTCCTCGGGGCCGGACTCGGGAACGGGGTCGGGTATTTTCCCCTGGCCGATCGCACCCGCGGCCTGAGCGAGCGCCCTCAAGGGCCGGTTCAAGCGGGAGACGAGGAAGTACGCGGCGGAGAGCGACAGTACCAGGGCGAGCGCGCCCCAGCCCAGCCAGCGCAGGGCGATCTGCCGCTCGATGCGCTCGCGCGGCACGCGCACCCAGTACTCGTCGTCGTCGATATGGAAGCTCAGCCACAAACCGGGCTTGCCGTCGCGTTCGCTGGCGAAGCGTGTGCCCTCGCCGAGCTGCCGCCGCACCAGCTCGGTCGCGAGGTTCAGCACCGGTCTGTCGGCGGGGGCCGCAAGACGCTCGCCGGGTTCGGACGGGTAGACCTGGATGCCTTCGCGCTCGGCGAGCTCCGAGAGCAGCTCGTGGCGGCGTTCCGGCTGGGAGGTGATCAGCGCCGTGCGCGTGATGTTGACGATGCTGATGAGGTTCAGCGAGATCTGCCGCGCGCGTGGCTCGATCTCATAGTTTCGGAAGATCTCGAGCCAGCCGACCGTGGTAGCCACGACCAGGACTGCGAGCAGGATGAAAGTGCGCCACAGGAGCGAGCGGGGCCACAAAACCATCGACTTCATTGCTGCCGGCCGTCGGGCACGAAAACGTAGCCGAACCCCCACACGGTCTGGATGTAGGCAGGATTCGCGGGATCCTGCTCGACGAGCTTCCGCAAGCGCGACACCTGGACATCGATCGAACGGTCGAAGACTTCGTATTCGCGGCCCCGCGCGAGCTCCATCAATTTGTCGCGCGAAAGGGGCGTCCTCGGATTCGTGACCAGGACCTTGAGCAGGGCGAATTCGCCCGTGGTGAGCGACATCGACTGGCCGTCGCGCTCGAGCGTCCTCGTCGCGAGATTGATCGTCATGTTGCCGAAGCTGACCTTTTCCGGTTCGACCGCGGGCGCGCCCGGGGGGAGCGGCGCCGCGCGGCGGCGCAACACCGCGTTGATGCGCGCGACCAGCTCGCGCGGGTTGAAGGGTTTGGGCAGGTAGTCGTCGGCTCCCATCTCCAGCCCGACGATTCGGTCCACGTCCTCGCCCTTCGCGGTCAACATGATGATGGGGACCGTGTTCTTCCCGCCGCGCAGCCGCCGGCAGATCGACAGGCCGTCCTCGCCCGGGAGCATCAGGTCGAGCACCAGCAGATCGACGCGCTCGCGCCCGAGCAGCTTGTCCATGCCGGCCGCATCCGAAACGGTATGCACGCCGAACCCCTGCTCGGTCAGATAGCGCTGAAGCAGGTCGCGCAAACGCAGATCGTCGTCGACGACCAGGATTTTCGTCTTGGGATCAGTCATCGTGCGGTATCCTAACCCGATGCGCGCCGCCGTTGCAGCGTCACCGTAACAGCGCATTGCCCGGCCGGGTCCGGAAACAAGTTGTTACAATCGGCGGGCCGGGCGTCGCAACTCACTTACAAGCGCAGTCTAATCTGCTCACACGGTCCAGAGAATGACGGGTTACATGAAGCGGAGCGAATCGTGAGGGCTTTGATCGCACTGGGGGGTGTTCTGCTGATTCTGCTCGCCTCGCTTCCGGCATCGGCGCAGCAAGCTCAGGGCGGCCGCGGCGTGGAGCGCGGCGCGCCTGGACGCCCGACCCCGCCACAGCAGGTGCCGGCGCGCGATACCGCGAATCGCGACGCGCGCATGACTCCCGAGCAGCGCCGGCAACTGCGGCGCGACGTCCACGACCACGGCCGCGACATCTACCGCGGCCGGTCCGGCCAGAACCGTCCCTGATCCCTCACACCGCGCCGGCGATAGCCTTTCCGACGTCGGCGGTCGAAGCCTTGCCGCCGATGTCGCGCGTGCGCGGACCCTCGGTGAGCACGCGCTCGATCGCGCGCACGATGGCCTCGCCCGCGTCTTTCTCGCCCAGGTGCTCGAGCATCATCGCGCCCGACCAGATCTGTCCGATGGGGTTCGCGATGTTTTTTCCGGCGATGTCCGGGGCCGAGCCGTGCACCGGCTCGAACACCGAAGGGAATTTGCGCTCGGGGTTGATGTTGCCCGAGGGCGCGATGCCGATCGTTCCGGTGCAGGCGGGGCCGAGGTCCGAGAGAATGTCGCCGAAGAGGTTCGACCCGACCACCACGTCGAACCAGTCCGGGTGCTGGACGAAGTGGGCGGTGAGGATGTCGATGTGGTACTGGTCGGTCCTGACCCCCGGGTATTGCGAGGCCATGGCGCGAACGCGCTCGTCCCAGTAGGGCAGGGTGATCGAGATGCCGTTCGACTTGGTGGCCGAGGTGAGGTGCTTCTTCGGGCGGCTCTTGGCGAGATCGAACGCGTACCTGAGTATGCGGTCCACGCCGTGGCGCGTGAAGGTGCTCTGCTGCACCACGGTCTCGCGCTCGGTGCCCTCGAAAATGCGCCCGCCGATCGACGAGTACTCGCCCTCGGTGTTCTCGCGCACCACCCAGAAATCGATATCGCCTTGTTTGCGTCCCTGGAGCGGCGATTGAATCCCCGGCATCAAGCGCACCGGGCGCAGGTTGACGTACAGGTCGAAACCGCGGCGCATCGGGATGAGCAGCTCCCAGAGGGACACGTGATCGGGCACGCCGGGAAAGCCGCAGGCGCCGAAGAACACGGCGTCGTGATTGCGGATCGACGCGAGGCCGTCTTCCGGCATCATGCGTCCGTGCTTCAGGCGGTACTCGCAGCTCCAGGGAAATTCGTCCCATTTGAACTCGATGCCGAACTTGCGCCCGACCGCTTCGAGCACGCGCACGCCTTCCGGGACGACTTCCTTTCCGATACCGTCGCCGGGGATGACGGCGATGCGGTAATTCTTTGCCATGGTGTTTGTTCCTTCTTATCAGAAGGCGACGTTTCTGCCGCCTTTGAGCTTCAGCATTTCGCGCGCCTCGTCGGGCGTGGCGATCGAAAGGCCGAGCTCCTCGAGTATGCGGCGAATCTTGGTGACCTGCTCGGCGTTGCTCCTCGCGAGCGTGCCGCGTCCCAGCCACAGGCTGTCCTCCAGGCCCACGCGCACGTTCCCGCCCATGACCGCCGACATCGCGGCGACGAACATCTGGTTGCGCCCCGCGCCGAGCACCGACCACAGATAGGCCTCGCCGAAGAGGCGATCCGCGGTGCGCTTCATGTGCATCACGTCCTCCGGATGCGGGCCGATGCCGCCGCGGATGCCGAACACCGACTGGATGAAAAGCGGCGGCTTCACCAGCTTGCGGTCGAGAAAATGCGCCGCCGTATACAAGTGCCCGATGTCGTAGCACTCGATCTCGAAGCGCGTGTCGTTGCCGCTGCAGGACTGGAGGATGTAGGCGATGTCGCGGAACGTGTTCTTGAAGATGCGCTCGTCGCTGCCGGCGAGGTAGGGCTTCTCCCAGTCGTGCTTCCAGTCCTTGTAGCGCCCGAGCATCTCGTACAGGCCGAAGTTCATCGAGCCCATGTTGAGCGAGGCGACCTCGGGCTTCAGCTGCAGCGCGGGCTGCAGCCTCTCCTCGATCGTCATGGTCGGCGCGCCGCCGGTGGTGAGATTGATCACTGCGTCGCAGGCCTTCTTGATCTGCGGCAAGAAGCGCATAAACATCCTGGGATCCTGCGTCGGTCGTCCGTCGGCCGGCTCGCGCGCGTGCAGGTGCACGATCGCCGCGCCGGCCTGCGCCGCCCCGATCGCGCCGTCGGCGATTTCCTCCGGCGTGATCGGAAGATGGGGCGACATCGTGGGCGTGTGGATCGCCCCGGTCACCGCGCAGGTGATGATGACCTTGCCTTGGGCCGCGGCCATTTGAGGTTGCTCTTATCGTTTTTGCTCAACCGGCTTGATGCGCTTGACCGTCTCGGCGAGCTTCTTCGCGTCCGCGTCCCAGAACTTGCGGAACTCGGGCGCGTCGAGATAGGCGACGGGCGTCTCGACCTTGGCCATCGCCGTCTTGAAATCCGGGTCCTGCACTGCCTGCCGCACGGCGTCACGCAGCGTTTGTTGGATCGCCGGCGGAGTCGCTGCGGGCGCCATCAATCCCGACCAGATGAAATACTCGGCCTCGATCCCGAGCTCCTTGAGTGTCGGCACGTCGGGAAGCGAGGCGAGCCGCTTGTCGCCGAAGTTCGCGAGCGGCCGCAGCCGCTTGCCCTTGATCTGGCCGATCATCGTCGCCGGCCCGCCGACTGTCACGTCGACCTGTGAGCCGAGCAGCGCCTGCACGGCGGGCCCGCCGCCGTTGTAGGGCACGTGCCACAGGCTGGCACCGGTCGCGTGCTCGAGCATGACAAACGGTATGTGCAGCGCGCCGAAGATTCCGGACGAGCTGTAGGTGATCTTGTTCGGCTGCTGCTTCGCAGCGGAGATGAATTCCTGGACGGTCTTCCAGGGCGCCTCTTCGCGCACGACCAGGACCACGGGATCGGCCGAGACCAGGGCGATCGGCGCGAACTGGTTCAGCTCGTACGGGGGCTTGTTTCCCTGCAGACGCTCCGCCTCCGGGATCACCGAAATGGACGAGAGCGCCATCAGCAGGGTGTATCCGTCGGGCCTGGCGTTGGCGACGTAGGCGTTGCCCGTCGCGCCGGCGGCGCCCGGTCTGTTCTCGATGATGATGCGCTGCTTCAGGACCCTCTCCATCGCGATGGCGGTGGGCCGCCCGGTAAGCTCGGCGACGCCGCCCGGCGGGAACGCCACGACCATCGTGATTGGACGGGAAGGGTAGGCGTCCTGCGCGAACGCGGGAACAGCCAAGAGCGCCAGAGCAATCAGCGCAATCCGTTGACGCATGCTTTCCTCCGGGGGGACGGTTCCATTTTGCCGGCACAATCATCGTGGCTGAAAAGGCCGGAGTCAAGCGCCGCCGGCGGCTCCGCCATCCGTTAGAATTCTTCGGAGGAACCCGATGAATCTGCTCGCGATCGATACCTCCACCGATTTCTGCTCCGTAGCGGCGAGCCGCGGCGCGGCGCTCGTTTCGCGTCACGAGCCGGCGGGCCGGCGCCAGGCGGAGAGGATCCTCGACATGGTCGGCGAAGTGTTGGCGGAGGCGCGGCTCGAAATCGCGGAAATCGAAGGCATCGCCTACGGCGCGGGCCCGGGCTCGTTTACCGGCCTTCGCATCGCGGCGGGCGTGACTCAGGGGCTCGCGCTCGCGCGGGGCATCGGCGTGGTCGGCGTCGGAACGCTGCTCGCTCTGGCGGAAGAAGCGGCCGAGCAAGCGGCGGGCGGAGCCGCGGGCTCGCGAATTGTCGCCTGCCTCGATGCGCACATGGGCGAGGTGTATCATGCCGCGTACCGCAGGGATGGCGCCGGATGGAAAGAGGTTTCCGTCCCCGGGCTGTACAAGCCCGAGGCCGTGCCCCTTGCACCCGGGAGAGACTGGCTGGGCTGCGGCGACGGCTTCGCCGCGTATCGGGAACGACTCGGTGCCCGGCTCGGAGAAAGTATTTCGGCGATCCGTCCCGAGACCACCCCGACCGCCCGAGCGGTGCTGAAACTCGCGATCCCTCGTTTCGCCGCGGGGGACGCGAAGGACGCTGCCGCGGCGGTGCCGGTGTATCTGCGCGACAAGGTCGCGCTCAAGACGAGTGAACGCTGATGAGCGCCGTACTCCGACCCGCCCCCAGCTTCGAGCCGATGAGCGAGGCCGATCTTCGCCGGGTGCTCGAGATCGAGGAGGACCTCTACGAATTTCCCTGGACGCTGGGGAATTTCCGCGACTCGTTGCGCGCCGGGTACGGCTGCTGGGTGGTGCGCGACGGCAGGCAGCTGATCGCTTACGCGGTGCTTATGCTGGCCGCCGGCGAGGCCCATCTTCTGAACCTGAGCGTCGCCGCCCATGCGCAGCGCCGCGGCCACGGCCGCGCCCTGCTGAAAGACGTGGTCGGGGTCGCGCGAGAGCGCAATGCGAAGGTCTTGTTCCTCGAAGTCCGGCCGACGAACACGGTGGGACAGCGCCTTTATACCCGCTACGGCTTCCGGCAGATCGGAGTGCGGCGCGGCTACTATCCCGCGCGTCGAGGCCGCGAGGACGCCCTGGTTCTGGCGCTCGACCTGTGAGCGGGTGGAGCGAGCGCTATCTGGAAGAGATGGGGCTCGCTCCCGTGTGGAAGCTGCGCGGACGCCGCGAGGTTCGACCCGACGTTCCTCAGGCGGCGGTTCCGGCAAGCACGGTTCCGGCTGCGGGGTCCGCGAGCGACGACAAAGTCCGGCTTGAGCTCTCGTGGAAAGCGCGGCTCCTCCCTGAGTTTTCTCAACCCTATATGCACGACTTGCGTGAATTCCTGAAAAGGGAAATCCAGGCGAGGAAAACCATCTACCCACGCGGCGTCGAATACTTTGCGGCGCTCGATCACACCCCCTTCGACAAGGTCAAGGTGGTCATCCTTGGCCAGGATCCTTACCACGGTCCGAACCAGGCGCACGGCCTTGGGATCGAGCCGCCGGATCACGGTCATCTTACCCACTGGGCCGAGCAGGGCGTCCTCTTGCTCAATGCAACGCTCAGCGTCGAAGCCGGGAGAGCCGGCAGCCATCAAAACAAAGGGTGGGAGAAGTTCACGGACGCCGTTATCGATGTGCTCAACAGGGAACGCGAGGGCCTGGTATTCGTGCTCTGGGGGAGCTACGCGCAGAAAAAGGGCGCCTTTATCGATGCCGGGAAACACTTGGTTTTAAAAGGCCCGCATCCTTCCCCGCTCTCGGCCCATCGCGGATTTTTCGGCTGCGGGCATTTTTCGAAGATCAACAGCTATCTGCGGGCCCACGGCAAGGCGCCGATAGATTGGCGCCTGCCGAAGCTCGCGGCCTTGCAATCCGGCGCCGCGGCCTCCATTTAGGGGGCGGACTCATTCCGGAGGAATCCATGCGCAAACTGCTTGCAGCGCTCGTTGTCCTCGCCACCGCGGGGTTGGCGGGTTGTGGTTACAACGACATCCAGCGAAGCGACGAGCAGGTCAAGTCGGCCTGGGCCGAGGTGCTCAACCAGTATCAACGCCGCGCCGACCTGATTCCCAACCTCGTCAACACGGTCAAGGGGATCATGGCACAGGAGCAGCAGGTGCTGATCCAGGTCACCGAGGCGCGCTCGCGCGTGGGCAGCATCCAGGCGACGCCGGAACTGCTCAACGATGAAGCCGCGTTCCGCCGCTTCCAGCAGGCGCAGGCGGGGCTGTCAGGAGCGCTGTCGCGTTTGCTCGTGGTGGCGGAGAACTATCCGCAGCTCAAATCCGACAGGAATTTCCTCGAGATGCAGGCTGAAGTAGCCGGCACCGAGAACCGCATTGCGGTCGCGCGCAACCGCTATATCAAGGCGGTGCAGGAATACAACGTGCTCGTACGCCAGTTCCCGGTCAACCTCACGGCGATGATGTTCGGCTACCAGGTCAAACCGAGCTTCAGCGTCGAGGACGAAAAGGCGATCTCGAAACCTCCGACGGTCGATTTCGGCAAACCCGGCGCGCCGGCAAAGCAGTAGTCCCTCTGATGCTCAAACGCTGGCTCGGCCTCGTCGCCGCCGGCGTCCTGCTGGCGGGCCTTGCGCTCGCTGCCGAGGTCGCGGTGCCGCCGCTCAAAGCGCGCGTCACCGATCTCACCGGCACGCTGACCGGACCCCAGATACAGACGCTGGATGCCCGGCTGCGCGATTTCGAGCGCGACAAAGGCAGCCAGATCGCGGTGCTGATGCTGCCTTCGACAGAGCCCGAGACCATCGAGCAGTACTCGATCCGCCTCGCCGAAGCCTGGAAGATCGGCCGCGCGCGCATCGACGACGGTGTCATTCTCGTCGTCGCCAAGAACGACCGGAAACTTCGCGTCGAAGTCGGCCGCGGTCTCGAAGGCGCGATCCCGGACGGCATCGCGAAGCGAGTGATAGCCGAAGTCATCGCGCCGCACTTCAAGGCGAACGACTTCTACGGCGGCATCGTCGCCGGAACCGGCGCGCTCATGAAACTGATCGAGGGAGAAGACCTGCCTGCGCCGCGATCGGGAGTGATCATCAACGGCGTACATCGCCCGATCGATTTCCAGACGATATTCCTGCTGTTCGTCGCGCTCGTCGTGACCGATGCAATCTTCAGGCGCTTTTTCGGTCGGGTTATCGGGGCCGGAATTTCCGGAGGGATCGTAGGCGCCATCGTCTGGCTGGCCGCGGGCGCGCTCGCGTTCGCGGTCATCGGCGGGCTGATCGGATTCGTCATCGCGCTCGTCAACGGAATGGGCAGCCGCCGCGGCGGGTGGTCGAGCGGGCCCGGCGGCGGCTGGTCGGGCGGAGGCGGTTTCGGTGGAGGCGGATTCAGCGGGGGCGGCGGCTTTAGCGGGGGTGGCGGTGGATTCAGCGGTGGCGGCGCCTCCGGAAGCTGGTGAAGCGATGACGACCTGGAAACGCTGGTTCCGGCACCTGTTCACCGACCACGGGTCGGTCAGACGCGCGTTTCCCCCGGCGGCAATGCGCGCCATCGAAAAGGCGATCGGCGAGGAGGAGCGGCGCCACGCCGGTCAGCTGCGCTTCGCCGTCGAAGCTTCCCTGCCGTTGGGAGATCTCTTTCGCGGCGTCCGGTCCCGCGAGCGCGCGGTGGAATGGTTCGGGCGCCTCGGCGTGTGGGACACCGAGCACAACTCAGGCGTCTTGATCTACCTCCTGCTCGCCGACCGGCGGGTCGAAATCGTCGCCGACCGGGGCATTCACGGCAAAGTGGGCACCACCGCGTGGGAGGCGATCTGCGGCGAGATGCAGCAGGAGTTCGCCCGCGGGCAGTTCGAGCGCGGCGTGGTGCTCGGGGTGCGCGCGATCAGCGATTTGCTGGCCGCGCACTTTCCGCCTTCGGGTGACAGCCGGAACGAGCTGCCGGACAAACCCGTCGTGCTGTGAAGGGGGAGCGGGAATTGATTCCCGCTCTCTTACTGCCGAGAAGGCAGCTCGGTGGCCGTAATCGGCAGATCGAGCTTCTGCGTGCGGCGCAGGAGCGTCACACGCGTGGTCTTGCCGATCCGCTCCGCGCTCAGCAGCCGATGCAGCTCGTCGACCCCGGCCACGTTTTCCCCGTCGTAGCCGATGATGACGTCTCCCGGCTCGATGCCGGCCTGCCGGGCGGCGCCGCCGGGCTCGATCGACTCGATCGACTCGACGCGCACCCCCGCTTCGGCTGCGAGGCCGTGAAAGCGCACGGCGCGGCGCGAAAGAGGAATGGTCGCGCCGCCTACGCCGATATAGCCGCGGCGCACGCGGCCGAAACGCAGCAGTTGCTCCACCACCCATTTGGCGGTGTCGATGGCCGTGGCGAAGCAGATCCCTTGAGCGAACGGGATGATTGCCGTATTCACGCCAATGACTTCGCCGCGTGAATTCACCAGCGGCCCGCCCGAGTTGCCCGGATTGAGCGCGGCGTCGGTCTGGATCACGTCGTCGATCAGCCTTCCGGTCATTGAACGCAGGCTGCGGCCGAGCGCGCTCACCACGCCGGCCGTGACGGTGTGCTGGAAACCGTAGGGATTGCCGATCGCAATCGCAAGCTGGCCCGCGCGCAGGCCGCGCGAGCTGCCGAGCGTCGCAGTGGGAAGATGATGCCCGCCGACGCGGATCACTGCGACATCGGTGTCGGGATCGTCGCCTACGAGGTCCGCATCGAAGCTCGCGTCGTCGGCGAAGCTCACCTGAATCGAGCGTGCGCCGTGCACCACATGGCTGTTGGTGAGGATAAAGCCGTCCGGAGTAAACACGAATCCGGATCCGCTCCCGCGGCGCTTCGTTTCGCCCTCGCCCGAGCGGAGGGCTTGGGCGACCTCGACGTGAACGACGGCAGGGCCGACCCGCTCGGAGGCCGCGACCACCGCGCTCGAATAGGCGTCGAGCAGGGCGGCATCGCTTTCGCCGCGCGCCGGGGAAGCCGGCTGCGGCGAACCTTCACCGAGGACAAAGCGGGGAATCGCGCCCATGGCCCGGAAAACATGGGGGCTGGCGCGAGGAAATCAAGGATAGCCGCGCTGGGGGCTGGTTTTCATTCCGATCAGGTGCAGCGAATCGCCGCGGCGCTGGTTGTACCCATGGCGCAGGATCACCCCGAGCATCGCGACCACGACGAACGTGCCGAAGGCCACGATGATGGTGTTGATGTGGAAATCCGCCTTGATCATCGCGGAATAGATGGCGAGCATCAGGAGGATCGAGATGTTCTCGTTGAAATTCTGCACCGCGATCGAATGGCCGGCCGAGAGGAGCACGTAGCCGCGGTGCTGCAGCAGCGCGTTCATCGGCACCACGAAAAAACCCGCCATGGCGCCGACCACGATCAGCAGGGCGTA
>WNFF01003030.1_pt1 | contig 13759 bp, 10 predicted proteins | sample 5400441 | NCBI WGS metagenome assembly WNFF01 (sample SAMN13153345, study PRJNA577476) | soil metagenome | isolation source: 120 cm saprolite under Douglas fir tree site 2 hole 3 replicate 1 | place: USA:California | collected 2015-04-18 | reverse complement strand
CGAAGGGGAGATCGGCGACATCTGCGCCTGGCACTTCAAGAAGGTCGCCGGGTACAAGGTGCAGCTGGAGTGGTCGAACGCCCAGAACAAGTGCGTGTGACCCCAGTGGAAACGGAAAACAATCCGGTCATTCGCGGATAGCTCGGGCTTGGTCGAAATACACGTAACGCGGGCGCCCTCGGGTGAGGACCTTGGTCGTCAGCTCGACCGAGTAGGTCGTCAGATTGGCAGACTCACCACCGCGGCCTTGACCGTGTCCGTGTTCCCATCGGGGACGAACAGGTAGTCGCTTCCCGCGTTGGCCGCCACCACGATGCCGCCGGCCGGGACGGGCTTCGGCACCACGTACCTGGGCGAGGTATACGCTTGCGCGCTGCCACACACGGCTCCATCCGCGTCGTTCTGGGTGGGGTGAAGGGGGGTCCCGTTGAATAGGATGCCGGAGAGGGTCGGGACGTTGCGACAGCCTGCGCCGTGGTAGGCCTCCAGACCATCGAGGGTGAGCAAGGCGGCCGTCCGCACGAAACCCGAGACGGAGTACCCAAACGGATCCTGCGAGCCGACGCGGCCATCGGCAATCGCCCGCAGCGGGTAATGCGCGACGTCGCCGGAGACGGTGCTGTGATTGTGGTCCTGGGTGATGATGATGTCGGTGGTCTGCTCCCACCCGAGCTGACGCAGGGTGTCCACCACGCGACCCAGGATCTCATCGTTCATCTTCGTGGCGTCGATCGAGTTGTATGTCCCCGGGCCGTACGCGTGGTTCGTGGCGTCCGGCTCCTTCGACCAGAAGATCGTGAGGTCCGGCTGTTTCGTCGGGAGGATGTAATTCACGAAGACGTCGGTCAGATACGTGAACCCGCGCCGGGAGAGAGCCCCAGTGCGGTCGAGCGGATTGGCGGTCTCTCGATCGTTGAGCCTCTGAATCGGGATCGGCGCGGTGGGGTCGCCGTTGTTCCCGGCGAGCGTCAATGCGCCCGCGGGGTAGGCGTTGACCGTGTTCTTCGGAAGGGGGTACCCGGCGTTCTGGAGGTCCTTCGCGAAGCTCAGCGGGATCGCCGCGTCCTCGTCGAGGATGATGCCCCCTCGGTGGTAATCCTGGATGAACGCGGCGCCGAACTTGCCGACGGCCGCCGTCGTCAGCCCTTTCGCCTGCGCCGCCTGGAGCATGGTCGACACCCGCGTCAGCTTGCCCTGGTACGAGTCCCGGACCGCTTCCACCACCCCGAAGTCCTCGACGAACGCCGGGGCGGAAAAATCGATCGCGACCCCCTTGGCGTTCTTCCCCTTGGCATTCGGCGCGTACACCACGTTGCCGTAGAACCCGTGGGTCCCCGGATACGTCCCGGTTGCAATGGACGCGGAGTTCATCATGGTGAAGGTCGGATAGACGGCGTGGTGGTCTGCGAAGACGACCCCCGATCGCGCGAGAGCGAAGTAATGCGGCATGTTTTCCGGAGTGACGTCGTCCGCTCGCAGCCCGTCCCACACGAAGATGATGACCCTTCGCGGAGCCGACCCGCCCTGCTGCGGCGTCGCGGGGCCACCTCCGAGTGCGAGGACGACGAACGACAAGACGATCAGGACAATGAATCTCTTCGCTTTCACGCGCATGGCAGAAGCGCAGCTCCGGTGGTCGTCACTCAATGACCTGATCCGCCCGCAACAACACCGCCCGCGGGATCGTCAGCCCGAGCGCCCTGGCGGTCTTCAGGTTGATGACGAGCTCGAACTGCGCGGGCTGCTCCCATGGAAGATCTTCGGGCTTGGCGCCCTTCAGAATCTTGTCCGCGCTCCTTTGGCGTCGAGCTTTCTCTTCGGGGGCTCTACCCGGCGACCCATAGCGATCGACGACAGGCTAGACGAAGGCCTCCGCCTCGGCAAGCTGGGACGGGGAGATGGCGACGTCCTTCCCCTTGACCCGAATCGTCGGACGTTATAGTGTCGGCGCGAGAATTTACGGAGCAGGCCGAGCTCGCCGATCAGGAGATCCTCATGAACACGCCCGCCCCTTGGATCCGACCCGTGTCGCGTCGCACCTTCATCAAGACCGCCGCGGTGGGCGCCTCGATCGTCGGCGCGCCGGTCGTCTGGCGTAAGGCGAGTGCGCAGGCCAAGCGCATCGTGATCCGGGATTCGGGCGGCCCCTTCACGCCGGCTTTCGAGCAGGCGTTCTACAAGCCGTTCCGGGAGGCCACCGGGATCGAGGCGGTGGGGGTGGCCTCGGCGCATGAGCCGACGAGCCAGATCAAGAGCATGGTCGACACCAAGACCTACACCTGGGACATGGCGCAGCTCAGCCAGGCCGCGGCCGAGCAGCTGGTCAACGACGGGGGCTATCTCGAGCGGCACGAGCTCGAGAAGCATCCGGACGTCGCCGAGATCCCGCCGGAGTACATGACGCCGTACTGCGTGGGCGACGACGTGTACTCCACGATCCTCGCGTATCGCACGGACGCCTTCAAGGGCCGGAAGGCCCCGGTCACGTGGAAGGATCTCCTGGACCTCAAGGGAATCCCCGGCCGGCGGTCGCTGCGCAAGCATCCGTTCGACACCGTCGAGGAGGCGCTGCTCGCCGACGGGGTCGCGAAGGACAAGCTCTATCCGTGCGACGTCGACCGCGCGTTCAAGGTCCTCGATCGCGTCAAGAAGGACGTCGTCGTCTGGTGGACGGGCGGCGCGCAGGCGTCGCAGATGCTCAAGACGGGCGAGATCGACGTCATCCCGACGTGGGCCGCGCGCGCGCAGACCGTGATCGACGAGGGCGGGCCGGTTGCCATCTCCTGGGATCAGAACCTGTGGGCCATGGAAGGCTGGTGCATCCTCAAGGGCGGCCCCAAGGCGGATCTCTGCCGGGAGTTCATCAAGTTCGCGTCGAACGCCAAGCGGATGGCCGCCTTCGCGCCGTTCATTCCGAACGGGCCGACCAATCCGAACGCGTACAAGTACATCGATCCCAAGCGGGCCCCCGTCCTGACCACTTTCCCCGACAACCGCAACCGGGGCATCAAGCTGGACCACGTGTTCTGGGCCGGCACGAAGGACAAGGTCACCGAGCGCTTCAACGCCTGGCTCATCGCCTGAGCCGGATCGAGAGCGTCGACCACGTACAAGCTCCAGGTCCGGCGACTGCGGAAGACCTACGGGTCCGTGGTCGCGCTCGCGGGGGCCGACCTCGAGCTGCGCGAGGGCGAGTTCCTCACGCTCCTCGGGCCGTCGGGATCCGGCAAGACCACGCTCTTGATGATCGTCGCGGGGTTGATCCAGCCCGATGGCGGCGAGGTCTGGATCGACGGGCAGCTGGCCACGTATGCGCCGCCGTTCAAGCGCGACGTCGGCATGGTCTTCCAGAACTACGCGCTGTTCCCGCACCTCTCGGTCGGCGAGAACATCGCCTTCCCCCTGCGCATGCGGCGGGTGCCCGAGGCCACGATCCAGCAGGAGGTGCGGCGCGTCCTCGACGTGGTCCGCCTGCCCGACGTCGGCGGGCGCTTGCCGCGGGCGCTGTCCGGGGGCCAGCAGCAGCGCATCGCGCTCGCCCGGTGCATGGTCTACAAGCCCTCGATCATCCTCATGGACGAGCCCCTGGGGGCGCTGGACAAGAAGCTGCGCGACCAGATGCAGCTCGAGATCAAGCAGCTGCACGCCGAGCTCCGCATCACCGTCCTCTACGTGACGCACGATCAGGAAGAGGCGATGATCATGTCGGACCGGATCTGCCTGATGAGGGACGGCCAGATCGAGCAGATCGGGACACCGGATGAGCTCTACTTCCAGCCCCGGACCCGGTTCGCGGCCGAGTTCCTCGGCGAGTCCAACGTGCTGGTCTGCGAGGTCGTCGGCGTCGAGGCGTCGCGCGTGGTCGTGACGGCCGCCGGCGTCAGGCTGCGGGCCCCCCAGGACGAGCGCCTGCGCGACGCCCGCCGCGTGGCTCTCATGGTGCGCCCGGAGCGCCTGGCGATCCAGGAGGCGCCGACCGCCGGGCCCGGGGCGGAGCCGCACAACCGGCTGGAGGGGTCCCTCCGCCAGGTGATTCGCGTCAGCGGCATCACGAAGTATTACGTCGAGCTGGACAACGGGCAGACGATCGTCGCCTCCACGCTCACCGGTGATGCCAAGACCGTGTCGACGCCGGGCGCGCGGGTCGGCCTGACGTGGCCACCGGACGCCGGCATCCTGCTCCCGGAGGCCGCGACGACCGAGCGATGAGCCGCGCCGGAGTGGCGGTGGAGGGGGTGACCGGAGCTTCGCGCCGGCCGTCCGGGTGGTGGAAGGGCTGGCCCCTGCTCCCCGCGCTCGCGTTCCTGCTCGTGCTCTTCGTCTACCCCGTGGGGCAGCTCCTGTGGCTGAGCGTCGTCGACCGCAGCGGCGCCCTCACCGGCCAGCACTTCGCGCGCCTCTTCGCCTCGTCGCTCTACGTCGACGTGCTCCTGATCACCCTGAAGATCTCCGCCTGGGCGACCGCGTTCGCCCTGCTCGGCGGCTATCCGGTCGCGTATCTCCTGGCCACGAGCGATGCGCGGTGGCGCAGCCGGCTGACCTTCTGGGTGCTCCTGCCGTTCTGGACGAGCTTTCTCGTCCGCGCGTTCGCCTGGATGGTGCTCCTCGGACGCAACGGCGCGCTCAACAAGCTGCTGGAGGCGACCGGGCTCACGAGCGCGCCGGTGGCCGTGATCTTCAACCTCACCGGGGTGCTCATCGGCATGACGCACGCCCTCATGCCGCTGGGCATCCTGACGATGGTGGCGGTGATGGAGCACATCGACGCCAATCTCCCGAAGGCCGCCGCCACGCTCGGGGCCCGGGGCGGGCAGACGTTCTGGCGGATCTACTTTCCCCTCTCGCTCCCCGGGGCGGCGGCCGCGGGGCTCCTCGTCTTCATCAGCGCGGTGGGCTTCTTCATCATCCCGGCCCTGCTCGGCGGCCGGCGCGAGACGATGATCACGCAGATCATCATCGAGCAGGTGCAGGACCTCATGAACTGGGCGTTCGCGGGGGCGATCTCGCTGCTCCTGCTGGTCACCGCGCTCGTCGTCTTCTACCTGTACGACCGCGCCCTCGGCATGTCGACGCTCGCCAGCGGGACGCCGGCGCTCGACCGGCGCGGCGGTGGCCGCGAGAATCCGGTCGCGCGGCTCTCCGCGTGGGTGGGAGGCCGGCTGATCGCGATCCTCGGATGGCTCTGCGATCGCGCGGGCGAGATGGCCGAGCGCCTGGTCCCGGCGCGCCCCGATCGGCCGTCCCGGCCGTGGGCGCGGGGCGTGCTCGTGACCGTCTCGCTCCTGATCCTGGCCTTTCTCGCCGTGCCCGCGTTCTTCATGGTGCCGGTCTCGTTCACGACCGGGGGGTTCATCGACTGGCCGCCGCAGGGCTTCTCGTTGAAGTGGTACCGCGCCTATCTCGAGTCGCCGCAGTGGATGGCGGCGACCGTCCGCTCGGTGGGGGTGGGGGTCGTGTCGGCGACGCTGGCGATGCTGATCGGCGTGCCCGCCGCGTTCGCCCTGGCCCGGCGCGAGTTCACGGGGAAGACGGGCGCCCTGGCGCTCATCCTGTCGCCCCTCGTCATCCCGCGTATGATCATCGCCGTGGCCCTGTTCTACCTGTACGCGCGCATCGGCCTGGTGGGGACCTCGCTCGGGCTCGTCCTGGGGCATGCGGTGCTGGCGATCCCGTTCGTCGTGGTGACCGTGATGGCGGTGCTCAAGAACTACGACGAGCGGCTCGACCAGGCCGCGTCGAGCCTGGGCGCGAACCGGGCCCGCACCCTGTACCACGTGACGCTCCCCTTGATCCGTGGCGGGCTCGTGGCCGCGTTCCTGTTCGCGTTCGTCACCTCGTTCGACGAGCTGACGATCGCGCTCTTCGTCACCGGCGGGCTCACCACGACCCTGCCGAAGCAGATGTGGGACGACGCCCTGCTGAAGGTCAGCCCGACCCTCGCCGCGGTGTCGACCGTGCTCATCGTGTTCGTGGCCGTTACCATCTGGCTGGCCGAGCGGCTCCGCCAGGGCGCCGCTCGGGCCTGACCCTCGCATGAGGAGGAGCACCACATGAAACTGACCAAGGATCAGCTCATCGGACTCTATCCCGCGCTGCCGACCCCCACCGACCCGAGCGGCACCGTCGACCGCAAGGCGACCGCGCGGCTGGTCGAGTTCCTGTGCGCCGCCGGCGTCAACGGGCTGGTGCCCGTGGGCGGCACCGGGGAGTACGCCGCGCTCCTCCCGGCGGAGCGCCGGACAATGGTGGAGGTGACGGTGGACGCGGCGGCCGGCCGCGTGCCCGTGGTGGCGGGCGTCCTCGCGCCCGGCTTCAAGGAGTCGGTCCAGGCCGCGAAGGATTTCGCGGCCGCCGGCGCCGTCGGCGTCATGCTCGTCACGCCGTACTATGTGACCCCGACCCAGGAGGGGATCCGCGAGTATTTCCGGGCGTTCGCCCAGGAGGTGCCGGTGCCGGTGATGCTCTACGAGATCCCGTACCGCACCGGCATCGCGATGAAGGCCGAGACCATTGCGCAGATGGCCGACGATGGCTCGATCATCGGGATGAAGGCCTGCAATCCCGACTTCAACCAGTTCGCACGGGTGATCGGGCTGGCGGGCGACCGCATCAGCGTGATGAGCGGCGAGGAGCCGTTCTTCGCGACGCACGTGGCCATGGGCGCGCGCGGTGGCGTGCTCGCGACCGCGAACGTGTTCCCCAAGATCTGGCAGGAGATCTTCGCGCTGGCGAGCGCCGGCAACCTGAAGGGCGCGCTGGCCCGCCAGCAACAGATCGTCCCGCTCCTGGACGCGGCCTTCGCGGAGACGAACCCCGGGCCGCTCAAGGAGCTGATGGCCATGATGGGCCTGCCCGTCGGCCACGTCCTGCGCCCCCTCCAGCGTCCCCGGCCGGAGACGATGGAGAAGCTGCAGGCGGCCGTGCGGGCGCTGCAGGCGACATGACCCACAAGGTTATGATCACCGCCACTGTCCGCTACAAGCTCCCGACCCACATCGACCACGCCGCGTGCCGCGAGCACTTTCACAAGATCGCGCCCGGGTTCCAGCACGTGAAAGGACTGATCAGCAAGCACTTCATCTGGAGCGAGAGCGGCTGGGCGGGCGGCGTCTACCAGTGGGAGACTCGCGAGGACGCCCAGCTCTTCTACGGTGGGGCGTGGCTCGACGGCATCGTCGAGCGGTATGGCATGCGCCCGCAGATCGAGTTCTACGAGGTCTTCGCGCTGACCGACAACGCCCAGGGCCGCGTCGAGCTCTTCGAGGATCCCGCTCCAATCTAGTCGAACAGCGCCAGATCGATCGCGTCGCCCATGGCGTTGTAGCCCAGATCGCTCGGGTGGAGGTGGTCACCGCAGTCGTAGATCGGCAGCATGCGGGCCGGGTGGGTCGGATCGCGCAGCGCCTGGTCAAAGTCGACCACCGCGTCGAAGGCGCCGCCGTCGCGGATCCAGGCGTTGACCGTCTGGCGCCTGGATTCGCGCTCCGGGGTCCAGGCGCCGACGAGGAAGGTCTCGTCCTCGTACGGCGTCAAGGTGGCGCCGAAGATCTTGATGTCGCGCGTCCGGGCGCGCACCGCCAGCTGCTTCAGGCCGGCGATCATCGCCTCGGCGGTGACCTCTTCCTCGGGCTTGGCCCAGCGGTTGCGGAGGTCGTTGGTGCCGAGCATCACGATCGCGTGCGTGACGCCGGGCTGGACCAGCACGTCGCGGTCGAACCGGCGCAGCCCGCTGTCGCCCCGGATGTCGTGCAGGATCCGGTTGCCGCCGAGCCCCTGGTTCATGACCGCCATCGGCCGGCCGCCGGTGCGGGCCTGCAGGCGGCGGGAGAGCTGGTCGGGCCACCGGCAGAACGCGTCGATCGTCGAGATGTTGGCATCGGTCAGCGAGTCGCCGAGCGCGACGATGCCGCCGGTGTCCGGCGAGGCCAGCACGTCGACCCCGCAGACGAAGTACCAGTCGTCGGTGAGCTTGCCGACCGGCATGGCGACCGCGGCGGTGAAGTCGCCCGGCGGGGAGATGTAGTTGGTCTGGCGTGAATAGCGGCCGGTGATGCCGAAGGTCGCCGGCAGGTCGCCCGGCAGGTGAACGCTGATCGCGAGGTCGCCGAGCGGGGGCAGGGGCAGCGCAACCGGGTCGCTGACCAGGAGCGCGCCCGCGGCGATGGTCGCGGTGTCGGCGCCGCCGAAGGTGAGCTGGCGGTCCGAGCCCGGGACGATGTTGGGGCCGATGTCCCGCAGCCCGATGCGCGCGGCCCCGACGACGAGCTTCCGGCTGCCATAGGCGTTGGAGAGGCGCACCCGCAGGGTGTCGCCGCCGAGGCTGGCGCGGACGTTCATCCGCAGCGTGTGGTTGCTGAACGCGGCGCCCTCGGCGGGCGCGGGGGCGGCGGTCCAGGTGCCAACCCAACGCCGATCGTTCTTCATCGCATCTCCCTCAGGACCAGAACTGATCCTCCCGTTGCTCGTCGCCCTGATACTCGCGGAACTCGGTCGCCTTTCCGTTCTTCAGTCGCCAGACGTGGACTTCCGGTAACGACGCGGACACGCCGTTTCGTTGCGCCTTGACGGTGACCAGGGCAACGACCAGATCGCCGTCGGTCAGCGGGCTGACAAAAAGTGGCGCAGCACAGGAGCGAATAGACGCGCTATCAAACGGCAGGCGCGACCGCGGAAAGCCGCCACTCGCCGGGGGCGCCTTTGAGGGTGTGCGCCCCGCGCTCCTCGAACCGGATCCCCGAGCCCGCCACGAGATCCTTGACGGTGTTGGAGACCAGGACCTCGCCCGGCTTGGCCAGCCCGGCTAATCGTGCACCGATGTGGACGGCGATGCCGCCGACCTTCTCGCCGATCACTTCGCACTCGCCGGTGTGCAGCCCCGCGCGCACCTCGATCCCGAGAGGTCGTACGCCCGCCGCGATGGCCGCCCCGCAGCGAATCCCGCGGGCCGGACCGTCGAAGGAGGCGAAGAAGCCGTCCCCCGCGGTGTCCACTTCGCGGCCGCGGAAGCGGGCCAGTTCGCGTCGTGCGAGCGCGTAGTAGCCCTCGAGAAGATCGCGCCACTTGCGGTCGCCGAGGGCGGCCGCCCGCTCGGTGGAGCCCACGATGTCGGTAAAGAGGACCGTAGCAAGAACGCGATCGGTCTCCGGGGCGTGTCTAGCCCCCGTCAAGAACTCCTCCACCTCATCCAGGATCGCATCCATGTTCCCGGCCCAGGGCGCATGGTCAACACCTACGAGCTCGACGAGTCGTGCGCCGGGTACATGCTCAGCCAAGTAGCGGCCCTGTTCCGCTCGGACCACGCGATCACCGGTGCGGTGCACAACGAGGGTCGGTACCCGGATGACGGACAGGACGGAACGGACGTCGAATCTCCTTGTTCATCTGCATCACGGCGACTGCAGCGCCAGGGCTCGCCGCCAGGCGCTGGTACGTGGCCCACCATTGCTGGTAACTTTCATCGCCGCTGGCGCTGGGTGCCCGCCCATCCGGACGCTCGCCCCATCCCTCCTCGATGTGATCGATCATCGCCTGCCATTCCCCCTCCGTGTGCCCCCAGGGATGGTCCGGAGCCCAGGAGCGCCGCGCATAGCAGCCGTACAGCACAAGAGCCGAGATACGCGTGGGATAGGTCGCGGCGAACAGGAGCGACATCGGTCCACCCTCGGAGACGCCGAAGAGCGACCTCGCTGGGAGCCCACGGCATCCATCACGGCCCGCACGTATCCATGCGCTGCTCGAGCGTCGGGATGCCGCCAACGCGATCGGAGAGCCCCGTGCCGCGTTTGTCAAACCGGATGAGCCGCGAGAAAGAGCCCAGGCGCTCGAAGAAGCGGGCCGACCACGGATGCTCCCATTGATGCTCCAGGTGTGACACGAAGCCGGGGACGACGATAAGGTCGAGCGGCCCGTTTCCCGTCACCTGGTAGGCGATGTGCAGACCGCCGCTCTTTGTGTACTGAGTCTTGGGTGTGGTAGCCATGATACCCCGGACAGACTATGAGCGCGGCGCTCCGAGAGGTCAACCGGCCGTTGTTCTCGTGGTTACGGTGGCCCGCAACCACCGAAAGCGAGTCTCTTGGCCTTCAAGGCGGACATCGTGTCAAGTCCCGTGAACCGTGCCCAACAAGCCTTAGCGCAAGGTGTCGAGTAGTGCCTTAGCGGTCATGAGATCGGCGGTGCCGAACCCCTCGGTAAACCGCCGGTAGACAGGCGCCAACAGCTTGCGCGCCTGGGCGGTCCGGCCCCCCCGCTGGTGGAGCCGTGCGAGGCTCGTCGCGCTCCGCAGCTCCAATGAGAGGGCGCCCTGGCGTCCGGCCCAGTCGAGCGCCTGCCCGAACCATTCCTCGGCGCCCGGTGCACCCGGCAAGAGGAGCAGTTCGCCCTTCTTGCGCAGGAGCTCAGAGAAAAACCACCGTTCCTCGGTGCGCTCCGCGCGAGCCAGCGCCTTGTCGATCGCCCGGAGGCCCTCCGCAATCTGCCCGGCCCCGCCGAGACCTTCAGCCAATTCAGCGAGAAGTAGGCTCATGTAGTGGTGAAAAACGGGCTCGGGCAGTCCCTCGAGCGCTGCGCGCAGCAATCGGGAGCCCGCGCGACTGTCCCCGCGCCTCATGACCAGCACCCCCCCGAAGCATCGCGCCCAGGCGTTCCAGGTTTCTAGTCGATGTTTCGCGGCGAGGTCGAAGGCCAGCCTCACCTGGTGGTCGGCGGTGGCGAGGTCCCCGGCATAGAGCGCGATGGAAGCCCCTGAGATTCGCGCGTAGAGCAGCGAGAGCAGGTGGTCCTTCGTCCGTGCGTAGTCGACGATACTGTCTGCGATTTGCATCGCCTGATCAGCGAATCCCTGCAACCACAGAATCCGCGTGTAGTAGCAATGGGTCGTGACGCGCTGGTCGAATTGATAGCGGATGATGTGTGACCGGCGGGGGGTCGTGAAGTCTGCGCCGACCAGGGGCTCGATGTGTCGCCGCGCCGCGGGCTGGTCTCCCAGAATGTGCAAGGCCACGCCGATGAGTCGGCCGCCGATGAGGGCATCGGAAGGATCGGCCGTCTTGGCGGCGACGGTACGGAATGTCTCAGCGAGGGCGAGCGCACTCCGATAGTCGCCCGTGTTGAGACGATAGGCATACAGCCCAAACATTGCTCCCAAGCGGTACTCGGTGTCGTCCAGGGTCTCGGCAAGCTCGAGGGCTTTCGTCAATGCCACGTTCATGTCGGGGCTGCCGATATCGCGGGAGTTCGAGAAGGTGTGGCCAAGCGCGAGAAATAGCCGCATGTCGCGCCGCGGATCAGAGGGCACCTGAGGTCCGAGGTGTGCGATCGCTTGCTCGACGCGTGCGCGGCACTCCGGTACCAGTGACAGGTGCAGCCACAACGGCACGGCGGCCACCGCGAGCGTCATGCCAAGGCCAGCATCGCCGGTGGGCGAAAACGCCCAGTCCAGGGCCAGGCGAACGTTGTCTATCTGATGGCCGTACACGGCCAACCAGTCGACGGGCGGCCTCGTCCCCCATTCCAGCTCAGTCCGTTCACACAGTGTGCAGTGGTATTCGGCGTGGCGGCGCGCGAGTGCGCCGAATTCTCCGCTTTCGCGGAGTCTCTCGAGTGCATAGGCACGCGTCGTCTCGAGAAGACGATAGGACGGCACGGCACCGCTGACATTCGCGGAGACGAGGGACCTCGTGACCAGGCCAGCCAGAGCGTGCTCCACGTCGCCGGCGGACAGGTCGCCGCTCCCCGCAACTGCGCTTGCCGCTTCGAGTGCAAACGTCCCTGCAAAGACAGCCAGTCGCCGAAGCACCACGCGTTCGTGCTCTGACAGCAGCTCGCAACTCCAGTCTAGGGTTGCGCGCAGTGTCTGGTGACGGGGCAGCGCCGTGCGGTTACCGCTCGTGAGCAGCGTGAACCGATCGTCGAGGCGAGCCGCAATGCCCTCAACGCCGAACGATGGGACGCACGCCGCTGCAAGCTCGATGGCCAGCGGAATGCCGTCAAGGCGCCGGGAAATCGCGGCCACGGCCGGTGCGATCGGGGCGTCTGGCGTGAATCGCGGCTCCGCCGCCCGCGCGCGCGTGAGGAAGAGCCTCACCGCGTCATACCGGAAGACGTCTTCGTCCATATCGGTGCCTTCAGGCGGCATCGCCAGGGGCGGCACCCGATACATGTATTCGCCTTCGACCCGCAGGGGCTCACGGCTCGTGACCAGCAGGGACACGCCGGGACTGCCCCGTAACAGCGCCTGGACCATCCGCGCGCTGGGGTCGACGAGATGCTCACAATTATCGAGGACCAGCAGGAGTCGCTTTGTACTGATCGCGGATGCGATGCCTTCCGGGGACACGGCAGCCGCAACGAGCGTGAGGTTGAGCGCTGCGGCCGCGGTGACGGGGACCAGGGCCCCATCGGAGACCGGCGCCAGATCTGTGAGGCAGACGCCGTCGGGGAATGTCGGGAGGAGCTGCCTGGCGATCTCCAAACCAAGTCGTGTCTTGCCGATCCCCCCGGCGCCAGTCAGCGTGACCAACCGATGGGCCGTCACCAGACTCAGGACGTCACGGAACTCGGCCTCTCGGCCGATGAGCTCCGACACGGGCGCCGGAAGGTTCGTGGCCTGTATCGGCACCGAGGGCCCGACGACGGCGGGGCCCGGACCACGAATGTCGCCCGTGAACTGATACCCGCGCCCAACCACGGTGCGGATGAGATGACGGTCTGCGCCGAGCACCTTCCGCAGAGTCGAGATCTGGATCTCGAGGTTGTTCTCCTCGACAACCCGGTCCGGCCAGATGCGGCGCAGTAGCCCGTCCTTGCTGAGGACCGTTCCGCGACCGTCGACGAGGGCCACGAGGGTGTCGAATGCACGGCCGCCCAGCTCAACAGGCCGCCCATCGGCAAAGAATTCGCGGCGATGGCGGTCGAGCCGGTACCGGCCGAATTCGAGGACACCGGACGGGTGGGACACCCCATCCATGACCGAGAGTATACCGAAGCCCTTCAGGTCGTTTCAGAATGCTTCAGCCGAGCACAAGGACTTCGCCTCCCCGTCCGCGGACGATCGGCTTCGTCCATCTCGGCAACGCGCACGAAAGGAGCCGCGGGCAGGTGGTGTAGGCGTCGAGGGAGGGATACAGGCCGCCGATAGATGACGGCTCTGACTGCACGTAACACAACACCTCAGGAGCATTCCAATGGAACGGATAGTTCGTCGTCTAGCAACGTTTGCGAGATGGGCAGCACACACCACGAGGCACCTGCGCTCTTTCACGCAGCGTCGAACTGGTCCCGTGGTCGGTCTCATAGTCATCAGCGGAATGGGTTCGCTCGCCGTCGCGCGGGGTACGACACCACACAAGCCTTCGATCTCTCCTGCGGCATCGGCGAACGCAGACCATCGCATTCGGAATATTGTTCTGGTTCACGGTGCCTGGGCAGACGGTTCTGGCTGGAAAGGCGTATACGACATTCTTGTCAAGGATGGATACAACGTCAGCATCGTCCAAGAGCCGGAGACGTCCTTCAAAGAGGATGTGGCTGCCACGAAGCGCGTCCTTGCTCAACAAGATGGGCCGTGCATTCTTGTCGCTCACAGCTACGGGGGAGCCGTAATTACCGAAGCGGGCACGGATCCATCCGTTGCTGGATTGGTGTACGTCGCGGCTCACATGCCAGACGCTGGAGAGAATGAGGCTGACGACGGGAAACGCTTCCCAAGTGACCTCAGCAAGTCTACTGCGATAAAGAAGACGGCAGACGGTTTCACTTA
>WNFF01017653.1_pt1 | contig 13760 bp, 12 predicted proteins | sample 5400441 | NCBI WGS metagenome assembly WNFF01 (sample SAMN13153345, study PRJNA577476) | soil metagenome | isolation source: 120 cm saprolite under Douglas fir tree site 2 hole 3 replicate 1 | place: USA:California | collected 2015-04-18 | reverse complement strand
CTGGCGCAGGAAATGCGCGACCTCCTGGGGTAAGAGCGGGCTGCCCTCTCCGCGCTGTTGTAGCCAGGAGGCGAGCGAGCCTTCCGCGCAGTAGGGCATTACCATGTAGGCGAGCGGGCTTCCATTGACAACCTCCTCACCAAAGTCAAAGAGAGGCAAAATATTGGGATGATTGAGTTTGGCAATCGCCTTGGCCTCGCGCTCGAAGAGTCGTGCGGCATCCGAGGTGGTATGGGGGTCGGAATAGGCGGCAGTTTCTGTACGAATAACCTTGATAGCCACTTGCCGGTTGATGCGTGTATCCTCTACAAGGTAGACTTCTCCCATGCTTCCACTGCCAAGTGGTCGCAGAATGCGATAACGGCCATTTTGTAGTGCTTCCAGTGGCATCGTACTACCTCGCTTACGCTATACACAGCTATAAATCCGCAAATAGTATAGCATACCAGGGAAGAGAGGAAAATGAAGTAATGCAGATGTTTATGGGTGAGGTTGGCACTCAGCGAGTGCCAACCTCACCCATAAACATGTTCAACTAAGCCGGAGGGTTATTTAGAATGTCCATACCTTTGCATTGCTAAAGACTACCTCAGTTGCATTGCCGGTATCGTCAGCAATGACGCCTATTTGACCTTGAGAGTATGTGTTATCAGTCACACTATTGACGTGTTGCATATTAATATACAGGTCAATCGTGCTACCGTTTGCCACAACTGCAATCAGGTTAGTTTCATTCAAACCTGCCTTAATGGCAGAACTAGGGCCCTGACTTAGTATTTTGATGGGGTTGTAAGTGTCATATATCGCGAGGGTGTAAGTTCCATTTCTGTTAATATAAAAGTAATAAAACGCACCCTTTCCAGAGTCAGCGCGAAAGGCAATGCCGCCCTGGTTGCCCGAAAGAAACGTCATTTGTACCTGGTACGAGAAATTGCTAAAGCTGGTGCTTTGGGCAAAGCACGTTGAAAAATAGCCTTGTTGTGAGACGACAGAATGATAGGCTCCTCCTGTGAATACACAACCGGCACCACCTGCTATGGGTGTAATGTCCCAACCATTGCCTTTGTTATTGTCTTGCAGTGAATCGTCAAGTGCCAGTTTCCCAAAAGCTACTGCTGTTGCGTAAGCTGTAGCCGTGGCATTCACAATAGCTTGAACTGTGGCGGTAGCACTGATAGCCGTGGCAGTAGCATAGGCCTGGGCTGTAGCAGTACTATTAACGGTAGTAGCTTGTCCTGTGGCCGTGGAATGCGTTTGAGTACTGGTTGTGGCTCCAGTAGTTGCGGTGTTGGCAGATGCGATGCGTGTGCTACCATTGGTAGGGGCATGAGAGATGTAAGGCCCTGGTCGTGGATTATTTGCAAAATAAAAGACCAATCCCATGCTCATGGCTATCAGGGCTAATACTGCACCGAACTGGAGGAAAGCTCTACTTGTAAAGATATTTTGCCTAGGCGGTGGCATTGCAGCAATGTTATCCTCCTCGAAGGCAGGCGAAGTTGGTAAGATGGTGGGGTTAACTTCCCTTCGAGAGGCTACCTTTTGTGTAGGAGTAATAGAGATAATCTTCCCGTCATTGAGTACGGCTTCTCGAAATGCACGGGCAAACTCAGAGATAGAACTGAAACGCTCCTCGGGGTCTTTTGACAAGGCGCGGAGCAGCACATCATCAAGCTCTCTTGAAATGCGCGGATTGATGCTACTGGGCGGCAATGGTGGAACGTTATGATGTTGATTCCACAAGTGTTGGTGCGTGTTGCCTACAAATGGAGGCCTTCCCGTTAATAGCTCATAGGCCATGACAGCCAGGGCGTATTGATCAGTAGCTGGGGCAGGATAACCATCCCACTGCTCTGGTGCCATATAGATTGGTGTACCGCGAATAGAGAGGCTCTCACTGGTCATCGTCATAAATTTTGCAACGCCAAAATCGGCCAGTTGTAAGTTTAGTAGGCCTGGATTTTCAGCATCACCGTAAATCAGAAAGTTCGAAGGTTTTACGTCTTGATGCACAATGTGATTGTTGTGTGCATGCTGGAGAGCACTGGACGCCTGTTTCACAATGCGCTCTACATCGCGAGGCAAAAGTGGGCTCGATTTTCCCCATTTGCGCAGCCAATCAGTAAGTGAGCCTTCGGGGCGATAAGGCATAACCATGTACATGTATGTTGTGCCATCGAGATATTCTTCTCCTGAATCATAGACAGATAAGATGTATCTATGTTCAAGCTGACCAATAGCTTGCATCTCACGTAGGAAGAGACGCGCTGCTTCGTGTTCTATGTCTGTGTCGAAATAATGGGAAGTGTCGGTCCGAATGACTTTAATAGCAACGTGCCGGCGTAGTTGTACATCATCTGCCAAATAGACCTCGCCCATGCCACCGCTTTTCAGCCGATGTACAATGCGGTAATGAGCAAATTGCTGTCCTTCTCGTAGCACCTTTACCTCCATTGTTTAGAAATAAGCAAAGAGTACAGTGAACATAGCGCGGCAAGACTAAAAAATAGTATAACATAAACAATAGAAGTATGAAAGTCTTATACAGATTGTATTTTTAATCAAAAGATAGCTTACCTGTCCGCTCTATGGCAATGGCACCGCCTTGAGTCCATCTGGAGAGGTATACAGGTTGAATGTTTTGGTCTGGTTGGGTTTCAATTGGGTGGGTGGCAAGGAGAAAGACTGGTCGGAGTTAGCCGATGCTGTCGAGAAAACCCATGGATGCCCTTGCAGGTTCGTGAAAAATTGATCTTCACCATTACCAGGGATGAACGGAACATTGGAGTTTGTACAATCGGCATCAGGGCAGCAACCATCCATCTCAATAAGCTTATAGCCTGAGTGCAGGCTGAAAGAGTTCAACCAGGCTGCAAAATTGAGCGTATTTCCCTGGAAAGTCAAGGTATCGCCCTGCTTGATGTAGCAATCATGCGTGTCCATTACTTTGTGGTTCATATCTAAAAAGGTTGTATGAACGGCCAAAGTTTGCGGTTTGTGCGTTCCAGTGATTTGCACCTGTGCCACCAATTGATGATTGAGACCTAGATATGTTGGCATCACGGCCTCTGCCGCTTGCCATTGCGGCAAGAGTGAAATCATGAATGCACCTACCAGGCCTATGATGGCTATGACAAAAAGCCAGCGTTTTCTGTGCCGCCAACGTTTCCGCGGTGGCTGACCTGTTGGAGGCAATTTATCCTCCTCATTTGGGTTAGCTGTCCAGTATGGGTTATCTTCAAATTCATCATTGTCAAAGTTTTCTTGATACATTTCTATGAACCTCCTTATAATATACAGACGCATTATGCAGGAGCTTTATCAAATTATCCCTTCACAAACCCTTCACCTATCCGCTATAATAAGGGCAGGGAAAACAATGTACATTTACCTATCTGCATAAGAGCATCATAACGCTGCTCACCAGTTCTCTCGTTTAGAACAGACAAAAGGCCGCAATCCTCCATATCAGGATTGCGGCCTTTTTCTATGCTTAAGAACACATGGAGGTGAGGAGTATGGAGCCTCCTAAACTGTTGGTAGAACAAGTCTCTAAGACCTTCCGGAATGGACGGAAAGGACAAAAGACACTAGAGACGCTGGCATCGATTGATCTGACGGTCAATGCCGGTGAATTTGTGACGGTGATTGGGCCGAGCGGCTGTGGCAAAAGTACGCTTTTCAATATCATCGCGGGGGTAGATCAGCCCGGTGCGGGAATTGTCGCCATTGATGGCGAGCCAAATGCTGTGCGCACCGGCAAGACTGGCTACATGCCCCAGCAGCCACTGCTTTTGCCCTGGCGTACAGTTGAAGAGAACGTCATGCTGGGATTGGATGTGCGCCGTGTGCCACGCAAAAAGGCACAGTACGAGGCATACGAACTGCTCAAACGCTTCGGGCTGGCCGATTTTGCCGGTAATTATCCGGCGACGCTTTCAGGCGGCATGCGCCAGCGCGTGGCACTCTTGCGAACCGTGCTCTTCAACTCAGCTTTTCTGCTGCTGGACGAACCATTTGGCGCGCTAGATGCATTGACGCGGCTCTCATTGCAGATGTGGTTGCTCGACCTCTGGCAGACCTTTCACTCAAGCGTGCTCTTTATCACGCACGATGTGCGAGAGGCCATTCTGTTGTCTGACCGTATCTATGTGCTCAGTTCGAGACCGGCAAGGGTGCTGCGCGTCGTAGAGGTCGATTTGCCGCGTCCGCGCCGGTCAGAGCACCTGGGGCTAGAACAGGCGGTGCGATTGGAGCAGGAGCTTGTCGCGCTTTTAATGAAGGAGCAACAGCTATGAAACTACGCCGTTTGGCTGGCTACGGGCCTGCCTTTGTACTGAGTGCGACACTGCTGGTGTTCTGGGAACTCTATGTGCGCGTAGGCTTAATAAGCCAGCGGGTGTTGCCAACCCCCACAGCGATTGTACGAGCCTTGATTGATAATTGGGATATCATCTCCGTTCACACTATCCAGACGCTCTTAGAGACGGTGCTCGGCATGGCAGCGGCAACGCTGCTCGGCCTGCTGCTGGCAATCCTGCTCGACACATCGCAGTGGATGCGCAGGGCAATCTACCCCCTGCTGGTAACATCACAGACTATCCCGATCATTGCCCTGGCCCCGCTCTTGCTGATCTGGTTTGGCTTTGACATAGGGCCAAAGATAATCGTCGTCACCCTCTACTGCTTCTTTCCTATAGCTGTAGCCTGTGCCGACGGCCTGGCGGGTGCAGAACCAGAGATGCTGAACCTCTTAAAGAGTATGAATGCCTCGCGCTGGCAGATTCTCTGGCTTGTGCGCTTGCCACAGGCCATGCCAGCCTTTTTCTCCGGCCTGCGCATTGCCGCAACCTACAGCGTGACCGGAGCGATCGTCGGAGAGTTCGTGGGCGCGTACCAGGGACTCGGTATCTACATGCAGAGGGAAGCCAATTCATTTGGAACCGTTCAAGTATTCGCGGCCATCCTTGTGACAGCGGCACTCAGTCTATTGCTGTTTGGCCTTGTATCGTTGATCGAACGTATCGCCTTGCCGTGGTACCACGGAGCGGTGGCCCAAAAATCGTGATGCTAGCAATGAAGGAACGTGTATCCCTACGGTTTACCTATCCATGTTTCGTTCGGTTGATGCACCCTTACGGAACCGTTCAATGAAAGGATGCTATTATTATGAATACTCGTACACGTATAATTACCAGTATTGCTATACCGGTATTGCTGATTATTATTGTCGTGGGTGCATTTTTGTGGCAACAGCGTGCTGCCGGGTCGACGGCAACTACAACACCTTCTTCAGGGACTGGGACGCAACCATTCCACTGTGCAGTCCCTGGGGGAGCCGCGCCGCAGAAGTTGACGACCATGACCCTGGCTCTGGATTGGACACCCAATACCAATCACACGGGTATCTATATTGCGCTGGCCCAGGGCTGGTATCGCGCTGAGGGCATTGACCTGAAACTGCTGCCCTATTCCGCCAACGTATCGCCGGATGTGCTGGTCAGTACAGGGAAGGCCGATGTTGGGGTAAGCTCTACGGAGGGCATTGTGGCGGATGCAGCCGTGGGCCAGCCGGTCGTCTCGATTGCCGCCATCATTCAGCATAATACCTCGGCGCTGGTCACGCTGGCCAGTTCTGGATTGACGCGGCCCAGCGATCTTGATGGCAAAATCTATGGAGGTTTTGGTGCTCCCTATGAGTCGGCGGTGGTGGGGGAGATCATTCAGAAGGATGGCGGAAAGGGTCAGTTCAAAAATGTGACCCTGAGTGTGGATGCCATGCAGGCACTGGAGTCTCACCGCATAGATTTTGTGTGGGTTTTTGAGGGCTGGGAGATCATTCAGGCGCAGCGCGAAGGCGTGAAGCTAAATGTGTTTCCCATCACCAATTATGGCGTTGCCGATTACTATACGCCAAATTTGATCGCCAGCCCGGCTGAGATTCAGCAGAAGCCAGATCTGCTGCACAAGTTTATGACGGCCACTGTCTGCGGTTATGAGTATGCTCGTACCCATGTGCAGCAAGCGGCGCAGATGCTGCTGGCGCAAAACAGAGGTGTGTTTCCCGACACAGGTCTCGTGCTGGCAAGCCAGCAATTTCTCAGCCCGCGCTACGCCAACCCCGGTCGCAAGTGGGGTATGCAGGACGCGTCAGCCTGGCACGGCTATCCCCAATTCATCCTCGATTCCGGTGGAGTTGATGATGCGTCGGGCAAGCCAGTTCACAGCCTGAATTTCGACGCCATGTATACAAACCAGTTTTTGGAATAATATGCTCTTTTGCGCTATAAGTATGGAGTGTGCCATACTGTTCAGCAGTATATGTTGCATCTTTGGTTTTCCGGGACTGTGAATTTCCTGGGCAATCATTCCCACGGAGGGCCAACTAAAAGGAAGAGGGCAGCGTAGCCCGTAGGGGCGGGGGTTGGGATGGGAAGGGAGGGGACGCTTGCGTCGCCCAAAGGGAGGGGTGTTTCGTTTAGGCGAACAGGACGCGGGCGACGCAAGCGTCCCCTCCCCTCATCCTCTCTGCCCCCGCCCCTACGGACCACGTTGTCACCCTCCATAGAGCTAGAGAGAAAAAACGATATCCATATGGCACGGGTACACACTCCTACAAATGTGAATAGCGTTTCTCATATTCACGAAGCGGAGCCAGCCGCTATAGTCGAGCGCAGGATTCGCCGGATTGGGGCATGGTTCTTGCTCTACTTGATTATGCAGGCGGAGCTGGGGCTGGCATGGGATAGACAGTGGCATGATCTGATTGGGCGCGATAGCTTCTGGATTCCGCCGCATATCATGATGTACTCCGGCATTGGCGGCGCGGGACTGGTGGCTCTGGCTGTGGTGCTGGTGGATACGCTGCGCTACTTTCAGCAGGCACCTGGAGTTGACGATAGCTCGACCTTGACAGTTTTTCGCTTCTTCCATGCTCCTTTTGGCTATGTCATCGTGGGTTTTGGAGCACTTATCGACCTGCTGGCCGCGCCATTCGATAACTGGTGGCATTCTCTATACGGCATAGATGTCACGTTGTGGTCTCCTTTTCACCTGATGGGAACGGTGGGCGGACTGCTGGAAGGATTGGGCCTCATCTTTATTTTTGCCTCTGAAGTAGCCATTGAGCGTCAGGAAGAGCGACAGGGGTACCAGCCGCGCCGTTTCCTGGGGCTGAGTGGGCTCGAATGGGGAGCATTGCTGGTTTTCACAGCATGTATGGAAGTCATTCTGCCGACCTTGACCGCATTTCTTCCTCTTCCGCCCGGTTCACCAGGTCCTGGCTCTTGGCACCTGTTGACCTATCCTCTGCCACTGGCCCTGTTAGCTGGCTTCTGCCTGACCGGTGCCGTCAATTTCATGCGCAAGCCCGGCACTGCCACGCTGGCAGCCCTGCTGCTCTGGCTGCTGTCACTGCTCACCATGGTCTTTGTCCCGTGGGCATTGCGCCTCTTTGTCGCGATCTATGGGCTTAGGTATCGTTTTCCAGACAGCGTGCCTGTCTTCAATTTGACCATTGCCCTGCTGCCGCTGCTCTTCCTCATTTCAGCCCTGACGCTGGATGGCATAGTCTACTGGCAACGCCGGAACAGTGATATTTCGCAAGCTGCACTGAGCAAGGTATGGCTGGTCGGTGCCATAATAGCCCTGCCAGCATTGATCGTACCTCCATTGATGGTTCAGATTCTTCTCAACTTCACCTCGCTGCGTTTTCTTCCAGCAGGCGTCAGTGTGCTTGCACCGGACTGGCTCAATACCCTGCTCTCTTTACCGCTTGTGCTCCTGGCGGGAGCGGTAGCAGCTTTTTGTGGAGCGAGATTTGGGGAAATGTGGTATAGGAGTAGGGGGAATTAACCTGAACGTGAGGGGCCGTCGCTCCTCAGACCTCTTTCCAAATTACCTACCATTGAAAGACCCTGGGGAAGGGATCACTTATCACCTTCCTCTTTATCAGTCAGTATCACCAACAAAAGCCCACTTTCCAGAAAGACCTCGGCCTGTTCCTGTACGAGGATATTACTTACACCGCGTGGCTTGCCAAAGTGCAGTGTTTCGCCGTGCAGCGGGTAGTATAGCCCCTCGGTTTGTATACCTGTTGCATCGTTGGTGAGTGGGAAAAGCGAGAGCAGATCGCCGGCATGTCCATTGATGGCCGTTTGTCCAGGCCCACGCAGCAGCCAGCAGGTGGAGGGGCCATCGACAATGCGTATGGGAACTGTCTCGAAGCCCGCCAGCAGTAGAATATTTGCCATGGTGTGCTCGAAGCGTGTCCCGCCCAACGCTCCCAACAGGGTGATTGTGCTGGCTCCTTGCTCGATGGCAACCTGGATAGCCAGCTCGGCATCGGTCTCATCCTTCTCCACGGCGGCACGGATGACCTGGCTCCCTTGCGCTTGCAGTTGTTGCAAAGGCAGAGCGTCGAGCGAGTCGAAGTCTCCCACTATTATCTTGGGGCTGCAACCGTAGTCCAGCGCGGTAGCGGCCCCACTGTCGGCGGCTATCACCAGGTCTGCCGAGGCAATGGCAGCATCCACCGCTTTTCCTGGCCGCAGTGCGCCGCCCGCAAAGATGACGATGTGCATTATAGATTGCCCCTTCGTGTATGATATGTGAAGTATAAGACGCTGTATGTGTTGGAAATGTTACAAGAAGACCAGGCTTCTTACCCTTTTGATGCCTTTCTACTCCAATATTTAGATAGTCTTCCCACAACATATATGTTATACTATTTTTGTCGTTATTGTTCAACTACTTATGATATATACTGTCTGTTTGCTTCTAAGAAGCGAGGTGGAACAAATGCAACCTGGAGAATTGCAAAATGGCCGGTATCGCAGCCTGCAACTCATTGGAAGCGGGAGCATGGGTGATGTCTACCTCGCGGAAGATGCGCGTATCCGCCGGCAAGTAGCTATCAAGGTCATTCGCTCCGAAGCCATCGTCTATCCTGATAGTGGTAACATCAATGATGCTGCTCGTCTCTTCGAGCAAGAGGCAAGGACGATTGCTATCTTCAATCACCCATATATCTTACCCCTCTATGACTTTGGCGAAGAAAAGAACAATGGTGTTTCTCTGATGTATATGGTGATGCCGTTTTGTGCAGATGGCACGCTGGCTACCTGGCTGCGAGAAAGAAGTAATGCTGGCTCGCTCTTACCACGAGATAGCGTGCATTTCATTAGCCAGGCCGCGAGCGCCTTGCAGCATGCTCATGACCGCCAGATTATTCACCGTGATGTCAAACCTTCTAACTTCCTCATCCGCAGCAATAGAGACGATCCGAACCACCCTGATTTGCTGCTCGCTGATATCCGCAGCAATAGAGACGATCCGAACCACCCGGATTTGCTGCTCGCTGATTTTGGCATAGCCAGGTTCGCCGCGGGCACCACCAATACAAGCCGTACTATTCGTGGCACTCCCACCTACATGGCTCCTGAACTATGGATTGGTGTCCCCGTTCCTGCAAGTGACCAGTATGCTCTTGCCGTCATGGCCTATGAAATGTTGGTGGGTCGTTCACCATTTCAGGGTAGTCTTGAACAGATGATGTACCAGCATATTCATGCGCAGCCACATCCTCCCAGTCAACTCAACCCGAATCTCTCATCAGATGTCGATTCAGTGTTCGCCCTCGCCCTCGCCAAACGCCCTGAAGAGCGTTTTATGAATATCTCTGCATTCGCACGGGCCTTAGATCAAGCATTACTGCATACATTAAGCAACTTTGAGCGCACTCTCAATGCTACTCCTGCTAGCAATGCCATCCGCGCAACGCTGGCTATCAGCACAACGGAAGCCATCTATGGCACCAGTCGCAGATTGACCCTTCCTAACGGGCAGCAAGTCAACGTGAGTGTACCGGCAGGCACATCCAATGGTCAGGTTCTCCGATTGGAGGGTCTGACTGGACCATCTCCCACCGGAGTTGCGACAGATGCGCTGCTTCTTACCATCAGTGTGACGGACCCGGGAGTTTCCGCGAGTTCCCCGAATGCTGTAGATGCTGCACCAACTATTATTGGGTCTCACTCCTTGTCGGCCAATACGAGAGCAAACCGCCAGGGTTTATCGAAAGGTATGACTGTTCTGTTGATTATACTGGCGCTTCTCCTGGGAGCGGGAAGCGTTGCCTTCTTTGCGCTTTATCTTCCGAAGAATAATTCTACCTCTACAACGCCTACTACGACTGTCAGCGTCAACGTTAATGCTACGAGCACAGCGCGGGCCAGTACTCCTGTGCCAACTCATACAGGTGTTACTCCCACCGTTTCACAAAATCCCTACGGAGGGACGCTGGCACTCAATGATCCGCTGCTCGACAATAGCCAGAGCCACGGTTGGCTGACGGGTGCGAACCAGAAGGGAGCCACCTGCGAGTTTCGAGGAGATGGTTACTACTCAACTGAGCCCGCAAAACTATTTTTCCATTCCTGTTATGCCAGCAACCCTGATTTCAGCAACTTTGCCTTTGAGGTGCAAATGACACTGATTTCAGGTGACTATGCTGGAATCATTTTCTGTAATGCCACTACAGACACGTACTACCTCTTCCGCGTGGGTATCGGTGGAAGCTACTCCCTTCTCATTTTTGGGCAACCCAACTCTAATGGAGCATCCCTGGCGACGGGTTCAATCTCAGTGAATCTCTTCCAGCCAAATCTGATTGCCGCTGTAGTAAGCGGGGGTAGTATTAAGTTGTATCTGAATAGGCAATTGATCACGAGCGTCAATGACAGCACGTATACTCACGGTCGCATCGCCGTCTTTTCCTGGAATGCTACGGGGAATGTTGCCGAGGCGGTGTTTCGCAATGCGAAGGTGTGGAAATTATAGCCCTATGCCTCCTTGCACGGTATCCATGGCTTCATTGAGATGGCCTGCACTGGGGGAGGAGGCTACTGAAAATACAGGAAAGGCCCTCCCGTTCGAGAATGAGAGGGAGATGTAATCGCCGACCTTATTATTTCCCTGGGCTATCCAACTGGCAGGAAATGGGCCTGCCAATTGCATTTTTGCGTTCCAGGAGATTCCTCCGTTGATTGAGGAAATAAATCCGACGGAGAGTTTGCAATTGGAGACGCAATTGGCTGTGTAGTAGTAGAAGACAAGCCCTAGATGAGCCGTGCTACCAGAAGTAGACGGATCAACGCCCAGGACGGAAACATAGTAATCGATACCACTTCCAAAAGAAGCAATGGGGATACGCCGCACTGGAGTCCAGGTGGTGCCATTGGTTGAAGTGGTGATGACGAGATCATTTCCCTGGCAACCATTTTCAAAACGACAATCCACCCAGGCGAGATAGACTTTGCCGGAACCATCAATGCCCGCGGTGAGCAGTATCCTGTCTTGAAAGTAGGCACTCTGAGAGAAGGAAGTGACCGGGGCAATAGTGATTGGCTGACTCCAGCTTGCGCCGCCATCGCGGGAGGTGAAAGCCATAACAGCCGTCTGGCTTGCGTTACTGAGGGGAACAATAACCGTGCCATCGGGTTGAACAAGGGGTTCTCCATCGAAGCCGGAGGCGCGGTTAATGGTCGTTCTGGCAGCCCCCCAAATCCTGCCGCCATCGCTGGATGTGCTGATCTGGATCAGGTTGCTCCTGTCGGAGTCATCCCATTCAGCATAGCAATTGCCAAAGTGTGGGCTGGTAGATGTATCGTCACACACTACCCAATCCTTGTCGAGGTAGCCATTGCTCCCAACATTTGCCACCGTTACAGGCTTACCCCAGGTAATTCCATCAGGAGAGAGGCTGGCTAACACCGCCGGAGCCGTAAGACCACCCGGCCCTTCCAGAAAAACGATAGCGATAATCATCCAGGTATGGTGGTCAGCATCGTAGGCCACGACGGGGTCAGTGATACGATCATAAGGTCCTCCTACGAGCTTCGTTGTGCCAGGTAAGAAGCCATTCTGCCATGTCGTACCTCCATCGGTAGAGGTCGCCCATCCAATATTTGAACTGCCTCTATCGCTATAACGGCCAGCCTGAAATGCTGAAACGATGGTTGAGCCATAGGAGTACATACCCGGCTCGACCTCAGTCTGGTGCTGACTCCCACTATTGGTATAAGGATCACTACTGAGTTGAAGCAATTGTGTTCCAACGTTGGAGGGATTACTAGCCTGAGTTGGCGTCATGGTTACTGGAGTGGGACTGTTGCGAGAGACGGGGGTCTCATTACCAGAAGGGGCGGTGCTAACGTGAGTGGGCGTACTGCTGGCTGATTTCCTGGAAGTGCCAGTCGAAAGCAAGTACAAGCTGAAAGAAATGAGCAGCCCAAGAATGACAATCACTATCACTCCAATAACGAGCCAGTGGTGCCGTAAAATGCCTGACATACCAGGTCCTTCGCATCCTTTTGTATTGCTACTCTATGTTAGCGGCAGTATATCATACCTATAGATGCAAGTATACAAAAAAGGGAAAACCTTCAGGGCAATCGCATCTAATTAATCCCATCCAGAATGCGTAAGAGATAGTCGTTGTTCCAACCAGCTTTGAGACGTTTGGCTTTGATGCCAACGCGCGACGATGTTTCTTGACGCAAAAGATTGAGGGCAATATGACGTAACACGGCGAGATTCTCGGAAGCTTCGCCTTGTCGAACACGAGAATCATCTTCGCGAAAAGCGACATCAAGCACCCAATGCACGCTGTTTTCAATCCCCCAATGGCTTCGGACCGCAGAAGCGAACGTTTTCACTGATGGGAAGCTGAGCGAGATGCGTAGCGGGTTTCCTGCGAGACCTCTTGACCAATGCGTCGTTCAGCTTTCACCATCCCAATGCCACGCAAGCCTTTCCACCGCTCCTCAGGATCAAGATAGTCCAAAATCTCAGGGGCACTGATGGTCCAATAGCTCCTGATTTCCAGCCGACCATGATCCTTCTTGACCGTTCGCTCCGACTCAGCTTGCATAGTGGCCCATGACTCTTTTTCCGCCAGGGCAAAGGTCGCTTTCACCTCTTCGTACAGATTCCCTTGGTTGTCTTTGAGCGCCAGGGCATATTCACCCTGTTGCTCGATAATTTGGGCGGCAATCTTGGTTTGGGTTCCCATGGCATCAATGGTGACAATACAGCCATTGAGTGCTCATTGCCGCAACAGTCTCGGAATTGCCGTGATCTCGTTCGATTTCTCTTCCGTGGCCAGCTGAGCCAACACCAAGCGATTTTCCACCGCCCAGGCACTGACCACATGGAGCGCTTTCTTCCCTGCCGCACGATCATGGGAGCGGCGAAGCGTCTTCCCGTCTATGGCGATGACCCCTTTGACGGTTTGGCTGATCCCCTTCACCCACTCGACAAAGCTCGCCTCAAACTGTTTGGGGTCCAGGCGAGCAAAGACCCGTCCAAAAGTGTCATGGGAAGGGATTCCATTGGGTAACTGCAACAGCTCGGTCAACCACGCTTCCTTCGCCTTCCCGAATTCTTCAATTTCTACCCATCCTTGCGCTCCACAGATGACTCCACAGATCGCTATGATGATGATATCCCGCAATCGATGGTATTTTGTTCGTTCCACACGCGGATCTTCTACCTGGCTAAAGAGTGTTTCCAGGTCTCGGAGGTTGCCTTTTTCCATCGCACTGTCTCCTGCTTTTTAGACCTGATTTTATCACCCCCTCATAATTTAGATGCGATTGCCCTGAACATCTGTCGATATTCTTGACGAGTTAACTGGAATCATGTTATCCTCTTATGCAACAAAGGGAGCGGGTTAGTGAAATGAACGATTTGACGGGTCC
>WNFF01007505.1_pt1 | contig 13765 bp, 10 predicted proteins | sample 5400441 | NCBI WGS metagenome assembly WNFF01 (sample SAMN13153345, study PRJNA577476) | soil metagenome | isolation source: 120 cm saprolite under Douglas fir tree site 2 hole 3 replicate 1 | place: USA:California | collected 2015-04-18 | reverse complement strand
GTCCTTTCTGCCCGGCTCGACTCCAGCTCTTTCACCGGCCTCACCTGGCGAGAGATCGGCCCGTTCCGAGGCGGCCGCGTGGACGCGGTGGTGGGAGACCCCGAACAGCCGCTCGTCTTCTACTTCGGCGCGACCGGCGGTGGCGTGTGGAAGACGACCGATGGCGGCCTCACCTGGCGCCCGCTGGGCGATGGGCAGTTCGGCGCCGGCTCCGTCGGGGCGATCGCCGTCGCCGAGGCCGATCCGAACGTGCTCTATGTGGGGACGGGGGAGAGCACGCTGCGGGGCAATGTCTCGCCTGGCGACGGCGCCTACCGCTCCACCGACGCCGGGAAGACCTGGACCCGCATCGGGCTCGCCGACGCGGGACAAATCGCGCGCATCGTCGTGCATCCGAGGAACGCCGACCTCGTGTACGCGGCCGTGTTCGGTCACGTCTTCGGTCCGAACGCGACGCGCGGCGTGTACCGCTCCGGGGACGGCGGCAAGACGTGGCAACGGGTGCTAGCCCGGGGCGACTCGGCCGGCGCGATCGACCTCGCCATGGATCCCGCCAACCCACGCATCCTCTACGCAGCGCTGTGGCACGCACAGCGCACCCCTTGGAGCTTTTCGAGTGGCGGCGCGGGCAGCGGCCTGTTCAAGTCCACTGACGGCGGCGACACCTGGACCGAGCTGACCCACAACAGCGGCATGCCGGCAGGCGTGATCGGGCGGATCGCGATCGCCCTCGCGCCTTCGAACCCCGACCGCGTGTACGCCCTGGTCGAGGCCAGTGAGGGCGGGCTGTTCCGCTCGGACGACGCCGGCGCGACGTGGACCAAGGTGAGCGACGACCACGAGCTGCGGCAGCGGGCGTGGTACTTCAGCGTCCTGGCGGTGGAGCCGCAGAATCCGGACGCCGTGTGGGGCCTGAACGTGTCGCTGCTCAAGTCAATCGACGGCGGGCGAACCTTCCGTCCCGTGCGGGGCACCCACGGGGACTTCCACGCCATCTGGATCGATCCCAAGAATCCTCAGCGGCTCATCGTGGGGAACGATGGCGGCGCGGCCATCTCGCAGACAGGCGGGGCGGCGTGGTCGCCAGAGAGTGGGCAGCCCACGGCGCAGTTCTATCACGTCATCGCCACCACCCACATTCCCTACAAACTGTGCGGGGCGCAGCAGGACAACAGCACCGTGTGCATCGCGAGCCGGAGCGACGCCGGCGGCATCGACGCCAGCGATTGGTACCAGGTCGGTGGCGGGGAGAGTGGCTGGATCGCCGCCCGCGCCGACGACCCCGACGTCGTGTTCGCCGGCAGCTACGGCGGCTATCTCACGCGGTACGACCGTCGCACGAGTCAGCTGCGCAACGTCAACGCCTGGCCGGACAATCCCATGGGGCATGGGGCGGCCGACCTAAAGTACCGCTTCCAGTGGACCTTCCCGATCGTGCTGGCGCCCAACAACCCGTCAGTGCTCTATGCGGGCGCGCAGGTGTTGTTCCGCTCGACGACTGAGGGCCAGCGCTGGGAAGTGATCAGCCCCGACCTGACCCGCAACGACACGACCAAGCAGCGCTCCTCGGGAGGGCCGATCACCAAGGACAACACCAGCATCGAGTACTACGGCACGATCTTCACCATCGCGCCCTCCCCGCGGGACTCACAGCTCATCTGGGTCGGCACGGACGACGGCCTAGTGCAGTTGACTCGTGATGGCGGAAAGACGTGGCAGAACGTCACGCCGCCGGGCGTCACCGCCGGCACGCAGATCAGCACGGTCGAAGCCTCGCCGCACGAGGCGGCGACCGCCTACGTCTCCGCGACTCGCTACAAGCTCGACGATTTCACTCCATACGCATTCGTCACGCACGATTTTGGGAAGAGCTGGCGCAGGATCACCTCCGGTATCGCCCCCACGCACTTCGTGCGCGTGGTGCGGGAAGATCCGGTACGACGGGGCCTGCTCTACGCGGGGACCGAGTTCGGCGTCTACGTCTCCTTCGACGACGGAGCGACGTGGCAGCCGCTGCAGCGCAACCTGCCGGTCGTCCCGGTCCATGACCTGGTCGTGAAGGACAACGACCTCGCGGCCGCCACGCATGGCCGCTCGTTCTGGATTCTGGACGACGTGTCGCCGCTGCGGCAGGTGACCCCCGACGTGATCCGTGCCGAGCGTCATCTCTACGCCCCGGTGGACGCGTGGCGCGGGCTGGGCGGGAGTGGGTTCGGGACCGGGGCCCCAGGCGTGGGCCGCAATCCGCTGAGCGGCGCGTCTATCTACTTCTACCTGCGCCAGCGATCCGACACGGAGGTGCGCCTTGAGATCCTCGATGCGCGGGACTCATTGGTGCGCCGCTGGTCCACGCGGCCCACGACCCCCGAGGACTCGCTCCGGCTCACTACCGGGGGCGGGCTCACCCGCTTCGTCTGGGACCTGCGCTACCCCGGCGCCCACCGGTTTCGGGGCCTCGTCTTCTGGGCGGCCGGAACGCAGGGGCCGCTCGCCGTGCCCGGCTCCTACAAAGTCCGGTTGTCGGTCGGCGCCTGGAGTGCGACCCAGCCGGTCACGGTGCGACTCGACCCGCGCAACCATGCTACGACGGTGGATCTGCAGCGGCAGTTCGATCTGTTGCTGCGGATCCGGGATCGGGTGTCCGCCGCGAACGATGCGGTCACGCGCATCCGCGACGTGAAAACGCAGCTCGAGGCCGCGGTGCAGCACGCCCACGGCCGGTCGGGGGGCGCCGAGGTTGCCGCCGCTGCCGACTCGCTCAAGGCGCGGCTCGGCGCGATCGAGGAGGAGATCTACCAGGTCAAGAATCAGAGCAGCGAGGACCCGCTCAACTACCCGATCAAGCTCAACAATAGAATCGCCTCGCTCGCGGGCGTCGTCGGCAGCACAGACGCGCCGCCCACCGACCAGGCGATCCAGGTCTTCGAAGCGTTGTCGGTGCAGCTCCAAACACAGCTCGACCGCCTGAAGACTGTGCTCGACGCGGACGTACCGGCGTTCAACGCCCTCGTCAAGGCGAAGGACGTACCGGCGGTGATCATCAAATAGGGAGACTCCATGCGGTCCTTCTGCAATTTGCTCGCTCTCGTGCTGGTTGCGACCGCGTGCCGCGCCCAGCAGCCCGCCCAGTCCGGCGAAATGGGAGCGATGGACTCGACCGATCACAACGCGACCGCCGCCGCGCATGAAGCGATGAGTGGCACGATGGGGGCGGACCCCCATCTGCATATGACCGCCGCGCGACCTGCCACGGCGGCCGACTCTGCCCGCGCCGCGGCCCTGGTCGTCCAGATCCGCGAGGCATTGGGCAAGTACCGCGACGTGCGAGTCGCCGAAGCCGATGGCTTCCGGCAGTTCCTGCCGGGCGTGAGACAGCCGGTCTACCACTTCACCAACTGGCGCAACGCGGTCGCGGAAGCGTTCCGCTTCGACCCAGCGAACCCGACTTCGCTGCTCTACCGCCAGAGCGCGGACGGCCGCTTTGAGCTCGTCGGGGTGATGTATGTCGACCGGGCGCAGACCCCGGAGGAGGAGCTGAACGGGCGGATCCCCCTCGGCATCGCGCACTGGCACCAGCACGTGAACTGGTGTGTGCCGCCGCGCGGCCAGCGAGAGCGCTGGCGGGAGACTCGCGACGGCCGGCCGGTGTTCGGGCCCAAGTCACCGATCGCCGACGCGGCGGCCTGCGCCGCGGTGGGCGGGCGGTTCCTGCCCCGCATCTTCGGCTGGATGGTGCACGTCCAGGCGTTCGCGAGCGACGACCCGGCGGTGATCTGGAGCACCGGACACGACCACGCGCACTAGACCCACTGGGGCGTACAGCCCATAGCGTCGCAGCGCGCGGCACTCCGCCTCGGGCCGCTAGTGGCGGTGATGTACTTCACCGTCTCCGGCGGCCCGTTCGGGCTCGAGGGGCTCGTGGGGTCCGTTGGCCCCGGTCTGGCGCTCCTGCTGCTCGTGGCCACGCCGCTCGTCTACAGCGTGCCCGAGACGCTCCTCATCGGCGAGCTCGCCTCGATGCTCCCCGCCGAGGGCGGCTACTACCAGTGGGTGAAGCGGGCCTTCGGCCGGTTTGCGGGGTTCCTCAACGGCTGGCTCTCCTGGACGTACTCGGCCCTCGACATGGCGATCTACCCCGTGCTCTTCATCCAGTACGCCCGCTGGCTCGCCCCGGGGCTCTCGCGCTGGGAAGCCTGGGCGCTGGCGCTCGTGCTGATCTGGGGAGCCACGTGGCTTAACCTGCGCGGCACGCGCGTCGTGGGGACGGCATCCGGCTGGTTCATCGCGCTGGTGCTGGCGCCCTTCGCCGTTCTCGCCGCGACGGCGCTCACACGCTGGCTGCTGGACGCAGCGCCCTTCCGGCTGCCAGTCACGCCGTTCCACGCCGCCGGAACATCGTTCGCCGGGGCGCTAGGGATCGGCATCTCGCAGAGCATCTGGAACTACAGCGGCTGGGATAACGCCTCGACGATCGGTGGGGAGATCGAGCACGCCGGTGCGACCTACCCGCGGGCGCTGGCCCGTGCACTGCCGCTCGTGACTGGCGTTTACCTGGTGTCGATCATCCCAGCGCTCGCGCTCACTGATTGGACCGCGTGGCACGACGGCGCCTGGCCCGACATCGCGCGCACGATATCAGGCCCGTGGCTCGCCCTGTGGCTCGCCGTGGCGGGAATGGTCAGCGCGTTCGCCCTGTTCAACGCGTTACTGCTCGCCTACTCTCGCATCCCCCTCGTCCTGGCCCAGGATGGGCTGTTGCCGGGGTGGCTTGCGCGCACCGACGCCCGCGGGACGCCACGCAATGCGGTGCTCGTCTCGGCCGCCCTCGCAATGGAATTCGCTGCGCTCCTGCGGCTGCGTCGCCGGGAGCCCGCCTTGCGGGGCAGCTTCCGCGTCCCACTCGGCGTGGCCGGGCTCGCGCTGCTCGCCGTGCTGCCGGTGCTGCTGCTCGCCAGTGGCGTGGCGCTTGAGCTCCAGAGCCGGGACATCGGCCTTCCCGGCGTGGCGATCGCGATCGGGATCGCGTTGGCCGGGCCCGTGGCCTATGCGCTCACTAGGCGGCGCCAGGCGGCGGTCCCCGCCGCCATGGAATAGCCCCCTTGCGGCCTGGCAAAAGGCTGTGCAACCTAGCGACGCAGCTCCGATAGTTCCGGTTTGAACCGCGCAACCTGGGAGGGTGGCACCGTGGTTCACCGCATCACTCTTCTCGCATCGGCCCTGCTCGTCTGCGTTGGTGTGGCGGACGGTTGGGCCCAGCAACGCACCATCACCGGACGTGTCACCAACGCCCTGAGTGGCGGGCCGGTGGCGGGGGCGACGGTAGCGATCGTCGGCACCGCGACAGTAGCGGCGACGAACGATCGAGGGGAGTTCACCGTCTCGGCGCCCCCCGGGGGCGTGACCCTGGCGGTGCGCGCGATCGGGTATAAGCGGGGGCAGGCGAGCGTCGCAGCCGGTCAGAGCTCCGTGAATTTCGCCCTCGAGCAGGACGTCTTCAACCTCGAGGCCATCGTCGTGTCGGGTCAGGCCACCGGGATCGAGCGGCGCAACGCGCCGAATGCCGTGGCGACCGTGAGCGGCGTCGAGCTGGCCCGCGTGGCCGCACCCAGCGTGGAAATCATGCTGGCGGGGCGGGTGCCGGGCGCGGCCATTCAGACCAACTCCGGCGCGCCGGGCGGCGGTGTGCAGGTCGCGCTACGGGGGACGACATCGGTGTTCGGAGCGGCGACCCCGCTATACGTCGTGGACGGCGTGATCGTGAGCGACGCTGCCATCCCGAACAACCAGGAAGTGATCAGCGCCTCCAACAAAGGGTCGAACCCCTCGCCGCTGCAACAGGACCAGATCAACCGGGTGGCCGACTTGAACCCCGATGACATCGGGGACGTTGAAATCCTCAAGGGCGCCTCGGCCTCCGCCATTTATGGCTCCAAGGCCAGCAACGGGGTCGTGGTGATCACCACGCACCACGGCCAGCTTGGCGCGCCCCGGTTCACTGTCCGCCAGCGGTTCGGCGTTTTCGACTTAGCGCACGAGCTTGGGTCGCGGGTGTTCAAGGATTCGAACGAGGCAGTCGCCGCCTTCGGCGCCGCGGCGGCGGCGTTCTTCCGCAACAACTCCACGAACCCGAACTGGGGCCAGCCAAACTTCGTACCCGGCCAGGCGTTCGACCACGAGAAAGAGCTGTCGGGCGGCCACAACCTGTCGACCGAGACGGCCCTGAACGTCAGCGGCGGCGACGCGAACACCCGCTACTACGTGGGCGGCCTCATCAAGGACGACGAGGGCATCGAGCTGAACACCGGATACAAGCGGCAGTCGCTGCGCCTGAACCTGGATCAGCACGTGAGCTCCCGGTTCAACATCAGCTTCAGCTCGGACTTGGTGCATTCGCTCGGCGCCCGGGGCCTAAACAACAACGACAACAACGGGGTCAGCTACTACATGGCCCTGCAGTTCATCCCCAGCTTCCTCGATCTGCGGCAAAAGCCGGACAGCAGCTGGGGCAGCACCCTGTCGCCCATCAATTTCATCCAAAGCAACCCGCTGCAGACCGCCGCGCTCATGGTCAACGATGAGGACGTGTGGCGCTACCTCGGCGGAGCGCGGGCGACCTTCGAGCTGTACAACGCCGAGCGCCATAACCTGCGCTTGATCGGCAACGGTGGCGTGGACTGGTTCGGTCAGAAGAACACGCTGTACTTCCCGCCGGAGCTGCAGTTCATGCCGGTGATCCAGCCCGGCAAGCCGGGGGCGTCGCTCCTGACCAACGGCGACAACCTCAACACCAACTACAACCTCAACCTTGTCCACACCTACCGGCCCGGCGGGCTCGTCGCCACGACGTCGGCAGGGGTCCAAGAAGAGGACTACGACCTCAACATCGGCCGGATCGTCAGCAAGAACCTGCCCCCGGGTCTCTCGAACGTGAACGCCGGCACCGACGTGAGCGTCAATCAGCGCCGCGAGCAGGTGCGAGACTTCGGGTTCTACGGGCAGGAGGAGTTGCTGCTGCGGGACGAGCGGCTGCTGTTGACGTTCGGGGCGCGGGCCGACCGCTCCAGCAACAACGGGGACCAGCACCATTACTCATGGTACCCGAAGGCCGCGGCATCCTACCGCCTCCTGAATCCCCTCGGCGGGGTCGAGGAGGCGAAACTGCGGCTCGCGTTCGGTCAGACGGGCAATCGCCCGAGCTACGGCCAGCGTTTCACCGAGCTCGATGCCACGCAGGGAATCGGCGGACTCCCCGGCCTCACCGTACCAGGGATCGCTGGCAGCCCGGACATCAAGCCCGAGCGCCAGACGGAGATCGAAGGAGGCGTAGACGCGATCCTGTGGGGCGGCCGCGGTACGCTCGAGCTCACGCTGTACCAGAAGTCGGTGTCCGACCTGCTGTTGCCGCACACGCTGGCGCCCTCGACAGGCTTCACCAGCCAGTTCCTGAACGGCGGCAAGCTGCGCAACCGTGGCATCGAGGTGGCGCTGGGGTACGCACCGCTCAACCGTCCCGACTTCCAATGGGTGTCCCGGGCAAGCTTCTGGATGAATCGGAGCCGAGTGATGGAGCTGCCTGGCGGTGACACTACCGGGTTCCGCGTCGGCGGGTTCGGCTGCTCGGACGGCTGCTTCTTCCTCAAGCCGGGCCAGTCCGCGACCTCCATCTTCGGCAACAAGGGCCTCGACCAGTCTGGCGTCTGTTGCGCGCTCGGGAAAATTGGTGATGCCAGCCCGGACTTCAAACTCGCATGGACCAACGAGATGACTCACGGAGCCTGGAACTTCTCGATGCTGTGGGATCTGCAACACGGGGCGAACGTCATCAACCTGACCAAGCTGCTGTACGACCTGGGCCAGGTCACACAGGATTACGCCAACCCTCTCACTGCGGCACAAGCCACCGCGCGAGGGTGTACGGGCTCCACGGTGTTGGGCCAGTGCCGGCTGACGCAATACGGTCTGTATACCGGGACCTACACCGAGCGGGCCTCCTACCTGAAAATGCGCGAGGTCACACTGACGTGGAGCCTTCCGCCGAGCGTGGTGGCCCACCTGTGGGCCGGGGCGCGCGACGTGCGGCTGAGCCTCAGCGGACGGAACCTGATCGTGATCACCCCCTACACCGGTATGGACCCCGAAGTGAGCAACTTCGGCAACCAACCGGTGCAGCGGAACATCGACGTAGCGCCGTATCCGCGCAGCCGCAGCTTCTGGTTCACCATCAGCGCGGGGTTCTGACCATGACCCCCTTCCTGCAAACCATTGCGTTCCTCCCGGTGAGGACTCGGCACATGAGGAAGCTCGCGTATCTCTCGCTGGCGCTCGGTGCAGCGCTCTCCTGTCGGGATCCCAACGTGCCGGACCTGAACAACCCGAGCCTCGACGATCTGACGACCCATCCGACGCCCTCGAAAGTCGCCGCCGCGGCGCAGGGACTCCTGGTTGGTGCCCGCCTCAACATCGCCGAGTACAACGGCTACGTGTCCGAGCTCGGGGTGTTCGGGCGGGAGTCCTACATCTTCGACCCGGGCGACAACCGGTTCGAAACGGAGCTGCTGTTCGGCCCGCTCGACCCGGGCGGCCCGCGGTTCGGCGGCAACCTGTGGGTGGTTCGCTTCGCCAACATCCGCGCGGCGAACAATCTTCTGGCCGCCCTGGGTAACTCAGCGCTGATCGGCCTGAGCGCAGCCGAGAAGGAAGCGACGACCGGGTTCGCGCAGACGATCCAGGCGCTCGATTTCCTCGAGGTGATCAACACCCGCGACACGATCGGCGCGCCGATCGCTGTAGACACGAAGCTCGGGGACCCACCCGCGCCGATCCAGCCGCGCGATTCGGTGTTCAACCACATTGTACGGTTGCTCGATTCGGCAGACACGCACCTTGCGGCAGGGAGCCCGGCCTTCCCCTTCCAGCTCTCGGCCGGGTTCTCGGGCTTCGATACTCCGGCCAGCTTCCGGCAATTCAACCGCGCGCTCAAGGCGCGGGTGCAGGTGTACCGCGGCGCAATTTTCGCCTGCGCAACTTGCTTCACGGACGCCCTCACGCTCCTCACTGGCGGGGCAACGTTCATCGACACGACCCCGGGATTCAGTTTCGACGTGGGCGTCTATCACTCCTTCGGTACCGGCTCCGGGGACCTGACCAACGGACTCTACGACCCGACGCCGGCCAAACTGTATGCCCACGCGTCACTCTATGACTCCGCCGAGACGCAAAACGCCTCGATCCTGAAAGACCGCCGCTTCCTCACCAAGACCCAGTTCGTGAGCTTGCGGCCCTACGGCAGCCACAGCGACAGCTTAGGGTTCATTCGGTACGCGAGTGCGACCGCTCCCGTCCCGATCATCCGCAACGAGGAGCTGATCTTGTTGCGGGCGGAAGCGAATCGGGGGATTGGCGGGGCCACGAACCTCCTCGATGCCGCGAAGGACATCAACTTCATCCGGGTGCATTCTGGCAACCTGGCCCCGATCGCGAACCTGGGTACTCAAGCGACGGACAGCATCCTGCGGGTGCTGCTCAAACAGAAGCGCTATTCGCTGCTGTTCGAGGGCGGGCACAGCTGGATCGATCACCGGCACTACTTCGCCAGTGGCGGGGACCTCCCCCCCACAGGGACCCTTCGGCTGTTCAATTGGACCACTGACAAAGTCTTCTTACTGATGCCGGTCCCGTTGGACGAGTGCCTGCCGCGCACGCGGCCCAGTCGGGGGTGTCCGTAAGAGGCAACGAAAACTGGGGAACGGGATAACGGGAAACGTGACGAGCCAAGCGCCACGTTTCCCGTTTCTCGTTTTTCGATCCCGGCCGTGGCTAGTTGACGATCAGTACTCCGACGATGCCGCCGAGGCCGTCGGGCACGGTTGCGACGCCGCGCGGGACGACCCACTCCTTGCCGTCAACCAGCAGATTGAAGTGGTAGGTGCCGCGCCGCAGCGGCAGGTCCCCCTCCCAGAGATCCTTCCCCAGCGGTCGCAACGGTGCCGGCGCCCAGTCGCTCCAGTCTCCGGCGATCGCCACGGCTCCGGCCCCGGGCATCGAAAACCGCACGGTGACGGTGTCTCCGTGGACTAAGGGGATGAGCGGTGGCCAGGCAGGGTCGGTCACGGCCGCCGGTGTGCGGCGCGGGCGGAGGAGCCGGATGGAGGCGGTGACAAATCCCGCGCGCGGAAACCCTTGGTAGGGATCGCGCAGATTGCTGCCCCCGCCTAACTCGAGGGACGCGGAGGGCGACACGGCGAGCTGGACCAGCGCGCTCGCCGCGGCGCTCGACCCATACGCGCGGCTCGCCCGCAGGATGCTCGAGGCGGTCGCGCTCAGCCGGCCGCGCTCAAACGTGACACTGGTGGTGACGTCGGTGAACCAGGCGCCGAGGAAGTGCGTCGGCTCGACGCTCGCGGCCCAGTTCGCGCCGCGCGCACTCCACCAGGCACGGGCGCGGGTGTGGAGCGCGCTGACCCAGGGCGTGATCGAGTCGCTCGAGTTCCACCCCGCCGACGGCCCCGCGCCCACCGCGACGCCCCAGTCGGCCCTGACCCAGAGCACCTCCGCGATACCGTGCAGCGCCGCAGTCCGGCCGTCGTCGCTGCGGGTCGTGCCGCTCCAGATCCCCTCGCCACCCAGCCGCCAGGCGTCGTCAAGCGGCGCCGTCGCGGCCCACAGCTCGGCGCGACCTTGCGCGAACCAGGCACCATGGGGCAGCGCGGCGAGGGCGCCGTTCGCATTCGATTCGTAGGTGGAAGAGAGGATTTGCAGACTAGGAGAGATGGCGGCGACGGAAAGAGTAGTGCCCCCGGCGTACCGTACGGTGCCAACCCCCAAACCCACAGAGGCCTGCGTTTGTGCACCGACGGTTCCGGGGGCACCACTGCTTAGCAGAACCGGCAGAATGAGCCATCGCATCCTGCCGGAAAGCTACGTCGCCTTAGGGCCGATGGCTGCCGGACTGCCCCGGACTGGACGGCTTTTGTGCCGGCGAGGCCGGTACCGCCGGAGTCGCAGGCTTCGCGGGCACGGCCGGCGCGGCCGCTCCACCGCCCGACGCGGGCGTGGCCGGCGTTGCTGGCTTGGCCGGGATCGCGGGGGTCGCCGGCGTCACGGGCAGGTTGTCGGGCCCGACGACGCTGCCCCGCGTGTGCGTAGCGCGATGTTGCAGCGCCAGCGCAACCTTGTGCTTGGCGGTGTCCGAGGCGTTGGCGTTGGGAATCTGCGGCGTCTGCGCAGCAAGCAGCGCGGGCACCGCGAACAGGGTCAGCATGGTCGTTGTGAAGCGCATACAGCCCTCCTCTTCATTTTGGTCTACGGTTGCACCGCCGCGATCCCCAAGGGAGGGGTGCGGCGCTGAAGCACCTCGTGGGCCCGCTGCCGGAGGATTCCCGACAGCCAGCCGGGCACGTGGTCGTGATCCGCGTCGAACGTCGTGGCGCCCCGGATCGCTTCCAGGAACGCCTCGGAGACGACGTGGGTCGCATCCCCGGAGTCGCCCAGCACGGTATACGCGAGGGCGTACAGGGTGCCGTCGTGGCGGCGGCGCAGCTCGGCGAGAGCGTTTCCATCGCCGGCAGCCATCCGCAGCACCAAATCCCGATCCGGCGTAAGCCGGCCCGGCTCAGGTTCTAGGGTCATAGTGCTTAAAAGACGCCCAGGCTGGGGGGGGGGTAACGCCACCACGCAGCCGTTACCAGCGCCCTTGCGTATACTCTTTATTCGTGAGGAGTTGCCGGACTCTGCAGGGGCCTCTAGCATCGTGTCAGGAACTTCACGGGGCTCCGGTTGGGTCTACGCGACGAAACGGCGGATGGGGCGGCGGTGCGGGCGGTGCTCGGCGGCGATGTCGAGCGCTACGCCGAGCTGGTGCGGCGCTATCGCGACCGCTACGCGCGCTATGCGGCGCGCATGCTCGGCTCGGCGGACGCCGCTGAGGACGCTGTCCAGGACGCGTTCATCCGGGCCTACGACCAGCTGGCCCAGTGTCGCGAACCGGACAACTTCGCGGGATGGTTCTTCCTCATACTGCGCAACCGCTGCTTCGCGGAGCGGCGGCGCGAGGCGCGGATGGGGGCGGGGTCGGCGGACATCGAGTCGCGACCGATCCCGGCGGCCGAGCAGCCCGACGGGATGATGGATGCGAAGGAGCGACTGCACGCGCTGCAGCAAGCGCTCCTCGACCTGACGCCGGAGCAGCGAGAGGTGTTCGTGTTGAAGCACGTCGAGGGCCTGTCGTACGAGGAGATCGCCACACGCATCGGCGGCTCCGTGCCCTCGCTCAAGATGCGGATGCATCGGGCCTACGATCGGCTCCGGCAACGTTTGAAGGACAGGATGTGACACGATGAACGCTTACGACCCCCTGGTGAAACAGCTGCTCGACGGCGAGCTCACGCTCGCCGAGCTGCCGCCTGAGCTGCAGGCGGAAGGCTCCGAGGCGTTGCGCTTGCTGGCGGCGGTGGACCGCCGGGCGGTGATGCTGCCCGAGACGCTCGACGCTCGGGTGATGGACGCCTTGCGGACCCGCGCGCGGGCGGTCTCGCTGACACGTCGCTCGCTCGGCTGGATCACGGAGCCTTGGGAGCTGCGTTTGCGCGTGCGGCCGTGGGCACTCGGCGCCGCACTCGCCGCCGCGGCGGCGCTGGTGCTGGTGCTCCGTAGTCCCGGTGGGACGATCTCCAAGCAGGGGCCGGCGGCGACGGCTAGCGCCCTCCCCGAGAGCCTCTTGGTGCGCTTCGTGCTCTACGCCCCGGGAGCGAAACAGGTCGGGCTCGCCGGGACGTTCAATCAATGGAACCAGTCGGCCACGCCTTTGGTGCGCGCGAGCAGCGACGGCGTCTGGACGGTCACGCTCACTCTTCCCGCCGGCCAACACCAATATGGGTTCGTAGTCGACGGGCGGCGTTGGGTCACCGACCCCGCGGCGCCAGCGGTGGATGACGGGTTCGGCCGGCGCAACAGCGTGATCGCGGTCGGCGGCACGGTCCGAGCGGGGCGGGTGCTGTGACGACTCCGCGCTGTGGGGTGCTCGTGTTTGCAGCCGTCGTTTGCGCGGGGCCGCTCGCGGCGCAAGGCGACGTCACGGCCCGCCTTGTCGGCCGGGTGCCACCCGCGGTCGCGGTGGCGGTTCGTGTGCTCGCGGACTCGGCGGCCGCCCGCGGCTTGCCGGCGGACCCGCTCGTGGACAAGGCGATCGAGGGCGGTGCGAAGGGCGTGGCCCCGGAGCGCGTGATCGCGGCGGTGCGGCTGGTGTTTGGCGAGCTCGACGCCGCGGCTGCGGCGATCCGGGCGGGTCGCGTCGCGATCCCCGACGGTGAAACCATCGAGGCCGGCGCGTTCGCGCTCGCCGCTGGTATGGCCGGACCGCAGGTCACCGAGCTGGTGCGGCTCAGCACCGACCTATACCCACCCGCCGCCACGCTACGCGTCGCCGGCACGCTGACAGCATTGGGGGTGCCCGCGCCGCAGACGGTAGAGCTTGTGCGCGAAACGATCCAAAGCGGGCGGTCCGCCAGCGATCTCCTCGCCCTGCCCGCCAAGCTGCAGTCGCGGGTGGCGCGAGGCGCCAGTCCCGCTCAGGCGGCGGCTGGGTTGGCTCGGCCGGATGACGCTCGCGGCCCTACACCCGGGCAGGGGAAGCCCGACAAGGGGCACCCCGCCCGGAACCCGCACCGGCCCTAAAGGGACGGCTACCGACCGAGCAGGCGGCCCAGTGAGTAAGCGCCGGGGCCCGTTGCCGCGAGCGTGAGCGAAGCGACGAGGAGCACCAGGTTGT
>WNFF01008178.1_pt1 | contig 13766 bp, 13 predicted proteins | sample 5400441 | NCBI WGS metagenome assembly WNFF01 (sample SAMN13153345, study PRJNA577476) | soil metagenome | isolation source: 120 cm saprolite under Douglas fir tree site 2 hole 3 replicate 1 | place: USA:California | collected 2015-04-18 | reverse complement strand
TGATGAGCAGAACAAGGGCAATGACCGCGTAGAGTACCGTGAGTATGGGCCGTAATTGTTGCCACCAGGTATCGATTGTATGCTCGGCTGAAGTGTACACGTTTTAGTGTAGCATGCTGGTAGGTGGTGCGCAAGTAAGCGCATTCCCTCAGATAAAATGTTACTGAACAGGGTACACTTCCCTCAAATAAGAATGTTACCGAGGGAAGTGCAAAGATGCCGACAGAAGACGAGATGACCGTGAATGAACGCCGAAAATATCTGAAACTGATGAAGCCTCTCTACGCCAAGGCGGATCGGAGCGAGCAAAGTCGTCTGCTCGGCGAAATGGAGCAGGTGAGTGGACTGCATCGCAAAAGCTTGCTCCGGCTTCTGCATGCTGAGACGTTGGAGAGAAAGAAGCGGAGCAAGGGGCGAGGGCGGACTTATGGGCTGGTGGTGGAGCAAGTGATCCTGATGGTGTGGGAAAGCCTGGATTACGTCTGTGCAGAACGACTCACCCCAGTGCTGCTTTCGACGGCTGAGCATCTGGAGCGCTTTGGCAGTGTGCGTTTGAGTTCAGAGGCCAAAGCGCAATTGGCCCAGATCAGCGAGGCGACGGTCACGCGACTCTTGCGCAAGCATCGCAGTCGCAAACAACGCTTGCCGCAAAAAGGGCCAGAACGAGCCAACCAGGTGCGCAAACCGGTGCCGATGAAGCGCATTCCTTGGGAAACGAGCGATCCCGGTCATTTTGAGGTTGATCTGGTGCATCATGGTGGCGAGAGCACCGACGGGACCTATGTGCATACGCTGCAAATGATTGATGTGGCCACCGGATGGAGCGAGCGGGTCGCGGTGCTGGGCAAAGGACAGCAGGCCATGGAAGGAGGCTTCCGTCGCATCCTGGAGCGCTTGCCCTTTGCCGTGAAAGAACTGCACCCGGATAATGGCACGGAATTTTTCAATCACCATCTGGTGCGCTTCTGGGGGGAAGCAATCACTGGCTTGACGCTCAGCCGGAGTCGTCCCTATCAGAAAAATGACAATCGGTTCGTTGAGCAGAAGAACGCAACGGGAGTCGCGCCAGTATTTCGGGACGATCCGACTGGACACGCCCGAACTGCTCAAAGCGATGAATGCACTCTATGATAAGATGTGGCTCTATTACAACTTGTTTCAACCAGTGATGCATTTGCAGGAGAAAATTTGCCAGGACGACCACATCGTGCGCCATTGGGATCAGGCTCAAACCCCTTATCAGCGTCTGGTGGCCGCTGGAATGCTCTCAAGCGATCAGCATGTTCGGTTACAAGCCCTGTACGAGCAGACCAACCCTATGGCTCTGCGCAAGGCAATCTATCGGTTGTTAGCTGCTTTGTGGGAAACGCCCTCGGCGGCCACCAACGTCGCTTAACTTGTTCTGTTTGTTTCAAGAAAGGAGGCTGTCGGCTTCGGTAACATTCTTATTTGAGGGAACTATCCTCCTTCGGTAACATTTTCATTTGACTTGACACGGTCGGGATTGATGTCATCAGTCCAACTGGCGAATACCACGCACGGTGAGAGCAAGCATTGCCAGTATCAAGGTGAGCATGCCACCGGCAACGAAGACCCAGCCAGGGCCTATACGGTCGGCCAGCACACCGCATATCGCGTACCCTAGCGGCAGCAGGCAGAAGGAACCCAGCATATCGATACTGGTGACACGGCCAAGCTTGTCGCCCGGTATAAGTTCTTGCAGTACTGTCACCCAGATGACATCAAAGATTCCCAGGCCGAAGCCTACGAGAGCACCGGCAAAGGGCGCAACAAAAAGGGCGCCTGCATGAGACACTGGCCATCCAAATAGCATAAAGGCAAGGCTGGAGAGCATGATAGCGAGATAGGCCAACAAGCCGCGTCGATGCAACTGGCGTACCTGTCCCACTACAAAAGTAGCGAGGATCGAGCCAAGCGCGCTGGCCGTGCCGATTGCTCCCAGCAGCCACGCACCCGCACCATAGACATCGTGGACGAGCTTGGGCATCACTACAAAGAGCGGCGCAGAGATGCCTAGATTGAGCAGTGCCGCCACCAGGATTGTCACCCAGATCCAGGTTGAACGTGACACATAGCCTAACCCCTCACGCATATCCTGCACTATTTCTCGCGCGCCACGCCGGGGTGATGGAGCAGGGTCCTGTTCACCCGCTGCCACAAGTGTCGTGCCAGCAGGTTCATTTTGCGACGATGATGCGATGGGTAAGGCAGGCAAGCGAAGCGCAAATAGACAGAGCGCCGAGAAAACGAATGTCAAGCCGTCGAAGGCAAAAGCGCTGGCAGGAGCGACCAGGGACACAAGACCTGCTCCTATCACCGGGCCTATTAGAGCGCTGAGTTGGCCACCGAGGCCGGTCAGCGCGTTGGCGGAGGTGAGGTCCTCCGTCTGCACCAATTGAGGTGGAAGCGCTCTATAAGCGGGACTGAAGAAACCACTGACGACGCCAAAGAAGAGCGACAAGGCGACAAGGTGCCAGAACTGCAGGAGATGAAACCAGCCCAACAGGGCAATCGCCAGGACGACTATGGCGCGGCCAGCATCTGAACAAAGCATCACGAGACGCTTTGGCAGGCGGTCAGCAGCTACCCCGCCAAGCAGGAGAAAGAGCAGCCTTGGGATCATTTCGGCGGTCATGACAATACCCATGGCGGTGGCTGACCGCGTGAGCAGGAGGATTTGCCAGGCCAGGGCCATGAAAAACGCGCCATCACCTAGAGAAGAGATGGTCTGGCCCAGCCAGAGAAGTGCGAATGGCTGCGAGCGCAATGCTCGCATAAATTGGATGCGATTGACGATAGCTGACACGATGGTAATAGCCCTCCAGGGCGACCGCATAGAGTGCCGATTGATCGAGCACGTGGTCGCCCCTACATTTCTACTCATCAAGTGAAGGTCGACAGAATAGTACATTCATTCAATTTTTAGGGAAGGTGTGCACCCAACCCGAGGTTATGCAGGTAGGTTCTACAATGAGCGTAGAGCGAGCAGGGGTTTGAACTCTTTGTGATAAGGGGTTCTGCGGATACGGGCTTTAAGCGAGAACCCGGCTGCTAGCAGATAAGGCGCACAGCTTCATAGAAGGGGTATTATGCATATGCTGCTCCTTTCTGCTGGGGAGACGTTATTCAGGATGCAGGGGCTTCTACGCAGGTTGCCCTGCGTTGGCCTCTTCCAGGCCGGTGTTCGTTGCACTCTCGATGGAAGGCGGGTTCGCTCTGTCCATGTCTACAAGTGGCACACAAACGGTTGGTACGTTCATGCTTTTACCGTTAGGGAACGATTTACCTACGAACGCCCAAACATGATTGAGTTGTCAGTGTGCTACAGAACAAGCATATTGCAGCACAAACGTACAAAATGTGCAAGGGGATTCTCTGCCTTACGGCAGCATGCCCTTGACCCCATAGCTAAAGCAAGGGGGCTGCGGGCGTGGTTTACTCAACAAAATATGCGCGTAGAAGAGGTGACCATGACCTCCATTCCAGCAATAACTGAGCAGGCCATCCGCAGCTTCGCCGGTGAGCAAAACTTCCAGAACGGCCAGCAGTATTTTCACGATGGGGCCATCGTGGGAGCAGTGAGACAGAGCATGACGCTGAAGGCATACTGCTATGGCTCGCTCCCCGAACCATACCGCGTGCAAGTCACTTTCGGCGTTACAGGTATCGCCAGCGGGCTTTGCTCCTGTGCGGTGGGCACTTCGACAATAAATGGATATCGCTGTTGCAAGCATGCCGCTGCACTGCTACTAACCTGGCATGAGAAACCCGAAGAGTTTGTCGCGATGGACGGCCTGGATACTATCCTCGAGCGAAAGGACAAATCCGAGCTGTTCGCTCTTGTCAAGGAGCTGCTCCAGAAACAGCCCGAGTTTGAATGGCAATTAACCATGCCTCCTCGTCCAGGCAGCACGCGAAAGACGCTCGTCAACCCGGAGACATACCGTTACCAGGTCGATGAGGCATTTCGCCACGCAGGCCGCGAGTGGAATGCCGTCTACGGTATTTCACATGAGTTGTACCATATTACAGCTGCCGCCGGAAGGTTCCTGCAAGAGGAGGATTATGCCAACGCCGCTATCATCTACACGGCAGCGGCAAGAGGGACCATGGGGCACTACTTCTCGCATCGTGATGAGGACGGGGTACTGGCTAGCTTTATCCAGGATTGTGTTAAAGGATTGGGAGAATGCCTGGTCAGTGAATATGAGGATCTAGCAGCGCGCAAAAAGATTATAGAAACTATCTTCGCTATATACCGCTGCGACGTAGATCATGGTGGCTATGGTTTTACTGAAGATATCCCACCTGAACTATTGCAGCATACAAGCGCTGAAGAAAAGGGCACTGCCGCCGAGTGGGTCCGTGCAGCACTTGCTGAGATACAGGGAACGGACCACAGTGCAGATTGGCATCGCAAGCGCTACGGCGGGCTGCTGCTGGCTTTGGAGGCGGAGGTACTGGACGACGAAGAGTTCCTGCGCATTGGCCGCGAGACGAAGCGTATCTATGAAGTAGTGGACCGGCTACTGGAACGGGGCCGGGTGGATGAAGCAGTCGAGGATGCGAAGCAGGTTGAAGGCTGGCAGGTGGTGAAGCTCGCAGAGCTTTTTGTGCAGTATGGACAGGACGCCGCAATCGAGCGCTTGATGCTTGAACAGTCTAAACAGACATACCACACCTATATTCCTGAATGGCTTAAAAACCACTACCTGGCGAAAAACGACACTGCCTCCGCCCTGGAGGTAGTTGAGCTTATCTTCCGTAAACAGCCTGGACTGGAAGGCTACCAGGAGATGCGCGAACTGGCTATGCAGCTCGGTACCTGGGAGACGAAGCGACGAGAATTACTCGCTTTACTGGATACAAAGGAACAAACATATGTGCTGGCGGAGGTTGCTCTCGATGAAGGTCAAGTTGAGAAAGCGCTGGAGTTGCTGAAAGTTACGAGGTCTCATAACCAAAGCCGGGGTTATGGGCAGGCGCATAACTACGATGACAGACACTACCATATAGCGCTGAAAGCTGCTGGAGCTGCTGAAGAGATACAGCCGCATGCATCGATAGAGATTTACCAGCAGTATATCGATCATCTCATCGCCCGGCGCGGACGGGGAAACTACGAGGCAGCTTGCACATATCTCTCGAAGATGCGCGCATTGTACGAGAAGCTTGCTGAGAACGAGGCATGGATGAGCTATATTGCTGATTTGCGCGATAAGAATCGCAGTTTAAGGGCGTTGAAAGAGGAGTTGGCGAGTGAGGGGATGTAGGGGCTGGCAGATTGGCCTGGTATTCTCCCTTTTACATCGCTTGCCAGATACGCACTCCATAACCTGCCGAAGCGATACGGCTGCCATCGGGCGACCAAACTACTGCATTTACCCCACTAGTATGATCGCTATAGGTAAAAAGGTGATTTCCAGTAGTCGCATCCCACACTTGCACTGTCCCATCATCGGAACCAGAGGCGATGCATTTGCCATCGGGCGACCACACCACTGAGTTCACACTAGCAGAATGCCCATAATAGGTGAGTAAGGTGGCTCCTGTGATAGCATCCCATATTTGCACCGTCCCGATACCTTCCTCAAAATTGTGCCACTCAGATACAGAATCACATAACTCTTCTTCAAGTAACCATTCGGTTTCAGCAGAGGCGATACATTTGCCATCGGGTGACCATGCTACTGCCTTCACAAAACCGGATTGGCTGGGATGAGTGAGCAAGGTATTTCCTGTGACGACATCCCATACCTTTACCTCCTTGTAGCTTCCAGAGGCGATGCATTTCCCATCGTGCGACCATGTTACTGTCTTTATAGTATGTGAATGGCCACGGTAGGTGAGCAGGAGAACCCCAGCAGTATCCCGCACCTGTATCACCCACACTGTCACGATGAATCCATCCTTTTTTAACTGCCCAGTTTCAGCAGAAATAATATGTCTGCCGTCAGGCGACCAAGCGACAGCCATCACACTGTTAAAAAACTCATCATAAATGTGACCCTCATAGGTGATGTGTGTGTGTCTAGTGACAGCATCTAAGACCTCTATTATAGGATAAGCAGGATATGACGATCCATCCTCATCTGATTCGTAATAATGCCCATTACAAGCAATGGATTTGCTATCAGGCGACCATGATATGCGGTCTACCGAATCGGAGCTTATACGTGTAATGATCCCTGTGGTGGTATTATATACTTGCACACCACGATAATTGCTTGCATAGGCAATGTCAGAATCATCAGGCGACCATGTAACGTCTCTTACTGGATCATCTGTCTCATACCCATCTGGATCTTTCGTATTCTCTGTATTATGACAGGTGAAGAGGATACGGCCGTTGAAAGGGGCCCATATCTGCACCGTCTCATCATCACTTGCAGAGGCAATACGTGTGCCCCGGTGGGACCATACAACGGCATTTACCCGCGAAGAATGACCTTGGTAAATGAGCAAGAGGTTTCCAGTAGCAGCATCCCACACGTGAACTGCACCATCTTCTCCTGCCGAAGCGATGTGCCTGCTATCAGGCGACCACGCTACTGCTTCGACAGAGGAGGAATGCCCTTCATAGATGAGGATAGTGGCTCCCGTGGTGACATCCCATATCTGTACCGTCCCATCGCTAGAACCTGAGGCGATGAACCTGCCATCAGGTGACCACGCTACTGAATTTGCACCGCCGATATGACCGCGATAAGTGAGCAGGGTAGTGCCTATAGGCGGTTTTGGCTGACAGGTCTGCACCAGGGCGTTGGCAAATGCTTGTATGCTTGCAAAGCGATGGTGCGGATCCTTGGCAAGTGCCGTCATCACCACCTGTTCTACCTCGGGCGGAATCTTTAAATCCTTCTTGAAAGGTGGGGGAAGAGTAGACAAGTGTTGAGATACTATTTCCCAATACGCACCGTTGAAGGGCCGCTCCCCGCACAACCACTCGTAGACAATGATCCCCAGTGCATATTGATCACTGGCTGGGCGCGGCTTGCCTTGCAGTTGCTCAGGCGCCATGTAGGGCACCGAACCAGCCTCTTTCTGCGTATTGAGGGATTGCGTCCCATGGGCTACGGAGGCAATACCAAAATCACTGAGCAATACTTCGTTGTTCGGGCCTAATAGTATGTTATCCGGCTTGACATCACGATGGACCCTTCTCTTGTCATGGGCATATTGTAGCGCTGTTGCAATCTGCTTAATGTAAGTAACTATGATGTCCAGTGGCAGGCGAGTCCCTTTGGGGTTGCGTTGGCGCAGGGTACCATTGGGCGCATAGTCCATTGCCAGAAAGGGAGTATCATCCGCGCCTATACCAAAGTCCAGCAGGCGCACAATATTGGGGTGCTGCAGGCGAAAGGTCGTGCTGACCTCATTGATGAACTCTTTGAGGTCCTCGGGGGTCAGTCGCGCCTGTAACACCTTGATGGCTGCCAGGGTATTATCATGCACATGTTCGCCCAGATAGACATCCCCAAAACTGCCCCTACCCAAAAAGCGAGTCAGGCGATAATCACCAAACTGTTGCCCCACACGGTCAGCCATCTTCATGCCTCTTTGATTTACTACAGTAGTATGCGAGTTTTGCTGGTTAATCTCGAATTGAGTATGATGGATGTATTTATTGTAGAGTAGTGCATGGTGGTCGTCAAGCGGGATAGGAGGGCTGGTGCAGGCCAACTCAGTGGCTCTCGACAGCTTGTTTCCGCTATGTTACACTTATGGAAGAAGAGATACGTAGGAGAGTATTCGGTATGGCGAAGCCCTGGGATGAAGCCATGAAAAGGGTGGTCGCGGCCAGCCCGCAAGCGTTCATCGATTGGTTGTTCCCTGGAGGTCAGTTTATCGAGTTAGTGACAACTGAACTGCTCAAGCAGGCGGAGGAACCGCTGCGTTCTGATAACTGCTTGGCGATGGAACTGAATGGAAAGCCTTGCATTCTGCATATGGAAATTCAGAGTACTGCTGACCCTGAGATGCCAGAGCGCCTGCTAGAATACGGGCTGCGGATTATCCGTAATGATCCGCAGCGTCGTCCAGTCTATTCATGCGTGATCTATGTACGGAGGGTGAACAACGTACTGCAGCCGCCATTAGTTTGGGAGTACCCCAATGGATTAGAGAATCTGCGCTATCACTACGGCAGCATCGAACTGGCCGAACTCGAGCCGGAAGTGATTCTAGAGACACACCAGCTAGGGCTGTTGCCAATCTTGCCTTTGACCAAAGGTGGAGCGAATCGTACTATGGCAGAAACTATGTTCTCTGGACTTCAGTCTGCGGGAAGAACCGATTTGATCCCGATAGGCACTTTGCTTGCATCATTAGCGTTTGGTAGTGAGAACAGCGCCGAGCAGAATTGGCTGACAAGGAAGGTGAGTGAGATGTACGATATCTTGCAAGAGACGCCTGTGTATCAGTTTATGACTAAAGAAGCACGCGAAGAGGGGCTTCAAGAAGGACTTGAAAAGGGCTTTGAAAAAGGCCTCGAGGAAGGCCTCGAGGCATTGCGCCTGGCAATCGTGAATATTGCGCGGGAAAAGTTCCCTAAGATTGTGCGCCTGGCAAGGAAACAAGTGGCTGTGGTTGACGATCTGGCGACGTTGGGACAGTTGGTCGTCAAGATGAGCCTTGTACAGACTCCTACAGAGGCAAAGCAGCTTCTCCTCGCCCTGGACGAAGATGAAGAAGAGGAGTGACCTTTGTTCGCTCCTCTTCGCCCGGCTACTGCAAGCCGATAATCTCACTTGCAGCAATCACAAAGATTCTTTCTTGTTCCAGTTGGAGGCAGGCCCGCTTGACGATGAAGCATACCTGCCTCAGGAGAGTTCGTGCTATTCGGGCTTCCTTCCCCACGCCGTGAGCATCCCCGCTGCTGCCACGAAGTCCGGCTGCTGCATCTCTGCTAGAGCCTGCTGGTAGATCGCCTCATAGTCGTTGGGCACCTGACTCCACTTGCGCAGGAAGGGCACAATTGTCCGAAAGATCAGCCGCATATCCTCAAAAAAGCGGTGCCATTCAGCCGTGCCAGCATTATATTGCAGCCTGTGGGTGCGTGTCTCGACTTCCGTCAGTCCATACTGCGTGAGCAGACGCGCGAGCTGGCTTGTCACTCCGTCGCTCTCTGGGGTAAAGAGGTGTCCCGCCTGGTAGAACGCCTGCAGCAAAAGGGCAAAGAGACGCGAGAGCGCCGGACTGCTGCTCTCAACGATCAAATCGCCTTCGGTGATTCGGATCACCCCGCCAGCTCTCGTCACGCGCTGATACTCTTGCAGCAGTTTGGGCCAATCCCACTTTCGGAGGTAACTCGCCCCTGCGCGTTGGTTCACCAGGTCAAAGGACCCATTGGGAAATTCGAGCATCCGAAGCGCGTCCATCGTCCGAAACTGCATGCGGTCACTGAGCTTCTCGGCTTCTGCCTGTACCCGCGCATACGCGACCACCTTGCTGTTGATATCTATCCCCACCAGCTCTCGCATGGTGGGATAGGCTTTCGCCGCCTCAATGAGCCAGCCTCCGGTGGCACATCCTACATCCAGCACGCTCCCAAAGATCGTTGGATCGGGCTGCTCTGGCAGCACCCCGCCCATGCTTGCAGTCATGAGATGGTCTTGGATCTGCATACGCGTGAGTTCTTCTACATTTTCACGATCCTGAACAAAATAGGTACTGGGATGCTCTCGACGAGGATCAGTGGGAGTAGCCATGGCATTATGCTCCTTGTGCTCATTCTTGGCTTGGTTCCTGCTCCCACATCGTGAGTCGTGGGACGCACTCCTAATTATAGTTGAGCGATAGGGATTTGTCGAGAGCGTCATGCACTTAATCAGGGCTAATGCAGACTCAATGGGAGTCTCTTTTGAATTTGACACCCTTGGCTTGCTGTGCTACGATACGATGTGACGAAGTGTACAAAAGACACCAGGTACTGGGCACAATTGCACAGGTACGGAGAGAAGTTAAAGGAATCCCGCCATGGGAACACTCCCCATTTTCATTCTGGTAACGCTTGCCATCCTCTTCGGCGCACTGGTTATGGTCCTTTGTACTTTTCTGGGGCCAAAGAAACCGACACCTGAGAAGCTGGCGCCATACGAATGCGGCATGCAAGAGATAGAAGCGCCCAAACGGCGCTTCCCCGTTAAGTATCTGCTGACGGGCATGCTCTTTATCGCTTTCGACATCGAAATCGTTTCGTTTTATCCCCTGGCCGTCCTGATGCGCCAGCTCAAAGTCTACGGGCTGATCGAACTGCTCGTCTTTCTGCTGATCTTGATGGTTGGCTACATCTACGTGTGGCGTAAGGGAGCATTTACATGGGAGTAAAGAATCCCTGGGAGCCGGTACAGACCTTCTCCAATACGCAGACGCCTCGACGACGAGAGCTTCACATGAAGACCGGCGATTTTGGTATCTTAACCACCCAGGTGAGCAAACTAATTGATTGGGGGCGCAGTTCATCGCTCTGGCCAGCGCTGTTTGGCCTGGCCTGCTGCGCCATTGAGATGATGGCGACCAGCGCCGACCGTTTCGACATCTCGCGCTTCGGAGCTGAAGTGTACCGTGCTTCGCCTCGCCAGGCCGATCTCATGATCGTTGCAGGGCGCTGCTCTATTAAAATGGCGCCCGTGCTGCGGCAGATTTATGACCAGATGCCAGATCCCAAGTGGGTCATCTCTATGGGGGCCTGCGCGTCCTGCGGTGGCGTCTTCAATAACTATGCTATCGTACAGGGGGTGGATAAAATTGTGCCGGTCGATGTCTTCATCCCCGGCTGCCCGCCCACACCGGATATGCTGCTCTACGGCTTTAACGAGCTGCAGCGCAAAATTCGTGAAGGCATTCCCAATCCTCCCGACCCCTTGCAGGCCAGTGGCATCAAACTACATGGACCGATAGGAGAAGAACTCTAGGGCATGGACAAAACAGCAATATCGGCGGTAGAGATGGTGCGGAAGAAGTTCCCGCAGGCCGTCACCGAGACGGTCGAATTTCGTGGCGAGCAGACGATTGTGCTTGTGCCGGAACAGTTGGCAGCCGTATGCGCTTACCTGCAAAAGCAGCAGCAATACACTTTCCTTTCGAGCGTAACGGCGGTGGATTGGCTGGAGCGGGTACCCCGCTATGACGTAGTCTATCATCTACTCTCTATACCCCGGCGCAGCGAACTACGCCTGAAGGTGCGCGTGGGCCAGCGGCGCGAGGAACATCCTTCCGTGCCTACTGTGACAGGCGTCTGGCCAGGGGCGAACTGGTACGAACGCGAAGTGTACGATCTTTTCGGCATTACCTTTGCAGGCCATCCCGACCTGCGCCGCATTCTGATGCCCAACGACTGGACTACGTACCCGCTGCGCAAGGATTATCCCATCACCGGGTTCGATCTACCTGAACCTCACTGGGGCGGGCAGGTCCCTTACGATAGCGACCCCGGCGTTGGCAGCCAGACGCTGCGCACAAGCGATGGCCGCGAACTCAACGAGAGCCGCAGCAAAGTCAGCCAGGTACAGGAACCGGGGACCGAAAAATAAGGCAGGATGCAACAGGAACTACATATACGTGCATGCGGGTGCCAGGCAACGTAAACTGCATACGTGAGGGTCTATGAAACAACGAGAGATGGAGCCAACAAATATGGCTTCCAATATTTCTGTCGAGGATAGCCAGCTCGGTGGGGATGGGCAGCGCGTTGACACCACATGGCGTGCTGCGGCTCATTTTGACTATTGAAGGCGAGACAGTCATTAAGGCGGTTCCAGATATCGGCTTCCTGCACACGGGTATCGAGAAGACCGCCGAAGCCAAGACCTATCACCAGGCCCTGGTATTGACAGACCGCATGGACTACCTGGCCCCGCTCAATAATAACCTTGGCTATTCCCTGGCCGTGGAGAAGCTGCTGGGGATCGAAGATGAGATGAACGACAAGATCAAGTATGTGCGCGTGCTGCTGGCCGAACTGCAGCGCATCGCCAGCCACCTGGTGTGGTTGGGCACGCATGCCCTCGACCTTGGAGCGATGAGCGTTTTCCTGTATTGTTTCCGCGAGCGCGAGATGATCCTGGATGTCTTCGAGCTTGTTTCCGGCGTGCGCATGATGACCAGCTATATTTGTCCGGGCGGCCTGCAGGCGGACCTGCCTCCCGGCTTCGATGGCAAGGTGCGCGAATTTACCAGCATTTTCCCGGAGCGCTTGCAAGAGTATCACGACCTTTTGACCAATAACCAGCTCTGGGTCGAACGCACCAGGGGCGTAGCTATTCTGAGCACGCAGGACGCTATTGCCTATGGGGTAAGCGGTCCCGTGCTGCGCGGCAGCGGTGTGGTGTGGGATATCCGCAAAGCATTCCCTTACAGCAGCTATGAGCAGTTTGATTTCGATATTCCGGTTGGCGCCAATGGCGATGTGTACGACCGCTACCTGGTACGCATGCTGGAGATGCAGCAGAGCCTCAACATCGTCAACCAGGCGCTGGAAGGGATGCCGAGCGGCAGCTACCGCGTGGATAATCCCAAGATCGTCCCCCCCCCCAGGTGGCAAATCACGGGCAGCATGGAAGCATTGATTCATCACTTCAAGCTATATACCGAGGGGTATCGCCCTCCCGTGGGCGAAGTCTTCCTGCGCACCGAGTCGCCTAAGGGCGAACTTGGCTTCTATATCGTCAGCGATGGCAGCGCTAAACCATATCGTATGCATGTGCGCGGCGCATCGTTCGCCAATCTCGAGGTCCTGCCGCTGATGATCGAAGGGAGGTTTATCTCTGACATGGTAGCGGCGATCGGCAGCATTGATATTGTACTTGGCGAGGTTGATCGATGATCTCAGAACAGGCGAAACAGCGCATGCGCGACCTGGCAGCACACTACCCGGTAGCGCGCTCAGCAGTCATGCCCGCGCTCTATATCGCACAGCAAGAAGAAGGCTATATCACGCAGGCAGCACTCCAGGCAGTGGCCGAGGCTATCGATATGACGGTGGACGATGTCGAGAGCGTGGCAACGTTCTACACCATGTATTACCAGCAGCAGCCGGGGAGAAAAATCATTAAGATATGTAACAGTATCTCGTGCTACCTGCGAAACTGCGATGCATTAGTCGGCCACTTCGAGCAGCGCCTTGGCATCAAACGCGGTGAAACAACCGCCGACGGCAATTATACATTGATGACTGCTGAATGCCTTGCATCTTGCGGTACAGCTCCTGTGCTGCAAGTCAACGACGAATTCGTGGAAAACGTCACGCTGGAGATGGCCGATGCACTCATCGACGAGTGGGATAGGGAGATGAATGTGCAACATGGCCGGGCGACCGCAAGGGTCGCCCCTGCGCCAAAAGAGAGGCTGGGCGACCGAGACGGTCGCCCCTACGCCCAAGAGGTTGAAAGGTGACTCGCACTATTATGCCAGAACTCATCGTCACGAAGGATATAGATGCCCCCGGCTTAGACACGCTGGAAGGGTATCGCCAGCATGGCGGGTACAAAGCGTTAGAAAAAGCCCTCAAAGAGTTACAGCCCGACGAAATCGTTGAGATGGTGAAAAAATCGGGGCTGCGGGGACGGGGAGGCGCGGGGTTTGCCACAGGCCTGAAATGGAGCTTCCTTGCCAAAAATGATAAGCCGCGCTACCTGTGTTGCAATGCAGATGAGAGCGAACCCGGCACGTTCAAAGACCGTATGCTGATGGAGAAGAATCCACATCAACTGGTCGAAGGAGTCATCATCACCAGCTATGCCTGC
>WNFF01010571.1_pt1 | contig 13767 bp, 17 predicted proteins | sample 5400441 | NCBI WGS metagenome assembly WNFF01 (sample SAMN13153345, study PRJNA577476) | soil metagenome | isolation source: 120 cm saprolite under Douglas fir tree site 2 hole 3 replicate 1 | place: USA:California | collected 2015-04-18 | reverse complement strand
GGCCCAGGTTGAATTCTGTCCAGCAACACCCCACCCCGGGAGGTGAAGGCCGCCAGGTTTTCACCTCCCTTTTCTTTGACTCCCGTGCCTGGAGAAGGCAGCGGCAAACGGCGCGCGGTTGGGCGCCGCGGCAATTAGGAATCAATGAGCTTTTGCGCCCGTGGGTTACGATTCCTATCTGCAGGGGATGCGAGGAAAGCGGCGCGCCGGTCAGCGCATCGTTGGAACGGCCTGGGGGGGCGTCTTGCGCGCGCGTTTGTCAGCGTAGAGTGTCTGGTCGGCGCGCTCGAGGAACTTGTCGGGTGTCTCGCCGGATTCATAGCCCACCCAGCCGGCGGAGAAAGTGACGGGGATTTTTTTTCCGTGATAATCCACTGCGAGCGGGCTCAAGCGCGCCAGTAGCACTTGCACCTGCCCCGCAGGACATTCCGGGAGAAGGACCAGGAACTCGTCGCCGCCCATGCGAACGGCCAGGTCGGAGACGCGGATGGCCCTGTTCAGCCGCGCGGCAAACTCTTTCAGCACCAGGTCGCCGGCGGGATGGCCGAAGCGGTCGTTGATCTGTTTGAAGTTGTTCAGGTCAATCGAGAGCACCGTGAGCGGGTGGCCATAGCGCCGCGAACGCTCGGCCTCGGCCGTGAGGCGCTGTTCCGCAAAGCGTCGATTGTAAAGACCGGTCAGGGCGTCAACGGTGGCCTGCTTGTGGAACTCCTCTGCGCGCGTCCGCAGATGGCCCATCGCGTCGAGCTGCTCCGAGAGCTGCCGCCGGAGCCGCTTGATCATCACCTGCTGGTAGATGGTGTAGGTGTTGAACAGCAACACCAGTCCCACCAGCCCGCGCACAGACTGGTTCAGGCTGAACCGGAAGAACGGGTCCTCGAACTTCATCAGGCCCGGAAAGCTGAGCGACACCACCGCCAACGTCAGCAGCAGCATCACCACGATGGCCAGCGACCACAACCACCAGTCGCGCTTCTCGAGCTTCCGCAGAGTTGCCTGGATCTCCTGCATACGGCTCTCCGGGGCTTCCTCAGGCAACGTCTGGGGTATTGTTGTCATGGAGCGCTCGATCAGCCAGGGGCCGGGAGGGGCCAGGGTGGACCCTGCTTCCGCAATTATAATTGGGCTCAAAACTCGCCAAGAGAAAAAGGGAGGATGCCTCTTGTCAGATAGGAACCATTCGTCAGTAGGCTTCGCTGAACTTTTGCTCGGCGGCAGCGGAGTCGAAGGCCTCAGGGCAGGCTCAGTCGCGGGATTGGGTCGAAACTCTGCGGGTGCGCCGACGCGGCCATTCACCGCGCTTCACGGCCTCGACGAAATGGTCGGCTTCGCGAGTGGGCCGCGGGATGCGATAGCCGTCGGAGACCGCTAGGACCAACTCGAGGGCGCGCTCGAGCGAGATGCGATGTCCCTGCGAAACAAAGATCGGTTTGACGGAGTCGCGGGTACGCAGCACCGCGCCGATGGTTTCGCCAGGCATACTCCGGCCGCCCGGAGCATCCACCAGCGGCGTCCACTGCCCGGCCCGGCGGCCGGGCTCGGCGTGCGAGCCGATCAGGCGCGACTTCGCGCAGCCGATGGTGGGTCGGTCGAACAACACGCCCAGGTGGCAGGCGATCCCAAAACGTCGCGGGTGCGAGTAGCCGTGCCCGTCGTAGAAGAGCAGGTCGGGCTCCTGCTCGAGCCGCTCAAACGCGGCCAGCAGCACGGGGACCTCCCGGAAACTCAGCAAGCCTGGAACGTAGGGAAACGTCAGCGGACGCTCGGCTGTGGCGCGCTCAACTTCGGCGAGCTCAGGAAAGTTGTACACGATGATGCCTGCGATGGCGCGGCGGCGGCGGAGGTCGAGCGCCACATCCGCGCCGGCCACCCAGCGAATCGGCGGGAGGCGGTCGCGGAGTTCCATCCGCTGGCGTAGCTCAAGCTGAATCTGGCGAGCCTCGGCCGGGGTGACCTCCCAAGAATGCAGCGCGAGTGCCTTCATCGCTGCCTGCCATGGCGCGGCTTCATAGGGGCGAAGCTAAACCGCGGCCAACGGAGAGTCAAGCTGCCGATGAGCCGATGCCTTTCCGGGCGTATAATGCGCAGCAGCCATGGCGCGGAATTAGGAAGCGCCAGCCACGCGCCTGGGCGGTGCCCGGGAGCAGAGGAGGCGGTCGTGGTTCTGCAGGCGACCATCCGGGAATCGGGAGACATCACCATCCTCGACCTCCAGGGGCGCGCCACCATCGGAGAGGACAACGACCGGCTGGCCGGCGAGCTGCGGCGGCTGTTCGACGCCGGAACGCGCAAGCTGCTGGTGAACCTCGGAGGCGTAACGAAGATTGACAGCTCCGGCATAAGCACGGTAGTGCGATCGTTCGTTGAGCTGGAGCACTCGGGCGGGAGCCTGAAGCTGCTCTTGCCCGCCGGGCGCGTGCGCCAGGTGCTCTCGACAGCGCGCCTGCTGGCTGCCATCCCAACCTTCGAAGACGAGGCCACCGCGCTCGCCAGTTTCTGATAGCGGGTCCGCGGCCGCAACAAATCAAAGCGTCACTCTTCCGAAAATACCCAGGATATAATAAGGATACGATGCCTCGATGGTGCCTAAGCCGATCTCTGCGCGAGGAAATGAATTCGTGCTGCCAACGCTAGCCGGGCGTCGCTCCTCCAGGGCGATTCGCATCCTGCTCCTCGTCGCGGCAGCGGTTGCCGCGTGGCTCGCAGCGGCGCGTGCCCAGCAGGCCGAACTGGATGCCCTCGCGACACGAATCGCCGGTGAGATTGCCCACTCTAAAAAACCGCACATCAGGAAAGTTCTCGTCCTTGATTTTCTGCGGAGTGGAAAACGCCCAACAGAACTTGGGCGCGTCTTGGCCGATGAGTTCTCGAAATCGCTGGTGACCGCAGCGAGGGGATTTGAAGTCATCGACCGAAGTCGCCTCCGCGCCGTCCTCGAGGAGAAGAAAGTTGCTCCGGCCGCCATGGGTCATGAAGAGGGCGCTCAATGGCTCGGCGAGTTGGCGGGAGCGCAGGCCGTTGTAACTGGCTCGATTGATCCTTCCGGCGACACATTTCTGCTTCTGATTGCCTTGCTTGAAACCGAGAAAGGCAAGAAACTCGGTGAAGTGGCTACGACGCTTCCGAAGTCCAAGCTTTGGGAAGAGTTACTCGCCAAAGAAGTGGTTCCGGCTAATCCTTCTGGGGCAACCGCGCCCGGTACGAAGGTTTTCAAGCCAGGTACCGACGGCGCAGGGTATCCCAGCTGTGAATATTGCCCATCGCCGGGCTACTCTCCTAAGGCACGAAACAGAAAATTTCAGGGCACAGTTGTGCTGGAAGTTGTTATCACCACAAGAGGCCGGGCCGAGAATATCCGTGTTCTCAAGCCCGCACCGCACGGGCTCACTGAACAAGCCATTGATGCGGTGAAAGCCTGGCGATTCAAACCTGCCATGAAAGCCGACGGCACTCCCGTGGCGGTAAGCGTCCTCGTCGAGGTGACGTTTCGCCTGCTGTAGTGAGCTTCAGGCGCCCTTTTTCAGCTCGGTGAGGACCAGCCGGGCGAGATCTTTCAGCGTCTCAAACACGCCCCGGCCGGTAACCGCCACGGCTTCCACGGCCGGCTCGCCCTTGGCTTGCAACTGCTTTTTCAGCTCGTCCACCGGAAGAATGTTGGGCAGGTCGCGCTTGTTCAGTTGCAGGACGTAGGGGATGGTGGCGAACGAGAGCTTGTGTTCCTTGAGGTGCTCCTGGAGGTTTTCAAGCGTCTCCAGGTTGGCATCCATGCGCTCTTCCTGGGAATCGGCGACGAATACCACGCCGTCGGCGCCTTTCAGGATCAGCTTGCGGCTGGCCTCGTAGAACACCTGGCCGGGCACAGTGTAGAGGTGGAAGCGCGTCTTGAACCCGCGCACGGTACCCAAGTCGAGGGGCAGGAAATCGAAAAAAAGCGTGCGATCGGTTTCCGTCGCCAGCGAGATCATCTTGCCCTTCAATCCCGCGCCCGTATGGTCGTAAATCCACTGCAAGTTTGCCGTTTTTCCGCCCAAGCCGGGGCCATAGTAGACCAGCTTGCAGTTGATTTCGCGGGCGGGGAAGTTGATGAAGGGCACAAGTTCCTCTAAACGGCCGGGCGGCTACTTATAACATACGCCCGCAGGCAGGCCAATCTGCAAACCCGGGCGTGTTGCCTGAAAATGACATGTCGAGCGGGCGCGCCGGCAATCGTGGCTTGCGGCCGCTGAAGAGGCTTGACTGAGAGCTATATAAAGAAGGGGGCGTTGACGCTTCCGCCAAGCTCTGCTAGCATGGGGGCATGGCACGCACCGGCAAGACAGCAAAGCGGCGCAGCGCGAGGAGTTCGCGGGCCTCGGCGCCGCGGCCTAAGTTATTGAAGGCAAAAGCTATGTCTTCCTCTGGGGCAGCCCGAAAGCAGCCCCGCGAAATCGTGGACCCCCGCGTCCAGCAGCAGCTCAAGCAGTATGAGGAAGCAGTCCGGTATTTCCAGCAGCAAAAGTTTCACAAGGCCAAGCAAACGCTGGAAAAAGTGCTCGGCGGGCCCAGCAAGGAGCTCGCCGACCGCGCCCAGATGCATCTGCGCATTTGCGAGCAACGCATTTCACGTCCCCCAACACCGAATCCGCGGACCCCGGAGGAGCACTACCAGCGCGGCGTGGCCATGATGAACCTGGGCCGCTGGGACGAGGCGCGGGAGCACCTGCTGAGGGCCCGCAAGCTGGCTCCCAAGTCCGATTACATCTTCTATGCCATGGCCGCGCTCGACTGCCTGACCGGCGAGGCCGAATCTGCGATGGAAAACCTGAAGGCGGCCATTGACCTGCGGCCTGAAAACCGCTACCACGCCCGCAACGACGAGGACTTCGCGTTCTTGCAGGAGGACCCCCGCTTCACCGAGCTGCTCTACCCGGAACGCGAGGGTTCCGGCGGGTAGCACGATCGAACGTTTCGGATTTGAAAGCCGACGCCAATCATCGCGTGCAACCCGTCCGCATCGTTTCTGTGGGCGGCGGCACGGGTCTTTCCGCGGTGCTGGGCGGGTTGAAGGAGCACGTGGCGCGCCGCCGGCAGGAAGTGGGGCGGCGTCCAATCGCTGATCTGGCGGCCGTGGTGACGGTCACCGACGACGGCGGCAGCTCAGGCCGGTTGCGCCGTGAATATCGCATCCTGCCGCCGGGCGACATCCGCAACTGCCTAGTGGCGCTGTCGCAGGACGAAGCTCTGCTCGGGCGCCTATTTCAATACCGTTTCCACGCGGGGCGCGGCCTGCGCGGGCACAGCTTCGGCAACCTGTTCCTAGCAGCGTTGAGCCAAGTCACCGGTCACCCTCGAAGCGGTGATGGAGGACGGCCGGGTGGTGGCGGGCGAGACGCGGATTGCGCGGAGCAGCAAACGCATCCGGCGCGTGCGCCTGGTGCCGCGTCGCGTGCGGCCCCTGCCGGAAGTGCTGCAGGCCATCGCCCAGGCGGACCTGATCCTGATCGGCCCGGGCTCGCTCTACACTAGTATCATCCCCAATCTGCTGGTCGCAGGCGTGGCCGAGGCGATCGAGAAATCACCAGCAACCTGCATCTACATCGCCAACCTCATGACCCAGCCGGGCGAGACCCGGGGCTACTCGGTGGCCGACCATGTCCGGGCCATATACCAGCACACCCGGCGACGGCTGGCGGACTGGGTGGTAATCAACCACCAGGCGGTTTCGCCGGCCGTGGCGCGACGCTACCGGGCCGATGGCGCCGAGCCGGTCCGCGCCGACCTGGGCGAGTTGCAACGCATGGGCCTGCGCTGCGTCTTCGATGACCTGCTCGATGAGCATGGCGTGGTGCGTCACAACCGCGAGCGGCTCACCCGCCTGCTGCTCGAAGAGTTCGTCGAGCACCCGCCCGCTCGCTGAGCCCGGCTCGCTCCCACAGGCCACACCCTTTCTCCTGGTTGCACTTCCGGCCGAAAACTGCGAAGCCTGTTTTCCCGCGCCTTGCGTGGTCGGGCGCGTCTCCGTATACTGGCCCCCGCCGCGACCCATCCGACCGGGGAGAGACTGCCATGGTCAGTGTCGCCGTTCAAAACGAATTGAACGTTTACGAGTCGGCGGAGGCTCGCTTTGAAGTCGCGGCGAAGAAGCTGGGACTGGAAGAAGGGCTCTACAAATACATGAAGTACCCCAACAAAGAGATCACCGTGTACATCCCGGTGGCCATGGATAGCGGCCACCTGGAGGTGTTCATCGGCTATCGCGTGCACCATTCAATTGTGCGGGGGCCCTGCAAGGGCGGCATCCGCTTCGCTCCCGACGTTACGCTCGACGAGGTGCGCGCCCTTGCCGCCTGGATGACCTGGAAGTGCGCGGTGGTGAACATTCCCTTTGGTGGTGCCAAGGGCGGCGTGATCTGTGACCCGAGCAAACTCTCCAACGGCGAGGTCGAGCGCATTACGCGCCGTTACACCGCCGAACTGAGCGAGTGGATCGGGCCGGAGCGCGACGTTCCTGCGCCCGACCTGGGCACCAACGAACAGACGATGGCCTGGGTGATGGATACCTACTCGATGCATGTGCGCCACACCACCACGGCGGTGGTGACCGGCAAACCGTTCGAACTGGGCGGCTCCCGCGGGCGCAAGGAGGCCACCGGGCGGGGCTGCCAGATCGTTTGCGACAAAGCCCTTACCAGGCTGGGCAGGAAGCGCGAGAACACCCGCGTCATCGTGCAAGGCTTCGGCAACGTCGGTTCGATGGCGGCGCTGCTGATGCATCAGGCGGGGTACAGAATTGTCGGCGTAGCCGACATCCATGGCGCGCTCTATAACGAAAAAGGATTCGACATCGCCGCGCTGCTCGACTGGGTCCATGGCCAGCACCGCCCGCTGCCCGATTTCCCGGCCGGCGGGGCACGGCTCTCCACCCACGACGTGCTCTTCCAGCCGTGCGAAATCTTGCTGCCCGCGGCGATTGAAAACCAGCTCACCAGCCAAAACGCGCACCGTGTGCAGGCGCTCATCCTCTGCGAGGGCGCCAACGGGCCCACTACCGCGCCAGCCGATGCAGTGCTGGAGAAGAAAGGCGTCTTTGTCATCCCCGACATTCTGGCCAATGCCGGCGGCGTCACCGTGAGCTATTTCGAGTGGGTGCAGGACCGCCAGGGCTTCTTCTGGCGCGAAAGCGAAGTCAACGAGCGCCTGCAAGACGTCATGGAGAACAGCTTTGATGAAGTGGTGCGGTACGCGGAAACCCACGACGTGAATAACCGCATCGCCTCCTATATGTTGGCGATCGACCGCGTAGCCTTCGCGCTGAAACTTCGCGGGATCTACGCCTAGGAGAAGCCAGGAGAGAATGAGTCGGAGCGGCCCACCCGGCCTCGTGGTGGCGTCCGGCCAGCCCATCGCGCATGCCTGCTGATTCCATCTCGCCGGGTCACCCGAAGAGCGAGGACGAACACCGGCGCGACATCTGCACGGCCGGCCGCTGGTTCCACGAGCGGAGGTTTGTGGCCTCGACCGACGGCAATATCTCCGTCCGGCTCGACCCTCGCCGCGTGCTCACCTCGCCCACCGCCATCTGCAAGGGCATGATGGCGCCTGACGACCTCGTCATCACCGACGCCCAGGGCGGCAAGGTCGCCGGGCGGCGCAATGCCTCCTCCGAATTGGACATGCACCTGCTCATTTATCGCCGTCGGCCGGACGTCAATGCTGTCTGCCACGCCCATCCGCCGGTGGCCACCGGCTACGCCGCGGCCGGGCTGCCGCTCAATAAGGCGTTGGTTAGCGAACTGGTGCTCTCGCTGGGGTGCATCCCGGTGGCGCGCTATGGCACGCCGGGCACGCCGGAGCTGAGCAATGCGCTTGAGCCGCTGGTGCAGCACTACGACGCCATCCTGATGGCCAACCACGGCGTGGTCACCTACGGCCCCGACCTGCTGACGGCCTTCTTCCGCATGGAGACCGTCGAGCACTTCGCCCGGGTGTCCCTGGTAACGGAGCTGCTTGGCAAACAGGTCTTGCTTTCTAGCGGCGATGTGGAAAAATTGCTCGCGGCGCGGGCGCGGTACGGGGCCACCACCGCCGCGCAGGTCGGCCCGGGGTGTCCGATCACCGCGGAGGTCTCCGATAGCGAAGCATCGGGAGGAGCGGGCGAGCGCATCACCGTGACACGGGAAGAGCTCGAAGCGCTGATTGAAGAGGCCGTGCGCAGCGACCGCTCGCGGCGGTAAGACCGTTCCGTTTTTTCGAGTAGGCAAGAGGGTATGGCTTCGGGCGTCCCGTCTAGAGCCACATTCGGCGGGGCTTGAGCCGCTGAGGACAGTTTTTGATTTTCGGCCCTGCAGATCACGTTGGACTTTGAGGGGGAGGATGCAGAATGGGTGAAGCACTGGGAATGATCGAGACGCGTGGCCTGATCGCGATGATTGAAGCCTCGGACGCCATGACCAAGGCGGCCAAGGTGACGCTGGTGGGCTGGGAGAAGATCGGTTCGGGCTACGTGACGGCACTGGTGCGCGGCGACGTGGCGGCGGTCAAGGCCGCCACCGATGCCGGCGCGGCAGCGGCTCGGCGCGTGGGTGAGCTGATCGCGGTCCACGTCATCCCGCGGCCGCACCAGTCGCTCGAGGACGTGCTGCCTATCGGCAAGACGGCGGTGGCTGCGGGTTCGCGGTAACCCGCGCTGAACAGCGAACGGCCGCGCCGGCGCAGAGCTGTCGCTGGCGCTGAAGTTTCTGCCGTTCCGGTCTTTTGACTTTCAACTTTTACTCTGAACTATGATTCTGGCGCGCATTGTCGGCACCGTTGTTTCGACGCGGAAGGACCCGCGGCTCGAAGGCAAGAAGCTTCTGGTGGTGAAGCCCGTCTCACCCGAGGGCGCGGATGAAGCCGGTTATCTGGTGGCCGTGGACACCGTGAGTGCGGGTTTTCGCGAGACGGTGCTGGTGGTTTCAGGCGGCTCGGCGCGCAACGCCGCCGAGTGCAAAGATCGCCCGGTGGACGCCGCCATCGTCGGCATCGTGGATTCGGTCAAACTCGACGCGCAGCACGAGGTCGAGCTCACCACTGCAAGGAGGAAGTAGAGGAACCAAGGCAGCTGAAGCTGGCCCGTAGGTGCAGCTCGCATTTCTTCGCGGGACTTTTCTTTCGACTTGGACTTTTAACTCTCAACTTTCTGAAATGATGCTCGGCCGCATAATCGGCAACGTCGTCTGCACGATGAAAAATGCCACGCTCGAAGGCCGCAAGCTGCTGCTGGTGCAGCCGGTGGACCGCCACGGGCGCGACAAGGGGCGCGCATTCGTCGCCGTGGACGCGGTGGGCGCCGGCGCCGGCGAGACCATCTACTGGTGCCGCGGCCGCGAGGCCAGCTTCCCCTTTCTGCCGGGGGAAGTCCCGACCGAGGCCACCATTGTCGGCATTGTAGACGCTATTCACATTCCTTCGACCGAGGCGAAACGATGAAATATGGCACGCTCGAGGAGACGCCCTGCATTCAATCCGCCGAGGAGTTGCAAGTCGCGATTGAATTATTGGTGGACATGCCGGCGCGTGTCGAAGCGCTGCTCGCGGGCCTTGACGAGGTGCAGCTTCGCTACAAGCCGAAGCCGGAGGTTTTCTCGATGGTGGAGAACCTGCTCCACCTGCGTGACATCGAAATCGAAGGCTATTCAAAGCGCCTGCGGCGCATCCTCGCAGAAGACACCCCGGCGCTGCCCGACATTGACGGGACGCGCCTGGCCATCGAGCGGCGCTACAACGAGCAGCCCGTTGCTCCAGCGTTGGCCGGATTTTCGGCCGCCCGCCGCGAAAACGTCGCACTGCTGCGCACCGTCACCCCGCCCGAGCTGATGCGCACGGGCGAACTGGAAACCGTGGGCCGCATCACCCTGGCGCAACTGGTCCAGATGTGGCGCGAACACGACGCCGGTCACCGCGCCGAACTCGCCGAGCTGCGCCGCGAGCTCGATAAGTTGTAACCCGCGTTTTTGAAGATCATTTAAGAGCGGGCTTCACCGTATGCTCATCGGCCGCGTCATCGGAGACGTAGTGGCGACGCAAAAGGCGGCCTCGCACGCGGTCCGTAAGATCCTTGTCGTTCAGCCGCTCAACCTGGACGGCTCGGACCGCGGCGAAGCCGTGCTGGCGCTCGACGCAGTGGGCGCCGGCGTTGGCGAGCGAGTACTGGTCGTCAACGAAGGCTTTTGCGCGATGACTGCGGTCGGACGCCCCAACTCGCCGATTGATATGGCCGTCATCGGCATCATCGACACGGTGGACCTGGTTGACGACGTCAAGTAGTTCTCTCTGCCTCCCTGCTTCTTTGCTTCCTTGCCTTTCGTTTCTGTGCGCCGCGTTGACACGCTTGCCACGCTAATCAATAATCGCTGCGCATGATTGGACACCTCCGCGGCAGGCTGGTGGACAAACGCCCGAACCAGCTCCTGGTGGACGTGGGCGGCGTGGGCTACCAGGTGTACATTCCGCTCTCGACGTTTTACGCCCTGGGCGAGCTGCACGATGAGGTCACCCTGCTGGTGCACACACATCTGCGCGAAGACGCCATCGCGCTCTACGGTTTTCTGACCTCCCGCGAGAAGCATTTCTTCGAGCTGCTGATCTCCGCCTCCGGCGTGGGACCGGGCCTGGCGCTGAAAATCCTCTCCGGGATGAGCGTGGACGAGCTGGTGCCGGCCATCCGCCGCAGCGACTTAGTGCTGCTGACACGCATCCCCGGCGTGGGCAAGAAGACCGCCGAGCGCATCGTGGTCGAACTGCGCGATAGGCTGGCGGCGATGGAAGCGCCTGAAGAGGCCAGGCCCACCTCACGCAGCGGCCTTGAGGCGGACGTTGTCTCGGCCTTGCTCAACCTGGGCTATGACCGCCGCGCCGCCGAGAAGGCGGTTGAGGAGGCGCAACGCAACGGCGGCGGCGCGAGCTTTGAAGTGCTGCTGCGCGCCACGCTACAGCAATTGAGCCGTGCGGCGCAGAAGGGCGCACGGGCAGGCGGGTGACACCGGCGCGACGACGAAGATGACGAAACCGCAGATGCAGCGATCGCCGCAGCGTATCGTTTCCGGCCAGGCGTTTGACGAGGACGCACGTATTGAAGCCAGCGTCCGTCCCCAGCGCCTGGCCGATTTCATCGGGCAATCGCGGGTGAAGGAGAACATCTCCATTGCCGTCGAGGCGGCGCGCAGCCGCGGCGAGGCGCTCGACCACGTCCTGCTCTACGGGCCGCCGGGTCTGGGCAAGACGACGCTCGCGCAGATCCTCTCGATTGAACTGGGTGTGGCCATCAAGACCAGCTCCGGCCCGCTGCTCGAGCGCAAGGGCGATTTGACCGCCATCCTCACCTCGCTCGAGCCCCGCGAGGTCTTTTTCCTCGATGAGATCCACCGCCTGCTGCCAGCCATCGAGGAGATCCTCTACCCGGCGATGGAGGACTACCGCATTGACCTGATCATCGGCCAGGGACCCGGGGCGCGCATCCATCCCTTTCAATTGAACAAGTTCACCCTGGTTGGAGCCACCACCCGCGCCGGGCTGATCACCGCGCCACTGCGCTCGCGCTTCGGCATCGTGCACCGGCTGGACTTCTACACCGCCGACGACCTAGTCGAGATCGTCCGCCGGTCGGCGAAGATCCTGGGCATCACGGTGGACGACGCAGGCGCCACCGAGATCGCCCGGCGGAGCCGCGGCACACCGCGGGTGGGCAACCGGCTGCTGCGCCGGGCCCGCGACTTCGCCGAGGTGCGCGCCAGGGGCCAGGTGACGCTCGAAGTGGCGCGCGAGGCGCTCGAGATGCTGGGCGTGGACGAGCACGGCCTGGACGAGATGGACCGCAACCTGGTGCTCACCATCATCCAGAAGTATGCGGGCGGGCCGGTGGGGTTGAACACGATTGCGGCGTCGCTCAGCGAGGAAGAAGACGCCATCGAGGAGATCTACGAGCCTTACTTGATGCAACTGGGCCTGCTCGACCGCACGCAGCGCGGGCGCGTGGCCACCGCACTCGCCTACAAGTATTTCGGCCTCGACGCCCCTCGCCGCCAGCCGAACTTGTTTTGACCTCCAACCCTCGCTCTGTTTCCGTGTGTTCCGCGGAGCCCTCTGTGGTTAGAATTCCGACCATGGCGGAGGCGAAGACCATCTACCTCTCCCTCGGCTCCAATGTGGGCGACCGCGCCGCGCAGATTGCGCGCGCTGTCGAGGCGCTCCCTGCAGCCGGCGTTCGGGTGGCGCGCCGGTCGGCGCTCTACGCCACCGAGCCGGTGCCCACTGCGGCGGGCCGGACGCAGAGATGGTTTCTGAACTGCGTGCTCGAAGCGGAGACCGCGCTGCTCCCGCGGCAGTTGCTGCGCGTGTTGCAGGAAGTGGAGCGAAGCCTGGGGCGCAAGAGGCTGGTGCGCCGCGGCCCGCGGGCGATAGATATTGACATTTTACTGTACGGCTCGAGCGTGGTGCGCACGCCGGATTTGGAGGTGCCGCACCCGCGCCTGGCCGAGCGGCGGTTCGTCCTCGTACCTCTGGCCGAACTCGCTCCCGGGCTGCACCACCCCACCCTGCGCAAGACGGTGGCGGAGCTGTTGGCGGAGACGCCGGACCGCAGCCAGGTTCGCCGCTGGCGCGGCTGAGCGGAAACGAGGAGCGGAGTTCGCCGGTAAAAGTCGGAGGGGCGCCCACCGCAGCGAGCGCCCCTCCGAACCACCGTTAAGCCCGTTGGATGCGTCCTTAGCTGGTACGGTGGATCTTGAGCCAGTGCAGCGTGAGGTTTACAGGCCGCAGGGCTTGGAGCTCGATTTCGGCGTAATGGCCTTGGATCACCTGGCGCCAGCGATAGACGCCAGGCTCGCTCTCGACGCTTTCGCGGCCTTCGAGCGGCCTCAAGAACTCGCGGGCGTCGTCAGCCGAGGCAGACTCTTGGCCTCAAGAACTCGCGGGCGTCGTCAGCCGAGGCAAACTCTTTAGTTTGCGGCCGCGCCAGCGCCTCCACGACGTAGCTGCGCAGCAGCTTCGACCGGTAACGCTCAAACATCGCTGGCGAAGCGAAGACATCGCTCCACGCCACCTCGGCGCCATAGGCCACTACGACGCCCACGACGTGCTCGCCCTTGTTGAGCTTGGCCACGGCGCGGTTGAAGCGTCGCTCGACTTCTTCGGTAAACGTCTCGATCGGCACGCCCACCGCCGATGACTGGTAGAGCTTGGCGTAAGATTCGGTCCGAGCCTCCGTAGCGACCGCGGCATCCAGAGCATGCGAAGAAATCCTCGGCGGCGCCGCGGCGACCCCACCGCTCGCCGTGGAGGTTGTTCCCCCGCGCACGGCGGCCCAAACATCGGTTTGCTTCTGGTCCACTGCGGCGCGTTCGCGCACGCTGGGGTGGACAATCGTCTTGGCCGAAGTGAACTTCGACCCGGCGGACCAGCGGCCATGCTCCACGCAGAAGACATCGAGCGGCAGCGGGTCAGCCCCCGGCGCGACGATGCGGTCCTTGGCGACGATGCGGTCCTGCTTACCCCCGCTGACCAGTTCGCCGGCCAGCAGCACCAGGGGTTTCTTGCCGCGGTTGATCAGCACCAATTGGTTGACCGACGCGCCACCCTGCAGCGGCAGTCCCATTGGCGCCGCGTCGCGCGTACGCCGGAGGATATCGCCGCCCTGCTCGGCTACCACGACTTCGCCCGAGGCCAGCCCTTCCTCCAAACTCATGAAGCCGCCGGTCTCCGCCGCCTGGGAGCTCACCACCGGGAAGATCGTTAAGTTCTCGTAGGTGACCG
>WNFF01003025.1_pt1 | contig 13767 bp, 14 predicted proteins | sample 5400441 | NCBI WGS metagenome assembly WNFF01 (sample SAMN13153345, study PRJNA577476) | soil metagenome | isolation source: 120 cm saprolite under Douglas fir tree site 2 hole 3 replicate 1 | place: USA:California | collected 2015-04-18 | reverse complement strand
AGGCCGACGTTGCGAGGAGAGCCGACAATCCGAGCGCCGCGGCCAGCGTGTGAACGACCCCGCCGGCGCTTATGCCCAGAGCTGAGGCCACGCCGATCCGGCGGCCCTGAGCAATGCTGCGTCCGAGAATGTACAAAGTATCTTGACCGGGTGTGAGATTCAACAGTACGCCGGTTGCAACGAACAGCCAGTAGTCGTGGATACCGAGCATGGTGAATGACGCCTAAACGCGCTTAAATAACCGGGTCCGTGCTGGTTGGCGGGTTAGCAGGCATTCTGCTCACGCGAGGAGACCGCCGTCAACGACGAGACTGTGGCCAACCACGTAAGAGGATTCTGGTGAGCTTAGCCAGAGGATCGCACTCGCAATTTCCTCGGGCTTGGCGAGCCGGCCAATAGGAATGGCTTGAGCCAGCTGCTCCTGGCGTTCAAGCAGTCGATCCTCGGTGAGATGCGCCGTCCGGCGTATGCGACGCGGTGTTTCGGTGGCGCCCGGACAAACTGCGTTGATGCGTACACCGCGCGCAATGTATTCCTTTGCAGCCGAGCGAGTAAGGCCGATGACAGCGTGCTTTCCGGCGCTGTACATCGAAGCTGAAGGCGCGCCGGACAATCCGTTGACAGATGAAACATTGACGATGGTGCCTCCGCCAGACCGAAGCATGGCCTCAATTTCGTACTTCATGCAGTTGAAGACGCCGAGAACATCGATCGACATTGTGTTGCTGGCGTCCTCGAAAGATATTTCGTGAGCGGCGGCGGGTTTCGAGTCGTATGCTGCACTGTTGACCGCGCAATTCAATTGACCAAAACGATCTACAGTAAAGGCGATGAGTCCGGCGACGGACGACGGATCGCTCACATCACATTTGTGGAAGCTGGCATCGCCGAACGCGCGGAGCTGCGATTCGGCTGCCGCACCCCGTTCCGGGTTTCGCGCGGCCACCACTACCTTGGCGCCGCTCGCAACAAACGCCTTTGCGGCAGCGAGGCCAATGCCTGTGGTTCCACCAACGATCAATGCGACTCCGCCGTGAAGACTATGCATGCGGCTGCCTGCTAATGACCGAGTTGAGCGGCCGGCCGCCGCTGGTTAACGAAGCCACGCTCTTCCACGGTTTGCTCGAACGCTGTTAGGCATCAATGCTACGCCCCTCAAGCACTTCGTCGATGACGCGCCAAGGTCGCGCCGCCTCGACAGCATTCGTCTCGGTGAGACCAGCTGCGACGATCAACGCCTTCCACAAAGTCCAGGCGCGGCCGCGAGCCCATGTACCGGCGTCGAGCGGAAGCATTGCGCGGAAGGCTTCCCGGCTTTCGCCGCTAAAAAACGTCCAAGCAATGGACAGATCGTATGCGGGGTCGCCGACCCCTAGCATTCCGAAATCGATGACGGCGCTCAAACGGCCCGCTTGCACCAGGAGGTTTCCGGCGCTCACGTCGCCGTGGATCCACACCGGCGGACGCTCCCAGGTGGTCCCGAGCGCCGCTTCCCAAACTTCGGTGGCGGCCTTCGTATTGATCTTGCCCTTCAGAAGGGCAATCGCCTGGCGCGTCTCAGCGTCATAGGTCGTCAGCGCACCACCACGATGAAAGTTGTGCGGCCCGGGCCGAGGTCCGTCCGTCGCGTCGATGCGTTGCAGGGCGATGAGAAATTGCGCGAGGCTGGCCGCGAAGGCGCTCAGATCGCCGATGCGCTCCGGCGCGGCAGTGTCGCCCTCGATCCATCGGTAGATGGACCACCTCCACGGATAGCCACGCACCGGTTCTCCGATCGCCAAAGGCGTTGGAATCGGAAGAGGCAGCAAACGCGCCAACTTTGGAAGCCAACGGTGTTCCTTCTCCACCTGCACCGAATAATCGGCTGCGCTCGGCAAGCGCACGATCATGTGCTCGCCCAGGCGAAAGGATCTGTTGTCCCATCCGCGGACCGCGGCCGACCGGACAGGAAGGTCCGCCCATTGCGGAAACTGAGCGGCCACCATGCGGCGCACGAGCGTGTCGTCTATGACCGGCTGCTCTAGGTTCATCTTTCTTGTCAGTAGCTCCGACTGTGCTGCCACATGCCTCACCTACAGCCCAATCGCGCGCAGATCAATCCGCCCTTTCCTCACCGGCGGACACCACAGGTACACGCCCGTCACCGGGCGCGTAAACGTAAACAGCGCGTCGACCGTCCCGTCCTCGGCGCCGACCATGCGCTTGAGCTGCGCCTCGAAGGCGTCGAGCGATTTGCCGAAGGCGACGAATACCAGCCCGGCGCGCGTCGCATCCGCCCAGGGCATCGAGCGCCGCAGCACGAAGGCTTCCGGTGAAAAGCTCTCCTGCTCGCTGCGCTTCACGTGCGCAGAAGGCGGCGCGTTGCCGATCTCCTTGTTGTCACTTCTGCGCCGTCCGATGCTGTTGTCCTGATCCTTCCGCTGCATCGCCGCGAATTTGTCCAGATCGTGCACCCACTGCTGGACTGCGACGAAGCTCGCGCCGCCGAATCCCGCCCGCTTGTCGTTGACTATCGCAGCCTCCACGGCTTTCTTCCCTTTCGGATTCTCGGTGCCGTCCTCGTAGCCGGTAAGGTCGCGCCCGCTGCCGTGCTTGAATGCGTCGATGACGCCTGTCGTCTCGAAAGCGGGCGCGAGGATCTTCTCGACCTCGCGCGCGCGAAGCACGATCTCGCCGCGGTCTTCCCCGCGCAGCCAGCACCACAGGGCGGCGGGGGTCGAAGGCACGTCGACGCCCTGGCCCTTGTGATGCGGAAACGGGCGCAGCCCCTCGATTCTCTTTTGCAGCGCGAAGAGCAGGACCGCGCCGAGCCCAATGACGCAGCTCTCGCCGTCCGCCGTTGCGGCCAGGGCCCGCAAAGCGGCTTCCGGGCGCACGCCCTGCTTCAGCCCAAACGTGAGATGGCGGGCATGCCGCGGAATAGGGGCCAGGATTCCGGGTTGAGCGTTCTTCAAGGCGTCTCCCTTTTTCGGCGCAGACTTCATCGCCGGAAACGTGCGATCGCGTCGGCGACGCGCTCGACGGCGATGATCTCGAGGCCGTCGATTTTCTGCTTCGGCTGGTTCGCCCTGGGGATGATCGCCTGGGTGAAGCCGAGCTTGGCGGCCTCCTTGAGCCGGTCCTGGCCGCGCGGCGCCGGGCGCACCTCGCCCGCGAGGCCGACTTCGCCGAACACCGCGAGCTTCTCCGGCAGCGGCTTGTCGACGTGCGAGGAGACGATGGCGAGCAGCACCGCGAGGTCCGCGGCGGGCTCGCTGATGCGAACTCCGCCAACCGCATTCACGAACACGTCCTGATCGTAGCAGGCGATACCGGCGTGGCGATGCAGCACCGCGAGCAGCATCGCCAGGCGGTTCTGCTCCAGCCCCACCGTGAGCCGCCGCGGATTGGGCGCGTGCGCCGCGTCCACCAGGGCCTGAATCTCGACCAGCAGCGGTCGCGTGCCCTCCTGCGCGACGAGAATGCACGAGCCCGCGACTTCGCCGGAGTGCTGCGACAGAAAAATCGCCGAAGGATTGGAAACCCCGCGAAGGCCCTTGTCGGTCATCGCGAACACGCCCAGCTCGTTTACCGCGCCGAAGCGGTTCTTGAAGGCGCGGATGAGCCGGAAGCTCTGGTGCGTGTCGCCTTCGAAGTAGAGCACGGCATCCACGATGTGCTCGACCACGCGCGGGCCCGCGATCGCGCCCTCCTTGGTGACGTGGCCGACGAGCACCACGACCGTCCCGCTCGACTTGGCATAGCGGGCCAGGTGCGCCACGCACTCGCGCACCTGCGCGACCGAGCCGGGAGCGGAGGTCAGTTGCTCCGAGTACAGCGTCTGGATCGAGTCGACGACGGCGATCTCGGGCTTGGCCTTTTCCAGCGTGGAGAGAATGCGCTCGAGCTGGATCTCGGCGAGCAGCTCGAGCTTGTCCGGGTCGAGCGCGAGGCGCCGCGCGCGCAGCGCAATCTGCTCGGCGGATTCCTCGCCGCTTACGTATACGGCCTTGCGCGAGCCGCTCATCCGCGCCAGGGCCTGGAGGAGGAGCGTGGATTTCCCCACGCCCGGGTCGCCTCCGATCAGCACCACCTCGCCCGCGACGAATCCGCCGCCGAGCACACGGTCGAGCTCGTCTATTCCGCTCGCCATCCGCGGCGCGTCGCGCGCGCTCACGTCGGCGAGCCGCTTGAGGTCCGAGCTTTTCGTGACGCCTGAAAAACGGTGCCTGGGCGCCGATTCGGCGAGCCCTTCGACCAGTGTGTTCCAGGCGCCGCAGTGCGGGCATTGTCCCTGCCACTTCGGCGACTCGCCGCCGCATTCGGTGCAGGCGTAGACGCTTCTCGCCTTGGCCATCAGGGCGTCTCCGCGACAGTCACGCGCGGCGTGAGCGCGCACAGCAGCTCGTAGCTCACCGTGCCGGCGCTTGCCGCCACTTCGTCGGCAGAGAGCCCCTCGCCCCACAGCGTCACCGGCGAGCCGACCGCCGCCTCGGGAATACCGGTGAGATCGGCAAACAGCATGTCCATTGCCACGCGACCCAGGGTGCGCGTGCGCCTGCCGCAGACGAGGATCGGCGTGCTGGTCGGTGCGTGGCGCGGGTAGCCGTCGGCGTAGCCGCACGCCACGATGCCGATTCGCATCGGCCCGCTCGCCGAATAGGTGCCCCCGTATCCGACGCTGTCGCCGGGGCGCAGGTCGCGAACCGCGATCAATTCGCTCGCTAGCGTCATCGCGGGCTTCAGGCCCAGCGTCTCGGCACTTTCGTCGGGAAACGGCGAGCAGCCGTAGAGCATGATGCCCGGCCTCACCCAATCCTTGTGCGACTCCGGATAACGCAGGAGCGCGGCGGAATTGGCGAGGCTTCGCGGAAGATCGACGCCCGCGGTCGCCGCCTCGAAGCGCTCGAGCTGCCACCTGACGCCGCGCTTGCCGTCGGCGTCGGCGAAATGCGTCATGAGCGCGACCGCGCCGGCGTTCGGACAATTGCGCAGGCGATCGAGCACGCTGCGAACATTTTCCGCCGGGAAGCCGAGCCGGTTCATGCCGGTGTTCAGCTTCGCGACCACCGCGATCCTCTTCGGCAGCCGCGCTTTCTCGAGCATCGCCAGCTGCTCCGTGTCGTGCACCACGGTGGTGAGACCGTGCGCCGCGATGGGTTCGAGCTCCTCGGGCGAGAAAAATCCCTGCAGGAGCATTATCGGGCGCCGCTCGCCCGCGCGCCGCAGCTCGAGCGCCGCCTCCAGCTCGATCAGCGCGAGGCCCTCGGCCGCGGCGAGGGCCCGCGCCGCCCGCGCGAGGCCGTGACCGTAGGCGTTCGCCTTCACCACCGCGCAGATGCGCGAACGGGGTGCACGGCGTCTCGCTGCATCCAGGTTGTGGCGGAGCGCGGCGGAATCGATGCGGGCTCGGATGGGGCGCATGGCCCGCCATTCGACCATAAAACCGCGAGTCCCGGCGAGCAGCCATGGAGAACCTTACGCACCTCCCAAATGACTCATGGTATAAAGCGGGCGGCCAAAGGCGTTTACGTTCCGTGACGCTCGCGCCGGACGCAGGGAATCGATGAATCGCGGCTTCGAAACTTACGCCTTCGCTCACCGCAGGCGCCGGAAATCATGAAGCGGGGTTTCTACACGATCATGGCGGCGCAGTTTTTCAGCTCGCTCGCCGACAACGCCTTGCTGATCGCCGCAATCGCCCAGCTGCTCGAGCTCGACGGCCCGGCGTGGATGGTGCCGCTGCTGAAATTCTTCTTCACCGTGTCCTACGTGGCGCTCGCCGCGTTCGTCGGGGCTTTCGCCGACGCGATTCCAAAGGGCCGGGTGATGTTCATCACCAACACGATCAAGATCGCCGGTTGCGTGATGATGTTCTTCACCGATTACGTCGAGTTCGCCGGCATTCCCGGATACGCGCTGGTGCTCGCCGCCTACGCCGTGGTGGGCTTCGGCGCGGCTGCCTACTCCCCTGCGAAGTACGGGATCCTCACCGAGCTGCTGCCTCCGGAGAAGCTCGTCGCCGCCAACGGCTGGATCGAAGGGCTGACGGTCGCTTCGATCATCCTCGGAACGGTGCTCGGCGGGGCGCTGATCAGCCCGCGAATCGCCACCGTGCTGCTCGCGATCGACATACCGCGCATCGACACCGGCATCGAAACCCCGGCCGAGGCCGCAATCATCGTCATCGCCGCAATTTACGTCATTGCCGCGATTTTCAACCTCTTCATCCCGGATACGGGCGCGCGCTACGGCCAGCAGCAGACCAATCCCCTGCTGTTGATGCGCGATTTCTACGCCTGCTTCACCGCGCTCTGGAAGGACAAGCTAGGGCAGATCTCGCTTGCGGTGACCACGCTCTTCTGGGGAGCGGGGGCGACCTTGCAGTTCCTCGTGCTGCAATGGGCAGCGGTTCACCTCGGGCTTCCGCTGGACAAGGGCGCGCTCCTCCAGGGGATCACGGCGGTAGGCGTCGCGCTCGGCGCGGTGATTGCGGGACGCTTCATTTCCCTCAAGCGCTCCGTGGACGTGCTGCCGGCCGGCATCGCGATGGGAATAGTGGTCATCGGGATGATCTTCGTGACGAGCACGCCGGTCGTCTACGCCCTGCTGATCGTAATCGGCGCCATGGCGGGCTTCTTCGTCGTGCCGATGAATGCGCTGCTGCAGCACCGCGGTTACGTGCTCCTCTCGGCCGGCCATTCGATCGCCGTGCAGAATTTCAACGAGAACATCTCGATCCTCCTGATGCTCGCCCTCTATTCCGCGATGATCAAGGCCGACGTCCACATCAACACCATCATCGTGTCCTTCGGCGCGTTCGTCGTGGTCGCGATGCTCGCGGTGATGCTGCGCCACCGGTACAACCAGAGCCGCGGCGATTCGCTGCACCTCATCGGAATGAAAACCAGCAAGCAACGCGGATATCCTTGATTTTCCGCCGGGGCGCCCCCACGTCGTGCAGACCATGGGCGCCAATCCGGTACTCGATGACGGTTCGCCGCGGTCGGCTTCCCCGGCGCGCGGCGAAGGTGACGCCGCCCTGCTCGACGCCTATTCCGCTGCGGTGGTCGCGGCGTCCGACCGCGTCAGCCCCGCCGTCGTTCACGTCGAGGTCGCTCAGGTCCCGCGCCCGGCCGAGGGCGAAGCGCCGCGCCGCGGCAGCGGCTCGGGATTCGTGTTTACGCCCGACGGCTTCATCCTCACCAACAGCCACGTGGTGCACGGCACGCGCTCGATCCAGGTGAGCTTCGCCGACGGCGCGGGCTTCGATGCGGATTTGGTTGGCGACGATCCCGACACCGACGTCGCGGTGATCCGCATCGGCGGGCACCAGCTTTCCACGGCAGCGCTGGGAAGCTCGCGCGGCCTGCGCGTCGGCCAGCTTGCGATTGCGATCGGCAATCCCTACGGCTTTCAGCACACGGTGACGGCCGGCGTGGTGAGCGCGCTCGGCCGCAGCCTGCGGGCAACGACCGGGCGCCTGATCGACGACGTAATCCAGACCGATGCAGCGCTCAATCCGGGCAACTCGGGTGGGCCGCTCGTCGACTCCCGGGGCGAAGTGATCGGCGTCAACACCGCGATCATTCCGTTCGCTCAAGGAATCTGCTTTGCCACGGCCATCGACACGGCCAAATGGGTGGTGGAGCAGCTGCTGCGTTTCGGGCGGGTACGCCGCGGCTATATCGGCGTGGGCGGCGCGACCACCCCTCTTTCGCGCCGTGCCGTGCGCTTTCACGGCCTCGCGGCCGGGGCGGGAGTGCGCGTCGAGTCGATCGAGCCCGGCGGCGCCGCCCAGCAGGCGGGAATCGAGCCGGGAGACGTCATCATCGGCTATGACGGAGAAAGCGTCGCGGGAGTCGACGAGCTGCACCGGCTGCTCAGCGACGAGCGCATCGGCAAGACCACGAAAGTGACGCTCCTGCGCCGCACGCAAAAGCTCGAGTTGCCGATCCGGGCCGCGGAATTGCCCCCGAGGTCGTAGGCGTTCAGAGCACGACGGGCTTGTCCGGCAGCTCGTTGCGGCCATCACCCGAAGGCGGAAAGTGCGCAGCCAGCAGATCGCTGATCGCGCGCACGCCGATCACCGCGCCGCGCTCGAACTGCCCACGGAAGAATTCCTGCTGCATTTCGCCGCAGATCGCTTCCCACGCCGCGGTCCCGACTTTGGAATGGATCCCGCGATCGGCGACGATTTCGACGCGCCGGTCGGCGAGCAGAAGATAGATCAGTACGCCGGAGTTGTGCTCGGTGTCCCAGACGCGCAGCCGGCCGAACCACTCCACCGCGCGCCCGCGGGACTGGACGCCGCGAAGGAGTTTGCCCAAGGGCAGCGAAGCCTCGACGGCGAAGCGCAGCTGGCCGCCGTGGCGCCGCTCCTCTTCGGCGATCGCTTTTTCGATGGCGCGCAGGACCGAGCCCGGAAACGCGCGTTTCACCGCCCAGTGGTCGGTGAACAGATGCCGGAACCAGCGTTTCCAGGTCGTCATCGCTTCACCAGCTTCCGGAGGCGCCACCACCGCTGAATCCACCGCCACCCCCGGCGAAGCCGCCGCCCCCGCTGAAGCCGCCTCCGCCGAAACCGCCTCCGCCGAAACCGCCTCCGCCGAAACCGCCTCCGCCCAACCAGCCGCCGCCGGGCCCGCTCGACCACCCGCCGCTGCGGCTGCCCATTCCATTGACGAGCGCGATGACGAATCCGATCAGCCCCCCGATGACTGCGAACGCGAGCACGCCGGCGACCAGCCAGACGATGGCGCCTACGATCCCGCCGGAAATGCCGGCCCCGATGACGCGGCCGAAGAGGCGCCCGAAGATTGCACCGGTCAGGACGAGCGCGAAGAACAGCAGGAATATCGTCTGGAAATCGATCGGGCGGTGAACGCCGTCGATGATCACTCCCGACCGCGGCGCAGGCAAGCCCTCTCCCTCGATCAGCTTCATGAGCGCGTCGGTGCCGGCGGCGACGCCGCCGTAGAAATCGCCGGAGCGGAAATGCGGAGCGATCACGTCGCTCACCACTCGCTTGGCGACGGCGTCGGGGATCGCGCCTTCGAGGCCGCGGCCGACTTCGACGCGAAGTTTCCGGTCGTCCTTGGCGACGACGACGATGACGCCGTCGTCGACGCGCGCGCGGCCGATTTTCCAGGCGTCGGCGACGCGGATCGAGTACTCCTCGATGGTCTCCGGCTCGGTCGAAGGGAGCATCAGTACCGCGATCTGGCTGCCTTTGCCGCGCTCGAAATCGCTCAAGCGCGAATCGAGATCTCGAAGCTGGGATGCCGAGAGCGTCCCGGTGAGGTCGGTGACGTGTGCCTTGAGCGGCGGCACCGCGACCTCCGCGCGAGCGGAAACGAGGCCAGCGAGGAGAACGCCGGCCGCGACGAGGCCGAGCCAGCGTCTGCGCATGAGGGGATTACCGCTTGGCTGGCGCGCCGGGCTTGCCGAAATCGACCGTCGGCGGTTTCGAGATGGCTTTTTCGTCTTCGACGCTGAAGCTCGGTTTGATCTGGTAGCCGAACAACATCGCCGTGAGGTTGACCGGGAACTGGCGTATGAGCACGTTGTATTCCTGTACGGCTTTTATGTAGCGGTTGCGCGCGACCGCGATGCGGTTCTCGGTGCCTTCGAGCTGCGCCTGCAGGTCGCGGAAGTTCGCGTCCGACTTGAGCTGCGGATAATTCTCGGCGACCGCGAGCAGCCGCGAGAGCGCGCTCGTCATTCCCGCCTGCGCCTGCTGGAAGCGCCGAAACGCGGCTTCGTCGTTCAGGAGTTCCGGCGTCGCCTGGATGCTGCCGACCCGCGAGCGCGCCTCGGTAACCTGGATCAGCACCTGCTGTTCCTGCGCCGCGAATCCTTTGACGGTGTTGACGAGGTTGGGAATCAGGTCGGCGCGCCGCTGATACTGGTTGAGGACCTCGGACCAGGCCGACTTGACCTGTTCGTCGCTTCGCTGGATGTCGTTGTAGCCGCAACCCGCCAACCCCGCGGTGATCAGGACAATGACCGCTGCAAGTAGCTTGCGCATGGGTTCCTCCCTGAAAGTCGTGCCCCTAAACTGGGGACGCCGTGCGGGATTGCAAGGCCGCGATGCTGCGCCGGGCGAAGCACAAGTCTTCCCAGGCCTTGGCCTTGTCGGGAAGATTGCGCAGCAGATAAGCCGGGTGATAGGTCACGATGAGCGGCACGCCCTGATAGCGATGCAGGCGCCCGCGCAAGCTCGCAATGCTCGCCTCGGTGTCGAGCAGGGCCTGCACGGCGAAGCGCCCCATCGCGAGGATCAGCTTGGGCTTGATGAGCTCGAGCTGGCGCAGCAGATGGGGCGTGCACTGGCCGACCTCGAAGGGCTCCGGATTGCGGTTGCCCGGCGGACGGCACTTGAGCACGTTGCAGATGTAGACGTTCTCGCCGCGCGCGAGGCCGATCGCGGCAAGCATGTTGTCGAGCAGGCGGCCGGCCTGCCCCACGAAAGGTTCGCCGCGCGCGTCTTCCTCGGCACCCGGCGCCTCGCCCACCAGCAGCCAGTCGGCCTGCTCGTCGCCGACGCCGAACACCGTTTGCGTGCAGGTCTTGCGCAAGCCGCAGGCCTGACAAGCCGCCACAGCGGTTTTCAACTCCGGCCAATCCATGCGCAGAATGCGCGCCGCGCGGTCGTCGGCAAGATCGAGCTTGGCAGCCGCCACGAGCCCCGGAACGGGAGGAAGGACTTGCGGGGGACGACGCGGTGGCGGCGGTTTCAAAACCGGCGGCGCGCCCGAGCGGCTTTCCCCGGATTTTTTTTCCTGATCAGGAATCCCCGGTCCTCGGACCCGCTTCTGCCCGCGCAGCTTCCACACGGGAGCGAGCCCCATCTCTTCGAGGTAGCGCTCGCTCCGCGCATTCATGGATCGAGTCACAGATCGAGCGCCAAAACCAGCGCGTCCTCGCGGCCGCGATGCGCCGGATAGTATCCGCGCCTCACTCCGACCTGCTTGAAGCCATAGCCGGTATAGAGGCGCCGCCCCACCCCGTTCGTGGGCCGGACTTCGAGGAACAAGACCTTCGCCTCGTGCTCTCGCGCGATTCCGACCACGTGCTCGAGCAGGCTGCGCCCATGGCCCCGGCGCTGAGCGGGGGCGGCGACGCTCAAGTTCAGAAGATGGGCTTCGCCCGCGGCAAGCAAGAGCACCGCGTAACCGATCAGCTGTCTGCCGTCGCGGTATGCAAAGCAGCCGTATCCGGCGCGCAGCGAGTCGCGGAAATTCCCGACCGTCCAGGGAAATTCATAGAGGCTCTCCTCGATCTCGACCACCGCGCGAAGATCGGCCTCGCTCATCGGCTCGAGGCTAGGGGCAGGTCGCAGTACCGCGCTCATCAGCGTTCGCTCGTCTTGAGCGCGACCTTGTCGCGCAGATACTCCGGCACCGCCGCGGCGGCGTCCTTCGCTTCCCCCGCCGCAAAACGCGGGATTGCGAGTTTCAGCACCGCTCGCGCGGTCGCGGCCGCCTCGGGACGGATCGCCGAAACGCATTCTCCCAGCCGGGCCGCGAGGAGTTCGCGATAGGCGGCGAAACCGTCGCCACAACCGATCCAGTTCTCCCCGGGCACGAGGGGCACGGCTTCCGGCCGGTACACGCCGGGAGCGGAAACTTCTTCCCATCCGGCACCCGCCCTCCGGTAGGCGGCATGATACACCTCGCCCTTGTGCGCATCGAGGCAGGCGATAATCCGGGAGCCTGCGGCCTCTTCCGCCGCTTCTTCCGCCAGAGCGAGCAGAGTTCCGATTCCGACCACGCCGATGCCGCGCGCAAGAGCGAGCCCCTGAGTGACGCCCGCCGCAATGCGAAGGCCGGTAAACGAGCCCGGACCCGCACCGTAGGCAATGCCTTCGATCTGCGCGAGTTCGAGCCGCGCCTCGACGAGCACTTGATCGACCATGTCGAGGATCCTCTCCGCGTGGCGCTGACCGGCGCGCTCGTGACGCGAGAACAGCGCCTCGCCGCGGCTTGCCGCGACCGAGCAGAAATCGGTGGAGGTATCGATCGCGAGCAGATTCATCGGCGCTCAAGGATTCTATCGGATCGGAGAGCCGCCCGCGGCGCTTGACGCCGGGCGCTTCAGCCCCGATGATTGTCCCGGAAAATAAAGCATCCGCCCGGAGGAAAACACATGCGTCCCTGGATCGCGCCGATTGCCCTGGCGCTTCTCGCCGGTCCCGCTTTCGCGCAGGACGCCTATCCGTCGCGCCCGATCACGATGGTCGTGGCGTTCCCGCCGGGCGGCGTGGCAGACATCACCGCGCGGCCCACCGCGTTCGCGATGGAAAAACTGCTCAAGCAGCGCGTCATCATCGAAAACAAGCCCGGCGCCGCGGGAGCCACGGGCAACGCCTATGTCGCGAACGCGAAGCCGGACGGGTATACGCTGCTGATGGCGCTCTCGTCCATCTCGGTGATCCCGGAAGCGGAACGTCTCCAGGGACACAAGCCGCCTTACGAGCTGAACCAGCTCGCCCCAATCGCCCTGATCTCCGCCGACCCCGTCGTCCTCGTGGTGCGCAACGAAGCGCCCTGGGCGACCGTGAAGGATTTCGTCGAGGACGCGAAGAACCGTCCCGGCAAGATCAGCTACAGCTCTTCCGGGATATTCGGCGCGCTGCACATGCCTTACACGCTTCTCGAGCACGCCACCGGGATCACGTTGTGGCACGTTCCCTACAACGGCGGCGGACCAGCGGTGCACGCCCTGCTCGGCTCGCAGGTGGATTCCACGGTGGGCGGTCCGGCGGCCATGATCGGCCAGATCAAGGGGGGGCGGCTGCGGCCGCTCGCGAGCTTCGGCAGCAAGAGGCTCGCCTCGCTTCCGGACGTGCCGACACTCAAGGAGCTCGGCATCGATGCAGAATATTTCATCTGGGCGGGACTGATGGCACCCGCCGCGACTCCGCCCGCCGTCCAGCAGAAGCTGCGCGACTCGGTGCGCCAGACCGTGCAGGACCCCGATTTCCGCAACGCCATGGCGAAGATCGAGACGCCGATCAACTATCTGGACGCGCCCGAGTTCCAGAAATTCTGGGACGCGGACGCGAATAAACTCGCCGAAGCGGTGAAGCGCGTCAAGATCGTCGAGCAGAGGAAATAGACCGGGAATGGCCGCCGCACAAGGCAAGGTCATCATCACCTGCGCCGTGACCGGCGCGATCCACACGCCGACGATGTCGCCGCACCTTCCGGTGACGCCGGAGGAGATCGCCGAAGGCGCGATCGGCGCGGCGCAGGCGGGCGCGGCGATCGTGCACCTGCACGCGCGCGAGCCGGCGGACGGCCGGCCGACGCAGGATCCGAAGATGTTCATGCGCTTCCTGCCGAAGATCAAGGCGGCCTCGGACGTCGTCATCAATCTCACCACCGGCGGCGCGCCGACGATGAGCATCGAGGAGCGGCTGCAGCCGGCGCTGCAGTTGAAGCCCGAAGTCGCCTCGCTCAACATGGGCTCCATGAATTTCGGGCTGTACGAGATGCTCGGGCGCTACAAGGACTGGAAGTACGACTGGGAGAAGCCCTACCTCGCCGGCAGCGATGAGCGCATCTTCAAGAATACGTTCCGCGACATCGCGCATATTCTCGAGTCCTGCAGCGGCAACGATACCCGCTTCGAGATCGAGTGCTACGACATCGGGCACTTGTATACAACGGCGCATTTCCTCGACCGCAAGCTCGTGAAGCCGCCGCTTTTCATCCAGTCGGTGTTCGACATCCGCGGCGGCATCGGCCCGCATCACGAGGACGTGATGCACATGAAGCGCAC
>WNFF01006445.1_pt1 | contig 13769 bp, 15 predicted proteins | sample 5400441 | NCBI WGS metagenome assembly WNFF01 (sample SAMN13153345, study PRJNA577476) | soil metagenome | isolation source: 120 cm saprolite under Douglas fir tree site 2 hole 3 replicate 1 | place: USA:California | collected 2015-04-18 | reverse complement strand
TGGTCCGCAATGAAGAGGAAAGCCACAAGATGGAGGCGTTTCAGAAGTACGTTGCCGACATCCAGGACGCGCTGCCGGTGCCTGAGCGCGACCGTCCGTCGAAGCACGGGCTCGAGACTCCGATGGAAGTTGTGGACGCACCTTTTCGTACCGGCGATCTTGGGCACGGCTACCAGGCGGTGGCGGACAATCTGCCCAATGATCCGCGAGTGCACGAGCTGAAGGGGAGCAAAAAGCTTTTCTTCAAAAACTTCATGGACGCGCGGGTGAATTATGTGATCCTGCCACTCGCCAAATACATGATGCCGCAGCGGCAGGCGGCGCAGGCTTCTGCGGAGGGCTATCTGCTGGGCACGATCATGCACGAAATTTGTCACGGCCTGGGGCCAGGATTTGCCCACAATGCAAGCGGGGAAAAGCTCAACATCCGCGAGGCTATCGGCCCGATCTACAGCGGGCTGGAAGAAGCCAAAGCCGACGTGGTGGGAATGTTCAGCCTGAAGTGGCTGGTGGATCATGGCGTTCTGCCCAAAGAAAAGTTGCAGGAATACTACGCCTCTTATGTTGCGGGAAACTTTCGCACGCTTCGCTTTGGCGCCGCAGAGGCGCACGGCCAGGCGGAGATGATGGAGTTCAATTATTACCTGGAGCACGGCGCGGTGAAGCGGGAGGCGTCAGGCAAATATTCGCTGGATTTCGAAAAGATGCCAGCGCAAATCGAAAGCCTGGCCAAAGAACTACTGGAAATGGAAGCCACCGGCGATCGCGCGAGGGCCGAAGCCTGGTTCAAGAAGTATGACGTGATTCCGCCGGAGTTACAGCAATCCCTGGACAAAACTGTGAGCGTACCAGTGGATGTGGATCCTATTTTTTCGTTTCCGCGGAAGGTGAGGTAGTCATCAGCGCTCAGCCGTCAGCTATCAGCTTGGTAGCGTCGGGAGCGAGCCCGCGGGTCAAGACGCTCGGGCCGGTTGTGATTGCGGCTGTGGTGGCGCTGGTTCATCTGCTGACCAATCATAATTATGGCTTGCATCGTGACGAGCTTCAGGTTCTGAGTGATGCGCGGCATCTGGACTGGGGTTTCGTGCCGTATCCGCCACTGACGCCGGTTGTGGAGCGGATTGGCCTGGGGATCTTCGGGGTTTCGCTGGTGGGCCTGAGGCTGTTTTCGGTAATCGCGCAGGCCCTGGTTGTGGTCGTGGCCGGGCTGATGGCGCGGGAGCTTGGCGGTGGACGACTGGCCCAAGTCGCGGCGGCGCTTGCAGTCGCACTCTCCCCGGTGCCTCTGTTCGAGGGAACGGAATTCCAATATACGACTTTCGATAATCTGTGGTGGGTATTGATTGCCTATTTCATGATTCGCTTGCTGAAGACGGAGAATCCGCGCTGGTGGCTGGCGATTGGCGCGACGGTTGGCATTGGCCTGTTGACCAAGTACACCATCTGTTTTCTGGTGGCTGGAATTCTCGCCGGATTGCTGCTGACGAGCGCGCGCCGTTTTCTTCTAAGCCGATGGTTCTTGGGCGGGGCTGCGCTGGCGCTGCTGATTTTTCTGCCGAATCTGGTGTGGCAGGTACGTCATGGTTTCATCTCGCTGCACTTCTTGCAGCACATTCACGCGCGTGACGTCGGCGAGGGGCGGGCGAATGGATTCTTGCGCGATCAGTTCATGATTTGCACCAATCTGTTTGCGGCACCGTTGTGGATTGCGGGGCTGTTGAGTTTTTTGCGCGATCGGCGATATCGGATGCTGGCGTGGATATATCTAGTTCCATTTGCGCTTTTCTTCTTTGGGAAGGGACGAGGCTACTATCTGGCGGCCGCGTATCCCGTGCTAATGGCGATGGGCGCCGCGGCAGGGGAACGTTGGCTCGCGTCGCTGTCGCGGCTCTGGCGGCGGACGGTTGAAAGCGTGTTTTTCACGGGGCTGGCGGCTTGCGGACTGTACATCTGTGCGTTGGTTTTGCCGATAGCGTCCAGCGGCAAGCTTAGGGATTTCGCGCTCGCGAACAATGGTGATCTGCGCGAGGAGATTGGCTGGAACGAACTGGTCAAGGCGGTGGCCGGCATTCGGGATTCCCTGCCGCCGGAGCAGCGAGGGAGTATTGGCGTGTTGGTGGGGAACTATGGCGAGCAGGGAGCGGTCGAGATTCTTGGCCAGAACTACCATCTGCCTGTGCCGATCAGCATGACTAATTCCGCGTGGTTGCGAGGGTATCCGGTGCCACCGCCTTCGACGCTGATCGTGCTCGGCTTTTCGGGCGAAGATGCGGAGAGGGCGTTTACTGCGTGCCAGCTGGCCGGACATGACGGCGATCCTTATGGGGTCAAGAACGAGGAGAGCGAGTACCATCCGGACATTTTTGTGTGCGGAGGGCCGAGGTTGGGGTGGCCGGAGTTTTGGAGGGAGTATCAGGCGTTTGGCTAAGGGGCTTTCTCCACTTGATTCTTAACAGACTAGTTGATAGACTAGTTTCATGAAAACGGTTGGGGCCTTCGAGGCCAAGACCCATCTGAATGAGTTGCTACAAAAGGTTTCCAAGGGCGAGACCATTCGCATCACCCTGCGCGGAGTTCCGATCGCAAAGTTGGTTCCGGACGATGAAGGCGAGCGCAAGGACCTCAAGGAAGTGGTCCGTGAGATTCGAGAAATTCGGAAGGGCGCAACCCTTGGAGGGTTGACTATACGCGAGCTGATCAATGAAGGCCGGCGCTACTAAACGTCTGGTGTTGGATGCCTCCGTTGCCGTGGCGTGGTGTTTCCCTGAGGAAAGCACAGCCTTTACAGAAGGAGTGCTGGACCTGCTCGCGTCAGGAACTGAAGCCCTCACAGCCGCCATTTGGCCGTTTGAAGTGGCAAATGCGCTTCTGATGGGGGAGAAACGCAAGCGCATCTCCATAGCCCAGGTCACCACCGTGCTGCAGCGTATTTCCGCTCTTTCGATCACGGTAGATCCCATCCGCACCGATGCGGCATTCGGCCAGATTCTGTCCGTAGCTCGTCAGGAACAACTGACGGAATATGATGCGGCTTACTTAGAACTTGCGCTGCGTGAAGGGTTGCCATTGGCCACGCTGGATACCGGATTGCGGAGGGCGGCGCGGAACGCGGGGGTAGGGTTGGTGGCAATCTAAGTTCAGTCTGGAGGAGCGTAACGTGAAGACCATCGTTTCCCTGATCCTAGCTTTGCTTCTCAGTACTGGATGTGCTCGGAAAGATGAGATATGCGTGAAGCACTTGGAAGTCCCAGACTACCCGAGGATTGCACTGTTGGCGCGTATTCAGGGTACGGTGACGCTTGATCTTACAATTGCGGCCGACGGAAGAGTTATCTCGGTCAGTGGGTCCGGACATCCGCTATTGAAGTCCGCTGCGGAAGCCAATATCAGGGGATGGGTGTTCTCAGGGTCAACCAAGAGTGCCTCGACAGTCAGGCAACTGACGATCACATTCGAGTACATCATTACGGCGGGCACGGAAGACAATCCGCGTGCCCCAGTTGCGTTTGATCTGCCGGGGCGGGTCCAAATTCGTTCGAACGCCTTGCCCATAGACGTTTGATCTCGGACGCTCGCGCTACTCGACAAACTCCACCCTCGGTTCTATCGAAATAATCCCCGCGCGATAACCCATATCCAGCAACCTGCGGATTGCCTCTTTCCCATCCGGCCCGTAGTCCAGAGTGCGTTCGTTTACGTACATTCCGACAAACCTGTCGGCCATTTGAGGATCGAGATCGCGGGCAAACTGCATGGCGTAGGCCAGGGCTTCCTCGCGATGGTCGAGTGCGTACTGAATGCTGTTGCGCAGCGCGGTGGAGACGCTCGAAATCAACTCCGGGCCCAGGCTGCGGCGGATGGCATTGCCTCCCAAAGGCAGCGGCAGGCCGGTCACTTTCTGCCACCACTTTCCGAGATCCACAATGCGGTGCAGGCCTGACTGATCGTAGGTGAGTTGGCCTTCGTGGATGATTAATCCGGCTTCGTATTTTCCTTGCAGCACGCTGGGGATGATCTGATCGAAGGGAACGACTTCGGTTTCAATTCCAGGGGCAAACAATTGCAACGCCAGATAAGCAGTCGTCAGCTCGCCGGGAATCGCAATCGTCTTACGCTTGATTTCGCTTAGCGGGTACGCCCGGGGGGCGACGATCATGGGCCCGTAGCCTTCGCCAACACTGCCGCCGCAGGTCATGAGCGCGTAGTGGTCCTGAATGTAGGGATATGCGTGGAAAGAAATGGCGGTGACGTCGTACACGCCCTCACCATCACCTTCGGCTTTCATCGCTTTCTGGTTCAGGGTCTGAATGTCGCAAAGGGTATGGGTAAAGCGCAGGCCCGGGACCTGGACCTTGTTGGTGGCCAGACCATAGAACATGAAGGCGTCGTCGGAATCGGGGCTGTGAGCAATGCTGATCTCGCGTGTGCTGTTGGCGGTAAGGCTGGACACTTTTTTTTCTCCGCGAACGAAGTGGGTGGTGAAATTCGAGCGATCAGGTCGCTCAAAGCTCGTGCCCGGTTCCTGAATGACCTGGCTCCGGCGGGCGGTTTTGCGCGTTCGTCAGACGCTGGCGCACGCGCACGTATGCGGACAAAACGGCCCACACCACAGCCCCTGCGGCGACAGCCACGATCAGAAACCACCAGATCATCCGCACGATGAATAAGGATATCAAAAGGGCGGAGGTTTAACCTCAGCGGCCTGGCGGCAGTCCAAGGCGCTCAGAGCCGTGTGGGACCTCTTCTCTCGCCCCTTCGGGACTGGCTTCTGTTCCCCGCCCACCCAGGGCTTGCGCCCTGGGCTGTATTCTTACGCCGCTTCGCTGGCTAAGGACGCTTCACGGCTGCTTGCGGACGCTCCATTGCAGGTCAGCGCACGGGCGTTGCTACTTTCCTGACATCAGGTGTTCAATCTCGTCTGGAGTTTGGGGTAGCTTCTCAGTCAGCTGGATGAGCTTTCCGTCTTTATCCACATAAAACATGTCTTCGATGCGGACGCCTAGTTTTTCTTCGGGGATGTAGATGCCGGGTTCGATGGTGAAAATCATGCCGGGACCGAGGGGCACTGAATAGTCGCCGGCGTCGTGAACGTTCAATCCCACATAGTGGCCGAGGCCGTGGATGAAGTACTTGCCCAGAGGATTGCCGTGAGAATCTTTGCCGTGAGTATTGATGTAATCGTAAGCGGCTTGGTGAATGGAGTCTGCCTGGTTTCTTTGCAGATGCGATTTGCCGGATTGGAATGCTGCCATCGCCGCTTTCTGCGCGCCGAGGACGATTTCGTAGATTTCGCGCTGGCGGGGAGTGAACTTGCCGTTTGCCGGCATGGTGCGGGTGATGTCGGAGGCGTAAAGAGAATACTCGCCGGCAGCGTCTATCAGAACGAGATCGCCAGGCTGAATCGTGCCTGAGTCGTCTGAATAGTGCAGCACTGTGGAGTTGAGTCCCGAACCGACGATGGGAGCGTATGCTGGGCGCTCGCAGCCGCGCTTGCCCCATTCGTATTGCAAGAGGGCTGACATTGCGCGCTCGGTCACACCGGGTTTGATCGCGCGAATGGCGGCGAACTGCGCGGCGATCGAAGCATTGGTGGCTTTGCGGACAAGTTCAACTTCGCCATCATCTTTGACTGTACGCAATGACGCCAGCAGCGGACGGATGTCCTGGTACGAGGTGCCCACCGGGAATGCGTTCGCGGTCTTCAGCCAGCTTAGCGGCTCGGCGGAGTTCGAAATCTGGCCCGCTGCGGGGACGTCGGTGTAAATCTTTACTCCGCGATCCGGGAACAGGCTTACCAGTTGATTTCGCAGATTGTCCAGGCTTTCGACGCGATCAACTCCAGTCAGTGGTGCGGCTTTCGGATCGTCAGGGCCGAGTTTGGGGCCGGTCCAGCGCTCCTCGGAATAATTCCGGCTGGGGAGAAACAGAATTTCGCCGTACGGCCGGGCCGGAGAATTGTCTTTCGCCTCGCGGGAAGAGACCACCAGCAGCGCAGCGCCAGGCTCGGGCCATCCAGTCAGGTAATAAAAATTATCGTCGGGACGATAGCCATAAATGGCGTTTGGGCCTTCGGCTTCGGAGGGCGCGAACACCAGGGCCACTCCGCCATCGAGTTTGGCCGCCAGTTTTTCGCGGCGGGCATGGTAATCGGAGGCGGGTTGACGGTCGAGAGCGTTAGCAGGCAGACAAAGGGAAACCAAGAAACAGAAGACTGCTGGAATCAGAGCTTTTTTCATGAGGTAATCTATTTTCCTGTCAAAGATTTTGAGGCCGCGACGAACGCGTCCACGTTGCTTTTGTCTACTAGGGCCGATCCGGTGTCAACGAACGCGGGTACGGGAGCAAAACTGTCGCGGGTCCAATCGGAATCCAGGGTGGCCAGGCCTTCGTGGTGCAAATCGTCCAGCATTTTAAGGCCCAGGAAGGCCATGGTGTAAGGCTTCTGGGAGATAGTGGCGGCGATGACTCCTTTTTGAATCCATCCCAGCGTGCCGGGGTCTGCATCCATAGCGATTACGATTCTTCCCTTAATTCCATTATTGTCGAGAACCGTGGCGACTTCGTTCCCCGATATGGCTTCCAGGCACACGAATGCGTCGATGTGTTCCTTCTTGTCATTGCCAAGGAACTGAGTTGTAGTGTCGAAGGCGATGCGGGGGTCGCCCTTGATGTCCACAATATGAGTCACTTTAATCTGGGGATAACCTTCAAGCGCGTCCAGATACCCACGCAGGCGCTCGTTGAGGTTGGGCTGTGAGGGCATGGTGAATACCGCAACGTTTCCTTTGCTGTTGAGTTCTTGCGCGAGCCGTTTGCCGCCCATCTGGCCGGCCTGAAAATTGTTGGTGCCGATGAAGAAAAGCCGCTTGCTGGCGGGCGCGTCGGAATCGAGCGTGACGACCGGGATACCGGCCTTAATCGCGCCATCAATGTCGTCCTTCAGCAGGTTGGCGTCGGCCACGGAAATGAGAATGCCGCTGGGCTTTTTGCTCACCGCACTCTGGAGCGCTTCGCGCTCGGCGGCGGGATCGTAAGAGTTGGGCCCGGTGACCATGTAAGCGACCTTCAGTTGCTGGCCTGATTGTGCGAATCCGGCCCCGGCGCTTTGCCAGTAAGGCACTTTGAGGTTGACGGAAACTAAGATGTAGGTTTCACCGCTGTGCTCGCTTCCGCAACTCAGGAGCGGCGCCAGCCCAGCCGCCAATAGGAGACAAACTGCCAGACGGCGATAAGTCATAGGGGCCTCCTCGCAAGCGTGAAGCGTCTGGCATTCTAAACCTCTGCGCCGGCAAAGGGAAGGAACTCGGTTCAGAGAGTGGGCACTTTGCGCTAAGCACTCTCCGTTAAACCCCGACGGGAAAGGGCTTGGAATGGCTCTCCGCCGCGCTGAGAGACAGCCCGGCGAAACGTCCCTGCAATAGCGACATCAATCCGGTGTACCAATAACCCACTACGAACAGGAGCAGGAACGGGACGGTGAGATAGTTCTCGTTCTGCAAAGCGTAGTAAACCGTCATCGCGAAGTAGCTGCCGATCAGCAGTTCGATCCAGGGAACCCAGCCCAGGCGCTTGCGGTATTTCGTGGCGTGAAGTTTGTCCTTTTTCGATTCGACACGATACTTGGGCGTGCGTGCGAATGCCGTCTGTTTGCCTATGAGGGCCTCAAAAACCGCGATGGTATTGGTGACGGTAAGGCCAATTCCGAGCGCCATCAGGAACGGAAGGTAAAGAAGCGCTCGTGGCCAGGTCTTGGGGAACAGCTCTCGTTGCGAGACCAGATAGAAACTGGAGATCGAGAATGTCGAAGCCAGGAACAAGGGGATATCAATGTACAGCATCTGAAACCAGCCCTGGTAAAAGCGGATGACCATTGCCGGCAGCAGCAGCACCGACAGAACCACCATCAGCGGATAGCTCAAGTTTGCAGTCAGGTGATACCAGGCTTCCAGCTTTACGCGGAAGGGCTGGTCGCTCTTGAGTACGCGGGGAAGGATTTTCTTTCCGGTTTGGATAAGGCCCTTGGCCCAGCGTGCCTGTTGGGTTTTGAACGCGGTCATTTCAACAGGAAGCTCGGCGGGGCACTCGATGTCCTGACGATAGATGAATTTCCATCCCTTGAGCTGTGCACGGTAGGAGAGATCGGTGTCTTCGGTGAGGGTGTCGTGCTGCCAGCCGCCGGCGTCTTCAATCGCCTGACGCCGCCAAATTCCAGCAGTTCCGTTGAAGTTGAAGAACACATCGTGGCGCGCTCGTCCGGAGTGCTCGAGGACGAAGTGCCCGTCGAGGAGAATAGCTTCGACCTCGGTGAGAAAGGAGTAATTGCGATTGATGTGGGTCCAGCGCGTCTGCACCATGCCGACCTTCGGATCGGTGAAGTGGTGGATGGTGCGCAGCAGAAAATCCGGGTGCGGCACAAAATCCGCGTCGAAGATTACGACAAACTCGCCCATCGCCATTTTCAAGCCTTCGTGTAGCGCGCCCGCCTTGTATCCCGCGCGATTGGTGCGATGAATGTAAGTTACGGGATGTCCCTGCGCTGCGTAATGTTCGACCAGAGCGCGGGCTACGTCCACGGTTACGTCGGTTGAGTCGTCGAGCAGTTGGATTTCGAGCTTCTCGCGCGGGTACTCCAGTCGGCAAATGGCTTGCAGCAGGCGGTCCACAACATACTGCTCATTGAATATCGGAAGCTGGACGGTGACGCGAGGCAGTTCGGAAAACTCCTGCTCCGGTCTTACGCTCTTATTTTTCTTCTTCTTGTAATAGAGATACACCAGGGTATAGCGGTGCACTCCATACGACGCCAGCAGAATCAGGACCACAAAATACGGGATCAACAAGGCCATGTCGAAGGCGTTGGCTTTGTACAGACCCTTGAAAGTGGTATCGAAAAAATGCTGGCGGACGTATTGTGAGAAGCCATGCTGGGCCAGAAGTACGGCGAAGGCTGGAATTGACAGGGTCATGAACTGGGACGGCCTGGCCGGCCCCCGCTAAAGGCAGGGCAACCAAGAGGTTACCATTGTAAATGACATCGGGCAGTGCCGTGATATCCTGAATACAGTAGCTGCGTTCGTCCTTTTGGGCAATTCCTCCGCAGTTCCCTAGAAAACGAAGAGAAGCAGAACCATGATTTCAGTCGGCAACGTGTCCATGCGCTACGGCGCCAAAATACTGTTTGATGAAGTATCCACAGGCTTTACGCCGGGGAAACGCTATGGCCTGACGGGGCCGAACGGGGCGGGGAAGTCCACGTTTATGAAGCTGCTGTCCGGCGAGCTTGACCCGCAGAAGGGGACGGTTGTTTATGCGAAACCTGAGATGACCGATGCGGACGGCATGAGGCTGGGCGAGTTGGAAGGCATTGTCGGCGAGGAAGACGGATACACCGCCGAGAGCGACGCAGCCGTCCTGCTTCAGGGCCTGGATATTCCGGACGAGATGCACGAACGGAAAATGGGCGAGTTGCCCGGCGGGCATAAAGTTCGCGTGCTGCTGGCGCAGGCGCTGTTTGGACATCCGCAGGCGCTGTTGCTGGACGAGCCTACCAACCATTTGGATTTGGACTCCATCCATTGGCTGCAGGGGTTTCTGAATCAGTTTGAGGGCGTGTTGATCGTTATCTCGCACGATCGGCATTTTCTGAATCGCGTGTGCACCCACATCGCCGACATTGACTACGAAACCATCATTACTTATACCGGCACTTACGACGACATGGTTGTCGCGAAGACGCAGGTGCGATCGCAGATTGAAAGCCAAAATGCGCAGCGGGAAAAGAAGATTTCGCAGTTGAATGACTTCATCGCACGCTTCTCGGCGGGAACGCGATCGAGCCAGGTGCAGTCGCGGCGAAAGGAAGTGGAGCGTCTTCAAGTGACGGAGCTGGCGAGGTCAAACATCCAACGTCCATATTTGAAGTTTGAGCAGAAGCGACCGTCGGGGAAGCACATTCTGGAAGTGGAAGGCGTGAGCAAGTCCTATGGCAAGACTCCGGTGGTACGCAACTTCACCGCCAGCGTTACTCGCGGAGAGAAAATCGCCTTGATGGGCAGAAATGGCGCGGGCAAAACGACTCTGGTGAGTGCGTTGCTGGCGAATTCTCCGACCATTTCGAATGCCGAGCTGCGCAAGACCAGCGGCTATGACGGCGACTTTCTGGACGACGGAAAAGTTATCTGGGGACACGAAGCTTCCGTCGGATATTTTGCCCAGGACCACAAAGCGCTGATCGAACCGGGGACTACGGCGTTCGAATGGCTGCATCAGTGGGATCCTGCCGCCGCGCACGAAGAAATTCGTGGCCTGCTGGGACAAATGCTTTTCCCGCGCGAAGATGCTGACAAGCGCACCGAAATCCTTTCCGGCGGAGAAGCCAGCCGCCTGCTGTTCTGCAAACTGATGCTGCAGAAGCCAAATGTGCTGGTGTTCGATGAACCGACCAATCACCTTGATCTCGAGTCCATTAACGCGCTCAACATCGCACTGCAGCGATACCACGGGACGGTTTTCTTAGTTACGCATGATGAGGATCTGATCGACGAAGTCGCCACCAGGATCTGGCACTTCGAGGGTGATCATAAGATCACCGACTTCAAGGGCGTGTACGAGGAGTATCAGGCAGTTCTGGTGTAGGACAAGAAGCAAACCCCAGCGGCTGGAAGCCGGAAATCTGCATTGCAACTATTCGGCACGAGTGGAACTCGTGCCCTTCCCAGTCAACTTCACGGGAGTTCTCTTGATCCAGGGTGCCCCATTTCTCGCGCCTTTTTGCGAGAAAGCCTGCCCTGAGCGGAGTCGAATGGGTGGGGCTTTTCTATTACGTCGTTACAGTCTCCCGCGGGCGGGCATAAAACAGTAACCCCGCCAACGCCAGCCTGATCAGCGCTGTGGCCCAGATCAAATACCCGGGATAGATACCGTCGAGTAGCTTAACGGACAGCACCGCCGAAAGGCTGAGAGCGCAGAGACCCACAATCAGCCCGTCGATGACGGCGATGTTGCGCGCCGGGTCGCGGGCGGCGACAAACAGCATCACACTGACCATCAGCATCACCCCACCAAATCCCTTGATCAACGACAGCAACAAGTTGGAAACCTCGGACGCCGGAGGATGCATGAACAACTGCATGATGAGCGGCTTGCCGCTGAGGATCATAAACACGCCTGCAACTGCGATCAGCGCCGACACCAGCCGCAATACGAACGACAACGCACGGTAAGGTGGTTTTGACATGGGATTAGACCCTCCTTCTCACGGCGGGACTATATCACGGGGGAAAGCCCCACCCGTTCGACTGCGCTCAGGGCAGGCTGTCTCGAAAGTCACGAGACATGGGGCACCCTAAGTCTTCCTGGATGGAGACGTCGGCCAAGCCTAAGAACTAGGCCGCCTTGCCGGCGGAACTAGAGACCGCAACTGGCTGATTGCGGAACCGCTTGACCGCAAAAATCGTCAGCACCACGAAAATCGCCATCACAACCAGTTGCGCGACCACGAAGGGCGCTTCCTTCTGCGTGGGAGCCAGCGCCTTCAGGGCTGGCACCTTTTCGAACGACTGCACCACCAGGACAAATGTGTTGAGATACAGCGCAATCGCGGCGCTGATAACGTAAGTCCGGCGCCAGCCTCCAGCGAGGTGAAGCGGGTAACGCGCGACGATTGCGATCGCCAACACCACCAGTGAGATGATGCCGACCTTATTTGCGGGCGAAAGGTGATCGCCGATGGGGAAGCCGAAGCCGGTCACGCTGGTCAGCACCGTAGTGGTGAGAAAGATCGCAGTCCAGCGGTCGAGCCGCTTCCCGCCGAGCAGTCCGTACACTACGACAAATCCCGAGGCAATCCCGACCAGGCTGATCAATACGTGGATGAGAGTGTAGGTCGCGGTGGACATTCCGAGAATCGTAGTCATGGCGATCGTGGGGCGTCCTTTCAGGAAAAACGTCCCTGATACTACTCTGCCGAGGCGGAACTTTCCATGTTTACTGAGGAGTTAACGCTAGGCAGTCAAAGCCTGGATGGCGCCATCAAAACCACGAATTTCTTAAAAATTCCTGGCGAAAGCGCCGCAGGTCAGGCTAATATTCTTCGGACTTTCTTCGCGTTTCCCCGCCAATTCAGTGCGCTGTACTCGAAGAGTCGAGATTTGTTTCCAGGAGTTCCCCGGTGAAAACTGTTTTATTTCTTGCGGCCGTTCTCGGTCTAGGCGGGAGTGCGGCCGCGCAGACCTTTTCCTGCCCCTCGGGCACAGAGGACATGTTGAATTACTTTGTGATGTCATATCCCAATCGCGTTGACCGTTATATGGGGCCCGGCAACGTTAACCCAATCTACAGCTCGATCAATCCCGAACTGCAGTCCGTTTTTGCCACGCAGGGATATTTCGTGTGGACCAAAAGCGTGAGCGGTTATCCCTGGGACGTGAAAACATTCGATGCCAATTATGTGTACGACCGGAGCACGGAGCTGCATTGGATCGATCCGAGCAGCTTTAAGCGATTCAACACCGATCTGCCCATGTCGCCGCGCTGCGTGCCGGCCAACCGGGCCAGCCACAACATCCACATTACTCCGGCTCAGTCGGCCTTCACTTTCTATAACAGCTGCACGGCGCAGCAAACGTCGAACTTAGGATACGTGGTGAACTCCGTCACCAAGCCATCGTTGACCGACACCGGCGGCAGTCTCGGACAGGTAAGGACGCGGCAGTTCAAGTATCAGTACGGTTGCGACTTGAACTACTCGAACTGTACGGATATGGAGGTGTACAGCCTGGGATATCAGATTGGACTGTATGACTGGAAGCACTACGTCGCGCAAAGCGGGTCGTGGTGGCTGAAGCAGGAATCCATTATTAACAACTTCAGCATTGGCCAGACAACGCCGCTGTTTATGTGTACCAATACTTATCAATGAAGGAGCAGGTCAGGACGCACCACTCTTTGGCCTAACCCAGACCGAGGGTGCCCCATTTCTCGCGTTTTTTGCGAGAAGTGGGGCTTTTCTTCGTCGGAACGGAAAAGCCCACGTCTCGAAAATCACGAGACATGGGGCACCCGCTCCAAGAGCGAAGAGCTAAGAGCCAAGGGCTGAATTTCACGCTGCCCCGAAGCGCTCGGTGGCGCGGGCCCTGGCTTTGGCTGCTTCTTCCTCGCGATTCTTCGGCGGGGCGGTGGTCTCGAGCGCGCGGAGAAGCCGCGTCGAGATGCCGGCTACTTCCTCCACTGCCGCCAGGAACGCGGCTTCATTGGCCTTCGACGGTTTGGTGAACCCGCTGATCTTTCTCACAAACTGCAGCGAAGCCGCGCGAACTTCTTCCTCCGTGACCGGCGGATCGAAGTTGAAAAGCGTTTTGATATTTCGGCACATTGGGGTGACCTCGGGGTTGTCGGAATGCCCAAGCGAGTGGGAATGCGTTGGTTGGGATGCAGCTTCATCTTAACAATTTGAGTGGCTTTTCTGCTCACCCTTGTTTCTCCAAGTACGCAGAGACAAAGACCGGCACGCTGCGTGCTATCATTTTTGGCAAATTCGTCAAATAGCGGCGCATCACCAGCGTGCCGCAGGTTCCCGTAACCCATGGATTCCTGCACCATCAGCGACCAGATCGACCGAATCCTGCACAGCCAAACCTTCGCCAGCAAGGGGCAACTTCGGAAGCTGTTGGGAGTCTTGTCGAAAAACATGGATTCGCAAGCCGCCTTGACCCCTGACCTGGTGATCAAAGAACTATGGCCGGACGAGATCAGGACGAAGCGATCCGCAG
>WNFF01005274.1_pt1 | contig 13770 bp, 15 predicted proteins | sample 5400441 | NCBI WGS metagenome assembly WNFF01 (sample SAMN13153345, study PRJNA577476) | soil metagenome | isolation source: 120 cm saprolite under Douglas fir tree site 2 hole 3 replicate 1 | place: USA:California | collected 2015-04-18 | reverse complement strand
GGGGTTTGAGGGCCGCGGCCGTCCGTGGCCGGACCTGCCGCTGATCGCGCTGCTGAAGCTGCGCGGCGGCGCCGTCAGCGAGCTGGCGGTGGTCGGCGACACCGCCAGCGACATCGAGTCCGGGCGGCGCGCCGGGGCCGCGATCGTGGCCGGCGTGCTGACCGGCGCCAGCAGCCGCGCGGACCTCGAGCAGGCCGGCGCCCCGCTCATCCTCGACACGATCGCGGACATCCTTCCGTATATCGATTCCGTCACTGCCTGACCACCGGGATCGCCGGGGCCGTATTGTCGGCTAGATGACCGTGCCTTCCGCGCTTCGCGCCCTCCTCGCCCTCCTCGCCGTCGTTGTCCTCTTAGGACTGGCTGCCTGCACTTCCGCAGGCTCCGCGCCGTCCGCGCCGCCAAGCGGCAGCCTCTCGGGCTCCCCGGTGGCGTCACCTTCAGCCCCTGCGCCGCCCGCGTCCACCCGGGCACCCAACCCAACTCATGCGGCCAGTACCACTCAAGCTCCTCATGTCACGCAGGCACCTTCGACCGCGCGGGCACCGACAACGACTCAGGCTGCCCCAGCCGGCTGTTATCCGCTGAGCAACGAGGGAACGTGCTACGAGCCCGGCGAGTTCTGCCGTAACAGCGACCACGGGGTCACCGGGGTCGCCGGAGACGGCAAGACGATCAAGTGCGAGGACAACGACGGCTGGCGCTGGGAGCCGATCTGACCGCGGCCTGCCTTTAGCCGGTAACGGGTCGGCGCGGGACGACGGGCGGGCCTTGCCCTGGAGCCAGAGGTTCTGGCCCACGGTTGAGTAGAGGTATTCCTCCCAGAGCCTGGCCGCGGCCGGGTGCGGCGCGGACTTGCTGATGGCCTGGTCATAGTAGGCGCCGTAGGAGGCGTCCGACGGGATCACGATCTTGAGGCCGGGGACGCCCGGGCCCACCTCGGAGGCCAGCAGGTAGTCCCACCAGATAAGGATCGGCGTCTGGCCGCTGTCCATGGTCGCCGCGCTGCCCGCGACCGGCACGAAGTTGCCCATGGAGTGCAGCTTCTTGAAGTACGCGATGCCGGGCGAAATGTTGTTGAGCGAACCGCCGTTGGCCAGGGCCGAGGCGAAGACGGCCGAGAACGCGGCGCTAGCCTGGGTCGGGTTGCCGTTGATGGCGACCTGGTTCTTGTAAATCGGCTTCAGCAGGTCCGCGAACGAGGTCGGCGGGGTCTTTACCTCCGCCGAGTTGTACCCGATCGCGACGTACCCGCCGTAGTCGGCGTAGTAGGTGCCGTCTGACGCCTTGGCGTCGGACGGGATGTTACTCCAGGTCGCCACCTGGTAGGGGGCCAGGATGCCTTGCTGGTCGCCCTTGACCGCGAACGCGGTGCCCACGTCGAGCACGTCGGGGGCGCGGCTCTGGCCCTTGAGCTGGTTGACGGCGTTGAGCTCGTCCTGGCTGGAGCCGTCCGGGTTCGCGTCGTTGATCTTGATGCCGTACTTGGCGGTGAAGTCCTTCATGATCGTGCCGTAGTTGGCCCAGTTGGCAGGCAAGGTGATGAAGTTGAGGACGCCTTCTGGGCCGCCGCGACCAGCGCGTTCATGCTGCCGAACGCGGACAGCGAGGTGGCCGTCGAGGCGTTCACCCCGCCGCTGCTGTTGGTGCTAGTGCTGCTACTGCTGCTGGAACTCGAGGAACTGCAGCCGACAGTGAGTAGCAGGCTGCCGATAACCGCGGCACTTGCCGCCATAGCATGCCTTGCTCGCAAAATTTCCCTCCCAAACCACAGTCCCCTTGGGCGGGGACCAAGACGTTTGAATCTTGGCTAGACAAGTCGAGATGATGGCTAGCCAAGACCAACGGGAAGTAGCCAGCCCATGGAGGGCAGGCATCTGTTAGTGGTCAGCTTGATAGCCGTGCCTGGCCGCTGGCCGGGCGGCCAGCCAGGTGGCTAGGATGTGCGCTCAGCGACGTACCTCCGCTCCTATCGGGGGGAAGCAGAGCGTCATAAGCGTGGATAAGGCCATGACGAGTCAGCAGGGCGGAGCGCGACAGCCAGCGGGAATCCGTGACGTAGCCCGGCTGGCCGGCGTATCGGTCGCCTCGGTGAGCTTCGCGCTCAACGGCCAGCCAGGCGTCGCGGAATACACCCGCCGCCGGATCCTGGCGGCCGCGGCTGAGCTCGGCTACCGCGCCAACCCGCAGGCCCAGGCGCTGCGGCGCGGACGCACCACCACCTACGGCCTGGTCATCCGCAACCTCAGCAATCCCTTTTTCCTCGAGGTACTGACCGGGGCCGAGCAGGCGGCGAGCGAGGCCGGGGCCACATTGCTGCTACTCGACTCGCACTACTCGGTGGAACGTGAACGCCTGCTGGTGCGGGAAATGGCCGCCCAGCGCCTCGCCGGGCTCGCCATCGCCCCGGTCGGCAAGGGCGAGTCGGTGCGGCTCTGGCAGGAGTTGCGCCCCGGTGCCCCGGTCGTGGCGCTGAACGCGTCGGTGGAAGGCATCACCGGCGTATCGCGGGTGTACCCCGATAACGCCGCCGCGGTCGAGGTGCCGATGCGCCGCCTCGCCGAGCTGGGACATTCCTGCGCCGCCTTCCTGTCCGCGCCACGTGGCCTGGTGGCGGACCCGGACCGGCTGCGCCATTTCCACCGCCTCGCCCGCGAGCTTGCCGTCCAGCCCGTGGTTATGCGCTCGCCGCTGACGATCACGGACGTGCGCAAGGCGGCCGGGACGCTGCTCGCGCGCCGGGACGCCCCCACCGCTATCATCACCAACTCCGATTACACGGCACTCGGCGTCTACAAGACTGCCAGGGACCTGTCCCTGCGGATCGGACCGGATGTCTCCGTCATCGGGCACGACGACCTGCCGACCTCCGAACTGCTTGATCCGCCGCTGGTGACCATCCGCCTGGACGGCAGGGAAATGGGCCGGGCGCTGATGGCGCGATTGCTTAACGGCGATCGGCCGGACGACTACGTCGCCCCGGTTGAACTGGTCGAACGCGCCTCCCTGCGGGCGCCTGAGGTACCCGTTACCCCGGTGTTCACCCGGCTCAGTGCGGCAACTCGGTAACGTCCCTTGACACCCTCGCGACGGGTGTGTGAGCATTCGAACGCTAAACGTTTTAGGTGCGTTTATCCTGCACTCTTAGCTGGGGGAGAGGTGGGTCGGCAAACCACTTCGGTACCGCCGCCCGTGGCCTTTTCGGGCAGCCGTAATCCACTTCGGGACAGGAAAGCTTTCAGGAGGCACTGGTGAGATCCTCATATCGATTCGCGCTCGCTGGCGTCGCGGCCGCGGCGCTGCTCGCGGCCGGCTGCTCGTCGAGTTCCTCGTCGGGTTCCTCGTCGAGCTCGAGCGGGACCAACTGGTCAACTGCCACCTCCGATTTGGGTGGCATGAGCGCGCTGGTCGCGGCGGCCAAGAAGGAAGGCACGCTCAACGTCATCGCCCTGCCGCCGACCTGGGCGAATTACGGCGCCATCCTTTCGGCCTTCACCTCCCAGTACGGCATCAAGATCAATTCCACGCTCCCCGATGGCACCAGCCAGCAGGAGGTCGACGCGGTCAAGACGGAGAATGGCACGGCCAAGGCGCCCGACGTCGTGGACATCGGCATGGCCGTCGCCCTGGCCAACACGAACCTCTTCGCACCGTACGAGGTAAGCACCTGGAGTTCTATCCCGGCTGCCCAGAAGGCGCCGAACGGTATCTGGGTACAGGACTACGGCGGCTACATGGCGGTCGGCTACTCGAGCAAGTTCGGGACGATCACCTCGCTGAATGATCTGCTCAGCCCGAAGTTCAAGAACGCGGTCGCGCTGAACGGGAACCCGACCTCGGCTAACGCGGCCCTGAACGCCGTCATGATGGTGAGCCTCGCGGAGGGCGGCAGCCCCGGAAGCATTGCCAACGGCGTGGACTTTTTCAAGAAGCTCAAGGCGGCCGGGAACTTCTCCCCAATATCGGCTACCGGCGCCACGACCAAGGCAGGCACGACCCCGGTCGTGTTCAACTGGGACTACCTCAACCTCCCGAGCTACGTCGGAGTGTCGAACTGGAAGGAGTTCATTCCGCCGAACGCCGTCCTCGGCGGGTACTACGCGCAGGCCATCAACAAGAACGCACCGCATCCCGCGGCGGCCCGGCTGTGGGAGGAGTTCCTCTACTCGCAGGGCGCGACCGGCGGGCAGAACCTCTGGATCCAGGGTGGCGCCCGGCCGGTGGAGCAGGTGGCCATGACCTCCAACGGCAGCATCAACACCAGCGCGGCCTCGAAGCTGCCGGCGGTGTCGGGGACACCCACGTTCCTCAGCCCGTCCCAGGCCACCGACGCCGCGAATTACCTGGCGGCGAACTGGGCGAAGGCCGTCGGCTAGCGAGGGAATGTGGCCGTCGCTACGACAACTGAGACCGGCGCCCGGCCCTCGTGGTCCGGGCGCCGGCCGTCCATTCCGGCCTGGACCGGTACCGTCCCGTTCCTCGCCTACGTCGTGGTCTTCCTGCTGTGGCCGACCGGGATCGTGGTGGTCGACTCGCTCAAGAACCCGAACGGCAACTGGGCGCTGTCGAACATCACCGAGCTCGGTAACCCGCTGGTGCGCGGTTACTTCATCGGCTCGTTCAAGCTGTGCCTGCTCTCGTCGGCGCTGGGGGCCGTGCTTGGCGCGATCCTGGCCTATGCCGTGGCGTCGGGAAATCCGGACGGCGTGGTGCGCAGGCTCTACCTGGCCAGCTCGGGCGTCCTGGCCCAGTTCGGCGGGGTCACGCTGGCGTTCGCGTTCCTCGTCCTCATCGGCCCGGTCGGCCTGCTGTTCCACGCGAGCTGGTACTTCGAGTTCCCGTGGGGCATCGGGCTGATCTACACGTATTTCGAGATCCCGCTGATGGTGCTGGTCTTCCTGCCCGCGATCGACGGGCTGAAGGTCCAGTGGCGGGAGGCGTCGGAGAACCTGGGCGCGTCCGCGTGGCAGTACTGGCGGTATGTCGGCGCGCCGCTGCTGGCGCCGGCCTTCCTCGGCGGTGCGCTGCTGCTGTTCGCCAACGCGCTGTCGGCCTTCGCGACCATCCAGGCCTGGGAGAACCAGATCGCCTATACCGTGCCGCAGCAGATCAGCACCGCACTGTCCAGTGAGGTCGGGCTGAGCAACGTCAACGTGGCCGACCTGCTCGCCCTGGGCATGGTGATCATGGTTGCAATCGTCATGACCGGATACGCATTGCTGCAGCGCAGGGCGGCGCGATGGCTGCGGTAACCGCACTCGGCGAGACGCCCGCCGCCGAGTCGGCCAGTCATCCGCGCGGCATGCAGTCTCGCCGGCGCAGGCGGCTGAACCTATTCCGCTACGTGGTCTTCACGGTGTTCGGGCTGTTCTTCGTCCTGCCGCTGCTGGCGATGGCCCGGTTCTCCCTGGAGGGGGCCAAGCTCGGCACGTGGTCACTGACGGCCTGGCGGCAGATCGCCTCCTACCAGGGCACGGGCATTCCTCCGCTGCTGAGCGCGATCGAGATCACCCTGGAACTGGCCGTCATCACCTGCGTGGTCACGCTGGCGCTGCTGGTGCCGACCATGATCTGGATCCGGCTGCGGGTGCAGTGGCTGGCGCGCACCATGGAGTTCCTCTGCCTGCTGCCGCTCACCATTCCCGCCATCGTGCTCGTAGTCGGCCTCGGCCGGATCTACAACAGAATTCAGCACTACAGCCTGTCTGCGCTCATGCTGTTCTGGGTCTACGTGATCCTGGCCCTCCCCTACGCCTACCGGGCGCTCGCCGCCGGGCTGAGCGCTATCGACGTGACTACGCTGTCCGAGGCCGCGCGCAGTCTCGGCGCGAGCTGGTTCACCGTGATCGTCCGGGTGATCGCGCCGAACATGCGGCAGGCCATCCTCAACGCCCTGCTGCTGACCTTCGCGCTGGTACTCGGCGAGTTCACCATCGCCTACCTGCTGCTGTATACCAACCTGCAGGTGGAGCTGTATTCCATCAGCCGAAATACGCCGAATGCCGGGGTGCTCTTCTCCACCTCGTTCGCCGCGCTGCTGTTTGCCTTCGCGCTGCTGCTGATCCTGTCCTACGCTGGCCGCCGCCGCCGCGGCCGGGGATGAGGTGCCGCTCGTGACTTCTTCGCCTTTGACCAGAACGCGGGAAGGTGCGGCCAGGAACGCCGTCGAAGTGCGGATGGAGGGGCTGAGCCGGCACTACGGCGCCGTCGTCGCGCTCGACCGGCTCGACCTGACCCTGCAGCCCGGCGAGCTTGTCGCGCTGCTCGGCCCGTCGGGCTGCGGCAAGACCACCACGCTGCGCCTGCTCGCGGGGCTTGAGGACGCCGACACCGGCCACATCACCGTCGGCGGCAAGGACATCACCCGCCTCTCGGCCGCCAAGCGCGACATGGGGATGGTGTTCCAGGCCTACTCGCTGTTCCCGCACATGACGGTACGGCAGAACGTGGCCTTCGGGCTGCGGCTGCGCCGGGTCGGCGCGGCTCAGCGGGACAAGCGGGCGCTTGAGATGCTGGACCTGGTCGGGCTCTCCACGCAGGCGGACCGGTATCCGCACCAGATCTCCGGCGGGCAGCAGCAGCGGGTCGCCCTGGCTCGCGCCCTGGCCATCGAACCGCAGGTGCTGCTGCTCGACGAGCCGCTGTCGGCGCTGGACGCGAAGGTCCGGGCGCAGCTGCGGGACGAGATCCGCCGGATCCAGCTCGAGGTGGGCATCACCACGCTGTTCGTCACCCACGACCAGGAGGAGGCACTGGCCATCGCGGACCGGGTCGGTGTCATGCGGGAAGGCCGCATCGAGCAGCTCGCGCCGCCCACCGAGGTGTACTCGCGCCCGGCGACGTCGTTCGTGGCCGAGTTCGTCGGGCTCAGCAACCGGCTGACCGGTGAGGTCCGGGGCGGCGAGGTAACCGTCCGGGGCCGCACGCTGCCGCTGGTGGAAAGCAATGTGCCCGACGGCCAGGTGGTGGCGCTGGTGCGGCCGGAAGCGGTGACGCTGGCGTCCCACACCGCACCGGAGCCCGGCCCGCTGGTCGGAACGGTGATCGCCGTCACCTTCCTCGGCGCGACCAGCCGGGTCACCGTCGACCTCGGCGACATCACCATCCTGGCCCAGCTCCCGACCTCGGACGCGGCCGCTCTGCCGGCCGGCAGTCGCGTCGCGCTGACGATCCGCCCCGACCCGGTGCTCGTGTCGGCCGACGCAGCGTCGGCCGGTCCGGCGGCCGAGGAAGAAGCGTGAGCGGTCGGCATCCACCGCTGACCACGCATCGCCGACTCGGTCGCGGAGCGACACTGCGCAGCGGGCTCTCCGCTCCGTACCGGGCCGTCGAGATCGGCGCGGGTGAGGCGCATCTTATCCGCGATGGCTTCGGCCCGGCCGGGCTCTCTGGGGCTGAATCCGCGCGCGGTCCGGGCCGTGCGCTGCTCTGCCTGGTGCACATCACCGATCTCCAGCTCGCTGACGTCCAGTCGCCCACGCGGTTCGAGTTCCTCAACGCCCGCTTCGCGGACCCGAGGTACGCCGAGATCATCCCCGTGCAACGCCCGCAGGAGGCGCTCACGGTGCACGCCGTCGACGCCACCATCCGCACGCTCGGCGCGGTCCTCGGCCCGGCGACCGGACTGCCGCTGCAGCTGGCGGTGACTACAGGCGACGCGATCGACAATGCGCAGTGGAACGAAATGCAGGCGTTCCTCGCCCTGTTCGACGGCGGGCAGGTGTTCCCGGATTCCGGCGGCCCGGATTATGAGGGCGTGCAGTCGCCGGACTGGCCGGATGACGTCTTCTGGAGGCCGGACGGATCGGGTCCCGCCGGGCCGGACTTCTTCCGGCGCGAGTTCGGCTTCCCGCACCACCCGGGTCTGCTGCGGCGCGCCCTGCGCGAGTTCTCCGCCACCGGCCTGAGCATCCCCTGGCTGTCCTGCTTCGGCAACCACGAGGCGCTCAACCAGGGCGTGGGCACCCGGACACCGGGCCTGGCCGCCGCGCTGACCGCCGGCAAGAAGCCGACCGGCTTGCCGGAGGACTTCGATCACGACGGGGCGCTCGACCTGTTCGCCGAGCGTCCCGAGGCGTTCATGGCGGGTCCGTACCGCTACGTCACGCCCGATCCTTTCCGCAGGCCGATCAGCAGGCGGGACTTCGTCGACGCTCACCTCCGGGCGGGCTCGCGGCCGTTCGGGCACGGGTTTACTGAGCGTAACCGGCTGGACGGCACCGCATACTACGTCTACGACACCCCCGTGGCCCGGTTCATCGCGCTCGACACCAACTGCCTGGCCGGCGGCGTATCCGGGTGCCTGGACCGCAAGCAGGCCCGCTGGCTGGAGACCCGGCTGGCCGAGGTGCATTCGGCCTACCGCGGACCGGACGGCAGCGATGTCCGGACCGGCCACGACGACCGGCTGGTGATCCTGCTCTCCCACCACGGCACCGGCACGCTGGACAACACCCGCGGCCTTCACGCCGGGCCGGGCGGTGAGCCGGCGCTAGGCGCCGCCGGGCTCCTGGCGCTGCTGCACCGGTTCCCTAACGTGGCGCTGTGGCTGAACGGTCACACGCACACCAACACGATCCGCCCGCGCCGTGACCCCGCTGACCCGGCGCGCGGGTTCTGGGAGGTCACCACCTGCGCGGTGGTGGACTGGCCCTGCCAGACCCGGGTGGTCGAGCTCCTCGATCACGGCGAGTACCTGTCTATCGTGACGACGATGGTGGACCACGACACGCCGGTCGCGCCAGTGTCCCTGTCGCTGGAGACGGCGGACGACCTCGCCGCGTTGCATCGCGAGCTCGCGGCCAACGTCCCGTGGGACACCACCGCCATGGCCGGCACCTCCGGTGACCGGAACGTGGAGCTGCGCGTCATCCCGCCCTTCCCGCTCAAGCGCCTGCCCGGAGTTTGACTCGTAGCAAGTGCAGGTTGTCGGCGCTGAAGCCGTGATCGGAAAGCCACTGCACCACCCCGCCGTAGCGCGCGTCCATCTGCTCAAGGAACGCCGTCATCGTCTCGGGCCGCGGCCGGTGCAGATCGGCGGGCTTGCTGTTGATATCGCGGGCGTACAAGCGCGATCTGCGCAGGCGGTCCATGATGGCCTCGGTGCGCTCACCGCTGGCGGCGTAGTCGGTGACCACGTCCTGTGCCGGGACACCGGCCACGGTCAGCGCGAGCGCTACCACCACGCCGGTCCTGTCCTTGCCCGCAGCGCAGTGGACCAGCGCCGCGCCCTGCGAATGCGCGATGCTGCGCAGCGCGCCCACCACCTGATCGGGACGATCTTCCAGGTAGCCCAGGTAGTGTCCGCAGATGGGATCGCGCGGGTACCGGGACTTGTCGTGATCGCGGCTGGTCAGCAGCGCGGCAGCGGCCATATCGGTGTTGGATCCCACTTCGGGCAGCACAGGGTGGTGAGCGTGCCGCACGCCTGTCACGGTGTCCAGCGGCGCCGGGCCCTCGGCGGCCAGCTCGTTGGCGCTGCGCAAGTCGACGACGGTGGTCACGCCGATGTCGCGCACGAGCTTCGTGACGTCAGCGGCCGACAGTTCCTGCAGGTTGTCCGCGCGCAGCAATCTGGACCGCGCGGTCTTCTGGCCGTCCTCGGTGGGCAGGTCACCCAGGTCGCGTACGTTGACGGCACCCTCAAGCTCAATCCACGCCATGACAACACCTTCGCAGACCCTCTCCTGAGCCGCCGACCCGGGAGCCGGCTGAGCGGGGATCCGGCGGTGCCCTCAGCAACGGTTTGTCAGGTGGTGGGCGTGAGTGGCTTAAGGACCGGCCGATATGGGGCATACTTGGTGCAACCATGAAGCCGCCCAGACCCCTGCGGCCCGCCGCAAGGTCGATGCTGACCCCGCACCTTCCTGGTTAGTCGCAGGAAGAGGCCTCCTGACAGCAGCCGGCTGAAGCCTGTTTGCTGCTGCTGAGTGGGGGTCCTCATGACGTGGCTTTGTTCTGTTTGTTCCGCCCCGGTCCGCCGTACCGCGCCGTGCCCGTACCTCCGCCGTACCGCGCCGTGCCGGTCGCCTCGCCGCGCGTCGTGCCCGCCACGTTGCCGCTTCGCGCCCGGCCTGGCTGTTCGTCCTGAGTCGGAGCACCGCTGATGAGCTGCCCGAACGGCCCGGCGGCCGGCGGGAACACACCGTCAGGCGGCCCGGATACCGAAGCGGAGGTCCAGGATGGCCCGCGGACCGGCATGGTCACGATCGAGGTGGAAGCCGGCCCGGGAACGACAACGATCTACATCAGCGGCGAGCTTGACCTGGTGACGATGCCCTTCCTCGCCGAGCACCTGACGCTGGTCTTGCGGGACAAGCCCGAGCGGCTCGTGTTCGACATGGCCAGAACCGGCTTCTCATCCGCCACCCGGGTCCTGGCGTCCGTCGGCTCCTCGAGCTCACCGGCCTTGACGCGTACTGCGAGATAGAGGGGTAACTGGTGGGTAGGATCCGGACCCTGGTGCTTAGCGAACGCCACGAACATTCGGGAGCGGGCAGATGAGCGTCTCGGTGCATGATGTACGCCACGCTTTGGACGAACTCGGCAAGCTGCGTTTCGGCGAGATGCGAGTCGAGGACGCGATGCATCACATCGTCCAGACCACTCACAGGATCTTCTCCGTGGACGGCGCAGGCCTGATGCTGGCCGACGTCGACCACCACCTGCTGAACGCCGCGGTATCGGACGACCGGATGCGCCACCTCGAAGAGCTGCAGATACGCCATCAGGAAGGCCCGTGCATCGCGGCCTTCGAAGACAAGGAACTGGTCCGGGCCGAAGACCTGTCGCAGGAGGAGCGGTGGCCGTTGTTCAGCCAGCACGCGGTCGCCCGCGGGGTCCGGGCCGTGCTCGCCAGCCCCATCCCTTACAACCAGGACGCGGTGGGCGTGGTGGCCGTGCTGTCGGAAGAGCGCCGCCCCTGGTCGGCCGAGGCCGAGCTCGCGCTGCTCGCCTTCACCGATCTGGCCGCGCTGCTCATCGCCAGCATGCTGCTCGGCGAGCAGCAGACCGAGCTGGCCGCCCAGCTGCAGGGGGCGCTGAACTCCCGGGCCGTCATCGAGCAGGCCAAGGGCGTGCTCATCGGCCAGCAGGGCCTGACCCCGCACGCCGCCTACGCGCAGCTGAGAGCGCAGGCGCGGGCCGAACGTCGCAAGCTCGCGATCGTCTCGGCCGAAGTGGTGCGCAATGCCATCCGGGACGACCGCGAGGCCATCCGGGAGCACTGACAAGTTTGGCGGGGCCGATTTATGGCAGAAAGAGTTACAGCCGTCACGGCGCCGCCCAGAATCACGCGGCTGCCCGCCAGGCCTGCGCTGTCATCGCGTCCCCAGATATCCCGTCGGGGACTCCTTCTGACAGCGCCCGGCTGGAATCCAAGACCCGCCTTCAGGCGGGCTGATATTCACGATCCGCCCTTCGGGTGGTTAGGGGAAATCATGATCGTAATCGGGATAGTCCTGCTGATCATCGGCTTTCTGGCCAAGATCGCGATCGTGTGGACGATCGGGATCATCGTCCTGGTGCTTGGCCTCATAGCGGTGCTGCTCGGCACGATGGGCCATGCCGTGGGAGGACGACGGCACTACTGGTAGCTGTTCGCGCGGTGTGGGGTCCCCGGTGTCTGACGGCGCACCGGGACCCCCACCGCATCAGTCAGTACCGCCCAGTTCAGTACCGCCTAGGCAGGGCAGCCGGGAGACGCTAGCGGCGCCGGACCCAGGCGCTCCCGATACCGGCCTGATGCAGGGCCAGGCACGCCAGGCCGAGCATCAGCAAACCGGTCACGGAGAACCACGCATTGGTGACGGTGCCCGTGGCATTGATAATCCAGGCGATGGCGAAGAGGATCGCCGCGACGATGGCAAGCATGCCGTGCTGCTTCCCATGCCGCGCCGTAATAACCGGGCCGGAGAAAAGCGGCCGCCCGGATTTTCTCGCATATGACCGTCTATCCGGGGAAGTAGCCGGGACGTTTGCCATCCACGGAGAGGAGCCGGCATTGGCTACCTGGACAGCCCGGCGCAGGGGCGGTCGGAGCGCTAGATCCACAGGCCGGCGGGCCGCGAACAGCACCCCCATGCGGTGGCTGGCGCGGGCCGGCCTCGCGGCGCGCGGCGTCATGTACGTCATCATCGGCTGGATCGCCGTTCAGGTGGCTTTCGACCACTCGCGGCAGCAGGCAGACCGGACCGGCGCATTGCACACCGTCGGCGCCACGCCGGTTGGTGGCGTTCTGCTCTGGCTACTCGTCACCGGTTTCGTCGGCATGGCACTCCGCTGCCACTGACCGCCGGACAGCTCGGCTCCGTCCTTGAAGTGACGGTCGAGCAGGGTGTCGTAGCCGTGCGGAAGCTTCTCGATCACCGTGTCCGCACCGGACGCCACGGCCGCCCGGGCCAGCGCGGCCGGATCCGCATCGCGGCCCATGGCGATGTTGTGGCGCACGGTCAGGGGCCAGTTGGCGTGGTCCTGGGCGATGACCGCGATCCGCTGCCGTAGCGAGTCCGGATCGACGTCGCCGATGGCGGTCTGGTCCCAGCACACCGTGCCGCTGTCGGGCCGGTACAAGCCGGCCAGGATCTTGGCGAGCGTGGTCTTGCCCGAGCCGTTCTCGCCCACCAGGGCGACTACCTCACCGCGGCGGATCTCGATGCTGACCTCGCGCAGCGCCGGGCCGCTGGCGCCGGGATAGGTGAAGGTGACGCCGTCGGCGATGATCCGGTCGGGCTCGGGTCTGGCCTGAGCCTGGGTCGTCTCATCGGTGCGCCGACCCGGTGACCAGCCCGCCATAATTCAATTCACCCCGCAGCAGCTCCCTCTGCCACGCGGCGGCGGCCTGCGCGCCGCCGCGCGCGTACCCGAGAGCACCAGATGTGAGCGCGCTCTGACTGGCGGCTAACGAATTAATCGCCCCGGGTTCGCCGCTAGCCCCAGATGTCGTGGGCGGTTTCTACGATGAGGCGGAGCTTGGCGACTTGCTGGTCGTAGGTCAGGGCGTTGCCTTCCACGGTGGAGGAGAAGCCGCACTGGCCGGACAGGCAGATCTGCTCTAGCGGCACGTATTTAGCGGCCTCGTCGATGCGGCGCCTGAGGTCATCTTTGGACTCCAGCTCCGGGCGCTTGGTGGTGACCAGGCCGAGCACCACCATCTTGCCCGCCGGGACGAACCGCAGCGGCTCGAACCCGCCGGAGCGCTCGTCGTCGTACTCCAGGAAGAACCCGTCCACGGCCAGCTCGGAAAACAGCGCCTCGGCGACAAAGTCATACCCGCCGGAGGCCACCCAGGAGGACCGGAAGTTCCCCCGGCACAGGTGCGTGGTGACCGCCATGCCGGCCGGCCGGTCCTTCACCGCGGCGTTGATCTGGCGGATATAGCGCAGGTGCAGGTGCTCGGCGTCCTCGCTCCGCTCGCTGATCTCGGCGCGCTGCGCCGGATCGTTCAGGTACGCCAGGGACGTGTCGTCGAACTGCAGGTAGGTAAAGTCCTCGCCGAAGATGGTGTGGTCCAGCCTGACCTGGCTGCCGATATGCAGCGCCGCCGGAGTCCGATCCGGTGAGACATTGGCCTGGTCCTTACCGGAAGCGGCGATAACGGATGGGCCCTGGACGGCCGGCTGGGCCCGGACGGCCGGCTAGCTCTGCCCCGGTAGGTTCCCCGTCGCGCGCGCCGACACCGAGGAGCGAGCGGGTCAGCGCGTGGCGTTCCCCGTTCATCTCGGTCAGGACTTCGGCGAAATGAGCGTCGCGCAACACCGGCGGGCGCTCTCC
>WNFF01020730.1_pt1 | contig 13772 bp, 8 predicted proteins | sample 5400441 | NCBI WGS metagenome assembly WNFF01 (sample SAMN13153345, study PRJNA577476) | soil metagenome | isolation source: 120 cm saprolite under Douglas fir tree site 2 hole 3 replicate 1 | place: USA:California | collected 2015-04-18 | reverse complement strand
CGCACTGCCCACACTCTTGCTGGCCCTCGCGACCAGGGCTGGCGCCGCCCAGGCCGCCTTGCAGATCCGGTGGGAGCTCGTGGGGGACAGCATTGCCAACGGTCACGGCGCCTCTCGAGCCGCCTTCACCCTCACCAACCGTGGCACGCAGGCGCTCGCGCCGACCGGATGGGCCATTTACTACAGCGCACTCCACGGGGCGCAGGCGGGAACCATCGGTAGCGGATTCACCATCGAGGACCTGACGGGCGACCTGCACCGCCTCGTGCCGGCAGCGGGGTTCGCCGGACTGGCCCCCGCGGCCAGCGTCCGGATCCCGTACCTCACGCACCTGCTCCTCAATCGCAGTTTCGCTCCGCAGGGCCCCTACATCGTGTTCGACGACGCGAAGGACGTGGGCGTTCCCCTCAGCGATTACGTGGCCGTCCCCTTCGAGCGCCCCCCGCAGGGCGAGGGGCGCGATCCCCGCGTGGTGAGCCCCGAGAACCAGTTCGCGCTCGACTCCCTGATCCGCGACATCCCCCCGAGCGAGCTGCCACCGGTGTTCCCGACCCCGGTGGAGCTGTCAACGGGAGCGGGAGCGCTGCACCTCGCGGCGATGCCGGCGGTCGAAGCGCCTGAGGCGCTCAGGAACGAGACGACGTTCGCGACGGAGTACTTGCGTCCCTATTTCGGCAGCACTCCGAGGGGAGGCGTCCCGCCCCTGCGACTCGAGGTGGGCCCCGTCGCAGGTCAGGCCTCGCCCGAGGCGTACTCGCTTGTCGTGGACCCCGTCCAGGGTGTACGTATCGTGGGCGTCTCGCCCGCCGGCGTCTTTTACGGTCTCCAGTCCCTGCGCAGCCTGCTGCCCCCGCCGTCTCCCGGCAGGGGCAGGGGCCTCGACCTGCCGGCGATACGCGTGGTGGACGCTCCCCGCTTCGGCTACCGCGGGTTCATGCTCGACGTCGCCCGCAACTTCCAAACGAAATCCGCGGTGCTGCGCACGCTCGACCTCCTCGCCCGCTACAAGCTCAACGTCTTCCACCTCCATCTCACCGAGGACGAGGGCTGGCGGCTCGAGATGCCGAGCCTCCCCGAGCTCACCGCGGTGGGCGCGCGACGCGGCCACCCGCGCGACTCGGGCCGGAATCTCCCGCCCGCGTTTGGCTCGGGCCCCGACCTCGACCGGCCATGGGGCAGCGGATTCTATTCCCGCACGGACTACGTCGAGATCCTGCGCTACGCGGCGGCGCGGCACATCGAGGTCATTCCCGAGCTCGAGATGCCGGGCCACGCGCGCGCCGCGGTCAGGGCCATGGAGGCGCGATATCGCACGACTGGGGACCAGGAGTACCTCCTCAGCGACCCAGAAGACCGCTCGGTGTATACCTCGGCTCAGGGTTACCACGACAACGTGATGAACCCGGCCCTCGAGTCGACCTACCGGTTCGTCGAGCGAGTGGTCGGCGATCTCGCGGCGATCCACCGCGAGGCGGGCGTACCCCTGCGCCACCTGCACATGGGCGGAGACGAGGTCCCGGCCGGCGTCTGGGAAGGGTCACCGGCCGTCCAGGCGTATGTGAAGGCGCACAGTCTCGGGAGCGTTGACGATCTGTGGTTCGTGTTCTACAGCCGGGTGGAGCAGATCCTCAAGGCCCACGACCTCCCGCTCGCGGGCTGGGAGGAAATCGCGGTGCGCAAGACCCGGCGCGACGGGCAGGCAGCGGTCATCCCCAATCCCGAGTTCGCCGCGCGCGGCTGGCGCGCCTACGTCTGGAACAACGTTCCGGGCGGGGGCGCCGAGGACCTCGCCTACCGCCTCGCGAATGGCGGCTATGAGGTCGTGCTGAGTCCCGTGACCAACCTCTACTTCGATCTCGCGTGGAATCCGAATCCGGAGGAGACGGGACTCGACTGGGGAGGCTACGTCGACCTCCGCAAGCCGTTCCAGTTCATCCCGTTCGACTACTACCGTAACGTCCGTGCCGACCCTTCCGTCTTCGTCGGCAAGGACCGGCTCACCGCCTACGGTCGGGCCCACGTCGTGGGGATTCAGGGAAACCTGTGGTCGGAGACGCTGGGTGCCGAGGGGCGGCTCGAGTACATGCTGCTCCCGAAGTTGTTCGGCCTCGCCGAGCGGGCGTGGGCGCCCGACCCGGACTGGGCCAGGGAACGCGACCCCGAACGGTCCGCGTCCCTCTACCGCGAGGCCTGGTCCCGCTTCGTCAACGTCGTCGGCCAGCGCGAGCTGCCCCGGCTCGATCGGGAGGTCCCGGGCGTCAACTACCGGATCCCCACCCCCGGTCTGAAGGTCGAGGGCGGGGTGGTTCAATGCAGCCTGGAGCTGCCCGGCTTCACCCTACGCTACACGACCGACGGCAGCGAGCCCACCGTGCGCAGCTCCGAGGTCCGCGGTCCGATCCCCTTCCGCGGGACCGTCCGCGTCGCCGCGTTCAACACCACGGGCCGAAAGGGCCACACCGCCCGCCTCACGGCTTCCTAGCGCCGCCCCGAGCAACGCTGACGCTGCCGGCGCGACCGCGGCGTGTGCCACACATGTGCGTGGCATCGCCCCTCGCGGCGGAGTAGCTTCTGGGCGGCATGCCATCCACCATCACCATCGACGGTCGCTCCCTCTCGATCGCGGATGTCGTGGCCGTCGCCCGCGGAGGCGCGCCGGTGGCGATCGCGCCGGGGTCCCTCGCCGCCGTGCAGGCGTCCCGCAGCACGATCGAGGCCGCCGTGGCCCGCGGGGACAGCGTGTACGGGGTCAACACCGGCTTCGGCAAGTTGGCGCACGTGCGCATCAAGCCCGAGCAGGCGCGCGACCTGCAGAAGAACCCCATGATGCTGTTGCGCGCCAACGTGCTCTTGCGCGGCACGAGCGGCGTGCGACCCGTGCTCCCCGAGCTGATCGTCGCGATGCTCAACGCCGCGCTGCATCCGCGCGTGCCGTCGCAGGGGAGCGTGGGAGCGTCGGGTGATCTCGCGCCGCTCGCGCATCTGGCGCTCGCGATGATGGGCGAAGGATCGGACGGCGCCGCGCTGGCGGGGAAACGCCTGAAGCCCATCACGCTTGAGGCGAAGGAAGGCCTCGCGTTCATCAACGGCACCCAGGCGCAAACGGGGCTCGCGGCCCTGCTGGTGCACGACGCCTGGGTGTTGTGGCGCACCGCCCATGCAGCGGCGGCGATGAGCCTCGAGGCGGTGCGGGGGACGCCCGTGCCGTTCGACGCCCGGATCCACGACGCCCGCCCCCACCCGTTCCAGCAGCGCTCGGCGGCGCTCCTGCGCGACCTCCTCGCCGACTCGGAGATCCGCGAATCACACCGCACTGGCGACCCCAGAGTCCAGGACGCCTACTCATTGCGCTGCACGCCGCAGGTGCTCGGCGCCGTGGGCGAAGGCTTGGCCTTCGCCGAACGGCTGATTGCGACCGAGCTGAACGCCGCGACCGACAATCCGCTCGTGTTCGATGGCGAGGTGCTCTCGGGGGGCAATTTCCACGGGCAGCCGATCGCCCTCGCGCTCGACGTGATCGGGATCGGGCTCGCCACGCTCGCTGGGCTGGCCGAGCGGCGGCTCGAGCGCATCGTCAACCCCGATCTCTCCTCCGGGCTGCCGGCGTTCCTGGCCCGGGACCCGGGCCTCGAGTCGGGGTTCATGTCGCCGCAGATCGCGGCCGCGGCGCTCGTGGCGGAGTGCCGCGTGCTCGCCACCCCGGCGAGCGTGCAGTCGGTGCCCACTGAGGGCAACCAGGAGGACGTGGTGCCGATGGGCATGACGGCGGCGTGGAAGGGGGAGCGGATTCTCGCGAACGCGACGCGGATCGTGGCGATCGAGCTCATGGCCGGGGCGCAGGGCCTTGAGTTCCTGAAGCCGCTCCGGCCGGGGCGCGGCGTGGTGCGCGCCCACCAGGCCGTGCGGCACGCGGTGCCGCCGCTCGACGGCGACCGGCCGTTGAGCGCCGACATCGAGAAAATCGCCGCGGGCGTGCGCGCCGGGACGTTCGACCCGGCGGGGCCAGGAGCGGGCGCATGAGTGGCGCGCGGGTGATCCGTGCGGCGCGGGGCGCGACGAAGTCGTGCCGCGGCTGGATCCAGGAGGCCGCGCTGCGGATGCTGATGAACAATCTCGATCCCGAGGTGGCCGAGCGGCCCCAGGACCTGGTCGTGTACGGCGGCACGGGCAAGGCGGCGCGCGACTGGGCGGCGTTCGACGCGATCTGCCGCACGCTCCTGACGCTGGGCGACGACGAGACGTTGCTGGTGCAGTCGGGGAAGCCAGTCGGCGTCTTCGCGACGCATCCCGAGGCGCCGCGCGTCTTGATCGCCAACGCGAACCTGGTCCCGCGCTGGGCGACGTGGGAGGTGTTCCGCGAGCTCGAGCGCCAGGGGCTGACCATGTACGGCCAGATGACCGCGGGATCGTGGATCTACATCGGCACGCAAGGCATCCTGCAGGGGACGTACGAAACGTTCGGCGCCGTGGCGCGCCAGCACTTCGCTGGATCGCTCGCCAAGCGGATCGTCCTCACGGGGGGGCTCGGCGGGATGGGGGGCGCGCAGCCACTCGCCGCCACGATGAATGAAGGAGTGTGCCTCGCGGTGGACGTGGACCCGGCGCGCGTGGCACGCCGCCTCGCCAACCGCTACCTGGATCGCTCGACCGCATCGCTCGAGGAGGCGCTCGGCTGGGCGGAGGAGGCGAAGCGCGCAGGGCAGGCCCTGTCGATCGGGTTGATCGGCAACTGCGCCGAAGTCCTCCCCCAGATCGTCGAGCGCGGCTTCGTCCCCGACGTCTTGACTGACCAGACCTCGGCCCACGATCCCCTGAACGGCTACATCCCCGCCGGGCTCACGCTCGAGGCCGCGGCGGCGCTGCGGCGACGCGCCCCCGAGGAGTACGTGAGGCGCGCGCGCGCGAGCATCGCGACCCACGTCGCGGCGATGCTCGCGCTCAAGCGGCGCGGCGCGGTGACGTTCGACTACGGCAACAACATCCGCGCCGAGGCGAAAGACGCCGGTGTCACGGACGCGTTCGAGATCCCGGGGTTCGTCGCCGCCTACCTGCGGCCGCTCTTCTGCGAGGGCCGGGGGCCGTTCCGGTGGGTGGCGCTCTCGGGGGAGGCGAAGGACCTGCACCGCACCGATCGGCTCGTGCTCGAGCTGTTCCCCGACGCGGAGCACCTGCGCCGCTGGATCGAGCTGGCCCAGACGCGGGTCGCGTTTCAGGGGCTCCCGGCCCGGATCTGCTGGTTGGGCCAGGGCGAGCGTGCCCGGTTCGGCTGCGCCCTGAACGACCTCGTGAAGCGGGGGGAGCTCGCCGCCCCGATCGTGATCGGGCGCGATCATCTCGACACGGGCTCCGTGGCGTCGCCGTTCCGGGAGACCGAGGCGATGCAGGACGGCTCGGACGCGATCGCCGACTGGCCCATCCTCAATGCGCTGCTCAACACGGCGTCGGGTGCGGCGTGGGTGTCGTTCCACCACGGCGGTGGGGTGGGGATCGGCAACTCGTTGCATGCGGGCCAGGTGAGCGTGGCCGATGGCTCCGCCGCGTCCGGGCGCCGGCTCGAGCGCGTGCTCACGAACGATCCGGGGATCGGCGTGGCGCGCCACGCCGATGCCGGCTATCCCGAGGCGATCGCCGCTGCCGAGCGCCACGGGATTCGCCTCCCGATGCGCGAGGCGGGGACCTGAGCACCCTGCTCGTCGGTGCGCGCCAGGTAGTGACCTGCCGCGGCCCGGCGCGGGCGCGCCGCGGGCGCGAGCTTGCGGAGGTGGAGGTGCTGAAGGACGCCGCCGTGCTGATCGAGGACGGCCGGATCCGGGCGGTCGCGCCCTATGCCAAGCTCCGGGACGCGCACGCCGGGGCAGTGGCCGAGGAAGTGCGCGGCGTGCTCTTCCCCGGTTTCGTGGACTGTCATACCCATGCCGTGTTCGGGGCCCCGCGGCTTGAGGACCACGAACGCCGCGCGCTGGGGGAGGACTATCGCACCATCGCCGAGCGGGGCGGGGGGATCCTCCAGTCGGTGAGGGATGCCCGCGCCCGCGCGGAGGAGGAGCTCGTCAAACTCACCCGCGCCCGCGTCGCGACGCTGCTCGCGCATGGCGCCACGACCATCGAGGTGAAGTCGGGCTACGGCCTCGATCCCGCCACCGAGCTGAAGCTGTTGCGCGTGATCCGCGCGACCGCGGCGTCGGAGCCCGCGGCGCTCGTGCCCACGTTCCTCGGCGCGCACGAGGTGCCGCCGGAGTTCCGCACGCGGCGCGCCGACTATGTGCGCCTCTTGTGTGACGACCTGATCCCCACCGTCGCGCGCGAGCACTTGGCGGTAGCCTGCGACGTGTTCTGCGAGCCGGGCGTGTTCGATGTCGCGGAGGCACGCGCCATCTTGGGCGCGGCCCGAGCCCACGGCCTGGGGCTCAAGCTGCACGCGGACGAATTCGCGGGCTCGGGCGGCGCGGAACTCGCTGCGGAGCTGGGCGCGCTGTCCGCCGACCACCTCGCGGCTATTTCCGACGCCGGGATTCGCGCGCTCGCCGCGAGCGATACGGTCGCTGTCCTCCTGCCCGCCACGATGGTCTTCCTCGGCAGCCGGCGGCAAGCGCCGGCGCGGCGCCTGGTGGAGGCTGGGGCGGCCGTCGCGCTCGCCACGGACTTCAACCCCGGCTCGTCGCCCACCGCGAGCCTGCCGCTCGTGATGGTGCTGGGCGTGTCGCAACTCGGCTTGCGGCATGCTGAAGTCCTGACCGGCGTGACCGTGAACGCCGCCGCCGCGCTGGGACTTGCAGCCGATCGGGGTCAGCTCGCGCCGGGATTTCGTGCCGACCTGGTCTCGTGCGACGTGTCAGATTGGCGGGAAGTCGCGTACTGGATGGGCGCGAACCTCGTAACCGCCGTCTGGACAGGCGGTTCCGCTTGTCCCCTCTGGCCAGCGCCCATATCTTTAGAGCCCCATGTCCAAGCATGAGAAGCAGAAGGACAAGGCCAAGAGCCTTGAGGCCCGGGACCCCAAGGGGGCGGCCGAGGCGTGGCTTCAGGTTCTCAAGGACCAGGACGAAGAGGGGGACCCGAACCCCGATCTCTCGATCTACAACCGTATCGGCGACCTGTACCTCAAGCTCAAGGACCCGCATCAGGCCGCCGACTACTACGACAAAGCGGTCGACAAGTACGCCGAGCTCGGCTTTCACAACAACGCCATCGCGATGTGCAACAAGGTGCTCCGCAACGCCCCCGGGCGGCAGAACACCTATTTGAAGCTTGCCAAGCTATACGCCGCGAAGGGGTTCATGGGTGAGGCGAAGCAGAACTTCCTCGAATTCGCCGAACGGATGCAGAAGGCCGGGAAGATCCAGCAGGCATTCGCAGCGTTGAAGGAGCTGGCCGAGATCTCGGCTGAGAGTGCGCACCTGCGGGAGTTGCTCGAGGAGCACCTGCGGATGTACGGCGCTCCGGACCGTCGCTCGGCGAGCAGCGCCGGGCCGGCGGACCCCGCCAAGGAGGATCTCACGAAATCGGGGAGGCACAAGACGTCGAGCCTCGTGTTCCTCGATGTCGATGAGCCGCCGGTCTCGAAGCAGACGGGGCCGGTGCGGGTCACGCCACCGCCACGACCCGCGCCACCCCCCGCACCGGCGCCCGCGCTCGACGCCGCGGAGCCGGTGGACGGGTTGATCGGGACGCCGGAGCCCGAGCCCGACACGTCACTCGCCGTCGAGTCGACGAGCCTGGCCGAGGAGGAGGAGTCCCCAACCGCCGGGCCTCCGTCGGGCACGCTCGAGGGGTTCGAGACGACGCGCGTGGAGTTCGGGGACGTGAGCCTCGATGCCGCGAGCGTCCCGTCGCTCCGCGAGGACGTGACCGCGGACGACGTGGGGCCGATAGCGGAGCTCGAGCCGACCGTGACGGAGGAGGCGAGCGCCGCCGAGGCCGACACGGCACCCGAGCCGTTGCTCGACACCGATCTCGGGCTCGGCGCCGCGCCGCCCGCGCGCCGTGCGCCCTTCGCCCCGACCCGGCCCGCCGCGCCCGCCGCGCCTGCGCGCCCGGGGGTCGACGAGCCCCGCCCGGGCGGCGGCAGTCGGCCGCCGCTCCCCAAGTTCGAGCCGCGCCGCCCCGAGCCCGCGAAAGTCGCTCGAGCTCGAGGCCGATTTCACGCCCGCGGCCGAGATCGAGATCGACAGGAACGCGCGGGCCGCGCCGGGCCGGCGCCGGGCGGCGATCGATCTCGGGCTCGATGGCGTGGTGAACGCGGACGATGCGGGCGACGCGCTCATGTTCGCGAAGATCGAGGAGTCGCGGGACCTCACCCCGATCGAGGACCTCGAGGCCCGCGTTGCCGACGATCCCGATGATCCCGAGGCGCACCAGCGGTTGGGTGAGGCGCTGGTCGAGACCGGTGAGCGCGCGCGTGGCATCGAGGAGCTCGACCTCGCCACCACCGGGTTCGAGAACCGCGGCAACCTCGTCCATGCGCGCGACCTGGTGGACGAGATCCTGCGGCTCGATCCCAACAGCGTGCGGCACCGGCAGAAACACGTGGAGTTCGCGTTCAAGTCGGGCGACAAGGCGAGGCTGATCGACGCCTACCTGGAGCTCGCCGACACCTTGCTGCGCAGCGACCTGCCCGACAAGGCCCGAGCCGTGTATCAGCGCGTCGCCGAGCACGACCCCGGGAACGCCCGCGCCGCCGCGGCGCTCTCGATGTTCACCCCGGTCGCGGCGCCGCCGCCTGACCCGAAGGCCAAGGGCAAACCGGCGCTGCGGGATGCGGAAGGGAAGACCGCTCCCCGGGACGCGAAGATGAAGGTGCGCCAGGACGCGGCAGACGCCGGGGACTTCGTCGACTTGAGCGCCATGATGCTCGAGGAGCAGCCGCCCGCGCGGGACACCCGCATGAAGGTGGCCGACGAGGAGCCCACGGGCGACGAGGAGCAGGATTTTCAGGGCATGCTCGCCCGCTTCAAGCAGGGGATCGACGAGAACATCGACGAAGCTGACTTCCAGGCCCACTACGATCTCGGCGTGGCGTTCAAGGAGATGGGCCTGCTCGATGAGGCCATCGGCGAGCTCCAGAAGGCATTGCGGGCGCCCGAAGGGAGGCTCCGCAGCTCGGAGGCGTTGGGCGTGTGCTTCGTGGAGAAGGGTGCCCACGTGGTGGCGGAGTCGATCCTGCGGCGTGCGCTCGAGCTGCCCGCCTCGGGCGACCAGGAACGGCTCGGCATCCTCTACTGGCTCGGCCGGGCGCTCGAGGAGCAGGGCAAGCGGGCCGAGGCGCGGGAGTTGTACGGGCGCGTGTTCGCGGTGGATGTCCGCTTCCTGGACGTCGGCGCGCGCAGCAAAGCCCTCGCGAAGGCGAAGTGACGTGAGCCAACAGATCGCCCGGGCTTCGCTCTCCGACGTACAGCAGCCCGTGGCGGAGGAGCTCGAGCAGGTCGCCCTCGAGCTACGGCGCATCATCGCGGCGGACTTCCCAATCGCGGCCGAGGTGAACGCGCACCTCTTACGCATGAAGGGCAAGCTGTTCCGACCGACCCTGATGCTACTCGCCCACCAGGCCGCCGGCGCGGCGGATCCGCGAGTCGTGACGCTCGCCGCCGTCGTGGAGCTGATCCACCTCGCCACGCTCGTGCACGACGATTCGGTGGATCATTCGGCGTTGCGCCGCGGCATGCCGACGATCAACGCACTGTTCTCGCACCAGGTCGCGGTGATCATGGGGGACTACCTCTACTCCCGGGCGATCATCGAGCTCGTGCGCCTCGCGGACTTGGAGCCGCTTCGCGTGCTCGCCCGCGTCACGAACGAGATGACGATCGGCGAGATGCGCCAGCTCGAAGCCCACGACAAGCTCTCCTACGGAGAGGCGCAGTATGACGAGCTCATCCGGGCGAAGACCGCGTCGCTCTTGTCGGGCGCGTGCGAAGTCGGCGCGCTCGAAGCCCCGCTCGCCCAGCGCGAGGCGCTGGCGCGCTTCGGCATGCGGCTCGGCATGGCGTTTCAGATTGTGGACGACCTGCTCGACTACACCGCCGCGGAGGCGGTCACCGGGAAGCCGTCAGGCCTCGACCTGAAGGAGCACAAGGTGACGTTGCCGTTGATCGCGGCCCTGGGCGCCATGGGGCCGGCGGACCGTCGCACGGTCGCCGAGCTGATGGCGACGCCCGAGCCGTCCGATGAGCTGGTCGCGGGGGTGATCGAGCGGGTGCGTGCCGCGGGCGGCACAGCATTGCCTACGCCGTGGAGCGGCCGAGCTAAGCCGTGGCGCAGGGTCCGCGCCGGCCGCTATTTTACGTGGGAGTGCTCGCTACCGGCTTCGTGCTGGGCGGCTTCTGCCATTCGCTGTTACGACGGTTCCTGCCACAGGGACCGGCGAAAGAGATCTTCACCTGGGCCGTGACCCCGACCCTTGGGCCGGTGCACATGGACCTTCTGGTCGTGTCGATCACGCTCGGCCCGATCGGATTCGACGTATCGCTGCTCGCCCTCGTGGGCGTGGCGATCGCGTACTACGTCGCCCGATCGATCTTCTGAGGAAGGACGCATATGTTCGGGGATCTGTCGTTCAGCCACATCTTGATCCTGCTGTTCGTGCTGGTGCTCGTCTTCGGGGCGAAGCGGATTCCCGAGATCGGCTCGTCCTTGGGGCAGGGCATCAAGGAGTTCAAGCGGAGCTTAAAGGACGCGACCAGCGACGACCCGCCAATCGCGCCGCCGCGCGGCACCGCGCCGCCGGCCGCGTCGGGTTCGGTCCCCACGGGTGGGGATCCGAAGCGCTTGAGCGACTAGCTCTCGCGCGCGGCCGCCGCGGGCCGGAAGATCTCGTTGCGGCGGTCCACGATCGTCGCCTGCGCGCGCAAGGCGGCGAGATACTGCTGGATGCGCGCCTGCTCGATCGGCCGGACGAGCGTTTCCCGCTGCTGGGCCTTCTGCTTCACCCAGGCGGCCGAATCGGCTGGCGTGCGGGTGATGCCCTGCAACACAAAGAATCCCGTCTCCCCCGCGATCACGGGACTCTTCTCCCCGGGCCGGAGGCCAAAGGCGGCGCCGAGCACGACGGGGTTGCGGCTCAGCTCGGGTCCCGGGTTGAGCCGCGTGAACGGCCCGGTCGTCTCGACCCGTAGTCCTTTCGTCCGACCGGCGGCGACGAGATCGGTCGCGCTGCGCAACTCACTGGCCTGCTGCTCCGCCCACTGACGCGCCACCGCCAGCTTCTTCTCGCGCCGGCCGGCGTCGAGCACGCGGGCGCGGACCTCGGCGAGCGGCGGGACGCCCGCCGCCTCGAGCGAGTCGAGACGGAAGACGTAACTCGCGCGCTCCGCGTCGACCACCGGGCCCGTCTCACCGGGGCGCGCGTCGAACGCCCAGACGCTCACGTCGGGCACGGCGCCCTCGGGGAGGGCGAGCCGCGTCCCCTGTACCAGCTTGGGCGCGTGCGCGAGCGGGAGGTGCAGCCGCCGGGCGGCGCTGTCGAGCCGGGCGCCGTCGGTCTGGTCCGCCGCGAGCTTGTCGAGCGTATCCGTCTTCGCGTCCACCGTGTCGAGGTGCTTGCCCTGCAGCTTGATCGGGATCAAGATGTGGCGCACGTGGACCGAGTCGCCCTTGGCCCGGTCGATGCGGATCAGATGATACCCGAAGGCGGACGCCACCGCCTGCGACAGCGTGCCGACGGGGAGCGTGCGCAGGCCCGCAAGAAACCGGGGATCGAACCCGGGCTCGTTCCGTTTCACCCACCCCAGATCGCCGCCCCGGGCGGCGCTCCCCGAGTCCGCCGACTCCTTCTTCGCCACGTCCTCGAACTTCGCCTTCCCGCTCGCGATCTCGGCGCGCACCGCGCGCGCCCGGGCGAGGGCCGCCGCGGAGTCGGCGGCGTCGGGTACGCGGGACACACGGACGTAGCTCAGCCAGGCCGCGGCCGGCCGCTTGAAATCGTCCCGGTGCGCCTGGTACGAGCGCTCGAGCTCGGCGTCGGACACGGGGGCGAGGGAGTCCGGGATGTCCTCGGGCCGGATGGCGAGCAGGGCGACGGTCACCGACTCGTGCTGGTCGCGCCAGATGCGCCACAGCCTCGCGTCCGACATGTAGAGATCCGCCGTCAAGTACTCCTGGAGCTTGCGCTGCGGCAGATAGGCGCGGTACAGCTGCTCGATCTGCGTCGAGAACTCGGGCCCCGCGCTCGAGAGATAGCGCTGCCACTTGGTGATATCGAACTGGCTGTTCGTCTGGAAGGTGGGATCCTGCACCACCTGCTGCAGGATCTGCGGCGGCGGCCCGCTCCGCGCCGCCTCGATGATCTCCTGATCTGAGACCGTGATGCCCAGGCGGCGATAGGCGCGCTCGAGCAGCTTGTCCTGGATCACCTGATCGGCCACCTGCTTTTGCAGCTGCTGTTCGTCTTCCCGGGTGAGGCGGCCCAGGCCCTGCTGGCGCCGGTACTGCTCCATGGCGGCCTGGTAGCGTTGCTGGAACTCGGGCGTCCGCACGACTTCGCCATCCACTTTCAGGACGACGTCCCGGCCGCCGCCGACGATGTCGGAGACCTGCCCGTAGGCCATCCAGCCGATGAACGTGATCGCGACGACAAAGAAGACGGGCTTCGTGATGGCGCGCATTGAGCGCATCATGGGACGCGGTGCTCCCGGCTACGGGGGGGAAGGGGCATAAGTCTAAAAACGACAACACGAAAACTCAAGCGACGGGGCGCGAGTCAGATTGACAGCACGGCCGAGCGAACACTATCTTCGACCAATTCCTCCAACGACTTAGGCCGTGACCTACACCAGCGAAATCGAAAAGCTCGAACGCCGCTGGAGCGAGAACCCGAAGGGGCGAAACTTCGCCCCCTTGGCCGATGCCTATCGCAAAGCAGGAGAACTAGATAGGGCGATCGAGCTGTGCACCGCTGGCCTGGAGCGCCACCCCGACTACGTCAGCGCCCACATCGTCTTCGGGCGCTGTCTAATAGATCAGAAGAACGACGCCGGTGCGGCCGACGTGTTCCGCAAGGTGATGGCCCTGGATCCCGAGAACGTGCTGGCGCTCAAGATCCTGGGCGAGATCGCGCTGCGCGGCGCCCGCTACGACGAGGCGGTCGAGTGGCTGACGCGGCTGTTGGCGGCCGATCCAATGAACGGGGAAGCGGCGGAGGTGCTGAGCCGGGCGAAGGCCAAGGCCGTGCAGCAGGCGGCGTCGGCACCCGCTGCGCGCGCCAGCGCCGCGGAGCCCGTCGTCCAGTTCGTGCCCGAGCCCGCGCCCGCGCGCCCGGCGAGCGCACCGTCCACGGTGCGGACTGCTGCTCCCGCGGCCGGTCCTGCGGGGCGGGCCACGGCGCCAGCGCCGCCGCGGTCCCCCGCGCCACCCGCGCCACCCGCGCCGCCCCTCCCTCCAGCAGCGGCGCGGCTCGCCGCCCAGGCCGACTTCACCGTGGAGCACCTGTCCGATCGTCCGGCCCCGCCTGCCCCGACCGCGCCGAGTGCGCTCCCCGAGATCGAAGCGTTCGACGGCGCAGTCGATTTTAACGCCGTCGCGCACGATGCCGCGAGAGCGGAGGGACTCGAGGTTCAAGAAGAGGTGGAGCTCAAGCCCCAGGATCTCGTGGTCGAGGGCTTGGCGCACACCCAATATGAGGCCGGGATGTTCGCGCAGGCGCCCGCGGGCCCGGAGCCCGAGGACGAGCTGTCCACCATCGAGCTGCCGCTCATCATGCCGGACGATGTGGCGGAGGTGACGGCCCCAGCGACCCGGCCCGAGCCGGCGGTGCCGGCGGTGCCGGCGTGGTCGGCCCC
>WNFF01003022.1_pt1 | contig 13773 bp, 15 predicted proteins | sample 5400441 | NCBI WGS metagenome assembly WNFF01 (sample SAMN13153345, study PRJNA577476) | soil metagenome | isolation source: 120 cm saprolite under Douglas fir tree site 2 hole 3 replicate 1 | place: USA:California | collected 2015-04-18 | reverse complement strand
TGACCGACTCGGTCAGGTCCTTCCAGGTGCCGGAGACTCCCGGTACGTAGGCCTGACCGCCGAGCTTGCCCTCGGTGCCGACCTCGCGGGCCACCCGGGTCACCTCGGAGGTGAACAGGTCGAGCTGGTCTGCCATCCCGTTGAAGACAGTGGCGATCTCGTCCATCAGCGGGTCGCCCGCCTTAGCCAGGCGGGTACTGAAGTCGCCGCCTCGTACCGCCGTCAGGCCCGCGAGCAGCTGCTCAAGTCCTGACTTGTCAAGCCGCGGACCGGACTGGACCATATCAGTCACTAGGCGCTCCCATCAGCTGCGCCGACGGGCCGCGACGCGCGTTCGGCACCGTCGTGCGTTCTATACCGATGGTAGTCCGGAAGTAATTATCATGGGCTGAACTGACTTCTTGCCAGCGCCAGGGCTGGGAAAGCCCCGCCCGGTATGCCCGGGAAGCAGGTGACGCTAGGGAGGCGGCTGATCGTGGCGGGCAGCGATGACGACATGCTGCGGCTGACGGCCGTCATTGACCACCAGCGCCGTGAGCTCGACCGCATCCGCGCCGCCGCCGCCGAAGAGTCCGTCGTCGCGATGGCCTGGGGCGCCCTGATGGAGCGGCTCGGCTTGTCCTTGGCCGAAGCCGCCGGCCAGCTGACCGAGCTGTCCGCGGCGACCGGGATTCCGCTGGCCGAGATGGCGGCCGCGGTCCTGTCCGGCGCCCTCGCTGATTCCGGCGCGCCTGAAGCCGGTGGTTCCAGTGATGTTGCCGCGTCTGGAGGTGTCCGTGTGGCCACGGTCGCGGCCCAGCCCAGGAGCGACACCCAGTCCAGGAGCCCCAGCCTTTCCAGGTCGCGGTCGCTACTGGCGGAGACGGCGGCCGAGCTGGCCGCCGACGGCGGCGAGCTGGTCAGCACCCTGGCCGCGCAGGTGATGGACCCGCTCGGCGCGGTCGCGGTGGTGCTCTGGCTGCTGGAGGCGGACGGGACGCTCACGCTGCTCGGCGAGCAGGGCCTGTCCCGCAGCGAGGCCAGTCGCTGGCGTCATCTCCCGCCGCAGCTGGACTGCCCGGCTCAGCGGGTCGCCCACGGCTCGGCTGACCTGTGGTGGAACGCTGGCCGCCAGGAAGCTGACTGCGCGCCGGTGATCGGGCGGCCCGACGGCGCCCGGACGGTCCTCGCGCTGCGTGAACGCAGCGGTGAGCTGCTCGGCGTGATGGAGGTCAGCTGGCCGGGGCCGCTTGCGATCTTTGCCGCCGAGGTCCGCCAGCGCCTGTCCTCACTGGCGGCCGGCTGCGCGCGGGTGATCGCCACCCGTTTGGCGCACGGCGACCTGGCCGCCGCGCAGCCCAAGGCGGCGGTCTATACCCTGCTCGACAGCCTGGCCGAGTCAGTGCTCGTGGTCCGGGCCATCAGGGACGACGGCGGGCAGCTGGCCGACTTCAGCATCGAGCACGTCAGCCCGGCTTTCCGCGACCCGGCCGGCCGGACGGAGATCGACCTGACCCGGCTCGCCTTGCTCGAGGCCTACCCGGCCAGCGTCACTGGCTCGGGGTTGTTCGCCCGGGCCAGCCAGGTCCTGGCGGACGGCGTGCCCCAGCATGTTCCTGGGCCGCTCGGTGACTCGCTAGCCAGCGGGCTGCCCATGAGCGAGACCGAAGCCGAGGAACCCTCACTGGCCGACCTGCGGGTGGCCAGGTTCTACGATGGCGTGATCTTCACCTGGCACCGCGACCGGTCGGCCGACCGGTCGGCCGACCGGCTGAACGCGGTGCTGGACCACGCGCAACGACTCGGCCGTCTTGGCGGCTGGGAGGAGAACCTCGTCACCGGGGCCGTGCGCTGGACCGACTCGGCGTTCGGCCTGTTCGGCCTGACGCCGCGCCCGGGGGCGGAGATACCGCTGGCCGATCTGCCCAGCTACGTGATAGCGGCCGACAAGCCGGTGGTGAAGCGCTTCCGGCAGCGCCTGCCCGAGCAGCGGGACGCGCTGACCGCGACCTTCCGTGTCGTCCACCCCGACGACAGGAGTATCCGCCAGATTCGCGTCTTCGCCGAGCCGGTCGTCGACGCGGCCGGCACCGTGGTGGCGTTGCGCGGGGCCTTCCAGGACATCTCGGCGCACTACCACACGCAGGTCGCACTGGCCGCCACCCGCGATCAGCTCGCCGACAGCGAACAGCGCGTGGCGGAGGAGCACCTGCTGGCGCTGCGGCTGCAGCAGGCCATCATGCCGCCGGACGAGCAGCCGGTGGAGGCGGCCGGGATCGACGTCGCGGTCCGCTACCGGCCGGTCGGCCCGGGCCACCTCGTCGGCGGCGACTGGTACGACACGCTGCTGCTGCCGGGCAAGGACGTGCTGCTGGTCGTCGGCGACGTGGCCGGGCACGGCATCGACGCGGTGACCGGGATGGTCGCGGCCCGCTACTCGCTGCGCGGTCTGGCCATCACCGGGGCGGGCCCGGCCGAACTGCTCCGCATGCTAAACGGGGTCATGTGCGATCTCACCTCGGGCGTGGTCGGCACCGTGGTGTGCGGGCTCTATAACCCCGACACCAACGTGCTGCGCTGGGCCCGCGCCGGGCACCTGCCGCCGGTGCTGGTCAGCGGCGGGGCCGCCCGCGAGCTCCCGCTGCCCGGCGGAGTGCTCCTCGGCATGGACCCGGACGCCACCTACGAGGAGGCCACCCAGTCGCTGCAGCCAGGCGACACCTTGCTGCTGTTCACCGACGGCCTGATCGAGCGGCGTGGCGAATCCATAGTCGACGTGCTCGGCGAGTTCGTCACCGTGGCCGCCGGGCCAGACGGACCGGACGGACCTGAGCCGACCGCCGCCGCTCAGGCCGACCGGATCCTCGCCAGCGCGGTCTCCGACACCGACGACGACGCCTGCCTGGTGGCGGTCCGCATCCGCTAGCCGCATTCCCTGGACGGCCTGCGATGTTTGATCGCGCCGCGCGCAGCAAGTTAAGAGGTGTGAACGGCAGAGCTACCCAAAGAAAGGGAACCAATGGCGCCAGCCGGACGCCGGACGTGGTCGTGTTCGGCCAGATCGCCCGCGACCTGGTGCTCGTCGTCGACACTGTGCCTGGCGCGAGCCAGTCGGCCGACATATACCAGCGCCGGGAACTGCTCGGTGGCAAAGGCGCCAACCAGGCCGTGGCCCTGGCCCAGCTCGGCATGCGCCCCGCGCTGGCGGGCGTGGTCGGCGAGGACCAGATCGCCCAGCGCCTGCTGACCCAGGCGCGGCACGACCGGGTGGACGTGTCGGCGGTGGTACGCCGCCCTGGCGTCCGCACCGCGCTCATCGTGGACATCGTCGACGGCACCGGGCGGTGGCGCTACCTGGAGGACATCCCGGCCGAGATGCTGCTCACCAAGGGCGTGCAGGACCAGCTCACCCTGCTGGCCGAAGGACTGGCCGAGAGCAGCCGATAACAGCCGTCCCCGGTCTGGTGCGGGCCCGGGGTCCGGGGAGAGGTTCCAGGCGTCCGGGTCCGCACGCCCCGCCCACCTGTCCACGGCGGGAGCGGTCAAACGTCGTGGACGGCCTCAGTCCCGGTTGCGGCCGCCCAGGACGTCCCTGATCCGGTCGGCGGCCCCCGCGATGGGCGCGGCCACCTTCAGCACCTCGGGCGTGCACGGCATGTTCGGGTGCGGGCGGGTCGGCGCGAGCCTTTTGCCCTGCTCGAGCTGGGCGCCCAGGTCATCGAGTTCCTGCTCGCTGAGCGCGAGCCGGGCCCACGGCCACACCTCGGTCTCCTCGAAGTCGATGTGCGCGCGCCCGATCGCGATGAACTGCCGCAGCCGGGCGCCGAACTCCTGATGGCCGGGCCCGTGCTTTTCCAGCAGGTCGAGCACGTGCTTGGCCTCCTGTTCCTGGCTGACCGCCTCGTCCGCAAGCCGGGCGCCGTTCTGAACGCGCCGGCGCACCAGGGGCCAGAAGTACTGCTCTTCGACGGCCTCGTGCCCGGATTCCGCGATCACGAGCTGCTCGACCAGCGCCGCGTCGGCCGGGGCGGCCTCGAGCGCGGACAGCAGCTGCCTGACCTCGTCGTGGTCGCGCCGAAGCAGCTCGATAGCGTCAGTCATCGGTCTCAAGTCCTCAGTCCTCCGCGTCCCGCCGCGGACGTCAGGAAGCTTCCCCGCGGCCGCCCGGCGAAACGGCCGCGGACAACCGGGGGCCCGGGAAGCGCGCGCTTCCCGGGCCCCGGCTAGGAAACCTGCGGGGGGGATACAGGCTCCTACTCTAATTCTTACGCCGCTTGGGCGGTGACGCGGTCATAAACCGCCAGGGTTTCTTCCGCGATCCGGTCCCAGGAGTACCGGGACCGCACCCGATCGGCCGCCGCGACCCCGTACGCCTCGATCAGCATTGGGTGCGCGAGCAGCTGCCGGATCCGCTGGGCCAGCAGCGCCGGCCGGCCTGGCGGGATGATGATGCCGGTCGTCCCGTCCAGCACGGCGTCCATGTGACCGCCGACCGGGGGTGCGATGACGGGGGTGCCGCACGCCATGGCCTGCAGCGACGTGGTGCCGGCCGGCTCGTACTGGCAAGTGCTGACCACCAGGTCAGCGGACCGGAGCAGGGCCGGCCAGCAGGCGTAGTCCACCTTGCCGGTGAAGATCACGCGATCGGTGATGCCCAGCGAGGCCGCGAACTTGGCCAGCTTGACGTACGCCTCGTCGCGAGGCAGGTCGGCCTCGGCCGGGCCGCCGACGACCAGCAGCTCCGCGCCGGGCACCCGGGTCAGCGCCCGCAGCAGGGTCTCGAGCGGCTGACGTTGGGTCAGGTCGGCGGCGGTGAGCAGCCTCGGCCGGCCGTTCCGCTGGGCCGACACGCCCTCCGGGGTGAACAGGTCGGTGTCGACGCCCCAGGGCACGACCCGGATCGAGGACCGGTGCACGCCCAGCCGGGCCAGGTCGGCCATCTCGGCGGAGTTGGTCGCGACCACCGCGCTCGCGCTGCGGCCGATGGCGGGCTCGAGCCTGATCCGCGCCGCGGACACGCCGTCCGCCTTTACCCCGTCGCGCCGGTCGGCGACCCTGCGTTCGGTGACGCCGAGCGAGTGGAACTCCTGCACGACCGGGATGGCGAGGTCGCGCGCGGCGGCCAGCGCGGCCAGGCCACTGGTCCAGCGCAGCGCGTGCACCACGTCGGGGCGCTCGCGGTGCCAGTGGCTGCGCAGCGGGCCGCTGAAGGCGGGCACCCGCTCGAGCAGGCCGGCGTCGTCCATTTTCCCCGGCTCGTCGCTCGCCGTGGTTTCGGGGTTTTTGGGTTCCGGGCGGGCGTCGATGTGCTCGACCCGGACGCCATCGTGAAGTTCGGCCTGGTCGGGTAGGTCGGGCAGGTTCTTCTGGGCGTAGACGGTCACCTGGTGACCCTGCCCGGCAAGCTTGCGGGTGAGCTCGCTGAGTCCGATGTCATCGCGGTCAGGGCCTGAGCCTGCGCGGGGGCGCAGCGGCGTTGCGTTCTGGGCTACAAGAGCGATCTTCACTGGGGCCTCCCTCGCTACGAACCTCGATCACGGTGCTCGCTAGCGAGAGACGGAAAAGTGGTGCCCGATCTGCGCGCTCCGCGAAACACCATGTCGCGTTGAGCGTGCCTGCGTCGTAGGCACCACTAAGGAAGAGAATATCCCATACCGCGGGTTCGCAAACCACCAAAGGCCGGCTGGATTAGCCGGCCCGCCGGCCGGACGCGGGTTTCCGCAGGTCTTCGCGGTTCAGCCCGCGGCGGCATCCGCGACGCTATCGAAGACGGGGATCAGCCGGTCGGCGGTGGTCAGCCGGAGGATCTTGGCCACCGCGGCCTGCGGGGACACTAGGGCGAGGACGCCGCCCTGCCGGTCGAGCGAGCGGTTCACCCGCAGCAGCGCGTGCAGCGCGGAAGAGTCCATGAAGCGCAGACCGGACAGGTCAATGATCAGTGTGCGCGGCTGTTGCGACACCTCTTCATCGAGCAGGCGGCGCAACTCATCCGTATTCGTCACGTCGGCTTCACCAGCGATCTCCACCAACGTGTAGGGTTCGCCGGCGGACTCCCGGGCCGTCACAGAGACCGTCAGCAGATCCACGAACTTGTTGTACCACAAGGCGGATGGCAGCGGGATACTCCGAACAGGTCACAGCCGGGTCAGTGACCTGCGTCGGCGCGCGGCAAGGTCATGTGCAGCCGGATCGTGGTGCCGGTCTCGTCCGAATGCATTTCGACCTGGTCACAGACCTGGTTGACGATCCAGAGCCCGTGCCCGCCCAGGGCGTCCAGGGACGGCTGGCGGCGCCCCGCCAGCGGATCGGTGATGATGCCCTCGTCGTGGATCTGGCAGATTATTTCCTGCGTGTCGTACCAGATCTTCAGGCTGCCCGGTGATTTGGCGTGCTTGACCGTGTTGGCCGCTACCTCGCTGACCGCCAGCGTGAGGTCGATGGCGCGGGCTTCGGTCAGCCCGGCCTGGATCGCGTACCGGTGCACGACGGCGCGGATCGCGGCCAGGTCAGTGGTGTAGGTGTACGACATGGGATCGTCGGGGTCCGTAGGAGGCAGCGGGGGGAAAGGTCCGTCGCCGTCCGGCCGGGGAACCGGCTGACGGGTGAACGCTTCTTGTCCCGCTGGTACGCGCCGCGCGGTCTTGCCATCCCAGGCCATCAGCAGACACGATACACCGGCGCCGGAAACGGTCCGCCAGGATGGGCCTTGTGTCACGGAATGCCGAATCCGCCGTATTTAGAGCCCGCCGTCCACGTGTATCCGTCGCGCACGGGGTAGACGTAGGAACGTCCCGAGTCCGCAGCTCTTCGGAAAGGTAGGAGCTGCCTGTCTTTCGGAGGTAAAAATGCGAGTCGGAGGGCTCGTCTTGCTGATATGGCTGGTCATCGGAGCGATTGCGGCCGGCCAGCGCGGATATTACGGTTCGTCGTCGACCACCTGCGCCCATGGGGGCACGATCATCGCCACGATCGCGGCAGGCCCGCTCAACTACGTGGGCGTGAACCCCAAGGTTTCGTGCCATTTGCCCTCCCCGAGCAGCTGAGCCCCGGGCGCGACAATCCCGGGGAGAAGCGAAGCAAGCGGCTCAAGATTCAGGTTGAGGTCCCCTTTCAGTTTTAACGGCCAGTGAATGCGACGCGGTGTCGCGGCGTGAGCGCCCTGCGAGGTATGTATGTGCGAGCGCATGCTGGCTCGAGAGAATTTATTTCTGCCGAACGGGCCGTGGTGCCAGCCCCGCGCGACCTTACTGGAGTCATCGGCACTGGAGTCATCGGCGGGCCATGCCGGTATTCGGCAACGCCAGGTATCCCCGCGGCCGCTGCATCGGCCACGGGGATGTGCCTCGGGACAGGGCGTCGGTCCTGCCGTACCGGTTCGCACGGCCGAGCGGCTACCCGGGGCTCCGTCAGCTAAACAATCAGGTCAGTGTCGGTGAGATCACAGCTGGCGCCTTGCGGGTCGGCGACGGCGCGCGAGGGGGAACGCGAACCACAGCCCGCTGAACACGCAGAAGACGAAGACGGTGATCAACGCCGCAGCTAGACCCCCGGCGACGTAACCGGTCACCAGCAGGACCGCGGCCGAGACGGCCAGGCCGACAGCGGCCAGACCGAGGATCGCCATCACGTTGGCCGCCTGCACCAGGCCCTCTTTCTGACCGCGGCGGAACACCAGCCGATGGTAGGCCACTGGCCCCAGCAGCAGCGCCGTCGCGACCGCGGACAGCACCAGGCTCCCCAGGTACAGGTCGCGCTGGCCGTGGCTGAGCCGGGCGAACTTGGCCGTAAAGGGCAGCGAGAGCAGGAAGCCGAACAGAACCTGCACCCCCAGGCCAGCTACCCGCAGTTCCTGAAGTAGCTCGGCGAGATTACGGTCGTCACGCTCCGCCTCGGACTCAGTTCGCGGATTGGAGGATTCCGCAGGTCCCATCGCAGCCACCTCCTGGCCCTCATGACCAGCGGCTACCCGGGCCAGGCCCGGCGGAAACGATACGTCTGTCCCGGCCATTCGTGCCAGTAACTAAGGGGTGCCGAGCTGGATCTGGATGCCGCCTGAGTCAAGCTGGCCCAGGGACTGCTCCCAGGTGCGGTCGGGCCAGTGGTAGCGCGCGACGCCCTCGGCCGGGCGGTACTCGGCGGTGTACAGGGTTCCGAAGCCCTCGTGGAAGCGGGTGGCGTAGAGCGGGGACCGCAGGCACGCCGCCACGACGCCGGCTATGTCGGTGCCGTCGGCCAGCAGTTCCTCAAGGTACTCCTGTCGCTCGACACTCCCGATCGCCGCGGCGTAGGGCGCCCATTCCACCTCGCCTTGATGGTTGGTGGCCACGGCCCGGTCGGTGACGCGGGCCGGGCGGTCCGGAGCCAGGTACACCGTGGCCCATCGCCCGGCCCGGTCCAGCGCGGTGACGTTGTAGGACATGTGGACCGGGACCCGGCGCAGCACCCGCACGGCTTCCTCGACGGTCCCGCAGACCTCGAGCACGTAGCGGATCACCAGCGGGATCCCGAAGCCCTCACCGACCTCCGGTCGTCCCCCGAACGTCAGCGACACGGCGAGCCCGGCGTCGTTGACTCCGTCAAGCAGCCCCCACAGGCAGTCGAGCATGCCGAGCACCCGGCGGCCGGTGTAGGCCGTCCTGGCCACGACCCCGTCGAACAGGCGGTAGTCCCAGTCGTAGTTACGGACCAGCGCCGGGCCGCCCGGCAGGACCGCTGCTTGCGAGCAGCCGGTGAGAAAGGGCGGCGGGTTCCACAGCGTCAGCGCGGGGCCCGCGTCGGGATCATCGCCGAGCATGGCGGTCAGCCGCTGCCACGCCGGGACGAGTTCGGGCATGTGCTCCTCGAGCCGCGCCCTGGCCTGTCCGGCGGTCGGGCGGATATTCGCGCCATCCCGCCACCACTGCCGGAACGCCGGCCAGATCGCCGTCAGGTGATCGCGGATCGCCTCGCCCGGTTCGTCTTCCTCCCAGGCGCGCAGCGCGAGCGAGACCTCGCCCGCCCGGGGCGCCGGTTCCCATGGCGTGGCTGGCCACCGCCCCGTGGCCCAGTCCGTCGAGGCGACACGCTGGAGCCAGGAGCGCCAGTCCGACCAGTCCACGCCCTCCACCCAGCGCTGCCAGTCCTGCCAGCTCGAGGGCGCCGCCACCCGGTCCCCGCCATCGCGATCCGCCGCCACGCCGCCTCCGCCCTACGCCTGCCGCACGCTCGCCCTGCACCTACCCGGCGCCTAGGCGATCACTCCGTCCTAGCGATGGCCCAGGAATGCGGCTAGTCCCCGGTCGTCGTGGCTGGCGATGAACGCCGCCGGCACTGTCACCAGGATTTCCTCGGCATGCATCAGGCATACCCACGCCTTATCCCGCGGGAATCGGCGAGTTTCACCTCCGCCCGGTTCGGGCAGCGCCGGTGGTTCAGGTCGGTTACCTGGCACGCGTGCGTGGTGCCGCCCCGCGCGGACACCAGGGACGCGGCCTCCCTCAGCAGCGAGAACCTGACGGATTCCTCGTCCTCGGTCGTCGGCGGCTGGGACGCTGACCGTTCTCGCTGGCCAAGCAGCAGCGTGTTGCCGTCCGGGTCGAGCAACCGCACTTCGCCGCCGAGTGCGTGCGGGGGATGCCCGGTGCGGGTAACGCGCACGCCGGCCCGGTCGAGGACGCCGACCACGGCGTCGATGTCGCGCGGGGGCAAGCTGCCCGGCACGCTGCGGCGCTCGTCAAAGGAGGCACAGGAGACGTTCACCGAGGCGCACGACAGCGCGGTGCAGACCCACGGTGACGGGGACCAGGAGGCGTACGCGGCGCTGAAGCACAAGTTCGAGAAGCGGGGCGACCACTGGATCGCCAAGGAGCCATCCGATCGCGGGGACTAGCGGTCCCTGCCTACAGTGGGCGTGTGGATGAGCTGGCCGATTCCGCGCATCTGCTAAATGACGCTGACGGGCTGCGGCGCCGGCTGGCGGACGACGGGTACCTGTTCTTCCGCGGCCTGCTGCCCGCCGAGCAGGTCCGGGCGGCCGGGCACGCGGTGCTGGCCCAGCTGCGCCGCGGCGGCTGGGTCGATTACCGGGCCATACCGATGATTATGCCGCTCGCGGTCAACTCCATAGATGCGCTGGCCGACCCGGCGTTCCGTGCGGCCGTCGTCGGCCCCGCGTTCAACCAGGTTCCCTACCTGTCGGCGCTGCGCGAGGTCGTCCGGCGGGTACTCGGGCCGCGGGCGTTCTCTTACCCCGCCAAGGTGCTGCGCGCCGTGTATCCCGAACGGCCCGAGGCCCGCCCCCTCGGCCGGTACATCCATTCCTGGCCACCGTGCAGGGGTCGGCGTGGGGCTGGGGGAGCAGCACGACCATCGGGACCTTCGCCGCCGCTGGCGTGGCCGGGCTGGTGACCGGCGTCCGCACCGTCCGTCACCCGCGCGCGATCACCGAGCCTGCGTTGTTCCGCAGCCGGGAGTTCACCGCGGCTGCGGTCGCCCTCTTCCTGTTCTTCATCGCCTTCGCCGCCTGGCTTCTCATCACCGTCCTGTTTCTCCAGGACGTATGCCACTACAGCGCGGTGCGCGGGGGCCTGGCCATCGCCCCGGGCCCGCTCACTGCGGCGGTGTTCGCCGTCAACAGCGGGCGGATCGCCAGCCGGGTGGACCGCGCCGCTCCCGCCATCACCGGGACCCTGCTGATCGCGGCGTCGGCCGGGTACTGGCTCGTGGCCGCCCCCGCTCATCCCGCCTACGTCACGGGCTTCCTGCCCGGCCTGCTGATCGCCGGGGCGGGCGCCGGCCTGGCCCAGGCGCCGCTGTTCGCGGCGGCCAGCACACTGCCGCCCGATCGCGCCACCACCGGCGCGGCCGTGCTCAACATGTCCCGCCAGCTCGGCAGCGCGGTCGGCATCGCCATCCTGGTGGCCCTGCTCGCCTCGCCGCATCCCAGCGCGCTCGGCCTGTTCCACCGCGGCTGGCTGCTCGAGATAGCCGCCTCGGTCAGCGCCGCGTTCGCGGTTCTCGCGGTGACGCGGGTGCAGCCGGTCAGGCAAGGGCGCCTGTCAACGGCACCGGAACCGGCGCCGGAATAGGCGGCGGAGCCAACATGACGAAGGCCCCTCCATGTATGAGATGGAGGGGCCTCGCCCGGCCTCGCCGCACCAGGTCGGCCAGTTGCCTGGCTGCCCGGCACCGCGGACCGCCCGCCAGGGCCAGGCATCCGCGCGAGGCGCCGGTTTCCCGGCTCCTCCCACGTTCCGGGGTGGCCCCCGGACGATGCCCGTTTCCAACGGTGAATGTATTTTTACTGCCGTTGCGGCTGTCACGCAAGGTTCTGCGATTATTCGTTTCTAGTTTTTTCGCTATCCACACGGTATCCACAGAAGACGGCAAGTTATTCGCATTTGACGGCGGTTGTCCACCGCCTTATTCACAGCCCGTCCACAGGCGAGACTGGGTATAACTCAGGAACACCCGGACCCGCGGGGGAGTCAGGCGCTGCGCCTATGCCGCCGCCGCGGCCTGATCCGCCATCCGGGTGAGCGACGCGCTGATGATCTCGTGCTGGGTATCGAGGCGGCGGGCTTCGGCGTCAGGGATCTCGACCCGCACGGAGAGCTCCGTACCCGTGCCCGACGGGACCAGCTTTGACGCCGTACCCGGTCAGGTGACGGCGCTGCCGTCCGGTCACGACGCCTGGGTCGTCGGCGACAAGCCCGTCGTCGTCGTGGACTGGTGGGGCGCCGTACCCGCCGCGTCCCGTCTCACCAGCGCAGGGCGTCGGGCGAGCCGCCGTTCTCGGCGACCAGCTGGCGGGCGGAGGCCTCGGCCGCCGGCTTGCGGGCGACCCGTTCGGTGACCAGGGCCCGGGCCAGGCTGTCGTCGCCGGCCCGCGCCGCGGCGGCGATAAGGGTCAGGTCGATGACGTCGCGCTGCGCGTGGCTCCCGCCGACCGCGTTGGCGCGCGGCCGGATGTCGATGAGCAGGTCGATGGCCCGGTCGGGGCGGCCGGCAGCGAACGCCCCGAACGCCTCGAGCAGGGCCAGGCCGGCCCGCTCGGCAGCGCCCGCATTCGTCGGCGCGGTCAGGTGCCGGTTCGACGCGATCACCCGCTCGGTCCGCGTCTGGTCTCCGGCCAGGCCGAACGCCATCAGCGCATGCCAGTCGTTGAAGATGTAGACGGGGCTGCTCACCAGGTCGTCGATGTCCGCCGCGAGCTGCTCGGCGCGTTCGGTCACATCGACGCCGAACAACGACAGCCGCCACAGCAGCGCGGCGGCGTCCACGACGTCGAGCCACTCGGTGGACCGACCGGCCCGGATGGGGTCGTCGTACAGGGCGAGCGCCTCGTCGATCTCGCCCAGTTCCAGGTGGTACAGGCCCCGGTGCCACCAGTTGTGGATGGCGAAGTAGCTCGGGGACCAGTCCGGGGCCGAGGCGGTGAGGAAGTCGACGCCGTCTCGATGGTTGCCTTCCATCTCGAAGACGTGCGCCAGCGCGTGCACGGACCAGACGTCTTTCGGGTTGTGATCAAGGGCGGCCCGGGCGCGGGTTTGCGCCTGCCGGTAGTCCGCATTCTCCTCAAGCCCGAACGCGTAGATGCCCTGCACATATCCCCAGCCCGGCAGCTCGCGCGGCCAGGCGGGCAGCACCCGGGCGGCGGTGTCGCGGAGCTCGAGCCGGTTGCCGAGGAAGAAGTAGAGATCCTGTGCCACCTTGAGCGCGAGCAGGTCGCGCGGGTGGCACAGCAGCGCCCGCTCGAGCGAGCGGGTGGTGGCTTCCCAGTTGCCTTCTACCCAGTGCCTGGCGGCGCGCAGGTGATGAAGCTCCCGCTCGCCCATGACGGTGTCATCTATCCCCTTCAGGATCTCGCTAGCGGCGGCGACGCCCTCGGGGGTCGTCCCGTAAAGCGCGAGATAGGCGTGGTAGATATGGCCAAGCACCAGGCTGTCGTCGGCAGCGACCGCCGCCTCGGCGTCCGCGACCGGGTCGCCGGCGAGCGCGGCCAGGTCCTCGATGGCCTCGTCGAGCAGCGCCACCGCACCCGCGCTGCCTGCCCGGACGGGGACCCCCCAGCGATCCGCGAATGCCTTGCCCATCTCGGATCCTCCTGCCGTCTCGCCTCACCCTCGGCGCGTGTCCTGTCCCGGTGGCGCTAGTCCTACCTGGTATCGGCTGGCCGTACATAAAGCCTACTCACAGGGCTAACGCACAAGTGCACAAGCGGACGAGGAGACAAGCCAGCAAGCCGGCAAGCATGCCGGCGGGACCGCCCGACCGCGGCCATCACATGGCTCGAGCCTGCCGATCCTGTGCCCTGTTCATCCCCATCCTCCCTCTATTGCTGCCATCCCTCAGGCCGCGGTCGTCGTGTCAAGGGTCGTGAAAAGACTGCGTGACTACCGTCTCGGCGCAGGGAATGATCAAGGCGACCGTAATCCCTGGACGACGTTCACGATGGCGCGGTGACATTCACCCCTGACGGCTCTGGCCGACCGGCCCGACCTCGCCTGACGCCTAGCTTGCCTGGGCCTAGGCATAGCCGTTTCGTAACAGACGGTGACAGCTCGACGGTTGCGCGACACGCGATATCCGCCTTTCCATGATCATTTACGAAGCTGCTGGTAGATGCTACTTATCCATGCTAGACGGATAGATTCGAACGTCTGAGTGCTAGAAAACTTGCTCGCGTTATGTCCGGTTTCGGCAGTTGGAACCGGACATAACCCTGACTTTTCCCTGACTTGCGAAGGGTAACCACCAGCGTAAACGCGAAACCGGAACCGTAACCCCCACAGCAGTCACCAAAGGTAATCGACC
>WNFF01003018.1_pt1 | contig 13781 bp, 16 predicted proteins | sample 5400441 | NCBI WGS metagenome assembly WNFF01 (sample SAMN13153345, study PRJNA577476) | soil metagenome | isolation source: 120 cm saprolite under Douglas fir tree site 2 hole 3 replicate 1 | place: USA:California | collected 2015-04-18 | reverse complement strand
CGCACCGGCAAACAGATTTTGACACCCTTTCAAACAGATTCGCCAGCCGCTCGCATGCGTTCCTGCGCGGCATGTTCTTATCTTCGAACAGGGCCTGCATATCCCGGTCAACGAAGCAGGTCGTTAATTTGTTTTGACAGAATCGGTAAATCGGTCTGTACGACACCCCAAACCGTATCATCTCGGATGGTTGCGTAGCCGTGAACCAAGATATTACGAAAGGAAATAATACGACGGTGGTCCTGTATTCTTTCCACCAACTTGCTATCGATTTTGTGCAACTGGCTTAAAGCCTCGCCAATGATCTCAAACTGACGCTCAACGGCAGATCGAAGCATGGTATTGGATAGATAGTCATCGAGCGTGCGACCCTTTGTGAATTCCTCAAGCTTGCTGCACAGCACAGCGTACCCGCCAAACAGTATGATTTTGTTGGGTTCGCCGCTACCGCGGCTTAACCCAACCTACGATGTGCAGGGACGCACAAGTGTCGCGAGAGGCAGGATGCCGAGAGCGACCACAAAAGCTTAATTTTTAGAGGTGCCCTTAAAGATACTTTTTACCTTCATGCTGCATAGAGCAGGGTCCGTGACTGATTCGCGCTGCGCAGGAAATACGGATTCTGGACGGCCCCGATCTCCACGAGGTCAATCTTGCGCTGAAACAAATCCTCCAGCGCGAACAGCAGACCAAAATAGGCGTCCGCACGCTCGTTTGGGCGCAGCGGTTGGAATTCGACCAGAAAGTCGAGATCGCTTGTCTCGGATTTGAAATCCCCGGTCGCCGCGGAACCGAACAGATCCAGGCGCTTCACGCGGAAACGCTTACAGAACTGCTCTAGTTCGGAACGATGAGACCCAATTAACGGATTCATAGGAGGACCTTAATTCACTAAAGAATAACCCAGAAATTAACGCTCCGCATGGGTTGGCTGGATGATCTGGCCCAGGCTATGGGTTGATAGTAAAAAAGCCCAATCACTCCGCTTTCTGCGCCATGAATATCAAAAAGGATACGTTCGATTTTCATGGTAATATGAAAGGCCACGTCAGCGCAAAGGTGTTGGCGGAGTTTTCACCATCGCCAACTCTACCTGCACTGTCTCCTTATTATCGGCCAGCCAAATCTGCCCATCCTGAATGGTGCAATGCAACTGCATGGTGCGCTGCGCCAGCTTTGCCAGGGCGCGGCTGGTGTTCAACGGCAGGTTCATCACCGCTAGATTATTCGCCCGTTCGAGTTTGGAGCTGTTTTGATCCCACCACAGGTCGGCGATACGGCCGCCATAGGTATAGATGAATACTTGTTTGGCGCGATTGCAGGCTTTGCGAATATTTTTTTCGTCGGGTTGGCCCACCTCGATCCAGAGCGCGACCGCGCCGGTTAAATCTTTTTGCCAGAGATCGGGTTCGTCCTGGGTACTCAGCCCCTTGCCGAACGACAATGCTTCATGGGCATGCAGAGCAAAGACCAATAACCGCACCATCATGCGCTCGTCGGTTTCGGATGGGTGACGCGCGATGGTGAGCGCATGGCCCTGGTAGTAGTTGCGGTCCATGTCGGCGATTTGCAGCGCGGCTTTAAAAATAGTGGCATTAGAGGCCATTCGAGTCACATTTACTGTTACGGTAGATTCAAGCCTGAAGCGCGACGCTTAAAGTGTAAGCATATCCGATCTGCGTTTTTGAATCTCATCGTTTTCCGCACCGCTGTTTCGTTATTAAGCACGAAGGCATAAAGCGTATACAGGCGCCGTTTAGAGTAATGGGCATCTCTAAAGATCTACAAATGTAGGGTGGATTAAGCGCAGCGAATCCACCGAACAGTAATATTTTGTTGGGTTCGCCGCTTGCGCGGCTTAACCCAACCTGTGCAGGGATGCACAAGTGTCGCGAGAGGCAGGATGCCGAGAGCGACCATAAAAACACAATTTTTAGAGGTGCCCTTATGTAAACGCGCTTGGTTTGCGGTACTCTAAGAGAAAATCGATGGATACGTTTGGTGGCGGGGAGACGAATAGTTTTCATGAAACTGAATCCGCAAGACCTGGAACAAATCGCCGACCTCACGCTGCAGCACTACGACCAGCGCGCCGAGGACTTCTGGGAAGGCACGCGCGATCATGATGTCGGTCAGAACATCGCGGCGCTGTTACAATACGTCGAGGGTGAGGCGCCGTTCACAATACTCGATTTTGGCTGTGGGCCGGGGCGCGATCTCAAGGCGTTTGCGCAACTCGGCCACGTCGCAATCGGTTTGGAAGGCGCCGTGCGTTTCGCCGCCATGGCACGCACCTACAGCGGCTGCGAAGTATGGCGGCAGGACTTTCTCAAACTCGATCTGCCGGATAACCATTTCGATGGCGTGTTCGCCAACGCCGCGCTGTTTCATGTACCAAGCCAGGAACTGCCGCGCGTGTTGCGGGAATTGCACGCGACGCTGAGACCGCGCGGCGTGCTGCTCAGCTCGAACCCGCACGGCCAAAACGAGGAAGGCTGGAGCGGTGGCCGCTACGGTGCGTATTATAATCTTGAAACCTGGTGCCGCTATATGTCGGCCGCGGGGTTCATCGAGCTTACCCACTATTACCGCCCTGCCGGCCTGCCGCGCGCACAGCAGTCGTGGTTGGCGAGCGTGTGGCGCCGCAAGTGATATCTGGCTTGGAGAGAACAACATCCGGCGGCCTGCGAAATGGCAAAAGAGGTAATGGGTATCGCGTTCACAAGAACAAAATTGCTTTCAGTACTGTACCATTCCTCATCGCTTGGGTATCCTTCACCAAACTGGAACGAATTGAGGCGGCAGCAATAAAGACAATTCTTTTTTTGACTCCATCACCAACTTGCTCACAAGGAGCGAAAGCGATGACTAAAGGCGTAGAAGGTAAGAAGGAAGCGAAGAAGCAGCCGGCGAAAACCAAGAAAGAAAAAAGGGCCGAAAAAAGGTTGAAGAAGGCGGCCAGGGGTGCCCTGAGGGGGTAGCACGACGCGTTCCCCGGCAGCGGGGACCGGAGTCATCTCACTTTTAGGCTTTTATCCACCGGATGGATCGGTTGTTGGCCGACATAAACCGGCGCTGCCGTGGACAGGATGCTCTCCCGGCGAATCCAGTTACCGCTGCGTTCAATGGCCCGGCGGCTAACAAGATCGACTTTGCGATTGAGCAATACCGAAAGCTCCTCCTGCATTGCCGCGTGATCGAGGAGACTCCAGTCGGCATCTGGCGCAAAGCTCGCCAGAAGGTCAATGTCGCTGTCCGGTCGAAAATCGGCGCGCAAAACTGATCCGAACAGGGACAGTTCGGTGATCTTCCACCGCCGACAGAAGTTGGCGATGCTATCAGGGTCTATGGTAACCTTTGCGTTCATGATCCGATCTCTTCATCTTGTTCAAGGATAAACCAGAATTTATCCCAATGCATGGGTTTTTGGCGCCTTTACTGCCGGTTTTTATCCACCGGATGGATCGGTTGCTCGCCGGCATGGCGCGGTCGCGAGGCATTGGGCGCCGAATATGGAATGAAACGAGCGGGCGGCGAAAACCTCGCCGCGCCTTTACCTCGCAACGCGCTTTATTTTTGTAAAATGCTCCTCAACATCCACGCGGTCTTCTCGTGAACTTGCATCCGTTTAATAAGCAAGTCTTTTGTGGGCTCATCCTGCGATCGCTCCACCACCGGGAAAATCGATCTCGCGGTTCTCACCACCGTCTCGTGGCCATTCAAAAGTAAACGAATCATGGTCTCTGCATTGGGTACGCCAGGTTCCTCTTTAATGGCGCTTAGTTTGGCGAACTGCGCATAGGTTGCCGGCGCCGGGAAGCCTAATGCGCGGATGCGCTCGGCAATTTCGTCCACGGCCTGCGCAAGCTCCGTGTACTGCCGCTCGAACATGAGATGAAGCGTCTCGAACATGGGCCCGGTCACGTTCCAGTGGAAGTTATGGGTTTTCAAATACAGCGTGTAGGTATCCGCTAAAAGGTGCGAGAGCTGATCCGCGATCTCTTGTCTGTCTGTTTCATTTATCCCGATATCGATCTTCATTGCCTGTGCCTCATTCATATATACCTCCTGTTATTTATTAGTTGATACTGCCGATAGATTGCTTCGGAGCGTCTTGATGCCCCGGACGACGGCGGCCATGCGCGCAAGGTCATGAATTTTTTCCCCGCTCACGCCGGTATCCCGCAGTACTTTTTCATGCGCCTTGATGCAGGATTCGCAGCCGTTAATCACCGATACGGCGAAGGCCAGCATCTCGAACCTTTCCTTGCCAAGAACGGGCTTGGCGAGGGACGTCATGCGCAAGCCCGTCGTCCGGTAATCGTCATTTTTTGCTATCATATGCCGAAAGCGGTAATAAGTGTTGAGCATCGCCATGATGGCGGCACTCTGCGCCGCTTCTTCAATCTGGTCTGGGCTAAGATCGAATGCCGTCAGCGCTTCGCGCGCAAGCCGCTCAAGCCCTTGGTCCTCCACGGCGCGCGCGGCGGCGAGCAGTGCGAGCGCGGCCTCGTCCCGAGCAAGCGCCCCCTGTTCCAGGAGGCGCGTCAAGTTGAGCTTAAGATCCCGCGCGATCGTCGTGTCCGCGTGAGCGAACAGGCTTTCCAATTTATCGCTTGTCCCTATATTTATAGGGGCATTCATTATTGCATTCATATCGATTCCTCAGGCTGCGAGAGTCGGTTTACCCTTCTCCCAGTTGCACGGGCAAAGTTCGTCGGTCTGCAAGGCATCGAGCGTGCGCAACACTTCCTTAATATTCCGCCCGACGTTGAGATCGTTAACGCTGACCCAGCGAATGACGCCTTCGGGATCGACGATGTAAGTGGCCCGCAGCGGAACCTGTTCTACCGGATGCAGGACGCCAAGGGCCGAGCTCAACTCCTTCTTATTGTCCGCCAGCATCGGGTATCCCAAGTTCTTGAGATCCGGGTGATTCTGGCGCCAGGCCAAGTGGACGTATTGGCTGTCGGTGCTGATACCGAAGACCCGGGCGTCACGGTCCTTGAACGCCTTCAGCTCATGGTTGAACTCGGCGATTTCGGTCGGACAGACGAAGGTGAAGTCCAGCGGCCAGAAAAACACCACCGACCACTTGTCTTTCATGTCGGCATTGCTAATCGTGTTGAATTCCTTGCCCTTCTCGATCGACACGCATGCCGGCACCGAAAATTGCGGGAAAACCTCGCCAACTCCTAATATACGAGATATTCGAGACATAAATCAAACCTCCTGCTAATGATGTTGAGTTAAAGGCTGCTTGCAGCAGCCCCCTGCTACACGCACATCATCGACGAATCTGATTGATTTATCAAAGTGATTAATGCTATTATATTGATAGGTATATCTTATGAACTTCTCCTGGCTGACATTACGTGACCTGCAATATCTTGTGGCGGTTGCCCAGCTCGAACATTTCGGTCGCGCCGCGGAAGCTTGCAATGTGAGCCAGCCGGGCTTGAGCGCGCAGATTAAGAAGATCGAGGAACAGTTAGCCGTGTCGCTGTTCGAACGCACGAACCGGCGGATGTCGATCACCAAAATCGGGAAGCGCGTGGTTGAGCAGGCCCAGGTGGTGCTGGAAGAGGCCGAGAAGATTATCACGCTCGCAAGACAGGACAGTAAACCACTTGCGGGGAATTTCCGCTTGGGGGCTATTGCCACGGTCGGACCGTATTTTCTTCCGCGTGTGCTTGGTCCCCTGAAGAAAGCGTTCCCGGAACTCGATCTCCATCTACGCGAAGGGCTGACGGACCCCCTGCTGGAGGATTTACGGTCAGGGCGACTTGACGCGGTCTTGGCGTCGCGGACATTTAACGAGCGGGGATTTAAAGTTTATCCGCTCTTTACCGAGCCGCTTCTCCTCATGTTGCCCAAGGGGCATCGCCTGACAACAAAGAAACCGCTGCGGATCGCTGACCTCAATGCCGCGGAGATGACTCTGCTGGAAGACGGCCATTGCCTGCGCGACGAAACCATCGAGACTTGCCCGCAAAACCGGCGCGGCAATATCCAGGAGTTTCATGCGACCAGTCTGGAGACGCTCCGGTACTTGGTCGCCAACGGCGCGGGCTATACGCTCATGCCGGCACTTGCGGCGCAGAAGGACCCCGACGGATTGGTTATCTACCGCCCCATCGATACCAAGCAAGTGAGCCGAACCGTGGTCCTGGTTTGCCGCAACCGGTTTACGCGGAAGGCGGATGTGGAGGCACTTGCTGATTTTATTCGGCGCAACTTGCCGAAGACCGGTTCGCCCGACGCCGCGCTCACGCCGTTATTAAACGGCGAATAAAAGCGACAATCGGAAACTCCGCTACGCCGAAAAGTCAAACTGCGGCAACGGACGGCCGGTCTCGAGCAGGCTCTTCAGCCCGCACAGGATCACCGGCCAGCCGCGGCGCCCGCCTTCCTTGTATTTTTCAGCAAGGGACTCGTCGTGGGATTCCATCACCGTGAGCCGCACGACGCCGCCCAGCGGATCGAGCTGATACGTGACGATCGCATCCGGCAGATGGCGGAATTCCTCCATCCACTCGACATGCCAGGTGATCGAAAGCTTGCGCGGTGGATCGGACTCGAGCACCTTGCCATTGCAATCGATGCGTCCGTCTTCCATCCAAAGCGTCCACGGCGAGCCGACCTTCCAGTCCGACTCGATGCGCCGGCCGAAAAAATACTGCTTGGTGAACTCGCCGCCGGTCAGCGCGGCCCAGAGTTTCTCGGGCGTGGTGGCGATATAGGTGACGTAGATGATCTCAGGTTTACCCATCGTGCTTCTCCTCGAGACGTTTCTTAAGTTCGCTGAGCGCCCGCAGGCGCGTGCGCTCGTACTTGCCGATCCACCGCTCGTAGATCTCGTGGATCGGCACGGGGTTGAGGTAGTGCAGCTTCTCGCGCCCGCGCCAGACCGTGACCACCAGGTTGGCCGCCTCGAGTAGCGCGAGGTGCTTGCTCGCCGCCTGCCGCGTCATGTCCAGGCGTTGGCACAACTCACCCAGCGTCTGGCCGCTCTCTCCATGCAGCCGGTCCAGCAACTGCCTGCGGTTCGGGTCGGCGAGCGCCTTGAATACCTTGTCCACTGGGGAGTCAGTATATGCAACATAATGGTTGCATGTCAAGATGAACCTTCGTCAGAACTGTCCCGGTTTGTTTTTCTCCAACAGATCGATCGATTATCCGGTGCCATAGCGCGGTCGCCGGCGAGTACAAGGCCGTTTTTGACTGCGAGCGCGTTCACGGCTTCGAAATCGCGCACGCCGGGAAAACTTTCGGAAAGATCGGTCGGCTACCAGATGAGATGCGGGAAGTGGGCCGCGAAATACGCCGCGTGCTGACCGGTGCCGCTGCCGATTTCAAGCGCCATGCCTGAGCTCGGCAACACCTCTTTCAGCACCGTCGGTAATTGATCTTTATTGCGTTCGCATGCCGGCGCAAATTGTTTCAACGCTCCATCCTCGGAAAGCGCGAGACGTTCAAAATACCGGCTATCGGAACTATCCGCACTTCTGTATTACTCATCGTAGATCAAAACTCCCGGCCGCGAATACAATGGAAAACAATTGGAGGAGCAAGCTCATGCGTTTCAATGTACCCGAAGTTTATATCGATCTAGGCACAGCAAACACACTCGTCTATTTAAGTAATAAAGGACTCATTGTAAACGAACCGAGTTATCTCACCTACCGCACGGGCTGGCACGGGGCACAGTCGCCGCTTGCGGTCGGCACATCGGCAAAGCGTATGCTTGGCCGTACTCCCAAAAATCTTGAAGTAGTCAGGCCGTTGAGTGGAGGTGTCATTGCCGATTTTCATGCCACGAAGAGCATGATGTGGCACTGGCTAAAGCCGATATTTAATAAAAGATTTATTAGGAAGCCCGAGCTGATCATTTCTCTTCCTTGTAAAGTCACTGACTTCGAACGAAAGACCATCGCGGACCTTGGCACATCGATGGGGTCGCCGCGGGTGTATCTGTTGGATGAGCCGATGGCCGCTGCCGTGGGAGAAGGAATGCCCATCGAGACTTCGGAGGGGAGTTTGGTTGTGGATATCGGCGGAGGCACTACTGAGATAGCCTTGATTGCGCTGAATGGAATCGTGTATTCAAAAGCGTTGCGGATTGGCGGATATAACTTCGACCGGCGAATCATGGACTACATCCGCAGTAAGTTTAATTTCGTTATTGGAGAGCTGACCGCCGAGAGAATAAAGATCGAGGGGGGATCCGCTGTCCCGCAAGCCGCTTCTTCTTACATTAATATTATAGGAATCGATCTGAACAACGGCGTCCCCAAACCGCTTGCAGTAAGCACGCACGATATTCATTTGGCTATTGAGCCGGAAGTCAGGGCGATTTTGTCCGCGATCAAAGAGACTCTCGCGGCTATTCCGGTTGAATTTTCCGAAATGATTTTGGCAAAAGGGATGCTGCTAACAGGCGGCGGCGCGCTACTTAAAGATCTCGCCCAAAGAATAAATATGGAAACAAACGTTCAAACTACCGTATCCCTTGAACCCCTGCTGTCCGTTGCAAAGGGCGGCATCGAAACTCTCAAAAATCGATCTTTACGCGAGCGGGTTACCATCAGCGCTTAGCAGGGTGATGAAAAACTCGTTTTTCATCACCCTGCGGTGGCCGCTCTCGCGCCTCCCTGCGCTACACGGCACTAGGGCTTCCTGCCCGTCGCGGTATAGGGATGTACCGCCATTTTTCAAACACGCTAGGTGTTTGAAAAATGAAGCAAAGCAAAAACCATGCTGTGCAGGATGCACGAATGCCGCGAGCGCAGGGAGGCGCAGGAGCGGCCGCTTTTTGCTTTGCGTGTTGAAAAAGGCCATGGATGGACTTTTTCAACAACCTATTGGAGCATTCAACCGTACACCTCTTTCGTGCTGGCGTACACGCTCGTGATTAAAACCGGCAGAGCGAACAACCCGCCGACAAGTAAAACAATATAACCTAAATGGGCTAACAGCATGAGGGGAATAAGGAGTATTCCGGCTATGATCGCCAGAGAAAACGGATTTTTTGCGCAAGTTTTGAGGCTGTTTTCCAGCGCCGCCAAAGGCGTTTCGTTGTTTGCCACTATTCTGTATACGGCGTACAGCGTGCTGAGTACTAACATTAACTTAAGCAGCCAGATGATAATCAGGCTAATTAACGCCGGCAGCCAGATCCTGGCGCCGACACTGCCGGCGGCCATGGCCGGCAAAGCGGCTCCGCCCACCTTAAGAAGCTGGGCCAAAATTTGAATTATTACCGCCGCGCCCAGCGTCAGGGTCGCCACCACCATCACCGCCAGGGTTTTTTCCGGGTCATAGAAGACGCGAAACAATTGCTTTAGCGCGCGCGCGAACAGTGTTGTTAAATTATCCTTCCATCCGGGAAAATTCAATTCAAAACCGGGGCGGGAGACGGGCTCCGCATCCAATTCACCGCTTGCCAGAAGCGCTCCGGCGGCGAATATGGGTGTGATTAATATCAGCAGAAGATAGCCGATAAAAGGAATCTGGTCTAAAACAATGGCGATGACTAGATAGACCAGCGCCATCGCCAGCCATAATGCATGATCTTTTTCAAATAACCGCCAACCGGCGTTAATCCAAGCCCAGCCTTGGCGCGCGTTCAATTTTTTGATCTGCATGTAGAGCCTCCTCCTGGCTATTATTTACTATAAACTTGCGGTGCCGGCTTTTTTAATAACTCAGGCATGGGGATCCGCACATTTCGCCGCTCGGCGCCGCACTAACAGGTTGTTGAAAAAGTCCATCCGTGGCCTTTTTGACTCGGACCTTTCTTCGCTTCGCAGTCCTGGCTTTGCTCGAAAGCCGGGGTTCGCCTTCCATGGCGAACCCCGCGAAGCAGGAGGAAGGTCCACCGGACCTTCCTCTTGATCCGCTTCGCCCCTCGCCCTAGGGCGCTACCTGGTAGCGCCCACTCTTTCCATGAACCTGCGGCCGGAGGCCGCACCGACTTTCCCTCTCCCACCGGGAGAAGGCGATCCGAAGGGCCGGGTGAGGGAGAGACCGCCCGGTTCATGGGCACAATTCGTGGCAGAAACGCGGCCAGGCGGTCTCTCCCGGAGAAATTGTCAACGCGCAAAGCAAAAAGCGGGCACCCGGCTAAGCTTTTTTGCGGCATGTGTCGCTTTTTTCATCATCCGGCCAAGCAACATGTAAATGATGTTCATTATGGATCCGGTGCAAAAGAATACGCTTGAATACCTGCGGATCCTTGCTGTGCGTGATCGCGCCCGCGCGCGGGAAGCGCAGATCATAAAGCCGTGACAACCAAAAGCGGGAGGCGGCGGCGCGCAACATGACCGGCCACGCCCGCTGTTCATCGGTAGTAAGGGCGCGCCCCGCGTTATAGGCCCGCAGCAAGCCGCGCGCGCGTGTTTGGTCCAATTCGCCTTCGGCGGTGCTACACCAATCGTTAACCGTCACCGCGATATCAAATAATAATGTATCGGCGCAGGCATAATATAAATCAATAATGCCGCGCAGCTCGTCACCCTCAAACAACACATTATCGCGGAATAAGTCGGCATGAATGAGGCCGCGCGGCAAGCCGTTAAAACGATACGCATGTTGAAAGTGTAGCTCTTCCTGTAATAAGTCGTTGTCTTCCGGTGAGAGTTTCCCGGCCAGCGCGCGCGCGGTTTTTTTCCGCCAGGACAGGCCGTGGTCGTTTGCCCGCTGTTGGGTAAAACCTGCTCCCGCCGTATGCAGTTGCGCCAATGCCCGGCCAACTGTCGCACAGTGGGCAGAAGTGGGATTTTCTGTGGAACTGCCAAAAAGGCGCTGCACTAAGGCCGCCGGCTTGCCTTTTAGTTCGGCGAGATAACGGCCCGCGCGATTGGGCATGGGATGCGGACAAGGAACCTGGTGTTCGGCTAAAAATGCCATTAAATCGAGAAAAAACGGCAGCTCCGCCGGCGTCAGCTTTTCGAACAGGGTCAATACGTATTCGCCGGTATCGGTGCTGATAAAATAGTTCGTGTTCTCGATCCCGGACGGGATACCCTGGAGGTCGCGCAAGTTGCCGACCTGATAGCTCTGCAAAAATGCTTCGAGTTCGAGGCGATCAATGCTGGTGAAGACCGACATAAATAGAAGCTTGTTTTAGGGCCTGGTTCGCGGCCGAAAACGCCGCCTATTTAATAGTTATTGGATCTTGAGATTCGAAAACAGGGCTACAGGTTAAGCTGGGTTTCTTCTTCCTCCGCCGAAGGCCCGAATCCGCTGCGCTCATAATAGCGAAAGATGGCGTCCAGCACATCCTGAGGCTTATCCAGCATAACAAAAAGATCCAGGTCCGTTTCGCTGATGACGCCCTCCTTGACCAAGGTAGTTTTAAACCAATCAATAAGGCCGGACCAAAAAGCTGTGTGTACCAGAATAATGGGAATCCGCCGGCTCTTGCCGGTCTGCACCAATGTTAATATCTCCACCAGCTCATCCAGCGTTCCAAAACCGCCCGGCAGGACCACATAAGCGGTGGCATATTTGACAAACATGACTTTACGAGCGAAAAAGTGCTGAAAAGTCAAGCTAATGTCCTGGTAGGGATTCTCCTGCTGCTCATGCGGTAACTGAATATTAAGGCCGACACTGGGGGATCTACCGGCGTAAGCGCCCTTATTGACCGCCTCCATAATGCCGGGCCCGCCGCCGCTGACCACACTAAAGCCCGCGTCAGAAAGCTTGCGCGCGATCTCTTCCGCCAGGGCATAATACGGGTGTTCGCCGGTAACGCGGGCGGAGCCGAATATGCTGACGGAGGGGCGAATTTGCGCGAGCGCCTCGAAGCCTTCGACAAACTCCGCCATAATCTGGAAGATTTTCCATGACTCCCGGGACAATATTCCGGAAGGGGTCAGGGGGATGGTAGGTTTTCTCTGAACTAGATTTTTAGGTTTCATAATGAATTTGTAGCACAAATGGCCGAAAACGGCATAAGTTTGTGAGTCGAATATGAATGACCGTGACAAACAAAGCGAACCTTTAATTCTGGTCGACGGATCTTCGTATCTTTATCGCGCGTTCCATGCCATGCCCAACCTTTCCACCTCGCGCGGCGAATCCACCGGCGCGATCTATGGCATGGTTAACATGCTGCGCAAGCTGCTGGCTGATTATAATCCGGATTACATCGCCGTGGTGTTCGATGCGCCGGGTAAGACCTTTCGCGATGAACTCTACGCCGAATACAAAGCGCATCGCGCGCCGATGCCGGACAATTTGGTTTCGCAGATCGAATCCATCCATACCGGCGTCCGCGCCTTGGGGCTGCCGCTGCTGATGATCGACGGGGTGGAGGCGGACGATGTCATCGGCACGCTCGCAACCCAGGCCCGCGCCGCCGGTCGGAAAACGTTGATTGTCACCGGGGATAAGGATTTTGCCCAGCTGGTCGGCCCGCAGATCAATTTGGTCAATACCATGAGCAATGCGTTCTATGACGCGCAAGCCGTCAAAGAAAAATTCGGCGTGCCGCCGGAGCGCATCATCGATTACCTGGCGCTGGTCGGCGATAGCGTCGACAACATCCCCGGCGTGCCCAATGTCGGGCCGAAGACGGCGGCTAAGTGGCTGCAGACTTACGGCTCCTTGGACGCAATTGTCGAGCATTGCCAGGAAATCGGCGGCAAGGCGGGAGAGAATTTATGCGCCTCTCTCGACAAATTGCCGCTGTCGCGCGAATTAGCGACGATAAAATGCAACGTCAAGCTGGATTATGCCCCTGAGGATTTAAAGCGCGTGCCGCCCGATGAGGTCGCTTTACGCGACTTGTACGCCAGGTTCGAATTTAAAACCTGGCTCGCCGAATTGGGCGGCATCAACCGCATGGACCAGGCGGCGGTTAAGCAAGCAGTCACCAATCGCTATGAAACTATTTTCGATGAGGACAAGTTGGGCGTTTGGATCCGGCGTCTTGAGGCGGCCTCGCTGTTTGCGTTTGATACCGAGACTTCTGACTTGAATGTCATGCGTGCCGAGCTGGTCGGCGTTTCATTTACCGATAAAGCCGGCGAAGGGGCGTATGTGCCGCTTGCCCACACTTATCCCGGCGCGCCGAAACAACTTGATCGCGCGCGCGTATTAGAAAGGCTCAAGCCGCTGCTGGAAAACCCGCAGCGATCCAAAGTTGGGCAGAACCTTAAGTACGATATGTCAGTGCTTGCGCGCTATGGCATCAGCCTGCGCGGCATACGTTTTGATACCATGCTTGAGTCTTATGTGCTGGACAGCACCGCCTCACGTCACGACATGGATAGCCTGGCGCTGAAATATCTGGGCTATAAAACAATAAAATTCGAAGATGTGGCGGGGAAAGGGCGAAACCAGATTTGTTTCGACCAAGTGTCGATAGACATTGCTACGACCTACGCCGCGGAAGACGCCGATATCACCTTGCGCCTGCACGAAGTTTTATGGCCACGCCTGCAGCAAACCCCGACGCTGGAGAATCTATTTAATACCATCGAGCTGCCGTTAGTAACAGTGTTATCGCATATAGAACGAAACGGCGTGAAGATCGACGCCGACATGCTGCATCGCCAGAGCGCCGAGTTTGGCAAGCGGATCTTGGAGCTGGAGCGCGAGGCGCATGCCCTCGCCGGCCAGCCGTTCAATATGGGTTCGCCCCTGCAAATCCAGCAGATATTATACGAAAAGCTGAAGTTGCCGGTGTTAAAAAAGACACCCAAAGGACAACCCTCCACCGGCGAAGAGGTTCTGCAGGAACTGGCATTGGACTACCCGCTCCCAGGGGT
>WNFF01007145.1_pt1 | contig 13782 bp, 9 predicted proteins | sample 5400441 | NCBI WGS metagenome assembly WNFF01 (sample SAMN13153345, study PRJNA577476) | soil metagenome | isolation source: 120 cm saprolite under Douglas fir tree site 2 hole 3 replicate 1 | place: USA:California | collected 2015-04-18 | reverse complement strand
ACGCGGTGCTGGGTTCGGAAGCCAAAGACAAACTTTTTTCCGGAATGCCGGCGGTAGGGGAAACAATCCGTCTGAACGGCGTTGCATTTCAAGTTGTGGGAGTGATGACTCCGCGCATGCAGGAAGCGGACAACGACGACAATCGCGTGGTTTACATTCCCTTTCACTCGATGGATACGCTGATGAGTACGCACTACGTTGGAGGCTTGTGGTTGGACTCGCTGGGCCTTGACCATACCAAAGTCGTCAAAGCAATTCGCGATTCGCTTGGTGCGGCGCATGGGTTCAAGCCTGACGACGAGCGCGCGGTTTTTGTGTTCGACGCGCAAAAACAACTGCAGCAATTCAGCGTGATCACTCTGGGCCTAAAAATCTTGCTGGCGTTCATTGGGACAGTCACGCTGGGGATTGGCGGCATCGGGTTGATGAACATCATGTTGGTGTCGGTGACGCAGCGGACCCGCGAGATCGGGGTGGAGAAGGCGCTAGGAGCCCGCAAGCGCGATGTCCTATTCCAATTCTTAGCCGAGGCCCTGGTCATAACCGCGGTAGGAGGAGTTATTGGAGTTGCCTTGTCGTACGCTATTTCCTTCTCGGTTGGAAGCCTGACTCTGTACAGCGCCATGGCCAAGTACGCGGAGGCAGGCGACATTCGATTGATTGTGGAGCCCAAGATCCTCTTGATTGCGGTTACGATTCTGGGATTCGTTGGCGTTGTCAGCGGAATGTTCCCGGCAGTCCGGGCGGCGAATCTGGATCCAATCGAAGCACTACGCTATGAATAAAATCAAAATCTTTTCACCACTGAGACACAGAGTCACAGAGAAATCAAAAGCCCTTTTCTCTTCGACTCTATGACTCTGTGTCTCTGTGGTGAAAAGGGTTCAGATCTTGATCGAGGGCATGAATTCCGGTGCCTTCCGCGCCTTAGCTAGTTGCTCGAATCCATACGCAATCTTCAGCAACGCCGGGTCGCTCCAGGCGCGTCCGAAGAAAGAGATCCCCACCGGCAGCCCAAAAACAAATCCTGCCGGCACGTTGATATTCGGATAGCCTGCCACGGCCGCCGCGTTCGAGCTGCCTCCGACGGCGTGGTCGCCGTTGGCAAGGTCCGTAAGCCACGCGGGACCTCCGGTCGGCGCGACCAGGGCGTCGAGATGGAATTTGTCCATCACGCCATCAATCCCATGTTCGCGGGACAGGCTGCGGTTGGCGGCCAGCGCCGCAACGTATTCTTTGTCGGTGAGCGGACCCTTCTCCTGCGCCTTCAGAAACAAGTCTTGCCCGAAGTAAGGCATTTCTTTGTCTTTGTGTTTTTCGTTAAACGCGATCACGTCCGCTAGCGACTGCACTTGAGCATCAGGACGAGACCTTAGATAAGCATTCAAATCCGCCTTCAGCTCGTACATCAGCACCAGGAGTTCGGTGTCGTCGAATTTTCCGTGAGATTCGAGATCGGCGGGGTCAACGATCACCGCGCCGGCAGCTTTCATTTCCGCAAGCACGCGGTTCATAAGGTCATCTACGGAATCGCTGAATCCGAAATACTTTCGCGCCACACCGATGCGCGCGCCGCGCAGCCCGTTGGGATCGAGAAACTGGGTGTAATCCTTTTGCCTCTTGCCGTCAGCGTCGGCAGTTGCGGCATCGCGTGGGTCTGACCCGGCGAGCGCGCCCAGCAGAATCGCCGCATCGCGAACGGTGCGCGCCATGGGGCCGGCGGTGTCCTGGCTGTGGGCAATGGGAATGATTCCCGCGCGGCTGATCAAACCAAGCGTGGGCTTGATTCCGACAATCCCATTCGCAGAAGACGGACAAACAATGGACCCGTCGGTTTCGCTACCCACCGCGACCGTGCACAGATTTGCCGAGGTCGCGGCGCCGGATCCGGAGCTCGAGCCGCAGGCATTGCGATCGAGGGAGTAGGGATTCCTCGTTAACCCGCCGCGTCCGCTCCACCCACTGGTGGAATGGCTGGAGCGAATGTTTGCCCACTCGCTTAAGTTGGTTTTGCCCAGGATGACCGCTCCCGCCTCGCGCAGTTTTCTTGCAACGCCTGAATCCTGCGCTGGCCGCGAGCCGACGAGCGCCAGCGAGCCGGCAGTGGTTTGCATGCGGTCGGCAGTGTCACTGTTGTCCTTGATCAGCACGGGAATTCCGTGCAACGGGCCGCGGGGGCCTTTTTGCTTACGTTCTTTGTCGAGCGCTTCGGCGATGGCAAGGGCGTCGGGATTTACTTCGATCACGCTGTTCAACCGCGGACCGGCCTTGTCAATCTCCTCAATCCGGGCCAGGTACGCCGCAGTCAACGAGCGGGCCGAGAGCTCCCCCGATTTCAGTCGTGATTGCAGGTCAGATATGGTCGCTTCATCGAACTGAAATGGTTTGACTGCGGAAGGCGTCGCTGCTGCAGCCAGTGCGCGTCCACTGGAGAGTGCCGGAGCCAGGGCCGCGCTCGCCGCTCCCAGCAGTGTGGTTTGCAAAACACTTCGGCGCGAGAGTCGTTGTTGGCTGTCGGAAACTCTTGTTTTTCCCAAACCTGCCTCCTTGGTTCGTGACCTTGCAGGAAGGAATTATAGGCTCGTACGCTCACTCGCTCACGATTGTGATTTTAGTGCGTCCAACCGGGCGGGTCGTTTGTGCCCGCGAAAGCATTTAACCGCAAAGGTCGCGAAGGAAGCCGCGAACGTCGCAAAGACAACCGTGAGGTTCTCTGCGAGCTTTGCACTGTCTTTGCGAACTATGCCGTTAAGGGCTTTGGTCGGTTTTAGCCGTGACAACGCTGCCTGCAAACCTCTAAAATCACACGTTTGCCTGTCGCTCGTTCGACCGAAGATTCCAGCCTACGGGTTCCTGAAATCTGGCACAGAGGAGTGCTCATGCTAATGACCGGTTTGAAGAAGTGGCTTGTCCTGGCTGTGCTGGTGTGTTCCTCACTGGCGTTTACGCAGGAACTGCAGGAAGGGCGCCTGATGCGCTTCCCTGACGTTTACAAGGACAAAGTTGCTTTTGTGTACGGCGGCGATTTATGGCTTGCGTCAACCTCTGGAGGCGTGGCGCGCCGAATTACATCGCACCCAGGTCGCGAGTTGTTTCCAAAGTTTTCGCCGGACGGGAAGTGGATCGCCTTCACCGGCCAGTACGACGGCAACTTCAATGTCTATGTGATCCCCTCGGATGGCGGACAGCCGAAGCAGCTAACCTTCTATCAGGGCAGCGCACAGCAGTTGAGCGATCGCATGGGCATTCACAACGAAGTGACCAACTGGACCCCCGACGGCAAGCGCATCGTATTCCTGTCGCGCCGTGATGCCTCAAATGGTTGGATCAAGCGCCCGTTTACTGTAAGCGTTGACGGAGGCCTGCCGGAACCCTTGCCGATGGACCAGGGCGGATTGCTTTCCTATTCCCCGGACGGTTCGAAGATCGCCTACAACATGATCTTTCGCAACTTCCGTCAGTGGAAACGTTATACCGGCGGCCTGGCGCAGGCGATTACCATCTACGATCTGAAGCACAACACCAGCGAGGACATTCCGCACACCGAGTACACCGACACGTTTCCCATGTGGCATGGCAACGTGATTTATTTCAGCTCTGACCGTGGGCCGGAACATCACCTGAACCTTTACAGCTATGACTTGGGCTCGAAGCAGGTGGAACAACTTACCCATTTCACCGATTGGGATGTGATGTGGCCGAGTCTGGGCCCGGATGGAATCGTCTTCGAGAACGCCGGCTATTTGTACAGCTACGACTTCCAGTCCAAGCAGCCCAAGAAGCTCAGTATCTCTTTGCCTTCAGACCGCACTCAGGCGATGCAGCATTGGGACAACGTGAGCAAGCTGGTCACCGATTTTGATCTTGCACCCGACGGCAAGCGCGCGGTGTTCGCGGCGCGGGGTGATGTCTTTACCGTGCCGGCAAAAGAGGGAAGCGTCCGCAACCTCACGCGCACTCCCGGGATCCGCGAGCGCAAGGTCGCATGGTCACCGGATGGCCGCTGGGTCGCCTACATCTCTGACCGTACCGGCGAAGACGAAATCTACATCGCGCCTCAGGATGGCATGGGCAAAGAGCAAGAGATCACCAGTGGCTACAAGGGATTCAAGTTTCCTCCTGCCTGGTCGCCGGACAGTAAGAAAATTGGCTGGGCCGACAAAGATCTCAACCTCTGGTACGTGGAGATCAGCGAGAAGAAGCCGGTGAAGATCGACCATGCCACCTACGGCGAGATTACTAACTATTCCTGGTCGCCTGACAGTAAGTGGCTGGCTTATGACAAGAACGGAGACAACTTGTATTCCGTCGTCTTTCTCTATTCGCTGACTGACCACAAAGCGACTGCGGCAAGTTCGAGCATGACCAACAGCTACGCCGCGACTTTCGATCCGGAAGGGAAGTATCTGTACTACCTTTCCGATCGCGATTTCAATGAAGTGCTGGGCAACATTGATTTCGAGTTCGCAAATCCCAAGACCACTCGAGTCTATGTAGTGACGCTGAAGAAAGATACGCCTTCGCCGTTCGGCGTGCAGAGTGACGAAACCGAGGTGAAGAAGGCCGGGCCAGCGCCGGCGGCGGTGGAGCAGGATGCCGCCGATGATCAAAAGATCCAGAAAGCAGCCAAGAAGGACGAGGGCAAGGACTCCAGCGCTGCCGACAAGGACAAAGACAAAGACAAAGATAAGGACAAAGAGAAGAAGGAGAAAGAAAAGCCTGTCGAAGTTAAAATTGATCTCGACGGCATTCAGGACCGCGTTGTTGCGGTCGCGGTCGATCCCGCCATCATTCGCACCTTCGCCGCAGCGAAGGGCTTCTTGTACTATTCCACCACTCCCATTCAGGGTCTTTCCGGCCCCATCGCGGGGGAAGGCTCCGCCGTGCGCGCTTACGACCTGAAGGAGCGCAAGGAAACCACGCTGATTGACAACGTCGAGCGCTTCGCGCTTTCGTTCGACGGGTCGAAGTTGCTCTATGAAGGAGACGGGCCTCGCGGCGCTCACACTTACGGGATCATCGATGCCAAGCCCGCCGGCGGTCCGAAGAAAGTTGGCGACGGTGTGCTTAGCCTGAGCGGAATGCGAGCTGAGATTGATCCGCCGCAGGAATGGAAAGAAATGTTCAACGAGGTCTGGCGGCAGGAGCGCGATTACTTCTACGAAGCATCCATGAATGGTGTGGACTGGGAGAAGATGCGCGACAAATACGCGCAACTGCTGCCCTATGTCTCCGATCGCTACTCGCTGACTTACATTCTCGGCGACATGATCGGAGAGCTCTCCAACTCGCACACTTATGTGGGCGGCGGGGAGTATCCGGACCTGCATCCGGTGAATGTGGGGCTGCTGGGCGTGGATTACGGGCTGGATCAAGCCAGCGGAATGTACCGCATCAAGAAAATTTACGCCGGCCAGAACTGGGATCCCGAGCTGCGCTCGCCTCTGACTGAGCCGGGAATCAACGTGAACGAAGGCGACTACCTGTTGGCGGTAAACGGGCGACCGCTGCGCGCGCCGCAGGATCCCTCCGAGCTGCTGGTGAACGGTGCCAACGAAACAGTGATGCTAACGGTGAACTCGAAACCATCCGACGATGGCGCTCGCAATGTCCAGGTCAAGCCCATCAACGATGAGTACAACCTGCGCGAACTGAACGTGATCGAGACCAACCGCAAGAAAGTGGATGCAGCCACGGGCGGCAAGGTCGGCTACGTTTATTTGCCGGACATGGGCGCAACCGGGCTCAACGAATTCGTCAAACAGTATTTCCCGCAGATTCGGAAGCAGGGTTTGATTATTGACGTCCGCTACAACGGCGGCGGCTTTGTGGATGAATTGATCTTTGAGCGCCTGCGCCGCATCCTCGCAGGCATGGATTCAGCGCGCAACTGGGAGAGCGGCACTATACCACCCAATGTATTCAATGGTTCAATGGTATGCCTAACTAACCACTATGCCGCGTCTGACGGAGATATCTTCAGCTATACCTTTAAGTACTACAAACTGGGGCCGCTCATCGGGGAACGGACCTGGGGAGGAGTGCGCGGCATTCGCGGCCAGTTTCCGCTGCTGGATGGCGGCTACATCACGCGGCCGGAATTTGCCCGCTACGATCTGAACAGCAAATGGATCATCGAGAACCACGGAGTTCAGCCGGAAATCGTGGTCGAGAACCGTCCCGAGCAAGTGGTCAGCGGGAAAGATCCGCAGCTCGAGAAGGCTATTGAAGTTGTGATGAAGGCGATCCAGGAGAACCCGAGGAAACTCGCGCCGCGGCCGCCGGATTTGCCGGCGTATCCGGAAGGCCCCGGATTGTGACGGTGGGGGGCACGCCGTCTCCGCCTGTTCAGGCCTGTGCTACTTCGGCGTCATCTTCTTGCGGATGCGGCGGATCTCAATGTACGTCAGGGCAGTCACCGCCGCCATAAAACCGCCGAACATGATAAGCAGAGTCATGCGCTGACCTCAGTCGGTATAGGTACCTTCAGACTGCATCATAGAACGGAAATGGCGGTTTCAAGCGGATTGCCCGTTTTACCTTATGGTTCCCTGCATCTTTCTAAAGTAATCGTTCATCTCACATATAGAACGGTCGAAACCGTATAATAAAAAAATCTTATGCCCAAATACTCGATTGTCATTCCCCTGCACAACGAGCAGGAAAACGTCACTGACCTTTATGACCGCCTGAAAGCGGTAATGGAGACCAACGGCGAAAGTTTTGAAATCGTGTTGGTGGATGACGGCTCCTCCGACGAATCGTTTAATTTGCTGCGCCAGATTGCAGGGGTGGATAGCCGGGTCACGGTCGTACGCTTGCGGCGAAATTTTGGGCAGACTTCGGCGTTGGCCGCTGGGTTCGATCATGCTCGCGGCGAGTACATCATCGCCATGGACGGCGATTTGCAGCATGACCCTGCGGACATCCCGCTGTTCCTGGAGAAAATTTCCGAGGGTTACGACATCGTGAGTGGCTGGCGCAAGGTGCGTATTGATAACTTCTGGCTGCGCCGATTTCCCTCGCGCTGCGCCAACTGGCTGATGGCCAAGCTCAGCGGTGTGGACATTCACGACTTCGGCACCACGTTCAAGGCCTATCGCCGCGAGATTCTCGAGCAGGTTCCGCTCTACGGCGAACTGCACCGCTTTATTCCGGCATTGGCTTCCTGGCACGGAGCGTCTATCTGTGAAGTGCCGATTCGCAATGTGAACCGTGAGCGCGGAGTTTCGCACTACGGCATCTCGCGCACGTTCCGAGTATTTTTTGATCTTATTACCATCCGATTTCTGCTGAAGTATCTGGGGCGTCCGCTGCATTTCTTCGGAACCCTGGGGATGTTCGGAATCTTCGCCGGGATGGGCATCACCTTCTGGTTATTTGTCGAGAAGTTTCTCCGGCACTCGCATGTGATGATGGAACACGGCCCGATGATGATTTTCGCCGCCGTGCTACTGCTGGCTGGACTGAACTTGCTGGCGATTGGGCTTTTGGGGGAATTGCAGGTGCGCCACTATCACGAGCCGACCCGGAGAGCGCCTTATTCTGTAGACCGCGTCCTGCGCGCGCATAGCGAAGAGCAAAGCGTTTCGGAATGATTGTGTGGCGCCGGACGCGCTCGTCCGCGTGCTTAGACCGCAACTGATTTATGAGCGTGTTGTCCTGAAATAGATTCTCGGGCGAAGGCGCCCGCGCCACACAGTCTAGTCCTTAAAAGGCCTCTTTGTTCACCACATAAGGCATCTTCTTCACGTCCCCGCCGTAATTCTTTTCCACCACATCGATCAGACCCTGTACGCACCGGCCGGCCATTCCTTTGTCGGGGTCAGTCGAGAGGCGAGTGATCTTCGCCGCGCTGGCGAAGTGCGGGAACAATCGGCAGCGGTCTTCGATCGCGGGATCGCGCAGAGGGGAATCCGCGGGCAGGGGTTCCTTTTCGTAAACATCGAGCGCGGCGCCGGCGATCCAGTTTTCTTTCAGGGCCTTGGCCAGCGCATTTTCGTCCACGACCGGACCGCGCGATGTGTTCACCAAAAATGCCGTCGGCCTCATCATGTGCAACGTGCGCTCATTGAACAAGTGAAAAGTCGGCGTGTCGCTGTCCCCCTCGCGCAGCAGGGGCACATGCACGCTGATAAAATCCGACTGCTCGAGCGAATCTTCAAACGAGACGTACTTGATCCAGGTTTTTTCTTTCTGAATGCCCCGGGCGTGGCGGAGGGCCATCGTCTCCTGAATTGCTTTCATGTAGTCATGGTTCTGATACGCCGGATCGTAGCAGAGAATGTTCATATCGAATCCGGCGCATTTCTTGATCATTGCCAGCCCGATTCGCCCCGTGCCAATGATGGCGATGGTCTTGCCGGTAACTTCGTCGCCCAGAAACGGCAAGTACGGATGCCAGAACCCCCATTCGTACTTGCGCGTCAGATGTTCTGATGCCCACAGTTTTCGCGCCAACGCTCCCAGCATGAAGAAAGCGAACTCGGCAGTAGCTTCGGTGAGGACGTCGGCGGTGTTGGTAAAAGGAATCTTGTAGCGGTTGGCGTCTGCGCGGTTGATGTTGTCGAATCCGACCGCAAACTGCGCCACCACTTTGAGGGTGCCCTTGCCAGCTTCGAAAACCTCGGCGTCAATCTGATCGCGGAGAGTGGTAATCAGCCCGTCAATTCCTGAGCGCACTTTTTCGATGATAAGACGCTTTGGCGGGGCCTTCGGGTCTGGATACACCTCGATCTGATAGCCGCGTCTGCGAAGTAGATCGAGTGCCTCGCCGATGTCGCAGGTGGCAAAAACTCTAAACGGTTTGGTCAAAATAGCCACCGGGTTGCGCTGGTCGAAAATTTCTTCTCCCAGAGTCCGAACCCAACCCTCGGACGCAGGTAGAAGACCGGCTCCTTCAGCTTCAAAAGATCATCCGCCATTCCGGACATGTCGAACTTGTATTTCTTCTCATAAACCCGCAGGAACTCGCGAATCGTCTTAACGTCACGCTCGGTTTTGATCATGCCTTCCAGGACTACTGCTTCCGCGGCATCTTCGGTGCCCCATATCACCATTACATGCGGCCGGCCATCTGGGCGCGTGGTTGCGATCCAGTACTGGCGGCTTTTCTTTAACCGCTCTTCCGCCCACTTCCAGGGCAGCAGGCCTTTCTTCGTCTTCGGCAGGCCGTAGCCGGGCATGTGCGGGCGGGTGGTCTTCGGAGGTTTGTTCTTCGATTTTGTAAGCATCGTATCGGTTAAACCCAAAAAATCACTTACCGCCGAGAACGCGGAGTTCGCCAAGAATTCTATCTCTCAAATCCTCGGCGATCTCGGCATGCTCGGCGGTTAAATGCTCTTGACGTTAGTCGCAACCCATCCCTCAATCCGCCCCAGCGCGCGGTTCAGATTCTCCATGGAATTCGCAATACTGAATCGCAAATAGCCTTCGCCGTATTCTCCGAACGATGTTCCCGAAAGGCATGCCACGCCAGCTTCTTCGAGCAGGGCGTCTGCCAGCGGCTTCGACTTCCAGCCCGTTCCGGTGATGTTGGGGAAGACGTAGAACGCGCCCCGGGGCATGCGACAGGAAAGTCCTTTGATCTTGTTCAAATTCGTCACGAACGCGTCCCGGCGGTGCTGAAACTCCTCGCGCATGTGGTCAACCGAACTCTGAGGGCCTCGCAATGCCTCTACGCCAGCCATCTGTGTGAAGCTCGCGGTGCAGGAGTTCGAATTGGTCATCAGTCGTGCAATCTGCTGAGCGAGGTCGGCTCGCATGACCCCGTATCCCAGGCGCCATCCGGTCATGGCGTAGCTCTTGGAGAATCCGTCGAGCAGGATGGTGCGATCTTTGAAGCCTGGCTCGGCGATGATCGAATGGTGCTTGCCGTCAAAAATCAAGCGGCTGTAGATTTCGTCCGACAGCACGAAGATGTTGCGGTCGCCAATCGCTTCAGCGATTTGCTCCAGATCTCGCTTGCTCAGTACTCCTCCGGTGGGATTGTGTGGGGAGTTCAGGATTATGAGTCTGGTCTGGTCGCTGATCAGATGCGCGAGCTCGTCCACGTCCAGGCTGAAATCTTTTTCCTCCGGCAAACGAATGGGCATAGCGCGTCCACCCACGTAGCGGATCATCGACTGGTAAATGGGGAATCCAGGGTTGGGGTAGATGACCTCCTCGCCTTCGTTGATCAAGGCGAGGATTGAAAAAAAGATGATCGGCTTGCCGCCAGGGACGACCACAACTTCTTCGGGAGTCACTTTCACTCCGCGAGTGCGGCTTACTTCTTCGGCAATCGCCTGGCGCAACTCGGGGAATCCGGCTGAGGGGCCGTAGTGTGTCCATCCGGCACGGAGAGCGTCAATTCCGGAGTTGACGATGTTCGGAGGAGTGTCGAAATCGGGTTCGCCGATTTCGAGATGGATGATGTCCTTGCCCTGGGCTTCCAGCGCACGCGCCCGGTTCAGGACTTCGAATGCAGTTTCCGTCCCCAGCCGCGACATACGCTCGGCCAACCGCAGCTCGAACTGGAGGGCCCGGGACATAAGGCAAAACGGGTAATTGTACTACCGTCGCGCAAAGCGCGAACAAGACTGATCGGCCCTACGGTCTGATCAAAAGAGCAGCGTATAAATGCGAGGCTCCAAGCGATCCCATACCGCCGAATATTTCGCTTCTTAATTCGTTTACTGACAAAGAGTATCGCTGGCGGGAAGAAAAAAGCCAGCCAAAGCTGCCGCCTGAGCCAAGCCAAACGCTTGTCAATACCGTCTGGATCGCCGCGGCAGACCTCTCTATACAACGCGTGTAACTGTGAGGCGGCTTTGTCAGCATCTGGTATCCGAAACCAGTTCACACAAGCCCCCCAATTCTTTTGCAATGGCAACTAGAGTATTGCCTTACCGGAGGATCAGGAAAGATTCTCAAATATCCCAGCCGCCCCCATCCCCCCGCCAACGCACATCGTTACCATCCCATAGCGCAGATTCCGCCGCTTCATTTCGCGGATGATCGTTGCGGTCAACTTCGCTCCGGTGCAGCCCAGAGGATGCCCGAGCGCCACCGCGCCGCCGTTCACGTTTAGGCGCTCGATATCGAGGTGGCCTTCCTGAATCACCGCCAGCGCCTGCGCGGCAAAGGCTTCATTGAGTTCGATCACGTCAATATCGGAGAGCTTCAGTCCCGCCCACTTCAGCGCCTTGGGAATGGCGAATACCGGGCCGAGTCCCATTTCTTCCGGCTTGTATCCCGCCGTGGCGAAGGAAACGTAGCGCGCCAGCGGCTTGATCCCCAGTTCCTGCGCCCGCTCCGCCGACGTTACGACAGCCGCCGCGGCTCCGTCAGACATCTGCGATGCATTGCCCGCCGTCACCGTTCCTTTGACATGGAAAGCCGGTTTCAGCGAGGCGAGCGCTTCGAGCGAGGTGTCGGCGCGGGGGCCTTCGTCCATCTTGAAGATAAGTTCTTGCCGCTGCAAAGTGGCGTGCGGGCTATTCGCCCGCACCGGACGGGCGAGGGCGCCCGTCCCCACATGGGCATTGGTGTTGCCATGGCCGTTGCCATTGCCGACGGTGAAGCTCACCGGGACCGGCACAGTCTCTTCATCAAATTTTCCCGCTGCAATTGCCGCCAAGGCCTTCTGATGACTTCGCAGCGAGAAATTATCTGCGGCCTCGCGGGTGATGTTGAATCTTGTCGCCAACCGTTCTGCGGTGAGGCCCATGGAAATAAGGGAGTCGGGATAGTGCTCGACCAGCCAGGGATTGGGAGAAATCTTGTTACCGCCCATCGGGACCATGCTCATGGACTCGGTCCCGCCGGCCACGATGACCTCGGCTCCGCCGGCCATGATTCGCTCCGCCGCCATGGCAATCGCCTGCAGGCCGGAAGAGCAGAACCGGTTGATGGTCATGGCCGAAGCTTCGATCGGCACTCCGGCTCGCAGGGATGCGGTCCGCGCAACATTGTTCCCCTGCTCGGCCTCGGGCATGGCGCATCCGAGGATGACGTCTTCGATTTCTTTAGGGTCAAGTTGGGGGATTCGATCGAGCGCGCCTTTGATAGCGATGGCACCCAGTTCATCGGGACGCGTCGCCCGCAAGGTGCCTTTCACAGCGCGGCCAACCGGGGTTCGAACGGAAGAAACAATGACGACTTCACGCATAGGAAACTCCAGTCACTAGTGTAGGCCCAGATGCCCTCGTCTGGGCAGGTGTGGCGACTTTCGCCCGGAGCTTCGCTCCGTCGGGCAGATGAGGATATCCTTCGACTCCGCTCAGGACAGGTCCTGCCCCTACACGTTCAATTGCATTACTCTCCATTCCCATACGCCGGAATCCCTTGCTGCACCATATACATCAGCGCGCGCGCTCGTGCGCTCCAGTCGCCCTGGGGCGCCTGCGCGATGGCTTTTTGCGCCACCGCGATGGCGCGGTTCTTGGCTTCGTCGGACTTCTTCGCCTGCTCTTCACTCTTGTAGATTTCGATCAGCGCCGCCCAGCGGTAGGCGGCATGGTACAACGCTTCCGCCGCAGCCGGAGACTGGGGATATTCCGTGGCGTATTTTTCGTAAATCTCCGCCTCTTTCGCCGGACACTTTGACTGTCCTTGCCAGTCGCCGCAGAGTTTGTTATCGATCAGGTGAAACGAGGACAGGTAGGCCCACTTAGTGTTGGGGAATTTCTTGATGACTTTCCTGAAATAGTCCTCGTCCATCCCCTTCCGCAGATAAGCGTCCTGCTCCTTGGCGGAAGGCAGCGACATTTGGTCGGCCTTCTCGATCTGCCAGCGGATGTCCGCCGAGCGGTACATGGCTTCACCGGCCAGCGGCGATTGGGGGAAGAGTTCTGGCACTTCGGCGTAGAGTCGCATGGCGTCTTGCGCGGCATAGCGGCGTCCGTTGCGCTGGCTGGCTTGGTCTTCGGAGTCCACGGCTTCGCCAAACAGTATCTTGTCGCCGTCCGGCGTGGTGGATTGCACCAGTCCTTTACCCTCGATCCAGCCGGTGATAGTCCGCTCTTCGGTGAGGTTGGCTTCTACGTGTACCCAGGCGTTGCTGGTTTCTAAATAAATGACCTCGCGCCCGCGATCTATGTCGGCGAGCTTGGTGGAAGATGCGTCAGGAGAAAGATAGATGGCCGAAGCTCGAATGGTGGTGGCCCGCACCACTTCGGCGGAGGCCAAGGCCGACAGCATGAAAAATACAACCGCCAAACGCAATTTCATCATTCTTTATGCCTACTTACCTCATGTCCGGATTCGCCGCAACAGATCAGGATCAATATTACCTCCGCTGATGACGGCGACTGTCTGGTTGGATGCGGGCAGCAGCTCGCGGTGGAACAGGAAAGCGGCTGTGGCCACAGCACCGCTGGGTTCAGCGACGGTCTTCGGATTCTGCGCCAGTACGCGCACCGCCTGCATGATTTCGTCCTCAGTGACGGTGACAACGTCGTCCACGTAGCGACGAATGTGTTCGAAAGTCATGGTGCCGACGTATTGCGCGCGCAATCCGTCGGCGCAAGTGGAAAGGACTTGTTCCGGAGGGAATTTGACGATTTCGCCCGCGCGGAAGCTGGCTTGCGCGTCGGCCGCGAGTTCCGGCTCTACCCCGATTATTTTCACGCTGGGCTTCGAGAGTTTGATCGCAGTTGAAATCCCACTGATCAGCCCGCCGCCGCCGACGGGGACTAGCACGAGTTCGACCTCGGGGAGATCTTCCAGAATTTCGAGTCCAGCCGTTCCTTGCCCGGCAATGATCTTTTCATCGTCGTAAGGAGGCACAATTACGTATCC
>WNFF01004104.1_pt1 | contig 13783 bp, 12 predicted proteins | sample 5400441 | NCBI WGS metagenome assembly WNFF01 (sample SAMN13153345, study PRJNA577476) | soil metagenome | isolation source: 120 cm saprolite under Douglas fir tree site 2 hole 3 replicate 1 | place: USA:California | collected 2015-04-18 | reverse complement strand
TGCTCGCCGTTCAGGGTACCCGTGGCAAGGCTGGCCGCGGCGCAGGCGGCGCTGAAAGGTGGGGAGAAGGATAAGTAGTACATAAATAAAATATAAGGGAAGAAAGCAGGAGAGTAGCAGGACATCCGTGAGGGTTGTCTTGCAGCTCTCCTGACCCAATGTTGCCCAGGTCTTCTGTATCACTTGTATCGCTTGTATCGCTTGTGTCCGTTGTATCGCTGAGTTGTTGCTGGCGAAGCCCTTATACGTGTCTTGCTGATAGGTATTTGCAACACCGACCTGGAGATTGTGCGTGGCTATATGGGTTTTCAGGGTGTTCTAGGCCATGAGTTTGTGGGTGTGGTGGAAGCAATCTACGGTGATGCAGCACAGGAACAATACGGATACCTCATAGGGCAGCGTGTTGTTGGTGAAATTAACATCGCTTGCCGTCGTCTCGATTGTTTCTATTGTCAGCGTGGAATTTTTACGCACTGTCCAAACCGCACGACATTAGGAATAGTCAACCGTGACGGAGCGTTCGCTGAGTACCTGATGCTACCTGTAGAGAACCTCCATCTTGTTCCTGAGAATGTAAGCGATGAGGAAGCGGTGTTTGTTGAGCCGCTCGCCGCTAACTTTGAAATATTGGAACAGATACATCTCAAGCCAACAGAGAGTGTTGCCATTCTTGGAGATGGCAAAATGGGCCAACTAGCCGCTCAAGTGCTTACCTTAAGCGGGTGTGAGGTATTGATGGTGGGGAAGCATGAGGAGAAATTAGGGTTGGCAGCAAAGCGGGGAGTGCGTACCTATGCGCTTGACGATGCGCGAAGTTTCGCATTAGAGAATGGGCGACGTGTAGACATGGTTGTCGAATGTACTGGATCGGCACAAGGGTTAGAAATGGCGTTGCGCTTAGTGAGAGCTAGGGGGATTATTGCCTTAAAAAGTACGGTCGCGGAGAAGACCTTACTACATCTTGCCCCCATCGTGATCGATGAGATACGGGTACAGGTGGCCCCTTTGCTCCTGCCTTGCGTGCGTTGAGCCAGAAAATTGTGGATGTTCGCCCATTAATTAGCGCATACTATCCTCTTGATGAAGGGCTAATAGCTTTTAAGCATGCCGAGCAAAAAGGCGTGCTGAAGGTGCTTATGCGGGTATAGCTGTTTTCAAGCATAGTGGGGAAAGCATCTCGAAATTTTACACCTCTTTTGATCCTACCTTTATCATGGGTATTTTTGCTCAACACACCGAAAAGGGGTACAACCACAGTATCTGGTGGACAGCTCAAAAAATCACATAAAAATGAGCTCAAATGAACGTGTCACCACCACTTAATGTGGTTGTACCGTTTCTGCGAAGTAACCCTTTCACTATAACGAATGGCTCATAGAAACGGCTGTGATTATGGTCGTCTAGATCAGCTTGGATGGCCCACCAATGTGCCCGAGTTTCTGCCATCTCAGGCCACATATATGGCTTGGTACTTCTTGAGATCCATATATTCTGTGATATCTACGAATAAGCTAGGTGAAAAATCACAACTTTGTATAGGCGGCTCAGCATACAGAATCCAATCTACATGGCCAATACGCCGAGCAGCATTAACTACTGCTGAGGCTGTCTCTACATGATCCTGATGCCCCTGTCCATGCTCTTGAGGATAGTGTGTGATTACCACGTGTGGGGACAATCTTAGAATATGCTTCTCGATAAGAGCTACTGTATCGATATTATATTTGAGTTTACCATCCAACAATCTTTCATTTATGAGAGAATAGCCAACCAATTGTGCAGCAGCCTCTGCTTCTGCTATTCTTACATCGTCTCTTGAGGTTTTGCTACGCTCTCCCGCAGTAAGTACGAGCACATATACTTGATGTTTCTCACGATGAAGCCGTGCCAGTGTGCCGTAACAAGTGAGGACATCATCATCAGGATGAGCAAAGACTGCTAGAATTACTTGGTTATTGTTATTCACGGTTGCTCCTTCATAACTTTGTTGAAAACAACTCTCCAACTAGCAAACCATAATAATGGGTACAGTCCCACAAAGGTACAAAAGCGGCAATGAAAAGCAAGACTTTTACCTTGTCTTTTTCGCCACATCAATATAACGATATAAGGTAGATCGAGAGATATTTAAGGTTTTGCAAAGTTGATACCGATGGCGGAAAAGCAGCATACGCTCGTATCACTTATAGTCACGCAGAAAATTAGGAATTTTGCAGGCACTCTACTTACTCAGGTGAAATAGGTGATGAATACGCCTACACGTTGCAATCATGAAAACTATCCCCCTAAAATAGACTACGGTGAAATATATATGGACGGAAACGGCATGTTTAGACGAGCCGTATTTGTGAAGTGTACGAAATGTAAGCGCGCTTATAGAAGCTATAGCGAGCTTGTATCACAACAGCAACTAGCACAAAACAACATGCCGTATCATCCACTCGCACCATAACCCACCTTCATCTTGAGCCTCCCAAGAAAGGGTAGAGGGTAGGACCATCGGTAGGTCGAAATTGTGATCCAGAGGTGAGGACAAAGGGCTTCATCTTTGGATTCCAAGAGAAGTAGACATGAGTTAGAAGGTACTTTATACTGGATGTGAGCAACACGCTTGAGAAAAAACTTATTGATGCCCCGGCCTATGATGTTCACCTCCAGCTAAGGCAAGAGGGAAGCAACTGGAAAATTACGTCTTATGATGGCATCTAGCTAGACTGTACAGTGTGGTAAATGAATGACTACGATTTGATCGCACCTTTTTATGATATAGAGCACGCACACTTCGACGAGGACCTGAGTCTATACAAGAACTTTGCTGAAATGTGTGGCAGTCCGCTGCTGGAACTGGCATGCGGCAGCGGACGCTTGCTCGTAGCGTTAGCGCGTCAAGGATTTGAATTGACGGGGGTTGATAGTTCCGCTGTTATGCTAAACCTGGCAAAGGAGGCTTTGAACCGGGCTGGGGTTGCCACACCTTGTAAACTGGTACAGGAAGACATGTCCAGATTGCGCCTGGGGCAAAAGTTCCGACTGGCTTTTATTGCACTTGGCTCATTTGGGCATGTTTGTACGCGCCAGGAGCAAAGGCAAACGCTGGCTGCGGTGCGTGAGCATCTGACTACTGGCGGCAGGTTCATTCTGGACATCAGTAACGCGGATATACGTTACATGGAGGATTTAAGCGGCCAGGTGCTGCACCAGGGGACGTGGCAGCGAGACGACGGCGCTATGCTGTCGCACTTTGTCAGCCCCGCTTCATCACTCACGAGGGATTTGCTCGAACTAACGCACTTCTACGAGGAGCATCGTCAAGGCGAAGCAGTGCGACGTACGGTGATTACAACGCACCTTTACCTTTTCGAGCGCAAGGAGGTGGAGTTGTTGCTTGAAGAAGCAAACTTTAGAGTTATCGATGTTTATGGGGATTATGAGCTAAGTCCCTATGAACATGATAGTCCGCGCATGATTTTTATAGCTGAAGTATGATAATATGAAGCAGGGGAAAATGAAAAATAGACCATTACACGAGTGGACCCTTCAACAGAACGAGGCGATTGCGTTACAGCGTGAATTGGCGAAGCGCGTGGTGCGTGAAGATAGACTAGAGGAAGTTCACCATGTAGCCGGGGTAGATATGGCAATCAATGAAGAGAACGGTATGGCAAGGGCTGCCGTAGTGCTGCTTTCCTATCCGGCGTTGGAGTTAGAAGAGCGGCATGTTCACGAGGAGCCTGTGCGTATGCCTTACATCCCTGGCTTGCTCTCGTTCCGCGAATTGCCTGCTATCCTGGGTGCGTTCGATCGTTTGAAACAACAGCCAGAATTGGTGATGGTTGACGGTCAAGGCATTGCGCACCCGCGCCGGCTGGGAATCGCTTCTCACCTGGGGCTATGGCTAGATTTGCCGTCTATCGGATGTGCCAAGTCGATACTCAGAGGAGAATACGATAGAGAAGCCTTGGGCGAGGAAGTAGGGTCATGGGTCCCACTGATTGACAAGAAAAATAATGAGGTGATCGGGGCAGCATTACGTACCCGGACACATACGAATCCTATGTTTATCTCCCTGGGTAATCGTATCAGCCTGGAAACGAGCCTGCGTTATGTGCTCGCCTGTAGCAGCGGATATCGTTTGCCAGAGCCGACGCGCCTGGCCGATAAGCTATCAAAGGACAATGCGTGGCGCGAGCAAGAAAACGAACAAACAGCAGAGCAGGGAACGTTATGGGGATAGAGTAGAGAGTTCATGCGAGGACGGGAACGGTGAAATAAAATGTTGTCCCTTTGTCGATGACACTGTCAAACCAGATTTCTCCTCCATGCTGCTCGACTATTAACTTAGCAATAGTTAAGCCAAGACCATAGCCGCCCATCCTTGATTGCAGAGCATGGTTGGATTGGTAAAAACGCTCGAAGATATGCTGCTGATCTTCGACAGGAATACCATAGCCAGAATCTGAGACGGAGATCATCACGAACCGTTCATTGTATGGAGAAGCATGTATGGCAACGGCTCCACCAGGGGGAGAGTATTTGATGGCATTGGTGACCAGGTTGTTCAGGACTTGCTTCATCCGTTGAGGATCGACGTAGAGGATCGGTGAAAGGGTAGGAATGTCTTTATCGAGATCGAGCGCTACGTCTGCTTTAAGAGCTTGGGGTTGCAGGCTATCAACGATTTGTTTTACCAGTACACGAAAGTCGACCTCTTGCCGCTTCATCTCAAATTGTCCAGAATCTGAGCGAGTCATGAAAAGGATGTCTTCGACGATAGATACCAACTGCTGCACACCCTCCTGAGCATAGCCAAGATATTTGTGTTGCTCTTTAGTTAATTCGCCCATCTGGCCCTGCAAAAGTAGGTCAATGAAGCCATGAACGGAGTTCAGAGGGGTTCGCAGTTCATGAGAAACCATGGAAACAAAATTTGCACGCACGCGATTAGCTACCTTGATAGCAGACATATTATGAGCGACAAAGAGCACATGGGTACCCCGCTGATGATCAAGGGGAATGACAGTCGTAGTGAATTCGTGGGAATGATCGGAGACCGGTCCCATAATTAATTCTTCTTGCCCAATTGGTTGTTTCTGTTGGATCACACGTGTAAATGGACAACCAGATGTGCCACATAGCGCCGTACCGTTCAGGTTTTTACACTTCATTAGCTGGCTGCAATGCTTACCAATTGCGTCCTCGTGAGCCCAGCTGAAGCTGGTAAGCGCGGCAGGATTCATATCGAATATATGAGAATGTTCATCGAGCGTTATGATAGCATGCGGAGTGTTCACATATCCTGCTTCCAGGTACCAACGATTAGCGGGCTGCGAAGTGGATGAAATGGGTTGAGTATTAGAGGCAGTTCCCAGAGGGCCTGGTTCTTCGGAAAGGGGTGTCATATTCGATTGGGCTCCAGACGCGGCCTCTACAGGACGTTTGCAGCCACTCATTTTGCATCTCTCCTATGTGTCCCTTGATACATTTAGTTGGCCCCGAATCAAAAGCGGTTACTTGTTTAGAAACTTATAGCCAATGCCACGTACCGAGATAATATGCTGAGGTCTATCGGCATCCTCCTCTAACTTTATTCGGAGGCGGCGTATGTAGACATCTACGATGTTACTGTTGCTCTCATTGTCGTTCCATACTTCTGAAAGCAACCGGTCGCGATCTACAACCTGACTTGGGGAAGCCATGAGCACACGCAAGACATACATTTCGGTGGGAGTAAGCGCGATGGGTGCATGACCGGGCATCAGAACTTTAAGTTCCCCAGGGAAGAGTTCAATCTGACCGCAGCGGATGTTAGCAATTCCTGCCTTACCATTGTTTTTGACACGACGCATAACTGCATGTACTCGCGCCACTAATTCTTGATGATTAAAGGGTTTGCAAATATAGTCATCCGCACCAATATCGAAGCCATGTAATTTTGACTCAATACCATCTTGCGCTGTCATAAATATTAGCGGGGTTTCGTATCCTTCAGAACGCAACTTCATAGAGAACTCGAAGCCATTGATGTAAGGCATCATCACGTCGATAATTAGCAGGTCCGGCTCTCGCTTCTGAATCATTTGCAGGGCCCCGCGAGGATTGTCTGTCGTCTCAACTTCGTATCCTTCTTTACTGAGGACGAAGTGTACGAGCGAGTTTGCAAATTGATCGTCATCTACGACAAGGATGTACACTGTTCTTCACCTATTTGAACCGCGTCTAAACGTGGGGGATAGATGCGCTCAAATTCTATTCTTAATTGAAATTAATAGATTTTAGCTCTTCTGTTCGCTTATAGTACACGTTTAGATGTGCACTGTCAAGTATTTATTTGCGCCAGGCGTTGTTTCTCAAGGTAAACCATTAAAATGGCGATATCTGCGGGCGTCACACCTTCTACACGCGACGCCTGACCGATAGTGCGAGGGAGAGTTCGCATGAGTTTCTGGCGGGCCTGGGTGCGTAAATGCTGCACAGCATTATAGTCAATGGTCTGGGGAATAAGATGCTCTTCCATACGCCTGGTACGGTGGACAGTCTGCTCCTGCTTGCGCACATAGCTTTCGTATTTCACTTGTAACTCGACCTCTTCCGCCACAGACTCAGTTAGTGGAGGAAGAGCGGGTTCGACATGTTCTGCCAACCGGGCTACCTGGTGATAGGTGACTGTTGGACGACGCAAGAGTTCACGGGCAGTGAGCATTTGCCCTAGTGGAGCAAAGCCAATTTCCTGTGCATATGCTTCCGTTGTGCGAGAGGAGGTAAACACCAGGATATCAAGTTGTGCAAGGGTGCGATGAATACTATCACGCTTGTGGATAACCTGGGCATAGCGCCTATCATCGATTAGTCCGAACTTATACGCGTAATCACTCAAGCGCAGATCAGCACTCTCAGGACGTAAGAGCAGACGGTACTCAGCGCGCGAGGTATGAAGGCGATATGGTTCGCTCATGGGTCGAGTCACAAGATCGTCGATCAACACACCAATATATGCTTCGTGACGGCCAAGCACGAATGGCTCCTCATCGTGAACGTGTAGTGCTGCATTGATGCCAGCCATTATTCCCTGAGCAGCCGCTTCTTCATAACCGGAGGTGCCGTTGATCTGACCTGCAAGGAAGAGTCCTGAAACTGGTTTTGTCTGCAGCGTTGGATACAACTGCTCCGGTGGTACATAGTCATATTCGACTGCGTATCCGACACGCATCATCTCGACATGCTCCAGGGCGGGAATACTGCGCAGCATTGCAAGCTGTACATCTTCCGGGAGACTGGTATTCATGCCCTGTACATACACCTCGCCAGTACGCCATCCCTCCGGCTCCAGGAAGATTTGATGCCGGTTCTTATCGGCGAAGCGCACAATCTTATCCTCGATGGAGGGGCAATAGCGAGGTCCAATGCCCTCGATAATGCCTGTGTAAAGTGGGGAGCGGTGCAGGTTGTCGCGAATGATCTGGTGGGTACGCTCGGTAGTATGGACCAGGTAGCAAGGTAACTGCGATCTCCATCCAATGAGATCTTCATCCGTAGTCGGATAGATTGGATTAGGTCGGCCACCGGGGAGCTGTACATCCTGGCGAGCTGACACATCCTGAGAAAAGTAGAGCGGTATGCGGCTGCCAGGTTGTGGCTCCGTTTTGCTGAAATCGATGGTACGGGCATCGATACGCGGTGGCGTGCCCGTCTTAAAACGGCGCACTTCGAGTCCCAGGGCGCGCAAAGAATCAGAGATGCCCAGGGCTGGTCCTTCGCCGGCACGACCGCCGGGTTGGGTTTTCTCACCAACGACAAGACGCCCATTGATAAAGGTGCCAGTGGTTAAGATAATCGCGCCGGCCTCGTATTGCCAACCATTATTCGTTACAACGCCAGTGACGACGGGCCGCCCATCGTCTCCGATGTGACTAAGTAGTCGCGCAATCGTGGCCTGTTTCAACTCCAGGTTTGGCTGGCCCTCCAGAGCGAATTTCATGGCAAGGCGATAAGCTTGTTTGTCGCATTGAGCACGGAGTGCCTGAACCGCTGGACCTTTACTGGTATTGAGCAGGCGAATCTGAATGAACGTGCGGTCGGTATTGCGGCCAACCTCGCCGCCGAGGGCATCGATTTCTTTGATTAAATGGCCTTTTGCAGGCCCACCCATAGAGGGATTACAGGGCATGAGCGCGACACTATCGAGATTCATAGTCAACAGGAGTGTCTTGCGCCCCATGCGCGCGGAAGCCAGTGCAGCTTCGCAGCCTGCGTGACCGGCGCCGACGACTATCACTTCATATATGCCGCGTACAACCTGCTCTGGTGGAAGAGTATTACTTTCGGTTTCGTTGCTCATGATAAGTGACCCGTTCAATGAATTTACCAGGTGGAAGATTATTTCCATATCCACAACCCGTATTATGACGTAGATGAAGCCAGACGTCAATATAAGTCATGAACCCCTGCATTCAATGCAGGGGCTTGCCGAAGGGCTAAGGTACGGTAACTTGTGACTAGTGGGCTTTCTTCGAAAAGCAGCAGCGGTATGGGCTACAAGAACGTTTCGATACCACCCGCGTTGAAACCGCTTCCTGTCGCGCCCGAACAGACGATCTTCGGATCTATGCCTGTACTGCCCTCACGAAGGGTTCTATTACCCCGGCGCTGACCGGGAGAGAAGGGAAATCCCTGATCCATGCGAAATGCTGTCATTGATACCAACAGCCTGGTGTTAATGCCCTGTCATCCGGCCAAAGCCCGTTTGTTATTCAAAGCGGGCAAGGCGAAACCCAAGTGGAACAAGCTTGGTCTGTTCTGCGTGCAGTTAACCTACGAGCAGGAACCCGACAATCAACCTCTGGTCGTCGGGGTCGATCCAGGATCAAAAAAGGATTGTCGAGTCCTGACTTGGGTGGCATTCCACTCCTGGTGGGTCTCTCTGCAACCACCATCAAAAGGCAGGAAAGGTCGCCCTACCCCTGTCCCAAAGAAGGAGGGCCTGCTTCCTCCCCTGGTTGAAATATAGTGGTCTCCGCAGGCCGATTAGATGAGAAGAAGAACGTTTAACGAATGGTTTGTAAATCTGAAAAAGTTGACCATATAAGGTATTTGCTGGTATTATTAGCACATTAACCGTATAGAGGTGCTATTTCAAGCTGAGTGGAGAAATATGCAAGAACCACCTGCATGGCGTTCCCTGCTAGGGCAACTTATTCACGACCCACAAGAGAGACATCGGATCGCTACCGAGTTAGATGTAAACTCTGCAACTTTAGTGCGCTGGGCGCATAATGAGACAAACCCTCGCCAGCAGAACCTCCTTCAGTTACTCAAGGCCGTTCCTCAGCATCGCCAGAGATTGAGAGATTTGGTAGCTGAAGAGTTCCCCGAGTTTGCAAACTCTGAGAATGATGACTTTTCCGATAATACGTCGATTGAGATTCCGTCGGGGACCTATTCAAGTGTGCTGCATACATACATAACCGCACCTAAGCGACAGCGCTTCTGGCTAGTGAGCAATTTTATTTTACAGGAAGCTATCAGGCAACTAGATCCCCAGCAACTAGGCATGACGGTCAGTTTGGCACTATGCGTCCCGCCAGCAGAAGGAAAGAAAGTTCGTAGCCTGCGCGAGCATATGGGACGAGGAACACATCCCTGGAAAGCTACCATGAAACATGAGGTCGCATACCTGGGAATAGAGTCCCTTGCTGGATATGCACTTTCTAACCTACGTCTACGCACAATTCAGGATAGATCTGAGAGCCCAACACTTTACCCCGCGAGGTGGCTAGACTGGGAGGAAAGCGCGGTAGCCTGCCCTATTATGCGAGAGGGCCGCTTTGCGGGCTGTCTTCTTGTCTCCAGTACACAGCCAAGATATTTTGTGCCGCATCGAGAAGCGTTGATCCAGAACTACGCGGAATTGATGGTACTGGCATTCGAGCCAGAGGAATTTTATGATCCACATGACATCCAACTAGGCTTGATGCCCAATTTCGATGAGCAAGAAAAGTGCTTTAATACACTTCGGCAGCGAGTTGCAAAAGCCATAGTAGAGGGATCAAAGAGACAACCACCGGTCACAATTATGGAGGCGGAGCAACTGGTCTGGCAACAGTTGGAAGAGGAACTTTTAGAATTGGCACACAACAGGTTATGAAATCAACTCATCATCCGAATTAATATGAGGCTTTCAACACAAGCTGATAAGTCTCAGGCCCTATGACCTCAATGAGAAACGATTGACGAACGGGCCAGGGCATGTTAATATCATGGCACAATAGCACCACTATCACGGGGCGGTGGCGAAACAGGTAGACGCCGGGGACTTAAAATCCCCTGAACGAAAGTTCGTGAGGGTTCGAATCCCTCCCGCCCTACTCCCTCATCGCTAAGAGCTACTTCTTTTAACCTTGCCATAGCAATCTCCGCAGAATAACATGTATTGCCCTTGAACGACCTGATTGTAGCAGGAATAAGCAACTTCGAACAGCCTTTTATCGCCACCTGTCCGATAATTCGTCCGATATTCTGTCCGATATACTATATTTTGTGCACGTTTTAAGTTTCAAAACTATTAATGCTCCTTAAAAGGCGTCCGATATTGGAAAAGCTTGGTAAAATTATCGGACACGTGTCGAGATTTGGCGAGATTCTGCCGAACAATTCCGCCATAAATCCGCCATCGACCCCTAAAAAGAGGAAGCATGGCGGTATTATGATGAAATTACGGGGGGATTCACGCAAGCCGTGACGAAATTGCGACGAGATTCTGGCGAGATTCTCACCAGCGCGGCCAGGGCGAACATGCAAAAATCCCCGCTGCAATATCCCCGGTTCTGTGAAGCATTGTAATCGCATGAAGCAGCCTGTAGAGCCATTGGTATTTCTCGCATCGAGGACAAAACCACCGAGGAGGGCTGCCACGAGGGATTTCTACCAAACAATTTCACCATCATCTATGTATTACCTATATATGATAATGTATAGCGAGATTATAATGGCCTTCAAGTACCTCGCAAATAAAGATTACCAGTAACTATTCAAGGGCCCGATTCCTCGCCGCCTGTGGCGGCTCGCTCATTCATTTTGCAGCGGACTTCGCAGCCTGCGGCTGCGAAGTCCGCTGCAAAATGAATGAGCGAGCCGCCAACCTACTCCGAACTGCCGCAGGCGGTGAGGAGTCCTGAATAGTCACGATTACCATTCCAGTAATGTATACTCTCTTACAAAGAGCTGCATACTGGTTCAGATAAGCATTTTGTTGGACTATAAGAAAGGTTGCTAATGTCAAATCAGCATAAATATGTATATATTATTAAAGGTGGGCAGCCGGTTGTTGGGGAGATTAAATGCCTGGGAGCGAAGAATTTTACCACTAAGGCTATGGTAGCGGCGCTGCTGGGCGATACGCCAACGGTGCTCACGAATGTTCCTCCGATTGGCGATGTGACGATCACCAAAGAAATGTTCACCTCTATCGGGGTCAAGGCTGAGTTTGCTACCAGCGGGACCCTGACCATTGATCCCTCTTCGATGAATTTATCGGAGGTGCCGACGCCTGACTCAGGGAGTAATCGCATACCTATACTCTTACTGGGAGCGTTACTGCATCGTTTTGACAAGGTCTCTGTTCCAATTGTGGGAGGAGATCAGATCGGTGCTCGGAATGTAGATTTCCACCTGGATGCGATCCGCCAATTTTGCGGCAAGGTCGAAGAAACACCTGATGGGTTTTTAGCGCAGCGCACTGACTCATTGAAAGGGACGCACATCAAGTTGCCCTATCCGAGTGTGGGCGCTACAGAGACTTGTTTATACCTGGGTGTCCTGGCAGAAGGGCGCACAACTATCTCGAATGCAGCTATCGAGCCAGAAATCTTTGAATTAATCACGATGCTTAGGACTATGGGGGCCATCATTTTCACCTCTTCGGGGCGGGAGATCCGTATCGAAGGCGTGAAACGGCTCACGGGGACGCACGTGAAAGTGATGGGGGATCGTATCGAAGCCGCTTCCTGGGCTTGCCTGGCATGTGCATCCGATGGTGACATTGCAGTTGACGGCATCCGTCCGGAAACGCTAGGCAATTTCCTCTCCTACTTCCGGCAAGCTGGAGGAGGATTTGAGCTGGTTAATTCAAACACTATCCGCTTTTTTCGTAAAGAGCCACTGCGCCCGGCAATTATCGAGACGGATGTGTGGCCTGGTTTCTCAACTGACTGGCAACAACCTTTTGCCATTTTGCTCTCACAGGCCAATGGCATCTCGATCATTCACGAGACGGTACACGAAAATCGATTTGGCTATCTGAAAGCCCTTGATAAGCTTGGGGCAAAAACACAGTTGACAACGTACTGCTTAGGAGGGACGACGTGCCGCTACCGCGAGTCCAACTTTGAGCATAGTGCGATTATTATGGGGCCGACTCCTTTTAGGGCTGTTGATCAAATCTCTACGCCAGATTTACGAGCCGGATTAGCCTATGTGATCGCAGCAGCAGTCGCTTGTGGCACAACGACTGTGACAGGTATTGACCTACTTGAGCGGGGATACGGCAATATTGTTCCCAGGCTGGCTGCAATGAATCTTAATATTGAGCGAGTTTTATCGAGCGAGTAGGAAGATCCAGCGAGATCTCTCGCGGACTCTCGAACCAAGGGTCGCCACCAAATAAATAAACATGTCGAAGCGGCTGGTGGTGGCGCCACCAGCCGCTTCGACATGTTTTAAATAGATGAGGCTCGCAAGCAAAAAATGCGAGAGCAACCAAATAGATATGCCTGGGAGCGGGAAAAGGGAAGCACCTATCATGTATCTTTCATGGCTGCTTCTCCGTCTGGTATAGTTGTATTGGATAGTACAACAGAATAGAAGGATAGCTATACATGACTCGTATTCTCTCCTATAACATATTAGTAGGCGGAACACGCCGTGTCGAGCAGATAACAAAAATCATTAGTTCAGCACATCCCGATATCGTTGGCCTGGTCGAAGCTACTAACCCGCGAGTGGTTGAGGAACTGGCGATTCGGCTAGGCATGCAGCATAGGATGAGCAGATATACCGAAGATAGACAAGACTGGCATACAGCCATACTCAGTCGTCTGCCGATTGTACGGACTTATTCACATGTTCGCCCCGGCATCCTCACCCACCCTCTCTTAGAGGTGAGCTTAGAGGAGGAAGGTGGGCACGTGCTCACAGTATTCTTAACGCACCTGACGGCAGCTTTCAACTACGGCAGAGGGGGTGATGGTATCCGGCGTCGAGAGGTACAAGAAATCTTGCGAATCATGGAAACGAAGCGAGGCACGCCACACCTGTTGATGGGCGATTTCTTTCAACTCGATTGCACCAGGAGATCGTCTGAAAGCAGGTACTCTTCTGCGGTACCTCGTAGCGATGGATCGTCGTCGCCGGCTAAACCCAAGTGCTAGCGTGGGGCACCCCTACCTGGATTTTGTGGTACCAGCGCCTCTACGCTTCCTGAATCCGCTGCTACAAGTGATTCCGCGCAGTAAGTTGCTGAGCGCCATTTTTGATGAAGCAGGCTCGTTGTATGCTCCTCGTGGTAGTATCAGAATGTTGCGAAAAGCAGGCTATATCGATTGTTTTCGACGTATGAATCCAGATTCCTCGGGATTTACCTGTCCAGCGGACGCTCCTGCTGGCCGCATCGATTACATCTTTGCCAGTCCGGAACTTGCCGAGCAGCTTTCAGAATGTAGTGTTATTACGGAAGGGAACGGACTGCGTGGTGACGAGGCAAGCGATCACCTGCCAGTTGTTGCAGAATTTG
>WNFF01003015.1_pt1 | contig 13784 bp, 10 predicted proteins | sample 5400441 | NCBI WGS metagenome assembly WNFF01 (sample SAMN13153345, study PRJNA577476) | soil metagenome | isolation source: 120 cm saprolite under Douglas fir tree site 2 hole 3 replicate 1 | place: USA:California | collected 2015-04-18 | reverse complement strand
ATCGCGGTTGCGGGGACGCGGGAAGTGCCGATGGCGGTGATTGCTGCTGGAGTGGAGCGTCCAGTGAACCTGGTGGGAGTGACGGAGGGGTATCAAGCCATCCGGCGGCTGCTCATCCTGCGCGGGCGGTATTTCGACTCCGCGGATATGGAGATGCGCAGCAAGGTCTGCCTTATTACCACGCAACTTTCCGACCGCATTTTTGGACAAGCTAATCCTGTCGGAAAATCCGTTCGAATGGGAGAGCTGACTTTTGCCGTGATCGGCGTTTTCCGCGAGCGCGTCGAGACCTTCGGACTGTCGGAGATCCAGGAGAATTCCGTCATTATCCCCTTCACGCTGATGAAGTACTACACCGGGCTGGAAGTGGTGCGCTTGCTGGACGTGCAAGCAGCAAGGGCAGAAGACGTGCCCTCCGTAGAGCGGCAAGTACGCCAATTGCTGCGAAGCCGGCACCCGAATGAAGCGGAATACAAAGTGCAATCGCTAACCGCTATTCTGGGCGCGGCGAGGAACATCTCCCTGGCGCTGACCATTGTGCTCATCGTGATTGCCTTCATCGCGCTGGTGATCAGCGGAATCGGGATCATGAACATCATGCTGGTGACGGTGACCGAGCGGACGAGGGAGATCGGGATTCGCAAGGCGATAGGAGCAGCGCGACGGGAAATCCTGTACCAATTTTTGATCGAATCGTTCTTGATCAGCGGAGGAGGTGCGGTTATCGGAATTTTGATTGGAATCGCTGTGCCGGTGGCCATCCAGTCTTTTTTGCCAGGAAATCTGCGAGTTCCGGTGTCGAGTCTCAGCGTGGTGATCGCCTTCGTGGTGTCGTGTTCCACGGGGCTTTTCTTCGGCTATCTGCCTGCGAATCAGGCAGCAAGCCTGCAGCCTGTCGAGTCGCTGAGATATGAATGAGGCAGAGTGAGGATAGGGGTTAGGGAGCAGGGGATAGGCAGGGCAAGTGAACCAGAGGGCGGCGATTGGCGGCCCTTTTTGTTTTTTGTGAGAATGAGTTTCGATGAAGTAGTTTGGAAGTGCGCTGATGGAGACTCTCTTGGGCGCTTGTTAAAGAGAGCCCATGAAATTCCGGGGCGACGAAGGAGCATGAACATGCAATTAATGCGACGTTTTGCAGGGATGACGGCGCTGCTGGTGATGTGTGGCGGCGCTGCTGGCGCGCAGGAGACTTCCTCGGCGAAAGCGAGCCAGGCTGCGGCACAGGAAGCGCCGCAGGATGGTGCCCCCGTACCCCTGACTCTGAAACGCGCGATTGAACTGGCACTGCAGAACAGCAAAGAGATTCAGGTGGCGAAGATTCAAGCGAGCGTGGCAGATCGCGCTGCGCAGATTACGAAGGCGCAGTTCATGCCGAATCTCTATGCGGGCTCCGGCGCGGGGTATACGTACGGCATACCGGAAACGCCGGGCGGACGCGCACCATCGATCTTCAACGTGTCATACACGGAACAGATTTTCAACGAACCGCTGCGAGGCCAGGCGAAAGAAACGCAGGAGCAGGCCAAAGCGCAGAAGATCGCGCTCGAGGATACGAAGAACAGGGTTATCACTCGAACGGCGATGGCCTATCTGGAACTAGGAAAAGTACGGCATTCCCTTGAGCTATTGCGAAAAGAGCAGGAGAGCGCGGAGAAGATCCTGCAAGTGACACAAGAACGGCAGGGAGAAGGATACGAATTGCCAGTGGAAGTGACGAAGGCCCAGCTCACGAAGGCGCAGGTGATCCAGCGAATATTGCAACTTGAGGGCCGGGAGGATGAGCTGGAAGTTTTTCTGAGATACCAACTCGGATTTTCGGAGGGGCAAGCCATCGAAGTCACGCCCGAAGAGCTGCCAGGAGAAGCCGAGCAAGCGGGAGACAACCTCGTGGCGATGGCGATGACGCACAACCCGGGATTGCAACTCGCGGAGTCCGATGTTCGCGCGAAAGAGTTCCGGCTGAAGGGTGAAAGGCGAGGCTACTTCCCGACGCTGGAGCTGGTAAGCGTGTACAGCTTGCTGGCGACCTTCAACAATTATTCACTGTTTTTCCGGACGTTTCAGCGGAACAATTTCAACGCGGGAATTGACATTCGCGTACCGATTTTCAGCGCGCAGACAAAAGCAGCGGTGGGAATGGCGCAAATAAACCTGGAGGCGGCCAAGGTCAGCCTGACGAACAAGAGAACGGAATTGGGCGCGGACGTCCGGCAGAAGACGCGACGAGTGCGCGAGAGGGACGCGGCCAAAGAGGTGGCGCGGCTGGAATTGCAGCTCGCGCAGCAACAAGTCGCCGTGCAACAGGCGCAATTTGCGGAAGGCAAGTTGAACCTTCGTGAGGTCGAGAAGGCCAGGCTGGAAGAGAACGAAAAGTGGATGGCATATCTGGACGCAAATTTTCAGAAGCAGGAGGCGCAGCTGGAATTGCTGAGGACGGCGGGACAGTTGGATAAGGTTTGGCAGTAAGAAGAGGGGGATAGGGGATGGGGAATAGGGAATAGGCAGCAGCGAAAGACAACCGAGGACCCGGATGCTGGAACAGAAGAGTCTGGAGCTGCTCATCGGAGCCGCGAAGCGGCTGGACGCCGGGTTTTCCGCACTTCCGGCGTACGAGAGCGGGGCGACGGGAATCGGGCGCCTCGCGGAAGTGCTTGGAGCTACGGTCGAACGGCTGCGGGACAACTATCCCTATTTTCATCCTTTGTACGCGGGGCAGATGCTGAAGCCGCCGCACCCCGTGGCCCGGCTGGCGTATGCGCTGGCCATGTGGATCAATCCGAACAATCACGCGCTGGACGGCGGGCGGGCGACGTCAGCGATGGAAAGGGAAGCGGTCGCGGAGATTGCCGGCATGTTTGGCTGGCAGAGTTTTCTGGGGCATCTCTGCGGCGGCGGAACCATGGCGAATCTCGAAGCCTTATGGGTTGCGGGACAATTGCAGCCGGGAAAGAAAATTCTCGCCAGCGAGCAGGCGCACTATACGCACGGGCGGGTCAGCGGTGTGCTGCAATTGCCATTCGAAACAGTGCCGTGCGATTCGCAGGGGCGCATGGACGCGGACTCGCTGGCGAAGCAGGCGGAGCGCGGCGACGTCGGAACCGTGGTGGCGACAATGGGTACCACGGCAACGGGTTCGGTGGATCCGCTCGCGGAGATTCTTGAGCTTGGCGAAAAACACAGATTTCGAGTACATGCGGATGCCGCGTACGGCGGCTATTTTGTACTCACCGAAACGCTTGGAGAAGATGCCGCACGGGCGTTTGCGCGGATTGGAGAGACGGACTCGATCGTGATCGATCCACATAAACACGGCTTGCAACCCTACGGGTGCGGTTGCGTGCTCTTTCGCGACCCTGGAGTCGGCCGATTGTATAAGCACGATTCGCCTTACACCTATTTCAGCTCCGCCGAATTGCATCTGGGTGAGATAAGCCTGGAGTGCTCGCGGCCGGGGGCGGCAGCGGCGGCGTTGTGGGCGACGCAGAGATTGCTACCGCTGAAAAAAGGCGGCGAATTTGCGCGCGGGTTGGAACGTGGAAGGAAGGCAGCGCTTGCTCTGTACGAGAAGTTGAGCGCGGATTCGCGGTTTGTGACGGCGTTCGCGCCTGAACTGGATATTCTCGTATTTGCGCCGAAAGCCGTGAGCGTCAGCGAGGCTTCTGCACTAAGCCGAAAGATATTCGACGCTGCGGCGAAACGCGATCTGCACCTGGCGGTGGCGGAATTGCCGGTGCGTTTTTGGGAGGCAAATCTGGGAACGATGAAGCGCGATCGCGAGACACTCACTTGCCTGCGTTCCGTGCTTATGAAGCCGGAGCACCTCGATTGGGTGGAGCGCATCTGGGACTTGCTCTCGTTATCAGCGGACGAGATACTTGTGGCTCGCAACTGATTCCTCCTGCCAGAGCCTGCAAACCTCATTTAATGAGAGAGATAGATATTCGCCCCAGTTAACAACTCAATGAGAGAAAGATTTGGGGACATGCAACGAAGTCAGGTAAACTGGTATCTATGGATAGGGCCTCAGCCCGGCGTGCATACAGCCCTTCTCTATTGTGAGTTCGACTCGAGTGCGTTCGAAACGGCCAAGATTGTAAAGAATAAAGTTGAGGGTGAAGAATGCCGGATGTAATGAAGACATTGCTGTTGAATCCGCCTAGTTTTGAGAATTTCGACGGTGGTGCGAGCTCTCGGTGGCCAGCCACGCGCGAGATTGAGTCCTACTGGTACCCTGTTTGGCTGACGTACCCTGCGGGAATGATTCCCGGAAGCAGGGTGCTGGATGCGTCTCCTCACAAGGTCAATTGGCAGCAGACAATCCAGATCTGCAAAGACTACGAATTTTTGATCCTCTTCACGTCCACGGTCGGTTTGGAGAGCGACGTCAAGCTTATCCGGAAAATCAAGGAAGCCAACCCGGGCATGAAGATCGCTTTCGTCGGGCCGCACGGACACATCAAGCCCGATGAGACGCTGAACGCCAGCGCGGACATCGAGTTTGTGACCCGTGGTGAGTTCGATCACTCGGTGGTGGAGTACGCGCACGGGAAGCCCCTCAGCGAAATTCTTGGCGTCAGTTACCGTAAAGACGGCAAGGTCGTGCACAACGCCGAGCGCCCGCAACTGCACACGGAAGAGCTGGACGCGCTGCCGTTTGCCACGGATATTTACAAGCGCGACCTGGAAATCGAGCGCTACAACGTGCCGTTCCTGCTGCACCCCTACGTGTCGTTCTACACGACGCGAGGATGCCCGGCGCTTTGCACGTTTTGCATGTGGCCGCAAACGATTTCGGGGCACGCCTGGCGGACGCGCTCGACCGAAAACGTGGCCCGAGAAGTGAAGCAGGCGCTTGGATATTTCCCGCAGATGAAAGAGATTTTTTTCGACGACGATACTTTCAACATCCGCAAGGACCGCGTGCTGGATCTTTGCGCCAAGTTCAAGCCGCTGAAGTTCCAGTGGTCATCGACGGCGCGTGTGCACAGCGACTTTGAAACGGTAAGGGCGATGGCGGATGGCGGAGCGCGGCTGTTTATCGTGGGATTTGAGTCCGGCGAACCGCAAATCCTGAAAAACATCAAGAAAGGCGCAACGGTGGAAATGGGCCGCGCCTTTATGAAGAACTGCCGCAAAGTTGGGATCAAGGTGCACGGCGACTTCATCATCGGCCTGCCGGGGGAGACCAAAGAGTCGATTCAAAAGACGATTGACTTCGCAAAGGAATTGGATTGCGAGACGATCCAGGTTTCGCTGGCCCACGCCATGCCGGGAACAGAATTGCACGACACCATGGCGCAGCAGGGTTTCCTGAAGGTCGAAGCCCTCGCGGATTCCGGCGGCCATCAATTGCCACATATCGAGTACCCGCACCTGTCGAAGGCGGAAATGATGGCGGGCGTGAATCGCTTCTACGATGAGTATTACTTCCGACCGAAGGTTGTGTGGCGCATCGTGAAGGAAGCGCTGTGGGACAGCCACGAGCGCAAGCGCCTGTACCACGAAGCGACAGAATTCCTGCAACTACGCGCCGAACGGCTGAAATGGGTGCGCAAGGGCGGGGATTACGATAAGCCCATGGTTTCCGTGCCGGGGACGTCTTCGGCTTCCGGAAACGACTGACCCCACGAAATGCCGAGCGAGAGAAGACTGCGAATCAAGACGCTGGCCATGGTCTTGGCGATGGTGGTGTGCGCCAATGCAGGTGACCTGATGCTGAAGCGCGGGATGTCGCAGATCGGCGCGGTTCAACTGACGGCTTCGGGACTCACTCAAGCGTTCCGGCTGACAGTGGCCAACGGGACAATTTGGGTTGGGATTCTATTTCTGACCGGCTTCATGCTGAGTTACATGACGGTGCTGAGCTGGGCGGACTACAGCTACGTGATGCCGGCGGGCGCGTTTGGATATGCGTTACTCACGTTCCTGGCGGTTGTTTTCTTGCACGAATCGGTTTCGCCGCGGCGCTGGGTGGGCGTGGTGTTGATCTGCGCAGGCGTGATGCTGGTGGGGCAGACGAAACCACGGACAACTGCGTTGGCCAGCGAGGCTGTGGCTTGATGCGCGTCATTCTGGCACTGGCGGTTCTGATTTTTGGCAGCACGGGAGGGGAGATCGCCATCACGCTCGGTATGAAGGCCACCGGTGAGCCAACTCGGATGCGGCCGCTGGAGTTGCTGCAATTCATGGGGAGGGCCGTGCGCAATGGATGGTTCTGGGCGGGCGTGCCGCTGATGGCGCTGTCATTTTATTCATTGCTCGTATTGCTTTCTTGGGAGCCGATCAGTTTGGTGATTCCCGCATCGGCGCTCAGCTACGTGGTTGGCACGCTTGGGGCAAAGTATATCCTGGGCGAACAAGTGAGCGCGGCGCGATGGGCGGGCGTGGTGCTGGTTTGCGCGGGGGTTGCGCTGGTCGCGGCGGGCTGAGCATCCGCTCCCGATTTAAATATTCAACAATAAATTGGGAAGTGGTGATAGTGTCTAGGAAACGGATTGGTGCCGGCACGTGATTCCAGGTCTGTCGGCGGCAACCTATCAAAATATTCCGGCATCTGACTCCGCAAGTAAGTTTGTAGATCAGGTTTCCTGTTTGACGGACGGGATCCCATTGCTTCGGTTTTCGCCGTGCGATTGGGACTTGGGGCGACTGGAATGCTGTTACATATCCTTTATTGGATCGCACTTGTCCTCGCGGCTGCGCCGCTGGCTTATTACGTTCTCTCGTTGTACTGCGTTCTTGGCTATTTCCGCGGATTGCGGAGATCGCCCTCGCCTTTATTGAAATCTTCGTATTCTCCGCCGGTGAGTATTCTCAAGCCCGTGCGCGGGGTGGACCGCGAAGCTTACGAAAATTTTGTCAGCTATTGCCTGCTGGACTATCCGGAATACGAGCTCATTTTTGCGGTGGCGGATTCGGACGATCCTGCGGTGCCCGTGATCGAAAAATTGCAAACTGATTTTCCACGATGCTCCATCCGGCTGATTAAGGGAGCGGAGCGAATTGGGGCGAACAGCAAGGTTAACAGCTTGTGCCGGCTGGTGGGAGAAGCGAAATACGATCTCATGGTGATGAGCGATAGCGATGTGCGCGTCGACCCTGATTACCTGAGGACAGTTGTGCCGCCATTTGCCGATCCCCAAGTTGGCGCAGTCACTGCTTTTTGCCGATGCATTACCGGTGGCAGCGTCGCGGCAGATTTGGATGCCCTGGGGATGTATCTGGACTCCGCTCCCGGCGCTCTAGTGGCGCGCATGCTCGAAGGCAGGATGCAATTCGCTTTCGGATGGACGATGGCGACAACCAAGAGACACCTGTCGAAGATTGGCGGCTGGGAAGCCATGGCGAATTATCATTCTGACGATTTTGAGCTAGGGAATCGTATCGCGCGCTGTGGCTATACCGTGGAATTGATGCGCAAGCCGGTATGGATGGTGTTTCCGAGAGAGACGATTGAGCAGTATTTTCGACACGAATTGCGTTGGTCGATCGGTTTGAAGAATGTGCGTCCCACTGCCTACCGGTGGCTGTTGCTGACCCATGGGTTGCCTTGGGCGCTGCTGGCGGCCGCGGTCGCGGCCAGAGCGGGATGGGAGGGCATTGCGGCCGCGCATATCATCACTTACCTATCGCTGCGTCTCGGCCTGGCTTGGACGACGGGGGCTTGGGGGCTCGGCGATCGTGGAACAACGAAAAGACTCTGGCTGGTTCCATTGCGAGATGCCATTACCTTCATTGTTTGGGTAAGTGGATTTTTTTCAAAAAAGATTACGTGGCGAGGTCTGGTCTACCGCGTAAAGAACGGGAAACTCTTTCCTTTGCCAAACGCAAACCTGACGATGAAAGGCGCTACGCACGGCGCAAGTTCCAGAATCGCCGGTTCAAAGAATATTTCTTGAAAGGAAGCGATTGCGGTTCGCGGAGACTTCTGCCGCCCACGATAATTCTCCGCGCGAAGTCCCATTTTGGAAATGTAATTACGCTTCTATGTTCCTCAGAAGAAAACGGGCCAGGTGAATTTCCCCCAGTGTGACAACCTGTTAGAGTTGCGAGTAAGCCCGAGACAGATGGGTGGGCTCTTCCAGTAATAGGCAAATATGCATGCGGGCACATTTTGAGGTGTGGCGAGATGCGGTGTTGCTGCTGGCGGCGGCTCCTTTGGTTTACTACACACTCGCGATTGTAGCGGCGCTGCGGTTCTTCAAGCGTGAGCGCGCGCGAGTGCTGCCGAATTACACTCCTTCCGTAAGCTTACTCAAGCCGGTGCGGGGCGCGGACTTCGGCTCTTACGAAAACTTCGCAAGTTTTTGCCGGCAGGAATATCTGGACTACGAGATTTTGTTTGCAGTGAACGACGACACAGACCCCGCGGTGCAGATGATCCAGCGAATCATCGCTGAGTTTCCGGAGCGAAGAATTCGTTTGCTCGTCGGCGCAGAGCATCTGGGGGCAAACCGCAAGGTCAACAAGCTGGCGCGGCTCGCGCGAGAAGCACAATACGATGTGTTGGTATTAACTGATGGCGATGTGCGCGTAGGGTCGCACTATGTGCGCGAAGTTGTCGCACCGCTCGCGGACCGCAAGGTCGGTGCGGTGACTTCCTTCTACCGCGGCATTGCCGAAAACAATCTCGGCGCTGAAATCGAAGCAGTGGGCGCTTCGAGCGACTTTTTCGCCGGTGTACTGATGGCCGAGTGGACGGAAGGAATTGCCTTCGCTCTCGGAGCTTCCATCGCGACGACCAGGGAATGGCTCGGGAAAATGGGCGAATTCGAGGCCATTGCCGACACACTCGCTGATGATTATGAACTCGGACACCGGATCGTCAAAGCGGGCGGCGAAGTCGTCCTTTCCCGCCAAACCGTATGGACCATGTATCCCGCGCAGACATTTCGCACCTTTTGGGATCACCAAGTGCGCTGGGCGCGGACAGTGCGACTGTGCCGGCCGGTGTCCTACATGGGGCTTCTTTTTACGCAAGGACTCCCGTGGGTTCTGCTTGCCGCACTCGTTGCGCCAGCGAGATGGATCGCTGGCGTGTATCTGCTTGCGTACTTGATCCTGCGTCTTGCGATGGCCTGGACCGTGGGCATCTGGGGCGTCGGGGACGAAGTCCTGCGCCGCAGGTTTTGGCTGGTGCCGCTGCGGGACGCAATCCACTTCGTGGTCTGGCTGGCGAGTTTTGCTTCGAATCGTATCCGCTGGGGCGGCGTCGAATACGTAATTCGGCAGGGCCGCATGGTGCCCACTGCCGGCAGCGAGAGATCGTCGGCAAAGCCTGCAGGAAACATCTCTCGATCGTAGATTTTGGTCTCCATCGCAGCCGATGTGCGGTTGACGACCGCGGGAAACCCGATTAAATTAGATAGGCGGAATCGTTGCGCCCCGATCATCGGGAACGCGCCACGGTTCGTTTTTTTCCTCGCGACGGGTGGGAGATCGTCCAATGGTAGGACTCCAGATTCTGGATCTGGCTATCTAGGTTCGAATCCTAGTCTCCCAGCCAACTTTCTTGACTGCTGTGCTCCACTTCTCATTTATGAACTGGAATGCTCCGCTCCGGCGGCTCAGGCATTCCTGCGAAAAAGAGAGCAATGATTCCAAGCGCCGCCACCGCCGAATTCACCTCGAAGGCCAGTTTGTAGCTGTGGTACAGGTCAAATATTCTCCCACCCAGGTAACCGGCCGGGGAGCAAAAAAGAGCGGCAAGCACCAGCATCATTCCGCTCACCTTTGGAAAAGCCACAGGCCCGTAGTAGTGACCTGTCACGATGCTTAGGCAAATAAACGTCCATCCGAACCCCGTTCCATAGAGAATCGCGGCGCTGTAGGCGATCCAAAGCGCTTCCGGTGAAACTCGAATGGGCCAGGAACGACCCCAAGAAATAACAGCAGAAGCCCAGCATGAACGCGTATCGCCCTTCCATGCCGTCCATCAGCCAGCCGCCAATCAAACGCCGGAAAACGGCTCCCAACGTGAAAAGGCCCATGGCGAATGCGGCGTCCGCAGGGCGAACGCCCACTCCTTTGAGGTGCAGCAGCCAATGGGCCGTAAAGAAGAAGAACGGAAATTGGCAGGCGATGGCGCCGACGAGAATCATCCAATACGCGCGTGTCCGGTAAGCCTGCTGTGGCTCCCAAGGAAATTTTGTCACTCGAGCCGTTGCCGCTGTCGACTTTGCCGATTGTGCCAAGCTCGGGCCGCCGTCCACCACTTGGCCGAGGTCTTCGGGACGCTCTTTCACGAACAGGAACGCCAAAATTGCTGATAAAACAGATATTCCGGCGACTATGGCCCAGGCCTGGCGCCAATTTCCTCCATTCCCGGTCAGGATTCGGTTGATCGTCGGCGAGACGAAAAACCCCGCAAAGCCCGACGCGGATAAGGTGACGGCCATCGCTCTTCCACGATAGCGGCTGAACCATCGCGTGATCGCCGTGGCTGCCGGAACGATGGTCCCGAAACTGATTCCCGTCGCCGTGAGCACTCCGAATCCAAGCCAATAGTGCCAGGTCTGGGAAGCGATCAGCGAGAGCCACAGCGCTCCAGCAAGAATCAGCGCGGAACCGATCCCAAATGTCCTGCGAATGCCCCAGCGAACAATGGACGCCCCAACAAGGATGGAGGGAATGCCTACAAAGAGATTCAAGAGTGTAAATCCCAGGCCGAACGAGCTGCGGCTCATGGGAATTTCCTTCAGCATGTAGGTGTTGATGACCGCGCCGCCGTAAAGAGGAAATCCCATATTGAGGAAATCCAGAAGCCAAAGAACTAGAACCAGCTTCCAACCATAAAAGCCTCGTTCCGAGGTCATATCTGTGTTTGTCCGTGGCCCGATGGGGGCATGCAGCTCCAATGTCATTGCAACAAGAAAGAGTTTGGAGGATATCAGGTTATTGCGGAATCGGAAAAACCTGGAGAATCGCGGATGCGAAGCTCCCGTTGATTACTCGAACGAGTAACGTGTGAAGGTCTCGCGCTCGGCGCTCACATCGTCGCCGCGCAGCTCGCGGAGCGCATAGGTCACAAATTCGGCGGTAACCCTTTTGCGCCAGGTCATGTCGAAATCGGTGTTGTCGAGAGGTTTGGCGATTCGAGCCGCGAGTGCGGCAGCTTCTTCGATGGCCTGCTGATCCAAAGGACCGCCTAGCAGCGATTTTGCCGCATCCGTCGCGGCCAGCGGACGGCACGCCGACGAGCCAACGACAATGCGAGCATCCTCGACCACATTGTCTCTGGAAATGCGCATCGCCGCGGCAACGGACAGCACGGGAAAGTCGAACGAGCCGCGACGCCGGAGTTTCCAGTAAGTGCTCTTCCATCCGTGCAACGAATCCAGCAAAATTTCCGACAGAATTTCATCCGGACGGCGTTTGATGTAATCGATGCCATCGTTGTTGTATAGATCGGAAAGGAGAATTTCGCGCTCTCCGGAACGCGACACCAGCCGGACGCGCGCCCCAAGCGCCATCAGCGCCGGGCCCGTATCCGTCGAGGAGACGGCCAGGCACTTCGAGCTTCCCGGCGCGACCCAGCAGGTCGTGCCGTCTTTTTTCAAGCAGAAATTGATTGACTTTCTCCACTCGTAGCTTTGATTGTAGTAATTGCAGCGCGTGTCCAGGCAAATGTTTCCGCCGAGCGTGGCCATGTTGCGGATTTGCGGAGTGGCGACCAGAGAAGCGGCTTGTGCCAGAGCGGTCGAGCCATTTCGAAAGCGCGGGTCTGCCGCGATTTCAGAGAGGGTGAGGCAGGCGCCAAGCCGGGAGCCGGAATCGTTCAGCGCGACGCGGTTCAAGCTTTCAATGTGACGGAGGCTCATCAGCGTACGCGGAACTTGTTGCCGGCGCTTCATGTTTGGCAGGAGGTCCGTGCCGCCCGCGAGTGGCATCGCATTGGTCCGCTCGCCGTCAAGAATACGCGCGGCCTCTTCGAGCGTGCGCGGCGCGCGAAATTCGAAAAGAGGCAAGCGCATCATGGCGCGAGGACCTTTTCTTTCTTCGATTCTGCCTTCGCGCGCCGTGGAACGTCATTGATGGCATTGCCGTCGCCGCCTTCCCAAGGTGGAGGAACGCGCAGGGCTTCTGGCCAATTAATATGCGGAAAATGGCTTGGGCCGAAACGCGGTGCGCGCCCGGCTTTCTTTTCCGCCAGTGCCTTCATAATTTTTTCGGGTGTCACAGGGATCTCATCGATTCGCACTCCGACCGCGTCGTAGACCGCATTGGCGACCGCCGGCATGATCGGCAGAAGTGGGCCTTGACCAACTTCTTTCGCGCCAAAGGGGCCGCGCGGATCAGGCTCTTCAATCAGCTCGGTGATCACTTCGGGCATATCGAGCGACGTGGGGCTCTTGTATTCCAGGATCGAAGGGAATTTGTGCACCAGTGCATGAGAAAGTTTCTTTGGGAGGCGGCGGAATTCCTGCTCCTCCATGAGTGCTTCGCCGAGACCCATGTAGACGCTGCCTTCGACCTGGCCGCGCGCGAGCGTGGGATTCAGCGCGCGGCCGATGTCGTGCGCGATCCAGATCTTGGGGACGGTGACCCAGCCGGTGACCTGGTTCACTTCGACTTCGACGACGGCCGCGGAATAAGAGTAGGTGGGAGACGGACCCACGCCACCGCCTTTGTACAGCGCGGGAGATTTCGGCGGGGTGTAGGAGCCAACGGTGCCAATTGTGCCGAAGCGGGCCTCGGCAAGGCAAACCGCCTCCTGAAAGGTGAACCCCTTTTCCGGCGCGGCGGAATCGAAGACGCGTTTGCCGGCAAAGCGCAGCCGTTCTTTAGGCACTTCCAGTTTTTCTGCAACGGCATCCGCAATAATTGCTTTTCCGCGCTCCGCGGCCTGCAATGCCGCGTTTCCGGCCATCAGCGTGACGCGGCTGGAATAGGACCCAAGATCCACCGGCCCGAGGTCGGTGTCGCCGGTGAATAGCCGAATGTCGAACGTATCAATGCCCAGGATCTCGGCGACAATTCCCGCGAGAACATCATCCGAGCCCTGCCCGATTTCTGTCGCGCCGCAGAACAGGCTGACTGCGCCGCTGCGGTCGAATTTCAGTTGCACTCCCGAGTGCGGCATTTTGTTCCAGTAAATCGGAAGTCCCGCCCCGGTCAGATAAGCAGAGCAGGCCAGGCCCACGCCGCGGCCCGCGGGGAGCTTGCGAAATTTCTCCTGCCAACCGGAAACTTTGGCAACGCGGCGAATGCATTCGGCAAGATTGACGGTTCCGAGGCGGAAGAAATTCGCCGTCACAGCGTTTGAGGATTCCACGATGCGGAGCCGCAGATCCGCAGGGTCGATCTTAAGTTTCTCAGCGATCTTGTCGAGCTGGACTTCCTGGCCGAAGCGCGGTTGCGGCGTGCCGTGTCCGCGTTTGGGACCGCAGGGCGGTTTGTTGGTGAAGGTGCGGCAGCCTTGGTAGCGATAACGCGGAATGTGGTAGGTAGTGGTTTGCAAGGCGCCGGCGTAAAACGTGCTGGCGACTCCGTACGAACCGTAGGCGCCGCCGTCAATCAACGTCTGGAGATGCATTCCCGTAATCGCGCCGTCTTTCTTGACGCCGGTCTTGAATTTCATCAGCACGGGATGGCGGCCGCGGTGGCAATAAAAAACTTCTTCACGCGTCAGACAGATTTTGACGGGCCGGTCGAGCATCAGAGCGGCCTTGGCGACAACAATTTCGTGCTGGAACGGATCGCTCTTCCCTCCGAAACCGCCGCCGTTGGGGGTGGCGATCACCCGAATATGCGCGGCCGGCATTTCCAGGACCTTGGCGAGCGCG
>WNFF01009424.1_pt1 | contig 13785 bp, 12 predicted proteins | sample 5400441 | NCBI WGS metagenome assembly WNFF01 (sample SAMN13153345, study PRJNA577476) | soil metagenome | isolation source: 120 cm saprolite under Douglas fir tree site 2 hole 3 replicate 1 | place: USA:California | collected 2015-04-18 | reverse complement strand
AATTGGTGAAGGCCACCTCCAAATCGCGCAGGGCCTCTTGTGGAGCGCACTTCGAGCATTCGTACATCCAGGGAAGTGCGGTCTGCTTGAGGTGGTTCAACTCCCGATGCAGCTCCATCGCGCTGATGCTCCGGCCCGTCGTCTGGTAGACCTCTTGCTTGCGCTTGAGTCCCCAGTTGTAGGCATAGCGAGCAGCCCCGGCGTGCTTCTTGCAGGCCGTGATCTGCTGGTTATTCAAGTCCAGTTCGGTGCGATAGCCTCGTGTGATCTGCACGATGATTGCTCCCTAAAGAGGTGCTAGAACAGGGTTCTTTCTGGGGGATAGACTACCACAAAAGGGGTCAAATGTCTCTCTTTTGTATGGTTATTTTCAACCCTCGAGAAGATCGCATACGGCGCAGGTGATGGGCTTTCTGGGGCCTGGCGCACTGGTGAAGTCAAATCCAAAGATTTTCACAACTGGGTAATGACGGTCTTGCTAATGCAGCGCAGGGTTGCAAATACACCTTTGCCAGCAGAGGCGACGGCCTCGAAGCTGGGCACACGGCGGCGATTGAGGTAGCGATCAAGGACGTGGACGGGCAGCGCGGTAGACAGGTCACGCTTGTTCCACTGCATGACGAAGGGAAAGCCGCCCAGGTCTTTGCCAGTATGACGCAGATTCATCTCCAACTCGCTAATGCTCTGCATGTTCTCTTCAAACTTTTCGGCCTGGGAGTCCACGACGAAGACGATGCCATCGGCGCCATTGAGCACGGCCATGCGGGTGCGCTCGTACAGGATTTGACCAGGGACGGTATAGAGGTGGAAGCGCGTACGAAAGCCATGCACCGTGCCAAGATCGAGCGGCAGAAAGTCGAAGAACAGCGTACGCTCCGTCTCGGTAGCAATGGAGAGCATGTCACCACGAACATTGGGGTGAATGCTCCTGAAAACATGTTGTAGATTGGTAGTTTTGCCACAGTAACCTATGCCATAGTAGACAATCTTACAGTGGATCTCATGGGTAGCGATATTGATGAGTGCCACAGCACAGTACCTCTAGTCCCGGAAGAGCAGATCAATGGTATCTTCGACCGAGGAACGAAACTCTACATTGATAACCGAAGATTTCTTGCGGGTGGTATCGGACTTCACCCGCTCGAGTACACGGCCAAGCTCGTCGGAGGCTTTTTTGGAGAGCACTTTGACCAGGCCGATATGTGTGAGCTTGTCGAAGACGATCACCAGTAACCACTGCTCTTCAACCAGCGTGGTATAAATATTTTCGTTGACGCCCTGCTGAAAGATGGTACGGAAGTCCTTTTCGCCAAGTAGTTCAGCGATATGGCGCGAAGAGGAGAAGGCGCCGGCGAGCAACGCACCCAGCGAGGTAGCGTTACGCCGCACTCCCGAGCCCTGGGTAGCAACGACCTGGCCGCTTTTGTCAATGAGCATGACCGAGCTGGCGCTGGTGTCAAGCACGAGCTTATTCAGAGCGGTTGAAATGATAGCAAGCTCACGATCTGAGATGATGAGGTTAGTAAGTTGTTCCATGTACGCGCTGCCCTCCGTGTACGCGCCTGGCAAAGGTTATCATTTATATACACATTTTACATTAAGCAATATCAAGAGCCTCGAGAATTTCACTGCGGCTTGCCTTCACCAGGTGGCGTACGCGGCCAATGCTGGAGGCACTGTCCGAGAGGGTGACCATCAAGGCGAAGTCACCCAGTGGATCGACGCTGACCAGGCCATGTTCGTATTCCATGAGGGCCCCGACGACGCTGCCACGTGAAATCTCGTGGCCGAGTGCTTCCGCTGCGCCCATGCCCGTGGTCATAATGGCTCCCACAGCCTCCATATCCTCTTTACCGTCGCGGGTCAGCCCTTCGATCATCAGGCCATCACGCCCCACCAGGACGGCCAACCGTACTCCAGGGATTGATAAAAAGCGGCTTAGTGTCTGTTTGAGATCTACCATTGACTCCTCCCCGTTCGACGGGTAGCGCTATTGTTGAGCCAGCCTGAATTGTTGCCATTCTACCTGATCGGCGGTGAGTGGCGCAACAAGATGGGACATCTTGGCTAGTGGGCATGATACCTGCTCTTGTAACATGCCCATTGAAGGTTTTTAACGGGCAAGCTATTACCTGTGCTTGACGGCGTAGTTGGGGGCCTCCTTGGTGATCATTACGTCGTGGGGATGGCTCTCGCGCAGGCCGGCGCCGGTGATACGGACGAAGCGCGTCTTCTCCTGCATCTCCTGGATGGTGGCGCAGCCGGCGTAGCCCATCGACTGGCGCAGGCCGCCGACCAACTGGTAGACCAACGGCCCCAACATGCCCTTGTAGGGCACACGCGCCTCGATGCCCTCGGCGATGAGGCGGCTTTCATCGATTATGCCGCCCTGGAAGTAGCGGTCCTTGCTGTAGCTGCGCTGCTTCATGGCCCCGATCGAGCCCATCGCCCGGTAGTCCTTGAAGCGCTCCCCGTGCGAGATGATCAGTTCACCAGGGCTCTCGTCGACGCCCGCCAGCAGACTTCCCAGCATGACGGTGTCCGCGCCGGCAGCGATGGCCTTGGCGATATCGCCGGAGTACTGGATACCGCCGTCTGCGATGACCGGCACATCATACTGGCGGGCAACGCTGGCGCAGTCGTAGATGGCGGTTATCTGCGGCATGCCAACGCCCGCGATGATGCGCGTTGTACAGATGGAGTTATGCACGATGGCATTATCAGCGATGAAACTGTGTGTCGGGCAGTCGACTTCGATATCATAGACTGGAACTGCTACACCAAGGGAGCGATGATTAAGCACTTTGACTACCTGAAATTCGGTGGAGTGACGCTTTTCATGGGAAACATTGAGACGCGAGCGATAGCTTTCACGGCATTGATCAGTGCTTGTTCCTAGCAAGCCTCCTGCAGATGGTCGCTCTGTCTCGCAATTGGGGAAACTACCTTTCACCAGGAAACAGAGGATGTTGAACAACTCAGCGAGCTGCAGCGAGGTATTACGGAAGCACAATCGCCCTCCCTGGTCAATATGGCCGTCGCTATCTAAAAGTCCATCTAGCAATCCCTGGAGATAGCGTGGATCCAGGCACAAGTAGCGACTGGGGAGATGCTTTTCATAGCGCTTGCCGAATTGGGCGAAAAGCCGCGCCCACTGAAGCGAATAGAAATGAATGTTAACGACTTTACCGCCGGGTGTGGGGATGACATCTACACCTGTCGCTTCTTTCAGGCAGAGAATCAATTTCGCAGTGATCGCTTCCTCCCGAGGACCGAAATACCAGGAAACCCGCCCCTGTTCTGAGTTACGTGATGGTACAATGAAGGCATGACCATCACCGAGGAATGTTCCAAACATATAGCCTAACTCGTAGGATGCTGGAATTTCCGTCCGGTACCGGGTAAGTTGCAATTGCTGGCGAATAGCAAACTCGCGGAGATCGATAGTAAAACTCTGGGGCAACTCGAATGTGATGTGTTTGGGAAGGAGACAAACATCCTGTTGGATCGCGCCAATCTGTTTCCACCCATACTTCGTTGCGCCTAATCTTGTAGGTTTCTCCAGTACCGCAACATAGCCTCTGCCAGCAATGGTTGACGGAGCGACGGTATTCAGATCGGCAATGTAAAAGCGGTGATCAGGAGTAACAATAGTTTCCCGATGGGAAGCCGTATGCCGGAGCGCCATAACCTCACGCACACCAGTACACCAGGCGTTAACAACCGTAACTGGCTGGCCGCTCATATTGATAACGCGGTCACCAGGCTTGACATCTTCAATGTTCTTATATGTCGCATCTACCATCAGGATACGAGTGCCAGCAGCCAGGCATCCAGGACCAATGCCTACTTTGACAGCGTCCGCGCCCGCCTGGATTAGCGCCTCAGTCGCCTCGGCAGTAGCGATGTTACCGGCAACCAGCTGTACGCGCTTTCCGAAGCGATCTTTGACGCGCGCCACGGTCTCGATGACCATGTGAGAGTGAGCGTGCGAGGTATCGACTACGAGCACATCTACGCCCTCTTCGACCAGCGCGGCACAACGGTTGTCCGTATCGGGTCCCACGCCCACGGCAGCGCCAACGCGCAGGCGGCCATACTCGTCTTTGGCTGCATTGGGGTAGAGGATTTTCTTCTGGATGTCCTTCATGGTGATGAGTCCCTTGAGCATGCCGTGTTCATCCACCACGGGGAGCTTCTCGATCTTGTAGCGGTGCAGGCTGTCGTGGGCCTGTTCTAAGGTTGTCCCAACAGGCACGGTGATCAGGTGGTCTCGCGTCATGAGATCGGACACGGGACGGTCCAGGTTGGTCTCGAAGCGGAGGTCGCGATTGGTGAGGATGCCTACAAGTCTACCGTCCTCGGTGATGGGGATGCCCGAGATGTGGAAACGCTGCATGGAGGCCAGGGCTTCACGCAACAAGGCGGAAGGTCCCATGGTTACAGGGTCTGTAATCATACCTGACTCTGAACGCTTTACTTTATCGACCTCCTCGGCCTGATCTTCGATGGACAGATTACGATGGACGATACCGATGCCGCCCTCGCGAGCCAGGGCAATCGCCAGCCGTGCTTCGGTGACGGTATCCATGGCGGCGCTCACGATGGGGATGTTGAGACTGACGGTACGTGTCAGGCGGGTGCGGGTAGAAACATCGTGAGGGAGTACGGATGAGGCGGCGGGAACAATGAGTACATCGTCGAATGTGAAGCCTTCCAGGGCAAATTTCTCATCGAAAGTGCCCTGGTTATGCGCCAGAGACATGATTGCGGCGTCCTCCTTATAAAAAACGCCCAACGCGCGCTCAAGCGTGCGCCGGGCCTCCACCGATAGTGAGCCTGAGCGGCTCGCACATCGCTATTGATTGTCGGTGGGCAAGTGTCATGAATATTTCTTCATAGTGTAACATCTGAGATGAGGAACGTCAAATGAAAAATAATAAGGATTAATTTTTCGCAATCTTGTCATCTCGAGAAAACTGCTGTACTTTATACAGAGTGGATACCAATCCTTAACAGTCAAGGAGTGATATGCTATGTCTGCTGATGCGCAGGCAACGGCGCAGACGATCAACCAGCAGGGGAGTGGAATGCAAGCTGCTGGAGATGAGGCCATCGTCGTTGATAAACTTACTAAAAGTTACGGCTCGCTGCGAGTCGTTGATCAATTACAATTCACCGTACACAGGGGCGAGGTCTTTGCCCTGCTGGGGCCAAACGGCGCAGGCAAGACGACGACGGTTGAGACGCTTGAAGGCTACCGCACTGCCGATGAAGGGGCTATTCGCGTGCTAGGCATAGACCCCAGGCATGATGCAAAGGAACTAAAGCCGCAGATCGGGGTGATGCTGCAGCAGGACGGCCTGTACCCGGGCCTGACCGTGCGCGAGGTGCTGCGGCTCTTCGCGGGCTACTACGAGCACGCGCAGGACATCGACCAGTTATTGGAGCGTGTTGGGCTCACAGCCTCGGCGAAAACGCGCTGCCGCAGGCTCTCGGGTGGTCAGAAGCGCCGCCTGGCGCTGGCCCTGGCCCTGGTGGGCAATCCCACGCTGGTATTTCTGGACGAGCCAACGGCGGGGATGGATCCCCAGGCCCGGCTGGTGACATGGGAGATCATACGCGATCTGAAACGCAATGGAGCAACGATACTGCTCACCACGCACATGATGGATGAAGCTGAGCGACTGGCGGACCGCGTCGCCATTATCGACCACGGGCGCTTGATCGCTCTCGATACTCCGGGGGCGCTGCCTTCCGCACGCAAAGCCGAGGAGATCCGTCCCGGCAGTTACCTGATCGAGACGGGCGCGGCCCCGGCGCTGCTGGCAGAACTCACGGCGTGGCTGCGCGACCGGGACATTACCCTCTCCGAGCTGCACGTCGGACATGGTTCACTGGAGGACCTCTTCCTGCGCCTGACAGGGGCGGAAGTGCGGGAGTAGATAGAGATGACAACACACACACAAGATCGCATTGCCGCCAGTACGAAAGCGGCTCCGCTGGGCCGCCAGATACTGGCACAGACACAGGTTGAGTTGCTGCTGACCCTGCGGAGGGGAGAGAGCGTGCTGATTACCCTGATCGTGCCAGTATTGTTGTTGATCTTTTTCGCGTCGTTGAACATTGTACCAGCGACAAACGGGCATGCTATAAATTTCCTCCTGCCGGGCATGCTGGCGCTGGCAGTAATGGCAACGGGAATGGTGAGCCTGGGCATCGCTACCGCCTACGAGCGTTATTACGGGGTGCTCAAGAGGCTTGGCGGATCGCCACTGCCACGCAGCGGGCTGATTATCGCCAAAGTTATCTCGGTGCTGGCGCTGGAATTGATCCAGACGGTTATTCTTGTAGGGGTGGCGGCCGTTTTCTATGGCTGGCGGCCGACAGGTACGCCACTGCTTGCACTGCCGGTTATGGTTTTGGGAACGGTGACGTTCGCGGCGCTGGGACTTGCCATGGCGGGCGCACTGCGGGCCGAGGTCACGCTGGCAGGGGCCAACGGGCTCTATCTCCTCTTCCTGCTGCTGGGCGGCGGTATCTTGCCGCTTGAACATTTACCGGGGCCGCTGGCTGCCGTGGCGCAGCTCTTGCCCGCGGCCGCCCTCACAGAGGCGCTGCGCGCGGCGATGACCGACGGGGCCGCGTTTCCAGGCTTCGCCCTGCTTGTTCTCATAGTCTGGGCAGTGGTTATTTTGTTGGTAGCTGTACGAACATTTCAGTGGGAATAACTTCAGTCTTTTGATCGAGGATCAAAGGCGTCGCGCAACCCATCACCCAGGAACGAGAAGGCGAGCACGATGATGGCCAGCGCAGCCGTCGGCACCAGCAGTTCCCAGGGATGGGTATCCAGCAGCGTCGTGGCGTCCGAAATCATCAGGCCCAGGCTCGACCCTGGCGCCTGCACCCCCAGACCCAGCAAACTAATGCCTGCTTCGCCAATAATCGTGTTCGAGATGTTCAACGAGGAGGCAATCAGCACAATACTAAACAGATTGGGCACGATATGGCGCAGAATGACGCGCGGACTACTGGTACCGGTCGTGCGCGCCGCCTCAATAAATTGCTGCTCTTTGAGTTGCAGCGTTTGCCCACGCACATAGCGGGCCATCAAGGGCCAGATGGTGAAGGCCAGAGCAAGTGAGACCAGCAGGAGGCGCGCATTGCCATTTGGGCCGACCACCGGGACATTGGCCAGGGCCGCGTCAGCAGCAGGACCGAAGATACCGGTGAGCAGAATGACGAACAGCAGGCCTGGGAAGGCAAACATCAGGTCGGTGAAACGGGCCAGCAATTGGTCAGTCCACCCGCCAAAGTACCCTGCCAGCACGCCCACCACGATCCCCAACACCACATCCACCACCTCCACCAGCAGCGCTACCGTGATCGAGATGAGCATCCCCTGCATTAGACGGGCTAAGATGTCGCGGCCAAGGTCATCGGTGCCCAGCCAATATTGTGCTGATGGACCCTCGTCCTGGCGGATCAGCTCCTCGTGGGAATAGGTATGGTAGACGCTGGCAGGCACCGGACCATTTTGCTCACTTTGATAGACCCCTCCACTGTGCTGGTAGATCAGCGGACCAACTATGGCGATCAGCACAAAGAGCACAATCACCCCAATACTGATCATCGCACGCATATCTCGCCGCAGGCGCCTTAACGAATCTTGTAAGGGCGTGGGGGATTTCTGTGGCTTCTGTCCGCCTTGTACAGCTGGAAGCGTTGCAACTGCTGTACCTGCCGAGCCGTACGCCAGGTCGAGTAAGTCGGGTGGCGGTGGAACCAGACCCGTATCAGGAAGCATGACTCCTGGAGCAGTAAGTTCAGGCTCTTTGTCCTTCGTGTCCATCTGTGTGTTTGCCTCCTATGCGATCTTGATACGGGGATCTACAAGGGTGTACAAGATATCTGAGAGCAGATTCCCCACCACCACACCACAAGCCAGTAACACGACGGTGGCCTGAATGATCGGATAATCGCGGTTACCGATGGATCCCAGTGAAATCTGGCCGATACCGGGAATATTGAAGATGCGTTCAATGAAAAAGGAGCCAGCAACAAGGAGGCCAATCGCCACCCCCAGCACGGTGACCAGGGGGATCAACGCGTTGCGCAAGGCATGACGGTAGACAACCACGCGTTCGCGCATCCCCTTGGCGCGTGCTGTGCGTACATAATCCTGGCGTAAAACCTCCAGCATGGTAGTACGGGCGAGACGGGCGAAGTAGGCATACCCGGCTGCGCCGTAGACGAGGATTGGCACTATTTTAGGCTGCAGGTCGACCCAATCGTACAGCCAGGGAGCCCCCCACGACGACGAAGGCCAGCCTCCACCAGTCGCCTTATCCAACGCTACAATAAGCACTTGTGCTATAACGGCGATGACGAAGGGGGGCAGTGCATAAATGATCAACGCTACCCCCATGTTAGTGGTATCGAGCCAGGTGTTGGCTTTGAGAGCGGAAAAGATACCAACGGGTATACCTAGCACTAGCGTTACAAAGAGTCCCCAGAAGCCAAGCTCAGCTGAAATTGGCACGCCGTCTTTGAGGATGTCCCAGACGGGACGGTTTTGATAATAGAATGAGATGCCGAAATCCAGCTTGACGAGGTGCACTAAAAAGTTGTAATACTGCTGATACCAGGGGAGGTCTAGCCCGTAGGCATGCCTCAGTTGCAGCCATGTTTGCAAATCGAAGTGGTCGCCCATCATATTGCGGATCGGGTCACCGGGAGCGAGATAGCCCATAATGAAGGTAATGAAGGTGACGCCGATCAGCACAAAGAGCAGGCCGATCAGTCTTTTGGCTAAAAATTGGACCATGTTTTGCCCTTCGCTCTCTCGTTCAAGATCGCAATCCAGACGAAATGATGACGTTACCTATGTATGGTTGTTACGTAACCGGGTGTTCAATCATAAAACGGCACCTTTTATGAAGAAAGGCCACCGGTGACTAGCCAAGTGGGTTATATGCAATATATTTTATGTAACACTACTGCTAATGTCAAGCTAATCGGCTGGTAATGCTGTCACACGTTGAAAATGCGCGCGAAGGACAGCGATCAAGCGACCGCTGTCCCTGGCTTGCTCTGCACCCAGAAGAACCCGTTGAGGCTCTTCTGCATACGGACTACGGACTACTGTGTGAAGTAAATGTTGCCCCAGTCATTTGGTGCGATGACTGACAATGCATTGTTCACGATGCCCACCAATTTGGGACTCTTCAGGACTGCAATCTTGCCCTGGTAGATGGGTAACCAGCCCACGTCATCGATGACTTGCTCCTCAGCCTGGTTGTACTGCTGCAGGCGCTGTGTCTGGTTCGCGTTAACGTCTGCCAGCGCCAACAACTGCTGCACCTGCAGTTGCTTGGCCACGTCGGTTGAGTTGTTCTGGCCATAGTTCATCTGGTTGTAGCCCGACCCCTTAGCGAAGAAGGTGGACAGCCAGTCCTGCGGATCAGGATAGTCGGCCAACCAGCCCGAGATCCAGATTTGCAGGCCCTTGGGATTGCCGACGGTGGCATTCTCCAGGGTGATCAGCTTGCTAAAGGTAAAGCCTTCACTTTTGACGGTGACGCCCAGCACGCTCTGCCACATCTGGATGATGGCCTGTGAGGCATCCACGATGCTCTTTACATCAGTGTAGTAGGAGAATGTGACCGATGGGAACGTGGTCAGATGTTCTTCCTGCATCCCTTGCTGGAACAGTTGCTTGGCCATCGTCTTATCCCCTGACACACTGGCCACTCCGGCAGGACCTTTCAGGTTCGCATCGTAGCCGGGCATGCCTTGAGGAATGACGTGGTTGGTGGGGAAGAACGCGTTCCTAAACACCGTTTTGGCCAGCAGGTCCTTGTCGACGGCAAGGGCGAACGCCTGGCGAATATGGATGTTGTCGAACGGCTTCACCAGGTAGTTCATCGTCACGTACCTGATCCTGAGACTGCCATACTCCTGGAAGTCGGGTCGAGTCCTGGCATCTGCAAGGTGCGCTGGTGGAACATTTTGAACGCCTGTTGTATCGAACTGATGGGTCAAATAGGCGTTGTAGGTGGTATCCTGGGTGCCAGAGATCAAGAACTCAAGCTTCTGAATCTTGGGGATGGGACCATAGTAGTTGGAATTCGGTACCAGGATCATCCCCTTGGTATGGTCATAACTCTGCACCTTGAAGGGGCCAGCGCCACCGCCCTGATCAAGGTGATCAGTCCACATGGTACCATACTTGTCGATCACGCTCTTTTCGACGACATAGCTATTCGGGTAGGTCAGGGCCGCCAGGAAATACGCCGCTGGCGCGCTAATGATGATCTTGACCGTGCTGGGATCAGGAGCCAGCAGGCTGTCACCGATGAGCGTCGGGATTTTGCCGACCGTGACCTTGTCGTAGTCCTTGATCAGGTTGAGGTAGTACGTCACCTGAGACTTGGTCGCGGGCAGCAAGGCGCGGTTGATGGAGTAGACGACGTCCTGCGAGGTCAGCGGCGTGCCATCACTGAACTTCAGGTTCGGCCTGAGATGGAAGGTGTAGGTGAGGCCGTCTGAACTTACTTCGTGGGACTGGGCTAGTTGGTCCACTATATTCAGCTTGGCGTCAAACTCGACCAGACCAGTAAAGACCGTTTGCAGGCTTTCTGCATCTACAGCAAGCTGTACAAGGGCCGGATCGAAGGTACCAAAGTCTGTTGCTCCTATCGGCCAACGCAGGACCTGCTTGTCAGGGGAAGCTGGCCCGGTCCCCGCGGTGGAGGGAGGAGCGGAGCTGCCGCAAGCGGCAATCAGCATCGCCACCAGGCAAAGGAGCGTTGGTAAAAGCATTACTGTAAATTTCTTGCTAGGTCGCATAGGTGATTTCTCCTTCGTATATGAAGAACTACCGTGATAAAGAGAACGGAGTGTTACTTTCCCTTGTTCCAGAATCAGTTCTCCGACTATCAGTTCCTGTAGTAACACCTCCTTTCACCCAACCTACGAAATAATCCATCAAAGTGAACCCAAAGGGAAGCTTATGCTGAGTTAAAGCGCGGCACATTATAATTACGTCTTATAAATGTTTGAATCTCTCACATTTTGCTGAGAATGGTCGGCGGCGGATTGCTGCCGCTGCTAGAGGGTGGCACAGCCTCGACGAGTTGGCACACATTGGATATTGCTGCGATAGTTGGAGGAGTTGCTACTGACCTGTAGTGGCGCCACTACAGGTCAGCGAGATCTGAGGATTAATTCGGGCTGACGTTATCAGAGAAATGGCACGCTGCGTAGTGTGAAGTGCCCGCTTTTAGCTCGAAGGCAGGTTCAACCTCGCGGCAAATTTGCTGCGCCATGGGACAGCGGGTATGGAAACGGCACCCTGTTGGAATATTGATCGGGCTGGGCAGGTCGCCAGAAAGAATGATGCGCTGGCGACGCTTCTCGATCTGTGGGTCGGGAATAGGCACGGCCGAGAGCAGGGCTTTGGTATACGGGTGCTTAGGGGCTGCATAGAGTTCATCGCGGTCTGACAGCTCTACAATCTTGCCCAGGTACATCACAGCAATACGATCGGCTACGTGGCGTACTACACTGAGGTCATGCGAGACAAAGAGGTAGGTCAGGTTGAATTGCTGCTGCAAGCGCTGCAGCAAGTTGAGCACCTGCGCACGGATCGAGACATCCAGCGCCGAGACGGGTTCGTCGGCGATGACAAACTCAGGATTGATGGAAAGAGCGCGAGCAACGGCTATGCGCTGGCGCTGCCCGCCGCTGAACTCGTGTGGGTAGCGGTCAATGTATTCGGTGCGCAGGCCAACGACGCGCAGGAGTTCAAGTGTTCTCTCGCGAATCTCATCCTTGGAGGCAACGCCATATATATGCATGGGTTCAGAGATTAACGAGCCAATGGTGAAACGGGGGTTAAGCGAGGCGAAAGGGTCTTGAAACACCATCTGCACGCGCCGGCGCATCTGCCGCAACTGCTCACCTTCCAGTTTGGCCAGGTCCTGGTTCTCGAAGAGGATCTGTCCCCCGGTCGGCTTATAAAGTCGCACGATGGTACGCCCGATGCTCGTCTTGCCGGAGCCGCTCTCACCCACCAGGCCGAGTGTCTGCCCGCGCTCAATGCTGAAACTGACACCATCAACCGCCCGCACGTAGCCCACTACACGTTGTAATATGATACCTGGGTGAGCGGGAAATGCATCTTCAGATCGCGCACATCAACCAGGGTGTTGGTCGCCACAAGAGTGTCTACCATCTACGTCTATCCTCCTTAATACGATGCCTGAGAAGCTTTATCTGCCAGTGCGCTGATAGCGGCTTGCGTAGCTTCCAGCCTGGCCTGGCGGCGCCTTTCCGCATATGCCTGTTCATTCGGATCGGTGACATCGACCCAGCAGGCCTTGCGGTGCGCGCTGTTACCGGACACCGGATCAAGCGGGGGCATGGTGCGACAGATATTGCGTGCGAAGGCGCAGCGCGGCATGAAGGGGCAGCCTGGAGGAGGCTTCAGCAAATCGGGTGGGGCCCCTTCGATGGTCCTCAACGTGGCGTGTCTATCCTCGTCAAGGCGTGGCACAGAACCGAGCAGGCCCAATGTGTATGGATGGCGTGGGTTAGCAAACAACTCGTCTGTCGGCGCCTCCTCGGCAACCCTGCCAGCATACATCACCACGACACGGTCGGTCATACCGGCGACCACGCCGAGGTCATGGGTAATGAGGATGACTGCTGTGCCAAAGTCGGAGCAGACACCATTGATCAGTTCAAGGATCTGGGCCTGCACCGTCACATCCAGGGCAGTCGTTGGCTCGTCCGCGATCAACAATTTGGGGTTACAGGCCAGCGCCATGGCGATCATCACGCGCTGGCGCATGCCGCCACTGAACTGGTGCGGATAAGAATTGATGCGTTCGGCCGCGGCAGGAATACCTACTTGCTCGAGTAAGGCCTGGGCACGTTTCAGCGCCTCGTCCTTGCTCAGCTTCAGGTGAATGCGCAAGCCCTCGGCGATCTGGTTGCCGACGGTCATGGTAGGGTTAAGGCAGGTCATCGGGTCCTGAAAGATCATGCCAACTCTGCCGCCACGGATGGAGCGCATGTAGCTTTCCGTAGCATCAAGCAGGTCTTGATCCTCGAATAATACACTACCACCAGCGTATATACCCGGTGGTTGGGGAATGAGGCGCATAATCGAGAGGGCCGTGACGCTTTTACCACAGCCGCTCTCGCCTACTATACCAAGCCTTTCACCTGACCTGACCGTAAAACTCACGCCATCGACGGCACGAACCAGGCCCGCCTTCACCTTGAAGTAAAGCTTAAGGTCCTGTACCTCTAACAGATTCTCGCCCAATACAGTGACTCCTTCCACACCGATGCTAATTCAACGTTCTGTCATGTAGGGATCCAGGGCATCACGCAAGCCATCGCCCACCAGGTTAAAGCTGAGTACAGTGAAGAAGATGAGCAGACCAGGAACGAACACCAGCAAGGGCTGCACATCGACCAGCTCTTGACCTGTCTCGATCATGCTGCCCCAGCTCGCGACCGGCGGCTGGATACCAAAGCCGAAGAAGCTCAAGACCGATTCCGAGATGATATTTGCTCCCACGAGCAAGGTGGCGCTGACAATGATCGGCCCGGCGGCATTGGGCAGGATATGACGGAACATCAGACGAAGGCCGCGCGCCCCTATCGTGCGCGCGGCCAGCACGTATTCACGCTCCTTGAGCGCCAGGAACTCGCCGCGGACAAGACGTGCAGTATAGGTCCAGCTCAAAGCGGCGATCAAGAAGATCACAC